>Ga0114931_10002902_pt1 | contig 21774 bp, 16 predicted proteins | sample 2SBtaG_FD_89579 | JGI IMG/M metagenome (GOLD analysis project Ga0114931, IMG submission 89579) | Deep subsurface microbial communities from Kolumbo volcano to uncover new lineages of life (NeLLi) - 2SBTROV14_V59a metaG | ecosystem: Environmental > Aquatic > Marine > Volcanic | place: Kolumbo... | reverse complement strand
TGAAACAGGACGGTTATATCTATAAACTCCGTACCAGCACACTTACGACCGCAGGCATGGTCGCCTGGGGGCAGGCATTCGGAAATAGCAGACACACGAACGCCTCCAAGACTACGGTCCAGAATACAGGAAAATACGATCTCATGATCATCTTGTCCATGGTAACAATATTACTGGTAGCGGGCATACAATTTTATTTCCACCGGAGCCGCGCTAAGCTCGAATACTACTAAGGTTCTGACCGGCGCCGAAGGCCTTGACCGTACGACCAAAAATAGTTCGCCCATGTAGGAAGCGACCAACGCAAATCGAGTGATTCGACAGCAATCGCAATCTGGTAAGGTGAGACGGCAACACGACACCGACCAACAATCAGGCTGTCCTGGAGTGCTAAGGAATATCCGATCAAGAGGTAACAAGAAATGAGATAAGAACCTCTGAAAGCTAAATCTCCAGCGCTCTTTGGAGGGAAAGGAATCCTTTCAGACGATGCGCGCTGAGACAGGTTGGGAACGAACGGGAATGACAACTTTGGACAATGGCACGTCAAGAGACGGGAAATGCAAAATCAGAAGAACCAACTTTGATGTCAGCACACGATAAGGTTCAAGTGACGACCGCTGTGCACAGCGATGTCGGCAAGGTACGCAAGGCAAACGAAGATAGCTATTATGTCTCAAGGAATGAAGATCTCCTGCTCGTGTGTGATGGCATGGGAGGCCAGGTTGCCGGTGGATTGGCAAGCCGTATCGCTGTAGAAACAATCAAACACATTTATGAAGAGAGCACTGCGGCGACGATTCAGGGCCTCCTACACGACACAGAGCACAACTACCTGCCATCAACCCAGAGACTGCTAGCCGGCATCCGCACAGCCAACCGCAGATTGTTCAAGCTGTCGTGCAAATTCCCTTCGTTGCGCGGCATGGGCACGACCGTGGTCGCCCTCTGTTTTGGCGATGCCTTCGCTACTATGGCACACGTCGGCGATAGTCGAATCTTTCGTATTAGCGAGGAGCGCATTCTGCAACTAACTCAGGACCATTCCTGGCTGAATGAACTCATTGAAGACAACGAAATAAATGAAGAACAGATCGAAACGTTTGTAGAAAAGAACGTCATCACGCGGGCACTCGGAACGGCTCCTACCATAAAAATCGATTGCCACTGCGAGAAATACAAAAAGGGAGACATCTATGTTCTTTGCACCGACGGTGTACATAACAGTTTGGCACCGGAGTCCATCAAGAATATCTTCGATAAGAAATCAAGAACGCTGGACAGCAACACCCGTCGTCTCGTGGATAAGGCGTTAAGAATTGATGGTTCTGACAACCTAACGGTTGCCGTGGCGCGGGTTGACCGGGATAGCGTGGACAGTGAATACCATGGCATGGCGACCACCGTGCCGCAGGAGAGTCAAGCGATTGTCGCGGTCGCTGACAAACTGATAGAAAACGAATATCCTGAGACCCAACTACCTCATCAAAAACCACAAAAACCAAAACAAACCGAAATGAAAAAACGAAAATTCTTTCTACCTGGTCTGCTGCTACTGACAGGCCTGCTGTGCTTCGGCATGGGCATGTTCGTGCAGACAGCAAAGTCAAATTCTGGTGGGAGGGGAACGGGAACCTCGCGCGCGCTACATGCACCCCTTCCAGCAAGATCTTCTGGGAATGATATTGACGTGACTGCCAGGCCTGTGTCTGGTTCGGGGATTCAGCGATCAACTTTAAAGAAAAATGCCGTTCTGGCCTACGTTTTCTTTAATAGTCAGGAGGATTTCAAGCGGGCATCCATCGAGCAGCGCGGCACGGTCCTCGCAACCTTCAACCCTTATCAAGCAGTCAACCCGCGGCAAGCTGCAGACAAATTTGAGATCTTCGTCATTGACGGGAAAAATAATGTGTTAAACAAGACGCCAACGATCAACCTGCCGAAATATCGAGGAAACTGACCCGTGAACGCGCTACCAGCCTTGATCCCTTTCGTCCTAATCGTGTTTTGCATGATCGCCGGGGTGGCTTTGTTCATCCCTGAAGTGCGTGCACAATTTCTGCTCATGCGGGGCAACGAAAAAGGCGCCCGTGTTCTCCTGGAACGCATGCTGGAACGTAATCCCGAGAAACTTACCCTTTACCGCAAACTAGCCAAGATCTACTACATGGAAAACCGGCGCGACAGGCGGGCAATGAAAGCATTTGAATTGATTTTGAGATTAAAAATACCCTTCGAGTCACGAGATGACCTTTACACCATCGTGGCAAGACACTACATCGATGAAGGCCGAAAAGACTCAGAAGCCATCCGGCTCATCGAAAAAGCGGTCGACAAGGAGATGAAAAAATTGATTGAGCACGTATGAACCGGCGATCGAAAATCGGAACGATTGATCCGCGCAAGGACAAGGACCTTATCTTGATGTTGGTCGCCCTGGGCGACGCCTATTTGGAGAAGGGGCTGTATGCCGAGGCGGCAAAAAGATACAATCAACTGCTTGAGCTCGACCTGGCCAACCCACGTCTGTATCACAAGTTGAGTCTGGCCCTGATTCATCTCAAAAATTTTGGCCCGGAAGCGCTGCGCATTTACGAAAAAGCGATTCACCAGGACCCACACGATACCCAAATCTCTCGCGTTCTGGCCCAATCATTCCTGAGCGAAAAACGCAGTGACGCAAAAGCGTTGGAAGTGTACGAACTCGTACTGCAAAATGACCCAAGCCCCCCTGAGGCTTTGGTTGATTTCTTGATTGACATTTACTATTCGCAGGGAGCTTATGATAAGTGCAAGCGTACCGGCGAAAAGCGACTCACACAGGTGGGTTTTCAGGTGGCACCACTCAATCTTTATCTGGATTCATGCTGGAAATTGAAAGATTTTGCGGCGCCTACAAATCTCCTCAAGAAGCTAATCGACATTACCGCAGACGACACCCTGTTACTAAGAAGGCTTTGCGAGACCTATCTGGAAAAGCGGTTACGGACTGGCACGACAGCAGAGACCCTTCGTTTCAGTTTCATCGATCGCCAGCACATCATTGAATATCTGACCCGGATTCCGCGCTTCAACCGTCTTCAAGATCTTGTGTTTTCGCTGGAACTCAAGGGCTTGCTAGCGGACAACGAGGTTTGGGGGCTGCCCGCCAATCTACCGGCTGCAGAGGAACAGGAATTGGCGTATTCGTATGCAACTTCTGGGGAATCTCACCCAAGGTCATCCTCCCAACAACACCGCCCGCATCTTTTCGATTTTGGCGAAGACGTGTTGAGCAAGCTGCACGCTCTCGAAGAAGTACCGGCTCGTTCACAGGCTGCGAAATCATCGCTTACCTACGACGATTTTCAGGAGCACGGAATCGAACTTTTTTCCTCCGAAGAAGGCGCCAAAACGACAAAACTCCACGAAGGAACTGATATTCTCATTACCATTGAATTCAGCAATTTCGACAAAATCAAGACTGCACAGGGTGCGGAAAACCTGGCGCAACTGCGCCGAAAAATATGGTTGCTGCTTGCCGATTTCGTCGAGAAATACAAACAACAACATCTCTGGTCGACCAGTAACGGCCTGCTTATCTTGACCAAGAATCTGGTCGATTCCGTCTATTTTGCGATCGACATACTGAACAAGGTCAATCACTACAATGCGCTAAGAGAGACAAAAGAACAGATACACCTGGCCGTTGGCATTCATCACTCCAAGGAACAATTAAACGCTGTTTCGCACGATGCCCTCGGAGAAATCTGCACAGCCATAAAACTGGCCACTGTAAGTGATTCAGATTTACTCGAAGAAGACAAGCCCATGTATGGCAAGGTCTTACAAAAAAGCGATCGTATCTTCCTAAGCGCCAGAGCCTACCGGGAAATAAAGAGTGCCAGTCGCTTTAAAGTGAACGCACTGGGCAATTTCAGGTTGCGGTACCAGCGTGACCCGGTCAGCATTTACGAGATTTCGTGGCGCAATCCGGTCGAAGAGCTTCGGTTTGGCTACATTCACCAGTTAGGCCGTTTCGAACTGCTCGCCGAAATCGGTGGCAACCAAAGCATGAAGGTATACAAGGCCAAAGATGCAGACCTACAACGGTTTGTCATTCTGAAAGTGGTGCAATCTGAAAGTTTCAACGCGCTGCCAAGTGACAATCAATTCAAACAGGATTTCTACAGGATCTCTCGCATTCCCAGTCAATTCAATCATCCCAACATTGTCAAGATTTACGATGTCGATGAGGACCGGGGCTTGACCTACGTGGCCAGGGAATATGTCGAGGGCCAGAACCTGAGCGACTTGTGCGGCAATCATTTAGGGATCGAGCGGGTGATCAAAATTATCTATCAGGTATTTAAGGCCCTGCAATACACCCACCGGTTTGGCCTGTTCCACCTCAATCTGAAGCCGAACAATATTCTGGTGGACACGGGTGACCACACCAAAATCATGGATTTCCTGCTGCCGAGATCCCTCTTCATGGCAGGAGAGGAAATGGCCGAGGACAGAGACCTGCTTTATGTCGCGCCAGAGCAAATCCGTGGTGAACCAGGCGACGCGCGCAGTGACATCTTTAGCATGGGTGTCATCATGTACGAAGCAATTACGCAGGTGCATCCCTTTGCCGATTCGAATGAGGCCTCGGTCGCCGAAGCCATATTGCGGAGAAGCCCCTCCAAACCTTCGGCACGGCGAGAAGGGCTGCCAAAATTCTTCGATGCGCTGATATTGAAATGTCTTGAAAAGCATCCTGAGAAAAGATTTCAAACCGCTGAGTATATTGTTACTCTGCTAAAGAAGAACTTTGAACGTACATTATTCTCGAACTTTAGTTATCAAATTGCGCAATCGCGTGATGCGTACTAGGCTGCAAAGGAGTGTTTTTTTGTCGGTTCTCTTGATCGTATCGCCTACCACTGGGCCAGAACAAGGAGGTGATGACCAAAAACAGTGGGAACCCAATTGTTATTCGCAAGCAACTTGCACAAACCAATTAACCGTAATTTTTTAATTTTGCCCCAAACATAGGAGAAGCATCTCATGGGACAACAACAACTCTTACTCATCGTGCTCAGCACCATTATTGTTGGTGTATCAATCGTAGTTGGAATCAACATGTTTGGCCAGGGTGCCGAGACGGCGAATCAGGACGCGGTTCTGCAAGACTTGATGACCATCGGCTCCCGCGCTCAGGAATGGTATCGTAAACCCGCTCTTCTGGGTGGCGGTGGCCGCGATTTCACCGCGCTAGGCACGGCGACCGGACTTGACAGTCTACTGAACTTTCCATCAACAAACGAAAACGGCTCTTACACCGTTTCATCGCCTGCGGCTGGTAATTTCACGGTTCAGGGTATTGGCGTCGAAAGCGGTGTCGATGTCACCGTTACCATTTACCCCGACTCAGTTGGCAGCCTGGTCATAAAGTAGGATCCTTTCAACGGGGCTGTCTCCACCGTATGACGGGTTGAATTGTAGCCCAAGAACAGTCGCTTCGAAGAGAGCTTGTTCTTCTTGAGAGGCGAAGTGGTGCGCCTATTGTGGGATAAGCAGAGACAGTCCCGATGAATATCATCTAATCGCCATGCCAGAATATCGCTACACCGGGGTCAGCATCAACGGCAAACCGATCCAGGGGATCGTCTTTAGTCCTGACACGAAAACAGTTAAGGTAAAGCTGAAAAAAGTGGTCAGGACAAAAGGCATCCGGATCGAGTCTATTGAAAAAAAACGGGTCTACCTCTACAAAGTCTCTAAGGGTACTGAAAAACCGATCTTCGGCGAACAAAGGGCTTTTACCGCTGATGAGCTAAGAAATGCGCTCATCAAGATGGGCTACAAAGTCTACTACGTTCGCAAAAAGCTTTTTGATTTCAAATTCAAAGTCCCCAGCAAGGATCTGGTTCTATTCATTCGTATCTGTTCTGACCTGCTCAACGAACACTTTTCATATGACGAGATTCTGACCCTGGTCAGAAGCGATACGGAGAACCGCCGTCTGCGCGACACACTCTCAGACATTCAAAAAGATCTCAAGGGCGGCATGGAGGGTCCGGCAGTCTATCGTAAGCACGAAGACGTGTTCGGCAAGTTCACGGCTCACATGCTCGCCGTCGCCTCCACCAGCGGCAACATGGCAGCCATTTATGATAGCACGGCCAAGTTCCTGGAACGTGAGGAAGAATTCAAGTCCAGTCTGCGGTCCGTGCTGGTGATGCCGGTCGTCGTTTTGGTCGCTATGGTCGCCACCGTTTTTTTCTATGTGATATACATTTTCCCTAAGATGACTTCGATGCTCATAAAGCATGGCATCGATATTCCACCGATGACGCAGGCGACACTGGATTTGAGTCAGTTTTTGCAAAACTACTGGCTCTACCTTCTGGCCGGCATCGTGATCCCCGTTATCTTGTTCTATCAGTGGTCAAGAACCGATGAAGGCCGGTATGCCATTGATCGGGCGTTGCTTGGCGTACCTGTTTTGGGTCCGATTTTGCGCAAGACAAGCATCGAAATTTTCGCGCGCGTTTTTCATGCACTCTACAGCAGCTCCGGCGAAAACGTCACGGCCATTCGTATCGCGGCAGAATCTTGTCGCAATAAATTTATCGAAAAGCAGCTTAACACCGTGGTTGTTCCGCGCATGCTGAGGGAAGGCAAGAGTTTTGTCGAATGCCTGAGCGGCACTAATTGTTTTACATTGACGGCTGTTCGGCGCCTGAGGGCCGGAGAGGAATCAGGCACACTGCGGGAAAATGCGCTGCAGCTGGCCAAGTATTACGAGAAGGAGAACAAACAAAGGATGGCAAGGCTGGTCGATTTTGTCAACATATTGATTTCGATTGTTGTGACGCTCTTGATTATCGCTTTAACTCTGGTCTCATCGGAAGTGGGATTTGTTACACCTCCCACACCACTTTCAAGGTAATTTGAATGGCCCGTCACGATTCGTCAACCCTTACTTCTGAAATCAATCTTCCAAAACCTATCAAAGGTCTTGGGCGCCTTTCCATCACCCTCATCAGCAAAGGGGTTGTCACCGACCGTCAATTACAGGAAGCGGCGGATTGTCAGAGCCGGGAACCTCGGAATGCCAAGCGCAAAATTATTGATATTCTGATCGACGATTTCCATATCGATCGCCATGCGATTTTCATGGAAATGGCCCGGTTGTATGGTTTTCCGATTGTGGACGTGTCTCCCGCAAATGTCGACCGGGAGCGTATCGAATTTATCAAAGAGTTCGTCTATTCTATGCCGGAGGAAATCTCCAACGAATTATTGCAAAACAAAGTGGTACCCTTTAAATGGCATGACTACAAGCGTAACGTGATCATTCTGGTGACGGGGGACCCATCTAACGAGTCGCTTTATGCTGCCGCACACAAGTTGGAGATCGCTGACTTTGACCTCGCCTATGCGCCGCTGGAAGATATTGAACACCTGATTCATGAAATCTTCTATTCAAACAATGAATTCCTGCAACAAGTTTTCGATGAAGCGTCAGAAATCGAAGTCTTTGAGGACGATAATCGCCTGGTCGACGAAGATGCCCTGGACGCGGAAATCAACAAAAGCCGTCTGGTCAATCTCATCGAGGGCATGCTGGTGGAAGCTGTACGCCGCGGCGCCAGCGATATTCACGTCATTCCCAAGGATGGCCACGCGACAGACATCTTGTTTCGCATCGATGGCAAGCTTCTCCATTGGTACACCCAAACCGAAATCAAACCGGAAGCACTGATCGCGGTCATCAAAGACCGGGCTGTCAACATAGACCGTTTTGACCGCGCCATCGCGCAGGACGGGTACATCCAACGCAAAGTGGATGGATGCTACATTCGATTCCGCGTTTCGGTAATCCCTATTGTCGGCGTTGAATTTGACCGGCGCTTTGAAAGTGTCGTCATCCGCGTTTTGGACGACCGCAAAGTTATTACCGAACTAGAGAAAATCGGTTTGCAAGATCAAGCGCTTCAGGACTTCAAGCAGGCGATTGAACAACCTCAAGGCATGGTCATACTAACCGGACCGACAGGTAGCGGCAAAAGCACGACCCTGGTTGCGGCCTTAAGCCATGTGATGGATTCAAGCAAGAATGTCTTGACGGTCGAAGAACCGGTCGAGTACCTCATATCCGGTGCCAGACAAATCAAACTAAACCCGAAGCTTAACTTTGACAACGCCTTGCGTTCCATTCTCCGGCACGATCCGGACATCGTTATGGTCGGTGAAATTCGCGACTTGAAGTCCGCCGAAATCGCCATTTCACTGTCCAACACCGGGCATCTGACTTTTTCTACGTTGCACACAAACGATGCACCAAGTGCAGTTTCCCGTCTTTACATGCTTGGTGTGGAGCCCTTTCTTATCGCCAACGCCATCAACCTTATTATGGCGCAACGCCTGGTCAGAAGGTTATGTGAGTCGTGCAAGCGCCCAACCGAACACGTCAACCCGGATCATTTGCTACGTTTGCAATTCAGCAAAGAGCAGATCGCGCAGACAACTTTTTATGAAGCAGTTGGCTGCGATGAGTGTTTTGAGGGCTACCGAGGACGAGTCGCCATCACGGAAGCCCTCTTGTTTAATCGGGAAATCCGTCGAGAGATTCTCGCCGCCAAGGGAGACATAGACGAAGAGACTATTAGAAACCTGGCCCTGGAGCACAATATGGTCTCCTTGCGCAACTCAGGGAAGGAAAGGGTGAGACAGGGTATGACCACTATGAGTGAGGTCATCGCCGCCACCGTGGAGTCTTGATTACATGATGAATGACAGCTTAAAGCAAGAAGTGCGTCGCGGACCTCAGGATGCCGTACGCCATGTTACCAACGGACCGGGGCAAACAAAACAACTGCTAGAGGCTCTGGCCACAGATCTCAAATCGCGCTTGCAGGAAGGCGAACGATGGGCCGCAGTTAACGAAGTGTTGGAAGATCAGGGAGAGGAAATCAAACTCCTCTTTAAGGCTCATTTCGATACCGTCCTGCTTAAAATGAAAGCACTCGGCGCGTCGGATGTTGACCTTGGTGGACCGGGTTGCCAGAGCTTCATTTGGTTCCGAATCAACGGCACCAAAAAACCCGATGAGGCAGCGGGGCGCTATGCCGTCGACGAGACGGATATGCTGATCTTCACGTTGTTGACAGAACCGGATCGCGAGCATCTTTTCCGCCACAGAAACGTCGATTTTTCCTATCGTGTCTATGCCGAAGCCGAAAAAGTCTGGACGCGTTTTCGGGCGACGATCTATTTCGATCTCGGCCATCTCACCATCAACATGCGCCGAGTGAATGACAGCACCATCAGTTTTCCCAAGCTCGGCTTCCATCAGGAAGTCGCTAAGGTTCTCAGTCTGAAATACAGGAAATCGGGACTCATCCTGGTGACGGGGATCACGGGATCCGGTAAGAGTACGACCCTCGATTCAATTATAGATGCCAACAACCGAACCATGCAAGCCCACATTGTCATTATTTCAGACCCGATCGAATACGTGCACAAACCGATAAAATCGATCGTGAAGCATCGGGAAGTCGGCAGGGATGTGCACTCATTTAAGGACGGCACTATTCAGGCTTTGCGACAGGACCCCGACATAATCATGATCGGGGAGATGCGGGACGCGGATACGATCATGACCGTGTTAGAGGTCGTCGATAGCGGTCATAAAGTTTTTTCAACGCTTCACACTTCATCTGCAGTTGAAAGTATCGACCGCATTCTCGGTGAAGTTCCAACCAATGAGCAGAAACGGGTGCAGAACCGGCTGGCAGACGTCCTGACCTGTGTCATTTCACAAAAGCTGGTAGCGAGTACTGATGGCGGACGTATCCTGGCAAAGGAAGTTTTGGTGAGCAATGCCGCCATTCGGACTGCAATTCGAAATAACAATCTTGGCGAAATATACCAGGTTCTTCATCAATCCGCCGCAAGCGGCATGGTGACGATGGAGCAAGACCTGGCGCGCCTTCATACCGAAAACAAGATTTCCTATTTCGAGGCCTACACCAACGCCAACAACAAAAAGCGATTTGAAGAGCTCGCAAAGTACAACTTCTAGCCGCAGGGCATCTTTTTACTTGGAATTGACAGGCTGATGGCAGTAAAACATGCGATAGGAATCACCATCAACGGCAACGAGGTGAGAGCGGCGTTCCTGAGCCTGGTACGGGGCAAAGCACGTATTAAGGCGCTGGAGTCCATCACGCTGGACAACACTGTCGAGCAGGAACAAAATGGCGAGAAACTGGCGCCAAGCTCACTGAACGACCTCGAAAACGCGTTCGACATTCAAGATCCTGAGCAGGAGGAGACTCCTGATGAGCTGTCGAGTGCATCGGCGAAGGACAGCAATGTTAGTAAAGTCTACGCTTTGCTCGATAAGTTTCAAAACATCAAAGCCAACATTGCCATTAATTCACCGCATCTGACCGTCAAATACGATACGGTAGACAGAGATCAACTGCCCCAGACAAAAGGTAGGGGAAGGCGCATTCGGGAGCATCTCGATTTCTGGCACAACGACGATAATGACGACTCACGCCGCACGAAATACATCGAGATTCACGATAAGAAACTTCTCAAAATCGACTACGAGTACCACCCCGCCAGCATCGATCTGATCGAAGAGGTGAATCAGTTCAGATCCGGTAGCTTGCATCTTGTTCTGATGGATACCAACGAACTTGCGTTAGTCGACCTGGTGCGCGAAATATACAAATTCGACAAGGATGAGATCAGCGCCATTATTTACATCGAGCAAGACTTTTCCAGAGTGATCTTTCTCAAGGGAGCAGACGTTTACCACATTTCTCCGATCGTGCACAAGGGCAGCTTGTCCGATGATGTGCTGGATGTTATTTATAGTCGGATGATCTTCGCCCAGGACCATTATTTTATCCCTGAAATCAGCAAGATACTGGTGGCGGGGCATTCATCGCGGCTTAAAGCCAAGTATTTTTTTCGGGAAAAATTTCCATCGGCGATGACCGGTTACCTCAATTCAAAAAAGATTGAGTCTGACTTGCGGTTCAAAGATCGCGGACTGCTCTTTTCCCGTTATGCCGTTCCTATAGCCCTGGCGTGGAAGGCTCTGCTGAAGCCGGCCTACAAATCGCCCGAAAAGAATTTGCTGCCTGAATACATTCTAGACCGACAGTCACTGCCAAAATTGGCAAGCCACAGCTACCTGCTGCTTTTTCTGGTCACCATTACTACTTTTGCGTTTTCATGGGGACTGGTTAGCAAGAACCTGGCGCTGCGCAAAATATCGCGCAACGTGCAACACATGCAGGCGCAACTCGACAACAACAAATCGTTGACAGACCGGGTACGCGCCTTTGACGATAAGATCATCGATCTGGAAACGAAACTTGCCCTGGTGGACAGCTTCAGCAAAGGTCACGACGACTTTGCCAAGTTTCTAACCGCATTGAATCAAGAGGTCAAACAAACAGGAGGCATTTGGATAACCGAACTGACAATGTCTGGTAAGTTAGTGACGGTTCGTGGCATTGCGCAGCAAAGAGGCAAGATTCCAATTCTCGCCAATTTAGCCGGTAGCGCGAGCCTGAGGAAAGTCACGCGTTCTCGCTACCTCGGACGGGAGGTCTTTACTTTTCATCTGGAAAAAAAGATTGATGAACCAGGCAGGGGAGACCAGGTTAGTTTGATAACGTCCGCCACGGCGGCCACGGGCCGACCGGCTGGTGAGAAAGAAAGCGGTAACGGCAGGACAGGTCATTCCGCAGCGACTAGCCAAAAAGTCGACTCACATACTTTTTCTGCACAAGCGCGATAGCTCGCCTATATTAGGGAGAGGCTACTAAGATATGTTCGCCAAAAGAAATAGTGCGACGCTTGCCATCATCCTGGTTGTGCTCCTGGGAGTTGGGGGTTTTTGGTATTTTAAGGATGCCAACAAACTCGTCGCCGCCATCAAGGAGCAAACGGTTCTCCAAAAAGAACTCGCAAAATCTCAAGAGGAAATCAAGCGATTGACTGCCGTGGAAACAGTTCACGAAAGAATGAGCAATCAGTGGAAGGATTCTCCCAAGCGCATTTTTTCAGCCAATGAACCCTCCTTTACCCTCGCCTATCTCAACAAGCTTCTGTCAACAAACAATCTCAATATCTATTATGATTTTGTATTGAATTCGAAGACTGAAAAGGATGACTTAACCCGATTCACATATACCCTTAACGGTGAAGGCCAGTACGATGCCGTCAACGAATTGATCTGGCACTTGACATATGATCCCATTTTGTATCAGATAAAATCCATCAAAATAAGAGGCGGGGCAAGGGATGAAACCTTTCGAAAATTCACCATGAAAGTCGAAGGGTACACGGTCAACACCCGGGCAGAGTCTGATCAGGATGTTGAAATTGAATTTCCCCGTGCGGGCGCCGGCGGCTACGTGCATCAGCATGATATCTTCAGGCCGAAGTTCACGCGGCGGGTCGTCGAAAAAAAGGTAACCCGTACGCCCTCCTTACCCCCCAAGAAACCGGGCGAAATCGACCTGAGCAAAGCTTCTTTGAAAGCCGTCACACCAAATTCAATTTTCATTGCCGAAGCGGGCAACCCGGTCAAACAATTGAAAACAGGCGACCGTGTATACCTCGGCAAGTTGGTAAGAATTGACCAGAGCAGAAACCAGGCCGAGTTTGTCTTGACGAAATTCGGCAAACAGGAGAGGGTGACTCTGAAAATAAGTGGCCAAAACTAACGCCGTAGATCGCATACAAAATGAAAAGAGATAGTCCAGATGAACCTGATTTTTATGAACGTGACCCTGACTGTATGCCTATCACTCATACTTATGACAGCTGCAACGCCCGTTGCAGCCCAACAAACGGTCCCACGCGCCATAAGCCCGGATGAGATGATATCGTTGGACCGGAGTTTACCTATGAATACTGCTTTGGAGATCTTAAACCAATACAGTATGCGCTACAGCGGCAAAATCATTATCGACACTGCCGGGCACAAGGCCCCGATCCATGTAATGGTTAACAACATGTACTGGAAACAGGCCCTCGAGTATGTGCTGCGCTCCAATGTACTAAAATTTGTCGAACGCGAAAAGTACTATGAAGTGACGCCCATGGTCGAGACGGGCGGCACAAGCGAGGAAACTGAAGGGGTTACGTCTGCAACGCGTGAAATAGAGATCGATGCGGTTTTCTTCGAAGCGGATTATGCCACTCTGGTTGAGGCCGGGGTCGATTGGTCTCTGGTGCGCAATGGCCGCGTAGCCGTCAACGGCAAATTTGCCCAACAAGTCAGTCAGGATTTGTTTAACGTCCAAATCAATGAGCGCACGCGGTCCTGGGACATATTCGCTCTTTTCCGGACGTTTGAGTCCTTGAACAAAGGGGAGTTTCTTGCCAATCCGACGATCAAAGTTCTTGATGGCGAGCAGGGTAGAATTCAGGTGGGGACAAACTTTTTTCTCACAACCAGAGATTTCGCCGGCAACACGCGTTTTCAGGAATTCGAGGCCGGGGTCATCCTGGCAGTCGTGCCGAATGTCATCCAGGACAATGACTCTCTTTACGTGCACCTGGATATACGAGCAGAGCGCAGCTCAGTCACGCCTGACCCCGTCGCCATTACGAAATCGATCACGGAGAGCGAAACGCAAGTCTTGCTGGTGAACGGGGAAGAGGCGGTGATCGCCGGCCTTTTCTCAAATCGGAAAACGGACAACCGGAGAGGCATTCCCCTCTTGAAGGATCTGCCGCCATGGTTCTTCGGACTACGGTATTTGTTCGGATTCAATTCTAAGGAAGTCCGAAAAAAGGAATTGGTCATCATCCTGCAGGCACGAATTCTTCCGACCGTACAAGAACGCTACAGCATGCGGCGTGGCAGTACCAATTACATCGATCAGAAACGGAGGGAGTTTCAAAATAAGGTGCGGCAGCTCCAACGGAAGACCAAATCAGGCAACTCACCTGCTCCTCCTAACCGATCACGACGAAGGCGTTAGCTATGGGACAACGTGAATTTCTTCTGACGCTGGGAGCAATCGTTATTTTTGGCATGACAGTGCTGTCGGTCAATCGACTGGCCCTGAGCAACAGTGAAGCAATCGTCAACCAGCAGGTCGAGCTCTACGCTCTCAACCTGGCGCAACGTCTCATTGAAGAGGGTAAGACCCGGGCTTTCGACGAATTCACGATTTCGAACACAACAGCCACCATGCCGGCCGGCTTCACGCCCACACCTCTGGACCACGGCGTGACTGAAGCCTATCCTAACTTCGATGATGTCGATGATTTCAACGGCCTTACGCTGGTTCAGACTACGCCGATGGGGCAGATGACCGTTACTGTTGCAGTGAACTATGTGAGTGAAGCCAATCTTGATTCAATAGTCGACCCGACCAAAACGTTCTACAAGAAAATGTCGGTTCAGGTACAGAGCGAAGCGCTTAGCAACGCGGTTCAGGCTGAATACGTCTTCGCTTTTCAAAAAAATCCTTAGCCTTCATCTATCCATGGCGACAAGGACTTTTCACACGGCTGTCTGCACCGCGGCAATCGAGTAAACAAACATCAACACATTCGGTGCGATGGCACTCATCTTAATTGCAAGGGCGTTCAACTAGGAACTCTGACACATGGGAGATTATCTACAACTTGTTGGCAGCATCGTCATTGGGAGCCTCTTCCTAATCGGTGTTTTGAACTTCCATAGCGACGTCGTGGATTTTTCGAACGACAATTTGTTTCAATTGCTGACTCAAGAGACTGCGGCATCATTCATGGAGATTCTCGAGCATGACTTGCGCAGAATCGGTAGCGCCATTCCGAAAGGCAGGCAAGCAATTACCGACAGCTCTGCCATTACTTTTCTAGGCGATGTGACAGAAGATGGCGTGGCGGACACCGTGCGTTACTTTGTGGGCCCAACCTCTGACGCATCGGGAACGACGAATCCCAATGACAGGATTCTCTTCCGGGTTGTGAATAGCGATACAACCATTAGGGAGCGCGCCGGGGTTACAGCATTCAATATCGATTTCTTAGATGCCATCGGCGCGGTTACCACCGACTTCCGCTTAGTAAGAATGATACACGTCCAGCTCACCGTGGAAAGCAAAGAACCCTATGACAAGCAATATGTTCGAGCGTTCTGGGAAAAACGCATTACGCCTCAAAACCTCGACCGGGTCACAGCGATGAACTTTTGACAAGGATGTAAGGATATGGGTAAAGCAATCCTGATCACAGCCATCGGTTTTACGACTATTTTAGGATCCATCTTGTTGCGGCAAAACAATAGCATTCTATCCGCCGCAGATGAGTTCACCAGTCAATACTACAATACGATTCGCACCAATAGCCTTGAAAGTGTTACCAACGTCGCTATCTCTAAACTGTTTCAAAACTTCGACTGGCGCACCGGCTATAGTGGCCTTGCACTCTCCGGCACCAACTATACTGTGACCTTGTCTCAGCCTGCTGTGGATTCTGTTGTGATGGCAAAGCTCGTCGCTGCCCGCATCATTTCAAATTACGAAAACATTGTTGACACCACGAATGTGGTATTAATGCAACCGGCCTACTCCTACTTTTCATATTATAGTAATGAGTGGCCAGGTCACATAACCTACGCCACCGGGGACACCATTCTCTTCCCCATCTATTCCAACGCGAATTTCAGAATGAGCGGCAATCCCGTCTTTATGAGTAAGGTCGCTTCATCACAAGCAACCTACACCGCAGTCGGCGCAACCGATCCAACGTTTTATGGCGGGGCTGATTTTGGCGCACCAGTGATTCCGCTGCCAAACTTCAGCGCACTTAAGGATTCTGCCCTGGCCGGCGGCGATCAATACAATCAGGAGCTTTGGCTCACCTTTAACAACGACGGCACCTACCAGTGTTCGACTGGCGTCATCTTGACCCTCAAGAACATTACGGACTACAACGGCACTATCATCACGACGGCCAACCAGGATATCCACGTAAAGGGCATTGTGCGAGGACGCCTTACCGTCGTGAGCGACCGCGACATCATCGTCGAAAACCAGCTGCTCTACGATTCTGACCCAACCGTCGTTCTCAACTCAACCGACTACACCGGCCTGGTCGCTGACAGAGATTTGATCATAGCAGACAATCCTGCAACTGCGGCCGGCGTCACGGTCCAGGCAGCAATACTAGTCGGCAATCGGATGAAAGTTGAAAACTACAATATCGGCCCTCCGCGCGGCGTTCTAACCTTGTTAGGTTCGATCGGACAGAAGAACGCGGACCCCTTTGGGACATTCGCCGGCAGTGTCCTTCAAACCGGCTATGATACAGCTTATATTTATGACAGACGCTTGTTCAACAACACGCCCCCATACTTTCCACGCTTGAATCGCATCGAGGAAATTTACCGCAGCAATTGATGAGAACCGGACCGGTTTTTGTTTACGCCAGTCAGACAGTTCATCCTGCTCACGAATCCCGGTCTTCTCTCCTGTCACATCTCCTTCGCCTTCGACAAGCTCTCTCCCGCTGCTGCAATCTTCCGGCTCAGCCGCCCTGTCCGAGATTTCCAAAAACAGGACAGACTTGCCCCTAGCCCACTCGGGCGTCGTTGCCTCAATGAATTCCTTGTGTTTTTTCGATCAGATACCGACATTTGACCTTATTTTGCAATCGGCTCTGGTACGCGTCGTCTCTCAGCATCTTTAAGCAAAGGCTCAGCATGCAAAATCGAACGGAAGTCGAAGCAAGGCTCATCGCGATTGATGTTGGCAATAGCCATATTAAGATCGGCCTTTTCAATGGCGATGATGCCATGGGTGCCAAAACATTGCCGAAATGCCTGCAGTCCACGGCGACCGAACTGGACGCGCCTATCCCCTGGCGTGACCTGGCAGAGTGGACCAACAATGGCGGCCCCCACATCGAGTCCGTGATTCTCGGTGGCGTCAATCCCCGCGGACGCGACAAGATACTCGATGGCTGGCCGGCAACCGGGTGGCCCGACCCCTTCGTGATCGATAATCCTTTCATTCTGCCTTTGAAAATTAGCATCGATTCTCCCAGGACGGTTGGGGTTGACAGGCTCCTGAATGCCATCGCCGGCAACGTTATCCGACCAGAGGCAACAGCGATGATCATCATCGATAGTGGCACCGCCACCACGGTAGATGTTGTCTCCAACGGCGGAAGCTTCGAAGGCGGGGCGATTCTGCCGGGGTTTCAACTCAGCGCCCAGGCATTGCACCAATACACAGCGTTTCTACCACACATCAAAAATCGTGAACTTGCCAAAAACCCTGTACCGGTCATTGGCAAAAACACGCGAGAAGCCTTGCGCAGCGGGCTATTCTGGTGTCAATTCGGCTGTATTCAGGAATTGGTTAGACGCTACCACGAAGAACTCGCGGATGACCCAATCGTTGTCGTTACCGGTGGAGCCGGCAGGCTGCTGGTGCCGCGCATGCCACCGACCGTGATCCACGAACCGTTTCTGACCCTCCAGGGCCTGGTCGTCGTCGCCCGCCATCTCAAGAAAGACACAAATTAGACTGAAGCAACCTTCACTCCTCTGATGCAAGCCCCAAAGGGCGCTATCTGCCACATTCGACAATTGACATCGATGCGTTGTTGAAACGTGGCACACCTTCTCAGGCGTTGACGTCCTCCCCTACCCCGACTGGCTAACATTCGGTCCTTTTTCTTCTTTTAGTTATTTGTTTTTAAATTACTTATAGGTCATCCAAGCAGCGCCCGTCTTTGTGGCACTACAGTTGCGTAACAAACCCGCGTTGAGAGATCTCGCACGTTGGCACCGTATCATTTCGCTGACAACGGCGAAGTGAGATGGCAAGAGTCAGTACGGCTACGGTCGCGAGAACGATTTGGGTCCGCAAATACTAATGAGCAGTTTCACCACATTCATGAAGCAACCTAGCACGTATCATGATTAATCGAGTCGATGCAGAAAAGAAACGACATTCTGGACCGAAATAGTTTTCTACGGACCTTCTTCCTGGTCGCATTCAAACACAAGAAGGGCGCTCTGGTCGTTTTTGGTGTCGTTACACTCGCCGGACTGCTAACCACCTTCCTGATGCCTCGTGTGTACGAGGCGTCTGCGACAATTCTTATGAGTCGCGAAGCAGATTATGGTGAATCTCGGGACTGGCTCAAGTCAGAAGCAGAGATCATCAGAAGCCAAGCGGTGGCCCGAGGCGCCTTGCAGACGTTGTCTCAGCCGCATAGCTCCAACCCTCAGCAGATCCAGGTAAGTCAGGCGCAAGCGCAAGCGTTTCTGCGAAATCTGCGCATCACTAACTTAAAACATAGCAGGGTCATCAAAGTTACGTACCGCGGACACGACGCCGAACGCACGGCCGCCATCGCGAACAGTGTTGTCGAAGCCTACAAGAAATATCGGGCCGCAATCTACAAAGAGGCAGAACCCTTCGCCTATCTAGAGGCACAAATCACAACAACTGATGACAGTTTGCGGAAATTGCAGGTGGAGCTCGCAGAGTACAAATCAACCGCACAGCTGCTGGCACCGCGCGCGCAGGGCGCTACGCTATTGAAACTCTGGTCCGAGTATGAAAGCAAGTTGACCGCCGTCAGGACGGACCGTATCGCAAAGGAGGCAAGCGTTGCGAGAATGAAGCAGCAGCTTCATCTCGGCACAACTCCGAACCTGCAGACGGGCCACAGAGCGGGCAATCGTATCGCCGAATTACAAGGCGCTCTGCTGACCAAAATTCTTAGAAGAAACAAATTGCAGCGACGCTTACGGCCGAATTATGATGCTATCATGAGTCTCAATCAGGACATAGCCGCACTACTAACGCAGATCAACATCGAAATCCGGCGAATCATTCAGCAGGAAGAAACCACGGTGCAAGTGTTGCGTGCTGAAGAAAAGGCACTGCGCAGATCCATCGGGCAGATTACGAATGAGATCAAGGGGTTGGCGAGCAAGGAAGTTAAGTTTTTCCGGCTCAAGCGCAGCATCGATAACAATCGCAAGATTTATTCTTTATTGTTGGAAGAAAGAGAAAGGGCAAGAATTCATGTTTCCCAACTCCAACATGCCGCGGGAGTAACAATTATCGACGCGGCTGTCGTGCCGGCGGCTCCTGTCATGCCGTCGACAGCGCTTTTCGTGACCGCTTCCCTCGCATTGGCTTCTATTCTGGCGCTAAGTTTCGTTTTCCTGCGTGACTATTTCGACGACCGTCTTCACACCACAGATGAGATCAAGAACCGTCTAGGCCTAGATGTTCTTGGGGCGGTGCAATCCTACGAAAACGTTGGCCAATACATCCGCTAGGTGAGCATGTATCTTGATTATTATCATCTAACAGAAGACCCGTTCTCGGCAACCGCAAGCGACAGATATTTCTACCGGGCATCGCCTCACGCACAGGTCATAACCCTCTTGCAGGAGGCCGTAAGAAATCACTCTCGCGTCCTGCTCCTGACCGGACCCGAGGCCGTTGGTAAGACATCGCTGCTACCACCTTTGTGCAAGCAACTTGTCGAGCGGAATGAAGTAGACAGGATCTATTGTCAAGCGTTGCGCACGGGTGCAAAAGGCACTGCTCCTTGTCGTGAATATCGCACGGGCGCAACAGCGACCTCCTTTTCAGAATTGATAAGATGCCTTACGGATGATCCCGGCGAAAATACAGCCAGGTCGACAACCTCAATGTTGATTCTGGACAACGCGCAACACCTGCACAACAAGCACCTGCATGACATCCGGTCAATCATGCGTTTCGAAGCCCGGCGCGGAAGAGTCCTCAAAATGTTGCTGCTCGGCCCTCCTCATTTGTCGACCAAATTGGGAGACTTCAAAATGGGTTCGACACAAAAGTCCGTCATAAATATTTGCTTAAACAAGATGTCCGAGGAAGAAACCCGTTACTACATTGATCACAGACTCAGCATTGCCGGCGCCGAAAGGCTCTTTACGCGCGAGGCCGTTGAGCGACTGCATCAATTTTCGGGAGGCATTCCGGGCAGGATCAACAAATTATGTCAGATGTCGTTGCGCCACGGCTGCAACCGGGGGGTTCCGCTGATTGATGTCAACATCGCTGAGAGCGCCGGCATCGAATACATTCAGCACACACTCGAAGGAAAGACGGAAGGGGGTGAAAGTGGCGCAGAGGACATCCATCCGATTTGCGATAGAACAGAGTTACCTGAAGCACTCGACGGGCCGTTCTTGTCGTCAAAACAACCGACGCTCGAAACCAGGAACGACAGCACAGCCGGAGTTGAGCGCAAGTCGACTCCTGTCGCGACGGCTGGCCCGGCCCAGATACCCGAACTGCCAAGTGACATGATTCTGGAAATTCAAATGATAGTAGATAGGCTCGGTGGCAGGCAACCGAGATCACGCGTCATCGGCTTCACCAGCGCTGTTGCCGGTGAAGGCACATCCACCGTTGCTTCGTTGGTGGCGGCAGCGACAGCAGCGCGACCTGCAGGCAGGACTAAAGTTGGCGATCATGCACACGGATTCGTGCTGGTGGACGGCCAAATGACCAGTCCAAACTTGCACTCCCTGTTTTCGTTGTCTCTCCAGCCCGGACTGCACCAGGTGCTCGCAGACCGCGCAAGTTGGGAGAATGCCATCCACGCCACGAGCCAACCCGCGCTGAAAGTGATTCCTGCGGGTAGAAATGGTGAACAAGGTGTGGTTCCATGGGATCCCGGCAGCCTCGACCTGATCCTCAGGGATTTGCGCGCCAGGTTTGACCAAATCTTCATTGACATTCCGCCCGTGCTGTGCAGCCTGAATGCGCTAAAGATATGCCAGCTCTGCGACAGCGTGGTTCTGATTGTCCGGGCGGGAGGCGCACGCTGGCAAATCGCATATCACGCCGCCAGAGTCTTGCAAGAGCGGGGTGTCAATTTGCTTGGCTGCATTTTGAACCAACGGAAATTTCTCATCCCCGAAACAATTTATCGAAGGCTCTGATGACCTGGCAGAGCTTCATGGCGCCACCGCTGGCAAACTTTTCTGGTCAACCCAAACTCGAGTTACTGAGCAATGCCGTCTGCTCGCCTGCGGCAAGATTTCATGTGGGGCTTAACTCAGAAAGGGGACGCTGTTCCAGAGGCGAGCACAGACTGGGCCGGCCGACAGAGTCGTCATGTTAGTGGGCTTCCAGCCAATTTGAGCCGACCCCGATATCGGCCTTTATCGGGACATCCAGAGACAGAGCGCCTTCCATTTCCTCCTTCACCAGCCGCTTCATTGCATTAACTTCCGATTTTGGCGCTTCGAAAACCAGCTCATCGTGAACCTGCATGATCATCCTGGTTCGGTAGCCGCCGTCGCGTAGTTTTCGCCAAATATTGATCATGGCAACTTTTATCAGTTCGGCCGCCGTTCCTTGAATTGGCGTATTCACAGCGGTCCGTTTGGCAAACTCTCTCATATTAAAATTCTTGCTGTGAATCTCGGGGAGATAACGTCGCCGATTCAGCATGGTCGTGACAAAGCCTTTTTCCTCCGCTTCAGCATGCATGCGGTCGACAAACTCTTTCACCTTCGCATAGAGCGCAAAGTAGCTGCTGATGAAATCGCGCGCCTCTTCCGTGGAAATGTGTAGACGCGACGCGAGACCGTAGACGCCCATGCCGTACATGATGCCGAAATTGATTTCTTTCGCCCGGCGCCGATGCTCGTGGTCCAGATCCTCCGGCGGAATTTGAAAAACCAGAGAGGCCGTCTTACTGTGAATGTCATCGCCGTTTCTGAAGGCTTCTAACAAG
>Ga0114931_10002901_pt1 | contig 21787 bp, 25 predicted proteins | sample 2SBtaG_FD_89579 | JGI IMG/M metagenome (GOLD analysis project Ga0114931, IMG submission 89579) | Deep subsurface microbial communities from Kolumbo volcano to uncover new lineages of life (NeLLi) - 2SBTROV14_V59a metaG | ecosystem: Environmental > Aquatic > Marine > Volcanic | place: Kolumbo... | reverse complement strand
CGGTCCCACCGCTACCGGGAGAAGCTGCAGAAGGCGATCGCGCCCCCGGCCGCGGAGGCGAAGGCGCAGTGAGCTTCGGAGCGCTACTCCCCGTCCAGTTATACGCACGCTCGGCCCCGGAGGTCGCCCGGGACCTGGTCGGTCGGGTGCTCGTGTGCGGCCCGGTCGCCCTGCGCCTCGTCGAGGTGGAGGCCTACGAGCGTTCGGACTCTGCGAGCCACGCCCGGCACGGGCCGACCGCGCGCAACGCCGCGATGTGGGGGCCGCCCGGCCACGCCTACGTCTACCTCTGCTACGGCATCCACCAGATGCTGAACGTGGTGACCGGGGCGCAGGGGCACGGCGCCGCGGTCCTCGTCCGCGCCTGCGAGCCCGCGGCCGGCCTCGACGCGATCCGCGCTCGGCGCGGCCACCGCCGCGGCCCGACGCTGCTCGACGGCCCCGGGAAGGTGGGTGCGGCGCTCGCGCTGGACACCTCCTGGAGCCACCACCCGCTCTTCGAGCCCGGTGGGCTGGAGCTGCGCGAGGGGTCTCCCGCCCGTCGTCTTGCGGTTGGTCCGCGGGTGGGAATCGGCTACGCAACACCCACGGATCAGGCAGTGCCCTGGCGCGTCGCCGACGCCGACTCGGCGTGGGTGGGTCACCGGCGGTCGCTCCGCCCCAGCAGGGATTGACGGATGGGACGGTTCTACGAGGAGGTCATGGGGGTCTACTTCGACGACCTGGACCCGTTCCACATCCTGCACAATGCTCGTTACCTGCTGCTCTTCGAGCGCACCCTCGGCGCGTTCTGGATGCACATCGGCATGGGTGCCTTCCAGGACTCGGCGCATCCCGACCGCTACCACTTCGTGCGCGCGAACCACGTCGAGTACGTCTCGCCGGTCCGCGGCGTGTGCAAGGTGCGCGTCCGGGTCTGGGTGGAGCACCTCGGGCGTAGCTCGCTCACCTTCGGGTTCCGGATGATGCCGCTGCACGCGGACGCCGACCACGCCCGCGGCTCGCGCACCGTGGTGCGGGTCGATCCCGACAGCGAGCGACCGGTGCCCTGGACGGAGTCCTTTCGCGCGCTGCTCGCCCCCTGGGTGAGCGAGGAGGCACCATGATCGCCCTGATCCTGCTGGTGATCGGCCTGGCGAGCGCCCAGGTGCCCCTCGATCGGCCCGCTCCCGCCGTGCCCGTCGAGCCCGCGCCTGCGCAGACCACGGCGACCGATGCCGCCGCGGCCCCTTCGAGCGACCAGGCAACCGACGAAGGCACGGGCGACACCCGCGATACGGGGGACATCAGCGACATCAGCGACATCAGCGACACCGGCGAGGTGCACGCCCGGGTGAACGACGAGGGCTTGTACGAGGTGACCGTGTACGGCGCCGACGCGATCCGCGAGGCTCGCAAGAAGCTCGAGAAGGCCATCGAGGCCCAGGGCTGGCGCTCGGTCGGTAGCCGTGACGGGAGCCTCCTGTTCCGCGGCGCGGCGCCGTGGATGGGTAAGGCGGTCCTCGACCGCGAGGGGTACATCACCTTCACGACCCCCGCCGTCGTGTTCCGCGGGGCCCAGGCCCAGGGGCCCGGTGTGGCGAACCAGGGTGCGAACGACCAGGGCGCCCTCGCGCAGGAGTCGCCCGGCGGCGACTATCAGGGCACCTCCCGCGATCCCGGCTCCGGCGCCGGGGTCGGGGCCAGCTTCACCCTGTTCCCCAGCAAGAAGAAGACCCGCCCGGCGCAGGATTCGCTGCTCACCGCGGTGCAGCCCCAACTCGACGCCTACCGCAAGGCGATCCAGGCGACCGCCTTTCAGCAGCAGCTCAGCGATCTCCCCGACCACCTCGATGCCCTGTGGCAGAAGGGTACGCCCTTCGACCCCAGCGTCCCGCCCCTCGAGACCTTCGCCCAGCGCAGGGCCGCCGTGCTGGACTACTGGGCCACCCGGGCCGACACCCCGGAGGGTCGCGATGTGTGTCGTCGGGTGGAGACCTGGCTGGAGGAGGAGGTCATGTCCTCCGAGCACCCGGTGACCCCGGAGGAGCAGGCGGCGGCCAACGACAAGGCGAAGGAGACCCACGGACGGACCCTGCGTCTGGTTCGGCCGTGAGCGGTGTGGACGACGTCTGGCGTCCTACCGGCGAGGACGCCCCCGCTCCCGCGCCCGTCGCCGAGGGGCGCGCGGCCTATGGCGAGGGCGTGTGGATCAACCAGGCCTTCTCGCTCGAGGTGGCCTTCCGGATCGCCTTCGGGCTGCTCCGCGAGCGGCCGGGGCTGGTGCTCGGCGCAGGCGCGTTGATCTGGTTCGCCTTCGACCTGCCCACCTTCGCCTCGCTCCCGATGTCGGTCGCCTCCGGGGTGATCCGGGCGTCGGGTGGAGCGGAGGACACCGCGATGGGCCTCGACCTGGCCGGCAATCTGACCACGCTGATCGTCTACGCGCTCGTGTTCCCGGTGCAGTGGATCCTGGTGGCCGGCGCCCTGAAGGCGCTGGCCCGCCACGTGGAGGGCGAGCCCGCTCCGACGCGGCTGTTGTGGACCTCGTGGCGGGAGGGCCTGATCGCGATGGTCTACCGGGTCCTCACCGTGGTGATCGTGTCCTTCGTGATGGCCGTGGTCCTCCTCCCGGCCGCCGCCCTGTCCGCCGTGCTCGTGGTCCTGGAGCACGCCGGGATCGGCGCCGTGCTCTTCGCGGGAGCGGTGCTCGTGGCGCTCTTCGCCTACCTGTACGTGATCCTCCCGCTGTTCATGGGCATCCCCGCCTGCGCCATCGACGGCGCCGGCCCGCTGGAGGCGCTGCAGATCGCGTGGCGGGCCGGATCGGGCGCGCGGGCCACCCTGTTCGTCTTCGGGCTGGTCTTCGGGCTGCTCTCGCTCGCCGGGACCTGCCTGTTCTGCGTGGGCCAGATCCCCGTGTTCGGGCTGCTGATGGCCGCCGTCGCGGGTGGGTGGCTGCTCTACGCGCGCTCGCCGGAGACCCTCGGGTCGGCACCCTTCTTCGAGCGCAACCCCGTCGAGTGGTTGTGATTCCGGCCGATGTCGCGGTGGACTTCGGGCTGACGATCGGCCACATTTGGAGTATCTTCTCCGGGCGGTCCACCCGCTCTGTTTTCTCTTCTTTCAAGGATCTCCGGTCATGGCGGAAGAAAGCAAGTCGTCGAAGCTCCCCGATCCGTGGGGGGCCTACTGCTTCTCGCTCGAGATCGACCACGAGGAGGTGGCGCAGTTTCTCGAGTGCTCGGGCCTGAAGTCCGCGGCCGAGGTGTTCGAGATCGAAGAGGGCGGCACCCTGCGCACGGTGCACAAGCGCCCGGGACGCAGCAAGTGGGAGAACATCATCCTCAAGCGCGCGGTCCACAAGAGCCATCTGTTCGAGGCCTGGCGCGAAGAGTACATGCAGATCCCCGAAAGCGGTTGGAGCAAGCGTAAGGACACCACCGTTGCGATCGTGGTCAGGGCCAACGACAACTACACAAAACTTCGCACGTTCACCATCCGCCAGGCGTGGCCGATCAGCTGGGAGGGCCCGTCCTTGAGCTCCGGCGGCTCGGCCCTGTCCGAGGAGACCCTGGAGATCGCCCACGAGGGCATCATCCTGGGTGAAGCCCCGCCGCCGACGCCCGCGCCCACGCCCGCGCCGCTCCCCGAGAAGCTCGAGACCAAGCCGGTCAACTTCAAGTACGACCAGCCCAAGGACCCCGACAAGGATCCCGGCTTCACGCCCGAGGGCGAGGACGCCATGGAAGACACGGCGGACCAGCTCAAGGAGCACGAGGACGTCAAGGAGATCTGGGTCGAGGGGCACACCTGCGACCTCGGCGCCTACGACTACAACCTGTCCCTGTCCAAGCGGCGGGCCAAGGCGTGTCGGAACAACCTGGAGAAGAACGCGTCGGGCAAGACCTACCACGACGACGGCTACAGCTACAAATACCCGAAGGTGCCAAACACCGACGAGGCCCACCGCGCCCAGAACCGCCGCGTCGAGTTCTGGCAGACGCCCCGCGGGGGCAAGCGCTCCGGCGAGCTCGACTACAAGTCCTACAAGTAGGAGCCGGCGGCTAGCTGACGTCCTTCAGCGGGGCGCGCTCGCGCAGATCGTGCACCTGCCGCCGCACCGCCGCGGCCTCGCGCTGCGCGAAGTCTCCGAGACCCGCCGACAGGCGTGGGTCGGGGAACCAGTGCGAGGAGTAGGTCAGGGTCGGCAGGAACCCGCGCCGGTACTTGTGCTCGCCGCCGTGCCCGGGCTCGAACACCTGCAGACCCCGCTCGATGCAGAACTCGATGCCCTGGTGGTAGCAGACCTCGAAGTGCAGGAACTTCACGTCCTCGTGGCAGCCCCAGTAGCGGCCGTACAGTCGGTCGCCCTTGAACACGTCGAAGGCGCCGGCGACGCATCGATCGCCGTCCCAGGCGAGGACTCCGAGGACGCGGTGGCTCCAGGTCCGCGCGAGGTGCTGGAAGAAGGCGCGGTTCAGGTAGCGCCGGCCCCACACGTACTTCTCGCAGGTGTCGGCGTAGAAGCCGAACAGGTAGTCCATCTGCTCGGCGCTCGGCGCGACCACCCGCTCGATGCGCAGGTCGCCGACCTCCCGGCGCTCTCGGCGCAGCTTCTTGCGCGCGCTCGACCGGAACCGCGCGAGGAAGTCGGCGTAGCGCTCGTAGCCCTCGTTCGTCCAGTGGAACTGGTACTGCAGCCGGGTGAAGGCGCCATACCGCTCCAGCTCTCGGGCCTCGGCGCCCGGGTCGAACAGGACGTGCAGGCCGTGCGCGGACTCCTTCAGCAGCTCGTTCAGGCCCTGTAGGAGCGCGGGGACCCAGCGCTCGCGGTCCTCCCCGGGGCGGACGAGCAGGCGCTCGCCGGTGACCGGCGAGAAGGGCACCCCGACGATCAGCTTGGGGTAGTAGGGGATCCCCGCCTGCTCGGCCGCGTGGGCCCACCCGTGGTCGTAGACGAACTCGCCCATGGAGTGGTTCTTGAGCCACGCGGGCGCCCCGGCCAGGAGCCGCCCGTCGTCGTCGCGGACGAGGATCGGTCGCGGGGCCCAGCCCCGGTCTGCGACGGCGCAGCCCGTCTGCTCGAGGCCAAAGAGGAAGGGGGACTCGAGGAAGGGTGAGCCGCCCGCCACCAGCGCATCCCACTCCTCGGCATCGACTGCGGCCCAGGTGTCGTGGACATGTATGGTCGCCACGTGGCTCCTCCTCACCGCTCGTAACCGTTCGTGACCCGTTTCACGGGCACCTATGGGAGTGCATGGGTGTCCGTATGGTGGGAGGACCAGGAAATGTCCGATCGCGTGCTGTCCAGCTTGCCCGATCCCCGGATCGTCGCCCGTCTCGACGGGCTCGTTCGCCGCACCGGGAGCCCACGCGCCTTCGCTGCGGCGGGTGGGGCGCTGGAGGCCGCCGTGCTCGGCGCCCGCGGTGTCGCGCCGCTGCCCGGGGACATCGTCGCCCTCGCGCACGGCATGCGGGACGCGCTGATGCTGATCCAGGCGCGCACCGTCGAGGAGACGGACCCGGCGTTTCGGGTGGACCTGGCCGCGGCGGCGGCGGCCCTCTCGGTGGTGCTGCCCGAGGCGCGTGCCGCCTGCGACGGGGCCGTGCGGGGGTGGATGGGGCTCGGGCTGTCCGACCCGTCCTACCAGTCGGACGCCCGGGTGCTGAGCCGGCGGGTGCTGCTCGCCCTCCTCGTCGACGACGTCGAGCAGGCGGCCCGCGCGGTGGCCCAGCTCGGCACCGACGGGGTGTGTGGCGCGCTGTACGACTGGGTGATCGCCCGGCGTCAGCGCCACGGTCCGGCCCGGGAGCTGGAGTGCTGGCAGAACCTGTGGCTCCTTGCCCGGGACGAAGGCGTCGCGCGCCGGGCCGGGCTCGTGCTCCTCGCCGCGCTGGTCGCCTGGGACCGCACCGGGGCGCCCCGCCGTCGGCTGCTCGCCTGGCTGTACGAGATCATCGGTCCGATGGGCGTGGAGGCCGGCTGGCGCGCGGCGCTCTGAAGCATCTCCCGAAACGGCCGATGGGGATCGACAGGTGGGACGCCACCGCGCCGTCCCGGCTATCCTTGCGGCGGAGGCTCGGAGGATCCGCGTGAAGCGACAGGTGCTCGTCTACGACGGACTGCAGCGCTGCCCCTACCTGGAGGGGCGGGTGGCGCGCATGCCCTTGTACCGACAGCTCCGCGCGATGGACTGGGCGGCGGCGGACTAGCGCTTCGCCGCGGCCGAGCGGCGGGTGGGCCGCGCGCTGTACCACACCGCCTGCCCGTCCTGCCGTGCTTGCGAGGGGATCCGGGTGCCGGTCGCCGCCTTCCGTCCGACGCGATCCCAGCGCCGCACCGTGTCCCGGTGGCCCGAGGAGGGCCGCATCGAGATCGGGCCGGCCACCGCGACGGCCGAGAAGGTCGCGATGTTCAACGCCCACAAGGAGGAGCGGGGGCTCATCGAGGCGGACGACGAGCCGATGAGCGTGCCGGCCTACGCCGCGTGGCTCGTGCAGTCCTGCTTCGACACCATCGAGATGCGCTACCTGCTCGGCGACCGCCTCGTGGGGGTCGGGATCGTCGACCTCGGCGAGCGCTCCGCGAGCAGCGTGTACTTCTACTTCGACCCGGATCCCGAGATCGCGCGCCTCTCGCCCGGCGTCTACTCCGTGCTGCAGGAGATCGAGCTCTGCCGCCGCACCGGGCGCGACTACCTGTACCTGGGCCTGTACGTCGAGGGCTGCGATCGGCTCGACTACAAGGCCCGCTACACGCCGCACGAGCGGCTCGTCGACGGCGACTGGCGGCGCTTCGGCGCGTGATCAGTGCAGGACCGGGGCCGGGTCGAGGAGCCCCATCCACAGGGCGACGCCCGGGAAGAAGGTGCGTGCGATCAGGTCTCCCCACAACAGGTAGAGCACCGCGCCGAGGGCCAGGGAGGGCCCATAGGGCAGGTAGGCGCGGCGCCGGGTCGCCGCGAGGTGGGCGAGGCTCGCGACCGAGCCGATGAGCGAGGCGGGCAGGAGCACGAGGAACATCACCTGGATCGGCCCGACGAAGGCGCCGATCAGCCCCATGAGCTTCACGTCGCCCCACCCGAGCGCCTCCCGTCGCAGCACCCAGCGGGCGACGATCGAGGCCGTCGCGAGGGTGCTCGCCCCGATCAGCGCGCCCGAGACGGAGGCGCGCCATCCGATGGCCGGCCAGTCTTCGTAGCCGATCCACTGGAGGAACCCGACGCCAGCGATGGCGAAGGGGATCGCGTACAGGCTGGTCTGGTCGGGGATGATCCAGTGCCGCACGTCGACGTAGGCCGCGACCACGAGCAGGCCGACGAACCCGAAGTACACCGCGAAGGCGGCGGCGTGGGTCAGGTCGAGGTCCTGGGGCCCGGTGACGATCCGGCGGAATACGAGCCACGCGAGCATGCCGCTCAGCGCCTCGATCAGCGGGTAGACCGCCGAGATCGGGGTGTGGCAGTAGCGGCAGCGCCCGCGCAGCCACACCCAGGAAAGCACGGGCACGAGGTCCGTCGGCGCCAGGGTGGTGCCGCACTTGGGGCAGTGGCTGCGTGGCACCACCACCGAGCGGTCCTCGGGCAGCCGCACGATGCACACGTTGAGGAAGCTGCCGATGACCAGCCCGACGAGGACGGCAAAGGCGCCGAAGATCCGCATCACCGCGGCGTCGCTCATCGGCGCACCGCCGCGTGCAGTGCCTCGAGGACGACGTCCGCGTCCTCGTCGGAGAGGCCCGCGTGGACGGGCAGGGCGAGCACCCGGCGGCACAGGTCGTCGGCGACCGGGGTGTGGGCCGCGCGCGCGAGGGCCGGCTCCTCGTGCAGGGGCCGCGGGTAGTAGACCCGGGACTCGACGCCGCGCGCGCATAGGGCGGCGGCGACCCGGTCGCGGTCGGGGACGAGCGCGACGTAGTGGTGCACGGGCGAGCCCGGGTCGCGGGGCAGGGCGGACACCCCCGGAGGGAGTGCGGCGTCGTAGCGGGCGGCCAGCGCCCGACGGCGGGCGACGCGCGCGGCGAGATGGGGCGCGTGGCCGAGCAGCACCGCGGCCTGCAGGGCGTCGAGGCGGCTGTTGCGCGCCGGCTGGCCGGCGGGCTCGGTGAACCCGTCCTCGGTGTGTCCGTGGTTCGCCAGCAGGCGCACGCGCTCGAGGGCGTCGGGGTCGTCGCCGAGGACGAAGCCGCCGTCGCCCGCCCCGCCCCAGGTCTTCGTGGGGTAGGCCGAGACGGCGGTCAGGGTGCCGAGGCTGCGAGGCGGGGTGCCGCCCACGGCCTGCGCGGCGTCGTCGACCACGGGCACGCCGCACTCCGGGGCGCGCGCCAGGGTCCCGAACAGGTGCACCGGCACCACCGTGCGGGTGCGCCCGGTGACTGCGGCGCACGCCGCCTCCGGGTCGAGGCAGCCGTCTGCGCCGACGTCGACCACCACCGGCTCCGCGCCCAGCGCCCGCACCGCGACCGCCGTCGCGAAGAAGGGGAGCGCCGGCACGATCACCTCGTCGCCCGGCCGCACCCCCACCGCCTGCAGGGCGAGGGTCAGTGCGTCCGTGCCGCTGTTCACCCCGACCGCGCCGGCGCGCCCGAACCAGGTCGCGGCGGTGCGCTCCACCTCGTCCACGAAGGGCCCGCCGACGTAGCGGCCGGTGCGCAGCACCTCCAGGACGCGCGGCTCCACGTCGGAGGCGGCGTCCCGGTGGCGCCAGGCCAGGTCCACGAGAGCGATGCAAGGCACGGTCGATCCTCGTCGGGGCGGGGTCACTCTACCGGGGTCAGCACGCAAGCGGCGACGGGGCTCGCGACGAGCAGGTCGAACAGGGAGGTGTCGCCGGTGCACCGGGTCGCCGCGAACCGGCCCGACAGTCCGGCCTCCGGCAGGTCGAAGGAGCCCGTGCGCAGGTCGGTGCTCGCGTGGCGGATCCGCACCTCCCCGGGGGCTCCGGTGGCGTCGTAGCGGGTGATTTCGACGGGGACGTAGGTGGGCACCAGGCCGTCCCCGGGCACGCCGACCGCCTCTTCGATGCCGACGTAGCGGGCGTCGGCGCCGCGCGCGATGTCGGCCTGGGGGCCGCCGGTGCCGAGGTAGGGGTAGGTGCCCTCGGGGTCCAGGGACGGGTCGGCGTACAGGTCGACCACCACGTGCCGCGCGTCCTCGCGGCAGGCACCCACGGTGAGCGCGGCGAGAGCCTCGGAGACGATCTGGGGATCGTCCGACGTCGGAATGGCGCAGCCGAAGATGCCGGTAGAAAGCAGCATCGTGGTGTGGTCGAGGCCATCTTCGGTTCTTTCGACGAATAAAGCGGTGCGGAGATCGTCTGTACCGGTGTCCCAATGGATGACCCCGGGCGCGCACCCCGCGACCGCGACACTACACAGCAGGAGGTGACTGGTGAGGGGACAGCGCATCCATGGGCCCCGGGATAGGCGGATCAGCAGGGGACGGCGACCGATCCTCGGTCGGCTCGTCCACTGACGGACCCCACACGGAGCACACGATGCCACGATCGATCCTCTTGGCGCTCGCGTTGCTCCTGCCGGTAACGGCCGGGGCAGCGGACAGCTCGCGGAACCCTCCGCGTTCCTCCCACCACCCGAGCGCGTCCTCCTCGCGGGGCGAGTCGCATGCCTCGCGCCCGGCGCCCTCGTCGCGTCCGGTGCAGGCCACCCGGCCGTCGTCGTCCTACCCGCGACCGAGCTCGTCCTACCAGCGGCCGTCCGCGCCGTCGAAGCCGAGCTACGTGCGGTCCACGCCGTCCTACCAGCGGCCGAGCCAGAGCTACCAGCGGCCGAGCCAGAGCTACCAGCGGCCGTCCGCGTCGTCGAAGCCGAGCTACGAGCGGCCCTCGACGCGCCCGTCGCCGAGCCCGAGCTACGAGCGGCCGGCGCCGTCGTGGTCGCAGCAGCCGAAGGCGCCGGAGACCTCGCGGCCGTCCTCCACCTGGCAGCGGCCGTCGACCCCGCCGGCCACCCAGCGGCCCACGCCGAACAACGGCTGGGTCCACTCCGACCAGAACGGCTGGAGCAAGGCGCCCTCGACCTCCTCGCGACCCTGGGGCGACAGCGTCTCCGGGCGGGTTCCGGTCCAGCGGCCGAGCCCGTCGGGCACCCGCCCGACGGCGCAGCAGCAGCACGCCGACGGCAACCCCGGCTGGGCGCGCTCGGAGAGCGGCTGGAGCCGCAACGACGGCAAGGGCGGGCCGCCTCGGGGCCACACCACCCGTCCGGCGGGCAACAGCCAGCGTCCGGTGATCGACCACGGTGGCAAGCCGTCGAATCCCGAGCATCCGTCGCCGGTCGGCCGCGCGCCCCAGCGCCCGTCGTCCGGCCCTGGCGACCGGCACATGGCGAACGACCGCCCCTTCAGCGGGCTCCGTCGCGGCGAATACGTCCCCGGCCGGCCCGCCCCGGGCTTCCAGGGCACCCGCCCCGCGTCCTTCGACCACACGCCCGACCGCGTGCACTCCGACCACCTGCGGCCGCTCCAGGGCGGCACGCGTCCCTACCGAGATCGCGACCACGACCGCGACCACGACGGCCGGTACCACCACCGCCGGCCGTACTACCACGACTACCACTCGCCCTATCACCGGCCGTCCTACAGCCACGTCCGGCCGTACCCCTACGCGCCCTACGGCCCGCCCAGCTACTGGTACTACCGGCCCTGGTACACCCAGTGGTGGGTGCATCCCTACTGGCGGTACTGCTACGCCACGATGATGGTCGTGGACTTCCCCTTCGCGACCTACGCGTGGTCGTCCTGGTGGGTGCCGCCGCCCCGTCCGGGCTGGACCTGGATGGCCGGCTACTACTACTACGGCACCTACTACCCGGGGTACTGGCGTCCCGACTACGTGGCGCCCACGAACTACGCCTACGTCCCGGGCTTCTGGTCGGCCAGCACCTACGTCGAGGGCTACTATCGCCAGTCCTCGCGCCCCGATTGGAGCTGGGTGGACGGCTACTACCTCGAGGACGGCACCTACGTCGAAGGCCACTGGCAGCCGAACAAGGCCGGTCCCGAGGGCTACCTGTGGGAGCCCGGCTTCTTCGACGGCCAGACCTACGTCGACGGCTTCTGGCGGCCCGAGTACCGCTCCGGCTACACCTGGGTCTCGTCCTACTACGACGACCAGGGCGTGCGGCACAACGGGTACTGGCTGCCGCTGGACGACCGCGCCGGCCAGGTGTGGATCCCCGGCTGGTTCGACGGGGATCAGTGGGTCACCGGCTACTGGGTCGACCAGACCGAGTACAAGAACGCCGACCCATCGAGCTACCAGGCCCCCGGTCTGGACGCCGGCTGGCAGCAGGACCAGCCTGTCGCGCAGGCCCCGTCCGGCACCTCGAGTCGCATGGCGGCGGCGCCGATGACCCGCAGCGCGCAGCCCTCGGGCATCGCCTCGGCCGGGCCGGACACGAGCGGCACGGCCCAGCAGGCCGCGGTGGCCCTGCCCGTCGACTTCGACCGCTCGAAGGGCGCGTCGAGCGCGACCGAACAGCCTGCGGGCGCCCAGGCGGCCGACCTCGCGGTGCACCTCGCGAACTACGACTTCTCGCACTACCCGAAGGTCACCCTCGACCTGTCGGTCGACTGGAGCCAGGGCCACGCCTCGGGCACGGCCACCGAGTGGAAGGTCGAGGTGTGGGACGCCGGCGCGAACGTCGAGCCGAAGGTCACCTACCTGCGCCAGGTCGACGCCGACACCGACATGCTGCGCGTGACCTACGAGGCCAAGCGCCAGGATGACGGCCAGCGGGACGTCGTGGTGCGGCTCACCCGTGGCAGCGACACCAACGGCTACGGCGGCACGACCTTCGAGTTGCCCTAGCCCTGGCTCCTACTACTGCGCCGACACCGCCCAGGTGGTCGACCCGGGCATGGACGGTCTGGAGATCCAGGAGAACGCCCAGGGCAGCGCCGAGGCGACGGAGCTGGTGGTCACCGCGCCCGGCGGGACGGGTCTCGCGGACCGCCGACGTCGACGGGGCTGGTAGCCCTCAGGGCTGGTGCAGGTCGGCGCGGGCGGAGATGCCGCGGCCCTCGTCGGCCTCGCGTGCCTTCCAGCCCTCGTAGATCGCCTGCTGCTCGGCCTCGGAGAGCAGGGCGGCGGGGCCCAGGGCGCGGGCGCGTTCGGCGATGGGGCGGAGCGCCAGGGCCGCGGCGACCGACACGTTCAGCGACTGGGTGAACCCGCGCATCGGCACGGTCACCACGCCGTCCGCGGCGGCGCGAGCGGCCTCGCTGACCCCCGAGAGCTCGGCGCCGACCCACACGCAGACCGGCTCGTCGACGGGGACCTGCTCGGGGGCGACCGGGGGCTCGGCGAAGTCGGCGACCCACAGGCGGAAGCCCGCGGCCTGGATCGCGGCGACCGCCTCCTCGGCGGTGGGGTGCTCGGCGATCTCCAGCCAGCGCTCGGCGCCGCGGGAGGCACCGATGGTGGCGACGAAGTCCTCGCCGACCAGGTGCACCCGGTGGATCCCCAGGGCGTCGCAGGTGCGCAGGATCGCCGAGACGTTGTGCCGGTGGTAGAGCGCCTCCGCGGCGCACCGCACGTGGCCGAGGCGCCCCGTGAGCACCTCCTGCATCCGCTCGAGCCGGCTCTCGGTGACCATCAGTCGGGGAGGACGATGTCCGGGTCCTCGGCGCGGGCCCGGTAGAGCACGATCGTCCGGCCGATGACCTGGGCGACCTCGCCGCCGGTGCGCTCGGCGAGGAGCGGGGCCGCCTCCTTGGCGCCCACCGGGGCCTCCTGGCCGACCTTGATCTTGATCAGCTCGTGGGTCTCCAGCTCGGTGTCGACCTTGCGCACCAGGGCGTCGGACAGGCCAGCCTGGCCGACCTGGACCACGGGCTTGAGGTGGTGGGCGAGGGCGCGCAGGTGGCGCACCTGCTTGCCGTGCAGCGACATCGGGAGCTCCAGCGTCAGGCGGACAGGGGCAGATAACGCTGCAGGTGCGCGTGGCGAGGGTCGTCCTCGGGTACGCTGGCCCACACCCGCTCCACGAGGTCCATCGCGGCAGCGTCGTGGCGGGTGCGAGCGACCAGCGCGTGCAGGTACAGGTCGTCCCACCCCGGCTGGCGGGTCATCCGCCGGGCCTGGTCGGCCAGTTCCAGGGCGCGGGCCAGCTCGATGCCGTCCTCGAGGTACAGGATCGCGAGCTGGCGCACGATGTTCGGGTCGGGCGGCATGTAGCCGCACTGTCCGGGCGAGCCGCAGGTCTGGGCCATCGCCTGCTCGAGCGCGGCCATCGCCTCGACCCGGTAGCCCCCCATGAGGCGGATCCGCGCGAGGACGCCATAGAAGGGCAGGTAGCGCGGGCTCTTCTGGAGCAGGCCGCGCACGACCTGCTCGGCCTCGGGCAGCTCGCCGACGGTGGCGAGTAGCTGGGCGAAGAGGAACCCGCCGGCCTCGGGCTCGCGGGTCCGGACGTCTCGGAGCACCCGCAGAGCCCCGGCGACGTCGTCGGACTCGGCGAGGAGCTGGGCGAGGAACACGCCCGAGTGCACCTGGCCAAGACCCGGTGACCGCCGGCGAGGTCGGCGAAGCGGCGCAGGGTGCGTGCGGCGGCGGGGGCGTCGCCGAGGGCGTGCGCGGCGCGGGCGGTCTCCCAGCACACGAGCGGGTGCTGCTCGTCCAGGGCGAGGAGGCCCTGGAGGGCGAGGTCGGCGCGGCCGTCATCGAGGTCGAGCACCGCGCGGGCGAAGTCCGAGCCCACCTCCTCGACCCGGCCGCGGAGGTCTTCGGGGTAGTTCTCGAGGATCAGGTCGAGGCGGTCGGCCAGCTCCACCTCGTCCTCGGCGGCGAAGTCGTCCCCCAGGGGGATCCGCAGCGCGCCTCCGGAGAGGCCGAGCGGGTCCACGGACGTCCGCCGAGCCGCTTGCTCCTCGCGCCGGCGCTGCTCGGCGGCGGTCCTGGCTGCCCGCAGCTGCCGGATCCGGCGGCGTGCCCCGCGGAGATCCTCGGCCATGTGCGGGCCGGCGAAGCCCTCGGCGAGCTCCAGGTGCTCGGCGGCGCGGTACTCGTCGTCGGCCTCGGCCCAGCCGACGGCGTGCTCGAGGTTCACCCGGCACAGGGCGTCCTCGGCCTCGCGCGCGATCGCCCGGGCCTCGGGGCCGTCCAGGCCGCCCACCTCGTGCCGCGCCTCGGCCCAGTGCCCGGCCTCTAGCAGGCCGCGGGCGCGTTCGACCCGGTCGGCCTCCGACGGGAAGAGCCAGGAGAGCAGACCCATCACTTCGCCACGGAGGAGTGGCCGGGCGCGCGGGCGCCCTCGGGCGGCTCGGGGACGACCTCGTCCCCCTCCTCGAAGTCGCCGTCCATCTCGTCCAGGGGGCCCCACCGGCGCAGCTCCCGCAAGAAGGCCATGGTGCGGGTGTCGGCGCGGTCGATGAACAGCACCCCGTCGAGGTGGTCGCACTCGTGCTGCACGACCACCGCCGGGAAGCCCTTGAGCTCCAGGCGCTTGGGGTTGCCCGTGCGGTCCAGCGCCTCGACCAGGATGTGCGCGGGGCGGTCGACCGCGGCGCGGATCCCCTCGATGGACAGGCAGCCCTCGTAGAACCGCACGGTCTCGTCGGTGAGGAAGGTGATCTCGGGGTTGATGAAGAACTCGGGACCCCGCTCGTCGGACAGCGTCAGCACGGCCACGCGTACCGACTCGTGCACCTGGGGGGCGGCGAGCCCCGCGCCGTCGTATTCGTCCATGGTCTGCAGCAGGTCGTCGCAGAGCTGCTGGAACTCAGGCGTGGCGATGACCTCCGGATCCACCGGGTCAGCGACGCGCCGCAGCACGGGGTGGCCCATCTGGGCGACGCGAAGGATGGCCATGGGATCTCCTGGGCAGCGGAATTATAGGCGGAATGTAGCCCGCTGGAGGACCGAGCCATTCATGTAGTCACCACGAGGCGGATCGTCAGGGGGGGCGCGGTCCTGTTGCTCCTCGCGCGAACCGCGTGGGCCGCGCCGGACCTGGCGGCGGAGGACGCCCGGGACAGCTCCCTGCACCACCGCCTCGCCGCGGCGGACGGCGCGGACCTGGTGGTGCTCTACGGGGACGGCCAGGGCGGCAACGAGGGCACCTGCGGGTGCGAGGCGCGGCCGCTCGGGTCCCTGGCGCGGGTGGAGGGCTATCGTCGCGCGGTGGCGCGGCACCCGTCGCCGGCGCTCCTCGTGGACGCCGGCGGATGGCTCGACGCCACCCGGGACGTGGCCGGCGGGGTGCGCGCCGACGTGGCCCTGCGCGACGCCCGGATGATCGAGGCGCTGCGGATGGGGCACTGGGACGTGTGGAACGTCGGCGCGCCCGATCTACCCTACCTGGCTGCGAAGGGGTTCCCCCCCGAGGCGGTCTCCGCCAACCTGCGCCCGGTCGACGCCAGCGCTCCGGCTCCCGACGCCTGGCACCTGGTGCGCGCCGGAGGGCTGCGGGTGGCGGTCACCGGTGTCTCGGACAAGGCCCCCGAGGGGATGGACGGTTGGCGGGCGGAGGACCCGGTCGCCGCCGTCCGCGCGCTGGTGCCGACGCTGCGCGCCGAGGCGGACGTCGTGGTGCTGCTGGCGTGGCGGCCCGGGCGCGCGGTCACGGATCTGGCCGCGATCCCGGGGGTCGACGTGCTGGTGGAGGCCACCGGTGCGCCGGGCCGCTGGCCCCCCGACACGGTCGGCCAGGCGGTGTGGGTGCGCAGCGACCCGCAGACCCACCACCTCGGCGAGCTTCGCCTGCACCTGGCCGACGGCGCCGTGACGCGCGCCCTCGACCGGCAGATCGACCTCGATGCGCGGATCCCCTCCGATCGCCGCCTGAAGCGACACGCGACCGAGACGGCGACCCGCGTGGATGCCCTGCAGCACCGGTTGTTCGGCATCCCTTGAGGCGGCGTGGTAGACGCTGGGGATGCGCCGTGTCCTCGCCGCCGTGCTGCTGGTCGCCCTCGTGGCCTTCCACGCGAGCAATGTGCTCGCCATGTGGGGCCGTGCCTACCACCGCACCTGGGGCGCCGACTTCGCGTCCTACTACTACGCGGTGCAGGTCGCCGAGCAGGGGGGAGACCCCTACGACACGAAGCAGCTCGGCGAGGCGGCGCGCCAGGATCACACCCGGCGGTCGGTCTACCCCTTCTTCTACCCGCCGCCCTTCCTGCTCACGATGGCGTGGACCTCGTCCCTGAAGCTGTACCCGGCCTACCTCGCGTGGTTCTGGTTCGACGAGGCCTTCGCGATCCTGTGCGGCGTGCTGCTGTGGCGGTGGTGGGCGAGGCTCGGGCCGGCGGTGCCCTGGCTCGCGGCGGTCGCGGTGGCCACCTTGAGCTCGATCCCCGACAACCACGCCATGGGCCAGGTGAACCTGCCGGTGCTCGCGGTGGTCCTCGGGGGGCTGTGGGCCGCCGAGCGCGACCGGCCGGCTGTGGGCGGGGCCCTGCTGGGGCTCGCGTGCATGATGAAGATGAGCCCGGCGCTGTTCGTCGCGTGGTGGCTGCTCGAGCGGCGCTGGCGCGAGGTCGCCTGGGCCTGTGGGACGGCGGTCGCCCTCACCGTGCTCTCGCTCGCGATCGCCGGTCCCTCGGTGCAGGCCGACTTCTACCTGCGGGTGCTCCCGAGCTTCGGGAGCGGCAACTACAACGGGCTCACCGTGCCGATCTCGCTGTTCGGCAACTACTCGCTACCCGGCTTGTACTTCCGGATGTTCGGCGGGCACGGGCACGTCCTGTCGGGGACGGTGCGGGCCCTGAGCACGGGCACGGCGCTGCTGCTCCTGGGGGGCCTCGGGTGGCTGTTCCGGGACACCCCCGACGACGAGCTCTCGGTGGCTGGGCAGGTGGGAGCGGTCTGCGTGGCGATGCTGCTGCTGCCCGTGTACACCTACGAGCACCACGTCGTGTGGGGCCTGCCCGCGGTGGTCGCCCTCGGAGCGGCGGTGTTCGCGGGGGCGCTGCCGCGGTGGACCGCCGCCCTCATCGTGCCCGCGTGGGCAGGCTGGGCGTGGGACCTGCCCCACCTCAACGGCGCCTACTCCGCCCTGGTGAAGCGCGCGCCTGCGCTCGCGGAGGGTGTGCACGACGTGAAGATGCTCTCGCTGCTCGTGCTCCTCGGGTCGTGCGTGGTGCTGGCGCGGCGGGGTGGGCTACGCATGGAGAGGGAGGTGAGATGAGGCGTCGGGCCCTGGTGACCGGCGGGGCGGCACGCGTCGGGCGTGCCACCGCCCTCGAGCTGGCCGAGCACGGCTTCGACATCGCCGTGCACTACCGGAGCAGTCGCGAGCCGGCCGAGGCGGTCGCCGCCGCCTGCCGCGAGGCCGGCGCCGAGGCGTTCCTCGTGCAGGGCGACCTCGCGGATCCCGCGGCGATCGAGGCGATCGCGGAGGCGGTGGGGGCGCGGTGGGCGCACCTCGACCTGCTGGTGAACAACGCCTCCCTCTTCGCGCCGACGCCCTTCGAGGCGATCACGCTGTCCGCCTGGGAGCAGATGCAGGCGGTCAACCTTCGTGCGCCCTTCCTGCTCTCCCAGGCGCTGTTGCCCAAGCTGCGGGCGGCTGCGGGCCAGGAAGCCGAGTCGGCGCTGGTCGTGCACATGTGCGACATCGGCGCCGAGAATCCGCTCGTAGGCTACACCCACTACTCGGTGTCCAAGGCGGGGCTCGTGATGCTGGTCAAGGCGATGGCCGTGGAGTTGGCCCCCGCGGTGCGCGCGGTCGGGATCAGCCCCGGACACGTGGTGTGGCCCGAGAGCTACGACGAGGACACGCGGCGCAAGCTGACCCGCCGGATCCCCATGGGGCGGGTGGGCACGGCCGAGGACGTCGCGCGGCTGATCCGGTTCCTCGCCCTCGAGGCGCCCTACGTCAACGGGGCGGTGATCCCCGTCGATGGCGGGCTCGGCGTCCGGTACTGACGGGAGGCGGGATGGACTGGATCGAGCTGGATCGATTCGTGGTGCCCTGTGTGATCGGCATCCTGGACTCCGAGCAGCAGGCCACGCAGCCGCTCGAGGTCGAGGTCGGACTGGGGCTCGACCTCGAGGCCGCGGGCGACACCGGCGACCTGTCCGCTTCGGTGAACTACGCCGACGTGTGCGACGAGGTGCGGTTCCTCGCCCGCGCCGGGCACTGGCGGCTGCTCGAGACCCTGGCGCTGGCGGTGCTCCGCCACCTCCTCGCGCCGTCGGGTCCGGGGGAGGGCCGCGCCGCGCTCCAGGGCGTCCGCCTCGCCTTGAAGAAGCCCGAGATCCTCGGGGGTCGCGCCGTCCCGGGGATCCGGATGGCTCGGGACGCCGAGTGGCGGGAGGTCACCACCCTGCTCGCCGAGGGGATCGAGGCCGAGGTGCTCGTGCGGGTCGACGACGTGGGCGCCTACCGCGCGACCCTCGCCCAGGGCGCGTCCTGGCGGGTCGCCTCGCCCGTGGCGCTCCGCGTGGTCAGCGGCACCGTCCGGATCGGCGACGCCACCCACCGGGCGGGCGCGGAGGTCACGTGGGACGACGAACCCCTCGTCGCGCAGACCCCCGCCGTCACCCTCCTGGTCGCCCGACCCCCGATGGGGGTCAGGCACTGAGGATTTGCCGAAAATCGGCGTTTCAGGCCGATTACATTTTCGAAAATTGAGCATTCGGGCGGCGGCCTACAGCACGCCGAGCTCCTTTCCGACGCGGGTGAAGGCGTCCATGGCGCGGTCGAGGTGTGCCCGGTCGTGGGCCGCGCTGATCTGCACGCGGATCCGCGCCTGGCCTTTGGGGACCACCGGGTAGCTGAACCCGATCACGTAGATCCCCTCGTCGAGCAGGGCGTCGGCCATCTTCACCGCGAGGCTCGCCTCGCCGAGCATGATCGGCACGATCGGGTGCTCGCCCGGGCGGATGGCGAAGCCGGCCGCGGTCATCTTGTCGCGGAAGTAGCGGGTGTTCTCTTCGAGGCGGTCGCGCAGCTCGGTGGTCTCCGACAGCATCTCGAAGGCCTTCGTCGCGGCGCCGACGATCACCGGGGCGAGGCTGTTGCTGAACAGGTAGGGACGCGAGCGCTGGCGCAGCATGGCCACGATCTCGGCGCGCCCGGCGGTGAACCCGCCCGAGGCCCCGCCCATCGCCTTGCCCAGCGTGCTCGTGACCACGTCGACCCGGTCCATGACCCCGCGGTACTCGATGCTCCCGCGGCCCGTCGGGCCGAAGAACCCGGTGGCGTGGGAGTCGTCGACCATCACGAGCGCTCCGTACTCCTCGGCGAGGTCGCAGACCTGGTCGAGCTTGGCGACGTCGCCGTCCATGGAGAACACGCCGTCGGTGGCGACCATCACCCGGCGGGCCCCGCCGCTGGTGGCCTCGGACAGGCAGCGGCGCAGGTCGCTCATGTCGTTGTGGGCGTAGCGGAACCGCTGCGCATTGCACAGGCGGATCCCGTCGATGATCGAGGCGTGGTTGAGCTGGTCGGAGATGATCGCGTCCTCCGCCTCGAGGAGCGGCTCGAACAGCCCACCGTTGGCGTCGAAGCACGAGGAGTACAGGATCGCGTCCTCGGCGTGGAGGAACTCCGCGATCCGCTGCTCGAGCTGCTTGTGGATGTCCTGGGTGCCACAGATGAACCGCACCAAGGCCATGCCGTAGCCGTGGGTGTCGAGCGCCTCCCTGGCCGCCTGCAGGAGCGCCGGGTGGTCGGCGAGGCCCAGGTAGTTGTTCGCGCAGAAGTTCAGGACCTCCGCGCCGCTGCTCACCGCGATCGCCGCCCGCTGGGGCGAGGTGATGATCCGCTCCTCCTTGAAGGTTCCGGCGGCGCGGATCGCGTTCAGCTCCTTGGCCAGACTCTCGGCGACCATCCCGTACATGTCCCGCTCCTGGGCTCGTGGTGGCAAGAGGGTGGATTAGCACGCGTGGGACGGCCATGGACCCGTCGCCGCACCAGTGGTGATTTTCGTTGATCCTCGCCGTTGCATGCGGCAGAGTAACGCCCCCCTCGCTCCCGGAGTCTTCCGATGCGTGCCGCCCCGTTCGCCTCGCTCCTGGTCCTGCTCGTCGGCTGCAACACCGAAGGCGTCCTGCACCGGGTCCCCGACCTGCAGCTCCAGGTCGACACGCCGACCTACGGGGAGTTCCTCGGGGACGCGCCCGCCGAGGTGACCGGCCACGTCACCCCGTCGGTGGCGATGGTCTCCGTCGAGGGGCAGGCGGTGCCGGTGGCGGCCGACGGCACCTTCACCGCGACCGTCCCCGTCGACGACGCCTACCGGATCGTCGATGTCGAGGCGGTGATGGGCCCGCAGGACCAGCGCGTCCGCGTGCCGGTCTTCCGCAGCCACGACCCGGTCCAGAGCTGGCCGGGCGGGGTCACCCTGCGCCTGACCCCGGGCGGCATGGACGTGGTCGGTCGCGCGATCGGCTCCAACATCGATGCCACCGGGTGGGATCAGCAGCTCCTCGCGCAGCTCCCGAGCATCGACCTCGGCTTCGGCGCGCTCACCTCCACCGCGATCACCCACGACCCGACGGTGCTGGAGCTGAACCCGGCCCCCCAGGGGGTCGACACGCTGCTCAGCCTGCGCAACGTGACGATCCACATCGACGGCACCCTGGACATCGGGGGCAACACCTTCACCCTGCCGATGACCGTGGGCTACGACCGCATCGGCATTGGCGCCCGCGGCACCCCGCACGTCGACGACCAGGGCATGATGACCCTCGCCCTGTCCGACGCGAACATCGATCTCGGCCAGCCGCAGATCACCGTCGCGGGCATCAACGGCGGGTGGCTCGACGCGGTGCTCCAGGGCATCGGGACGATCATCGAGCCGCTCGGCGAGACCCTGCTCGACACGGTCCTGCAGCAGGTCGGCACCATCGATCTCGGCGGTCCCTACGTCTTCGACACCGATCTCCTCGGCACCGCCGTCGAGGGCCGCATCTCCGACGTGTTCGGCGATCTGGGTGGCCTCGGCCTCGGGCTCGGGGTCGGCTTCGACGAGCCCGCGCCCGTCGGCCCGCTGCCCATCCCGGTCCCGACCACGGACGACCCGAACGTCCAGGCGCAGATGGGGCTGCACGAGGGGCTCCTGCAGATCGCCCTGGTCGGCGGCCTCCTCGACCAGCTGAACTCCTTCGCGATCCCGAGCGCGATCGGCGCGCTGATCGGTAACGAGGTCCACAACCTGCCCGGTGGCTCGGACGCGCCCGAGGGCGTCGACTGGTGCCTGTCCCTCGAGCCGCAGCCCGCACAGGTCGTCCGGCTGCAGTCGGGGCTGCTCCCGTGGGCGGTGATCTACCTGCCCGACGTCGTCGTCGACATCGGCTACCGCCAGGGTTCCCAGGACCAGTGCACCTCGTGGCTGAAGACCTCGCTGGCGCTCGAGGTCGGCCTCGACGTCCGCGCTGGCCATGTGCTCTCGCTGAACATCGATGTCCCCGAGGGCGCGGTCCTCTCCTACGGCGCCGGCCCGGGCTGGGAGGAGAGCGAGGTGATCCACGACTTGTCGAGCTTCCTCGGCGGCGCCTTCGACCTCGTCGCGGGTCAGCTCCAGTTCGACCTGTCCGACCTGCTCGGCAACATGGGCACCGCGACGAACAACTCCGCGCTGGGCGCCCTCGGCAACCTGCAGCCGAAGCTGCTCGACAGCGAGCCGACCCTGGACGAGAACGGCCAGCCCACCGAGAGCCTGTTCACCGTCTCCCTGCAGCTCTGGCCCGACCCGCAGCCCTAGCTCTCTAGCAGCCCTCGGGAGAAATCGGACCGAGCACGCTGAGGCGGATCGGGGCGAGGGCGACGAGCCGTGGGGGATCTTGGCGTTGCCGAGGAAGGAGCTTGCTGAAGCAAGTGACTGACGAGGCGCGT
>Ga0114931_10002900_pt1 | contig 21799 bp, 13 predicted proteins | sample 2SBtaG_FD_89579 | JGI IMG/M metagenome (GOLD analysis project Ga0114931, IMG submission 89579) | Deep subsurface microbial communities from Kolumbo volcano to uncover new lineages of life (NeLLi) - 2SBTROV14_V59a metaG | ecosystem: Environmental > Aquatic > Marine > Volcanic | place: Kolumbo... | reverse complement strand
GCGTACGGCCTTGAGGCGGTTGCCTGTCCCATCGTAGTAGAAGGCGTCCGCGCCGATGCCGGTCAGGCGGTGTTCGTAGTCCCAGTTGAAGCCGGTAGCGGTCTTTTGGATTTGCTGGCCTTCGTTGTCATAAGTGAAGGTGGCGGTATCGGTATTGAGTAAACGGTTTCGTTTGATGTTGTAGCTGAAGGGCTTGACCTCGACCCGCCAACCGGTGGGGACGCTGGGCGTGTCGCGGGTCTCCGAGATGCGGTTGCCGTTGCCGTCGAGCGTGAAATCGTGGGCGGAGATCAGGCTGTTGTCGGCGCGTCGGTTGGCGATGCTGATCAGGCGATCGGCATTGTCGTAGCCGTATTGGGCATAGGTTCCATTGAAATCGGTCACCCGGGTCAGGCGTCCGGCGTCGTCATAGCTGTAGGTGGCGGTTTCGCTCAGCCAGTTGGTAACCGTTTCCAGGCGGTTCAAGACGTCATAGGTGTAGGTGACGGTCTTGTTGCCCGGGTAGGTCAGCGTGGTCAGGTTGCCGGCTTCGTCGTAGGCGTATTGGACCGTGAAGCCCTGGGCATCCGTTTGACTCTTGATCCGGCTCAGGGAGTCGTAGCTATAGCTGCTCGTGCCCAGGGCGTCGGTCATGGTGGTGACGTTCTCGTGGGCGCTGTCGTAAGTGAAGTGCACGGTCGAGGCGTCGGGATAGGTGATGGTGTCGGTCTTGCCGGTCGGGGTGTAGGCGAAGTCGACCGTGGCGTTATTGCGGTCGGTGCGGCGGATCAGACGGCTGGCGTCGTCATAAACGAAACCGGTGACCTGCCCGAGCGGGTCGGTGATGCCGGTGACCAGGCCACGGTTGTCATAGGTAAATTGGGTCGTGGCGCCGGCCTGGTCGGTGAGCGCGGTGCGGCGGCCGAAAGCGTCGAAATCGGCGTTGACGACCGGATGAGTGCCGACCTGGGTGGTGTCGGGGTTGCCGAAGACGTCATAGGTGAAATTCGTAACCGTGGCGCGACCGTCCGTCGACGTCTGCACACGCCCATCGGGATAGTAGCCGGCGCCGACGGTGTTGTTCTCGGCATCCGTCGTGAGCGTCAGATGGTGCTTGGTGTCGTAGTCGAACAGGGTCGTGTGGCTCAAAGGGTCGGTGGTGCTGCGAAGCTGAAACTGGGCGTCATAGCTGTGCGTCGTCGACAGGTTCAGCGCATTGCGTTCGTCGATCAGGTTGTGATCGCCATCGTAGACGAAATGACTGCTGTTGCCGCGCGGATCGGTCGTCTGCACGACATGGTTCTGGCCGTCGAACGCCGTACTTTGGGCATTGCCCAAGGCGTCTTCGACGGCCACGGTGCGGCCCTTGGTGTCGATGTTGTAGATGGTTTGCGTAGCGTCCGAGGCCTCTTCGATGTTACGGAAATCCGAAAAATAGTAGTTGAACGTGACCGTGGCGCCGCCCTGGCGTGGGTAGGTCTGGGTGGCAACGTTGCCGAGGCTGTCGTAGGTGTTGGTCGCCAGGGTGATGTTGAGCGGATCGATCAGGGTGAGGATGCGATGTCCGCTGTCGTAGCCGTATCGCCAGATCTTTCCGTCCGGGTCGGTATAGCTTGTCAGGTCGTTGTTGCCATCGTAACCGAAAGTTACGCCCCGGCCCGTGGAGTCGGTGACTGTTGTTAGCAAATTTCCCGTATAGCCGAAGGTTAGCGTGCGACCGACGCTGTCGGTGACGGTATCGAGGCGATTGCCGACATAGGAAAAACTCAATGCGTTGTCGTCGACGTCCGTGATCGAGGCCACTTGCATGGCGGCATTGAACTTGATGACCGTACCGAAGCGTTCATGCAATTCGAACAATCCGCCGCCGACGTCGACGAGCTGGGTGGTGATGCCGGCCGGCGAGTTGTAGGTGCCGTCGGGCAGTTGGATGAAGGTCAGGGCCTTGTCTTGCAGGCGCACCGATAAGGCGTTCTCGAACAGTTGATCCATCGACCATTGGCCGATCAAGGTCGATACCGTCCAGTCCTTGAGGTCTGGCGCGGCGGCATTCATGAGATCCAGCGTCACGACGGAGGCCACGAGCATGGCCGCCGCGTCGACGGGTTCACTCAGACCCAGTCCGCCATCGATGTCGCTATGCCGATTGAGCACGACATCGTAGCTATGATCCCAGCCGTGGCCCATATTGCCGGCCGCGGTGTTTACCTCGTCGCTATTGTAGCGCCGGGTGAAACCCAAGCCCTTGGGCGCGCTTTCGCCCAGACTCAGATCCTGATGGTCATAGAGGTAGGCGCCCGTCGTCATATCGACCGGCTCCTGACTCTTCAAGGTCTGCACGTCGGCGTTCTGCAAGAGCGGCGTGACATAGTTGTTCTGCGCCAATTGCGGATCGGCGCTGCCGGGCACGGTCAGGTAACCGCCGAACAGGTTCCCGCTGATGATCATGCCCACCGAGGCGCTGCCGTTGGCGTTCTCCTGGAAGTCGATATATCCGTTACCGCGCCACTGATTGAAAACGATCTGGCCATTTGCCGGCAGGACCAGCTGGGCGCCAGCGGCGATCCGGCTGTCGAATGTCGTCAGGTCGGCCGGAGCGTAGCCCGCCAGCTGGGGCCGGATGGCGGACCAGTTGGCGCTATTGGCGGAGAAGATCTTGTCGCCGTTTTGGTTGGCGAGATTCAGCAAACGGACGGTAGAGACCGCCGGACGGTCTACGCCTTGGACCTGCTCCAACATCCCGTGTTCCAAGGCGCTGGCCAGGAAGTTGCCGGCCCGGAACACCGCGTTCGCATTGGCGGTTAAGCCGTGGCGGGAGATATTCGATCCTTGCTGACTCTTGACGTCGACGTAGTAACCCGTTTCCTGCGCCATGATTCCAAAGCGATGATGGCGAATGGTGATGACATCGGCGATCTCGGCGAGCAGGTCGTCCGACAAGGTCGTTTGCCGCATCCAGGTCTGGCCCATGACGTTCAGGGTTTCGGTCAGCACTTCGCGCGAGTTGTCTGCAAGGCCGCTGGCGCGCAGGGCGTCCAGATGGCGTTGGCGCTGTTGCAGCAGTTTGCCATCCCGGCTGCCGCCGAATTCGGAGATGATCACGTAGGTCGAACCGCGGGTCAGGTTATAGACCGAAGTCTGGTCACTATAGGTGCCGGTGTCGGCCGCATAGGGATGGTCGATCGTGAGCGTCATGGTCCCCAGTCCGGCGCCGGATACCGGCGGCGACTCCTGAGCCAACAGGGTATCCTCCAGCCATAGCTGGGCCGCCGGGGCCGAAATCGTTTCTCCCGACAACGGGAGATCGACGGAACTCGTCAGCCCGTCGTAGGTGAAGCCGATGTGGATAGCGGCGCTATGGAGACCGATGGTATCGGCCGGATAACGCACACCGATGTCGCGGGATGCGCCGGCGGTGAGACTGCCACTGCCGTTTCCACTCAGGAGCTGAAAGCGCGCGGCGTCGGCGCCGGTCAGCGTCACGCTGTTCACGGTCAAGGGCTGGCCGCCACTATTGATCAGAGTCGCGGTCGCGTCGGCGGAATCGTTCAGATATCGCTGATTGAAGCCCACACCCAGTGAACCGGTCAAGTCCGGCCTGAACTTGGTCGTCCCGTTCAAGGCGATAAGATCCGAGGCCCCGTAAGGGATGCCGTCGTAGGTAAACGTGACGTTGATGTTCGCATGATGACCGGTGTGCACATCGGCCAGGTAGCGCCAGTTGATACTACGGGTTGCGCCGGCGGCAATCGAACCCGCGCCCTGGCCTGACAGCAACTGGAAGTGCGTGGGGTTGGCGCCTGTGAGCGTCATCGGCGTATCGACGCTCAACGGGAAGCCGCCGTTATTGACCAGCCCGACCGTTTGATCCGCCGGTTCGTTCAAGAACGCCGTCACTCCGGTATAGCCGGACAGGTTGATATTGGGCGGGTCGGCGACAAAACCGGTCAGCGGCCAGTCGTCGCTTGCTATGGTGGTACCGGCATAAATTTGGTCCAGATGGAAAGTGGCAGTCTTTGCGCCACGGCCCTGACCGGTCCCGTTGAACTCAATGCTGATATCTACGCTTTGACCGGGATTGAGTACGGTCGTGCCGGCGCCGCTCAGAAACCGGTAAGCGCCGCTGGCATTGTTCGGGAGACTTGTCGAAATGGAAATGGCGACCGTATTGCCATTGGTGTACCTAAACCCCCAGGTCGTCCATCCCGAAAAATTCGGCGTGACCCGGCCCATATCAACGGAGGGCTGCACGGATTGCATCGTTATGTTGCCGCCGGCGCTGAACGGTGATTGCGCCATCAGGTCCTGGGCGGGAGGCGGTTCCGAAACCAGGGTGGATGGTACCGATACTGTTCCCGATGCAGCTGCAACCGGTCCGGACGCCGCGGCGTTGATCACCGGATCCACGCTTGTCACGCCAAGGCTGGCTAGTTGCAGTCCGCTGTCATAAGTCAGCGACACCTTGTGGGCGCCGATGTCGGGAATATTCAAGGTCTGATCGATGCCGCCGTGCTGGATACGCACGGTGTGGATATACGCCGAAGGGATATCCGCCCAGGTCGCAGTCACGGTATTCGGAAAGGCGATGCTCACAGGTAACTGGGCCAGGACTTCCGGAACAATCTCACGACCACCGATCACTTCCGACATGTCGGCATTGGGCGCGTTGCCGCGCAGATAGGCGACCAGATTGTCGGAATAGGCAGTCAGTTGATTTTGAAGACCGCCGGCACTGAGGTTTTGGATGTAGTCCGTACCGCTCGTACCGCCCGCGGCCGCCAGCAAATCGGCCTGGGCGTAAGCCATCGTGGCCTTTAGATCGATCCCGGCGATATCGTGGTATACCTTGAATGCCGGATCGAACACGTAGCCCGCGCCGTTAACCGTCGCCTGCACCCAGACCCGATCAACAGCGGTCGAGGCAGAACCTACCATGTTGGGGATGCCGCCACTGCTGAGCAACTGATTGATGACGTTGTTACTGGCGTCGACTCCCAGCCAGTGCTGCATATCGCGTTGATTGGCGGCGAGGAAATTGGGGATGGTCATCTGACCGTACACGAATTGCGCCGTGATTCCGCTGGCGCGCAACAGCGCCACCATCAACGCCGCCTGATCGAAATCGTTACCGCTACGATCGAGCAGCGTGAGGACCGGACCCTTCAGATAACCGTAGTAGGGCACGTAGTCGATGTGGTCATGCACGTATTCGTAGATGAGCTTGGGATCGTGCTGCAAGGTACGCGCCAGGGCTACGATTTCCGGTGCGGTCTGCGGCGTACTCGTCAACGTCGCAGACGCCATTGTGAGCGTCAGGGGTTGTGAAGAGTAATACTGTCGGGCCTGCTGGGGACTGACCGGATCGGCAATTGCGTTGAACCATCCGGGACCGGCGACTTTCGCTCCGGCAGGTGCCGTCACAACCGATAGCAGAAAGGCAAGCCAAAAAACAAACGGCAACCGCATCCCGAATCCCTTCGTGATCATCATCTCGTTCCCTCGAAAACACTACACCCGTCACTGGCGCGAAGCGGTGCGTTTCATAAACGCGTGAGCGATAAAGGCGCAATCCTACCCATTCACTTCGACGTCTGCTGTTCGGTTCGAGACTAGCCGCTGATTATTACAAGGCAATGAAAGATTGATGGCAAAATTGCAGCCCGCGCCGTCAATCTATAGTGACAAGCAACCGGCTATTGCTTGTTGATTCGTTGTCTAGTGAGGCGGGTGGGGTCAGTGCTCGCATCGTAGCAGCCTTCTGAACCAGCACCGGAACGCGAATCTGTTTGCATCACCTACAAATGCCACGATGCGAGAGTCCCGAAGCGCTGATAGATCGAAAGGCTTCTCGTTTGAGCCATAAGGAATCGGATGCGCCGACGCGCTTAGCATTCGAAAGCGAACTCTAAAAATCGTTTAACAACACGGTCAAATTTGGCTGCTATCATTACAGCCTCATATGGGATGCGGACCGGCTCCGGATAGCCGGTTTCCATATGCTACTTTTGAGGAAATTGAGAAGATGAAAAGCATATTTTCGTTGGCAGGTGTTTGCACCGTCTTGTTCGCGGCGCTTGCCGCGCCGGTTTCGGCTGCGACGATCACTTATGCCAATACCGTCGGCAGTAGCATCGGGTTGGATCCTACCGACGGTTGCGGCGGCGGTGTAGTCGGTTGTTTCAGTTTCAGCTCGGGTAATAGCATACAGATCACCTCCGGCACGGCGTCAGGTTTCACCGGCGGGATTAGCGGACAATTCGGAGTCGGCGCGATTAATTCAGCGATTAGTTCACTTGGCCTCACCGAGTCAGCCGGCGTCAATGGCAATGGTGTGCTGACAATATTTGACGGAAGCGCCGTTTTAACCGCCGATCTGACGTGGGTGAACATCGCCACGTTCGGCATCGCGGGCAGCCTGAACGCCTTCGGTTCGGCGAATTTGCGCCATATCAGCTACAGCGGGACGAACGGTGATCTCGTCGCGCTGGCAAACACGGGTGCCGGTACACAGACGGCGACGTTTCAGTTTACGTCTCCGACCTCGTTGACAAACTTATTTACGACAAGCACATCGGTTGCCAGCACGAGTTTTTCGGGTTCGATCTCGACAGTGCCCGTACCGGCTGCCGTTTGGTTGTTGGGCCCAGCGCTACTAGGGCTGGCCGGCGCCGCGAGGCGTAGCTAGTCCTTTAGCAGGCTGTAGAGAAACCTTCATGCGGCACGATCCGGCGTTAAAAATCGGCTCGAAATGCTCATGTACGGGCATGTACACTGCGCTTTCTCGCCGATTTTTGCCTTGTCCCGCACTCGCCAGAAACTTTTTCAACAGCTTGCAAATGTTCTACCCGTTTTTAACTAGACCGATTGATGAATCAAGTCTGAAACAGGCTGCGGACCGTCATAATTCTGTAACAGTACTCAGTGGAGACTAAGTTTATACTTATCACTGTAGTCAGTTGTTTGCCTTTCAGCATGGGTTCGTTTCGGGGGCCTGGCCCGCAAGGTAATGGGTGAGACATCGCAGTCATGGTCGATCAAGCAATTTGTTCAGAGCCGCAAGCGGTCCGTTCCGAAACGCTTGTCGACCGGCTATGCCAACTGCGTGCCGCAGTCTTTGAAGACGCTGAACGGATCCTGTCTGATTATCTCCCGAACGCTTCGACAACGCCCCTCGACCCGAGCATCCGCAATCTCGCACACTATCTGGCGCTACGTCGGCGCGACATCCGTTCAATCCAGGAGCATCTTGCGCAGACCGGCGTATCCTCGCTGGGACGTTGCGAATCACATGTCATGGCCACGTTCGATCAAGTTATCAGCATCCTGCAAGAGGGCTACCGGGAGCCTGGCTTTTGTCGCAGTAAGGAACTTGGCTATCCGAATTTCAACGAGGGGCGTGTTCGGCTCGAACGGAATACGGTGCATTTGTTCGGTGCCTCGAATGGCTTGCGCCAGACAAGGATCATGGTGACCCTGCCTACCGAGGCTGCCTATGATGGTCATCTGATTCAAGACCTAGTCGCTCGGGGAATGGATTGCGCGCGGATCAATTGCGCCCATGATACCCCGGATGTCTGGCAGCGCATGATCGAAAAGATCACCGCCGCCAAGGAGTCCTTGGGCAGGGAATGCAGAATCCTTATGGACCTCGCTGGACAAAAGATTCGCACCTGCCTGATTCCCCGTCGCACCGACCGCATCTATCTCAACGCGAAGTTGGGCGACGCCGCCAGTGGACTCTTGTTGGTCCGCTTGGTCCCCGGTCCCGCCGAACTGGCCGAGGAAGGGGCATGTCTCGTGATCCCTGCGGACGTCTACGCCCAGTTTCGCGTTGGTGACCGCCTGATCTTCGAGGACGCGCACGGTAGACGCTGCTGCCTCGATATTGTTGGCCGCGATGGTGACGACGATTGGATCGTCGCGGCCTCTAGGAAGACCGCCATCATCGATTCGGGAACGGTCATCGAACATCAACGACAGGATGGGCCGGGCGAATTCAGGGCTTTGAGTGCCTTCAACATGCGCGAATTTCCCGCCATCAGGGAGGAGCGGCGCCTTTTCGTCGGCGACAGCTTGCTGCTGTATCGGCGTACTCCTAGCCTTGCTCTAATGGATGGCCGGGCAGCTATCGGTTGCACACACCCAGAGATTATCGACCAATTGTCACCGGGTCACACGGTTTGGTTTGACGATGGCAAGATTGGTACGCTGGTCATGGAAATGCATGATGACTTCGTGGCATTGCGGGTGACTCACGCGCGCCCGACCGGCGTTCGTTTGCGAGGCGACAAAGGGATCAACTTTCCGGACATCCACTTAGAGTTGCCATGCCTCACCGATAAAGATCTTAGTGACCTGGATATTGCCTGCCATCATGCGGATATGATCGGCTTTTCGTTTGTACAGTCAACTGCGGACATGCACGCGCTCATGGATGCGCTTGATGCGCGTGACGGCCAGGAGCTAGCGATTGTCGCCAAGATAGAGACGCGCACAGCGGTCAAGAACCTGCCAGAGATTCTCTTCAGCGCTCTGCCACGATACCGCCTCGGGGTCATGATCGCGCGCGGCGATCTCGCGGTGGAACTGGGCGGGGAGCGGATGGCCGAGATCCAGGAGGAGCTGCTGTGGCTCTGCGAGGCCGCGCATGTACCGGTTATCTGGGCGACACAAGTCCTGGAAAGCCTTGTCAAGAAGGGCATATCCACTCGCCCCGAACTCACTGACGCCGCTATGTCGGAACGAGCCGAATGCGTGATGCTGAACAAGGGGCCTCATATCTTGCAAGGCGTCGCCACGCTCGACGGCATCCTGACGCGCATGCAGGATCATCAATACAAAAAGGTGGCCCGCATGCGGGCCCTACACTGGTAATAATGGTCGGAGTGATCACGATGAATCTGTTTGTTTATGGCTCGTTAGTGTTTCCAAAGGTCTGGGAGACAGTTGTGCCGAGTGAATACGTGAGTGACCCTGCCGAAGTGTCGGGATACGTCCGAAAACGCGTCAACGATGAAAGTTATCCTGCCGTGATTCCGGGTGACGATGAGGCAGTCTTGCACGGGAGGGTCTACTTCCATATCAATCAGGCAGACCTTGCCCGGCTCGATGAGTTCGAGGGTGAGTACTTTCATCGCGAGGAGGTGCGGGCGCTGCTGGCCAACGGCAACGAAGTTAGTGCTGAAATCTATGTTATAAAGCGTGATTATCGGCACTTGCTGAGTCATGAAGATTGGGATCCTTCTCGCTTTGTGCGTGAGGAGATGGAGCGCTTCATTGTCGGCCACAAGGAATTTGCATAGTAGCTTGGACTCGCGAACACATTGACAAATGGGTACCTCAGAGCGTTTTGGAGATTGATGCTCGAAGTCAAGTAGATGTTGCGGCGTGATAACTGTCGGCGGTTTTTTGGGGAGGCGAACTTCCGCTTTTGTGCCATTAGGCGCCGTTCAAATAATTGAGAGCAACAGCCGCTTCGGGTCGATGTTGGCCTGTCTTCAGCTAAATGAGTCTGCAATCCCTGGTCAAGCAGTTTGCGATTCCGCGCCTGACAATCGGAAAACTTCAAGTTCGCGCTGGTTCCCACGCAGGAGCGTGGGAACGAGATGAAGTGGGAAAAACACCGTTATTTGGATCGATAATTGAGTTTTATCAATGGCTTATGTTTTTCCGGCCCCGGATTACCAGATTCCATGACCATTTAGCCGGCAGTATGTCCGGATCAGGAAGGTATTGCGTCCTTCAGCAATCCCGGTACTCAGTCAATTTCAGTTCATCCCACATCCAGCCGCTGTCGTAGGGCGTTTGTCCCTGTCGGGAGGCACGGCGCTGTTCGTTGTTTTCCAGATGTTTCAGCCATTCGACGACTTGTTCGCGTCCCTTTTTGCTTCTGGCGCACTGCCGCGGAGTTTTATTGTCAAGCACGGGAATAGGTTCATCCAGACACTGGTGGTAGTGTTGATCCAGCATGTTATGGATGACCTCGGCGGCGATTTCGGGATCGATGGTGTCCGTTACCTGATCGTCATCGTCCGGGTTGAGTGCGTCACGTTCCGCCAGCAGTTGTTCGGGCGTCTGAAGTTTGCTCAGGGCCGGACCGATGAGTCCGTGCAGAAGTGCTTCGAGCGCAGGCTTGCCGCGCTCTGCCCGTTCAATGGAGTTGCTGGTCAGCTTCAATACTCCCGGCGTGAGCTCCAAGGTGCCGCTGATGGGGCGTTGGCCATCCTGGAAGGTTTCGATGGCCAGACCGTGTTGGGGGTCGTTGCTGTCGGCATCGGGTTCCGGGTCCGGGAACCAGATCCAAGTCTGCTCATCCGGATTGTCCTTTTCCCAATCGGCAGCGGCGTCCAGGCGTCGGACGATCTCTTCCAGCTGCTCCGTCAGGAACGGAAAACGGGTCTCGGTAAACACCAGCGCCTCACCGTCGCGGTTGACCATCGCGGGCAACGGTGCGCGTAGGCGTTCCAGGGTATGCATGAGCCAGAGGGATGTGAAGGCGGGCGCGGCATCGCGCAGAAAAAGTTCATCGAGATTTTTGGAAGCGCGCTTGGCGGCGGCTTCCTTGCCGGCCATGCGCGCGAGTTCCTTGTCGAACGCTTTTCGGGACTCGGTCAGCACCTTGAGTAGGCTCTGTGCCGCCTCCTGGGGAAACGGCAGGAGGCCGCCGGAAAAGGTATGCCTGCCGTGGGTATCCAACACGCGGGCCGCGATGCGATCCCACTTGACCATGTTCTGCGTGCCCATGCGTTCATAGACGCGGACGACCTTGCCGCCGCGCGCCAGGTCGCGCACGTCGCAATGATGGCCGGGGGAGACCTCGACGATTTCGTAGAGTGAGAGCACGGAATCCCGCAGTTGTTGCAGATAGCGGCGGCCCGGGACGCTTTCGCGCCAGCCGCGGCGCTTGAGGTAATCATCGATGATATTTCTGCCATCCGGGCGTAGGTGGCGGCTGAGAAAATCCTCGAACATAATTCCGAAGAGCATGCCTCCGTAACCCTGATCGGCAAGCTCCTGGCCGAGTTCGTCGTGGCTGATGCCGATGCGTTCACACACCGGGGCAAGATGGGCGTCGAACGCGGCGGTCTGTTCGTCAGCCCACTCGGAGCGTCCGGCCCAATTCATAATGTTGCGTACGGCTTTGTCGGTGTCGCTGTGCTTTCCCATATTTCAGTTCTGTTGGAGGTCAATGGTTGACGACAGTTTAACCGAGGGACCATACTTTGTTCTATTAACTTTAACCCGGCATCATAATAAGCCATATTAGGCTGCATATTTAATGCGGGGGTGCTGGAAATATTTCCGGACTCCGGCCGGTTTCTTTTGCAACATTCGCATACGTACTTACCTTCTTCTTCAGTTGATCCTTTGACCTGGCAGGCTGCCCACTGTGTATCCCCTGCTTGAGATCGCAATTGAGGTATTCATCCGGGTTAATACGGAGGAGATGGACCGGGAGATCGGTTAGTTCGACGCCCAGTTCCTGTTGGATTTCTTTGCCGATGAGATCGGCTCATATTTCTACAACCGCGGCCTATATGACGCTCAGGCGATTTTGGCGCGTAGATTGGAGGATTTCTTGGAGACCATCCACGAATTGGAGAAGGTTACGGAATTCAGTAGATGAAGGTTTGGGGCGAATGCGCGTTGTCTGTATCTGTATAGGTTGGGCGAGAGGGTTTCGATGTGTCGGGTTGCGGATGTGAAATTGAAGCGGGAACGGCGCAAGAACGAAAGACGCTGCTGATCGTGCTCGCCATCAATGCCGTCATGTTCGCCTTCGAGCTCGTGCTAGGCCTGGTTGCGGATTCGACAGGGCTGATCGCCGATTCCCTGGACATGTTTGCCGATGCCTCTGTGTACGCGATCAGCCTGTATGCGATCGGCAAGGCGGAGGCGCTTCAGGGGCGGGCGGCCAAGTATAGCGGCGTCGTGCAAACCCTGCTGGCTACGCTGGTTCTGGTCGACGTGTTGCGCAGGTTCGCGCTTGGCAGCGAGCCGATCAGTGTGCTCATGATGGCAGTCGGTGTCGTGGCATTGGTCGCCAACTCCATCTGCCTGTCGCTGATTTCGAAGCACCGCGAGGGCGGCGTGCATATGCGCGCCTCGGTGATCTTTTCCCAGAACGACGTGATCGCCAACATCGGCGTCATTGTTTCCGGCGCCCTGGTGTGGGCCTTTGACAGCCGCTATCCCGATCTCGTCATCGGTCTTGTCATCGCGGCTATCGTGTTGCGTGGCGGTGTCCGTATCCTCAAGGAGGCTGCGGCCCATCACGCAAACTTGGAAAAGACCGTATAGATCAAGATATAGATCGTAATCGCTCACGGGCCGCATGCCCCACAGCTCTGGAGTATCCCCATGTTGAAACATCAGATCCCCGTTGCCATCGAGGCAACCGATATCCCGCCACGCGATAAACCTTCTCTCTATCCCGAGTCCTTTGCCTCGCGCGTGGCCGGTAGGGAAAAGCGGCAGTTGGGCGATTTCTTCGGACTCACGAACTTTGGAGTGAATTTGACCCGTTTGGCGCCGGGTGCGATTTCTGCCCTTCGGCATGCCCATACCAAGCAGGACGAGTTTATCTATGTCGTGGAGGGACGGCCGATACTGCGAACCAACGAGGGCGCCACGGAATTGCATCCCGGCATGTGCGCCGGTTTCAAGGCCGGTACGGGCAATGGTCACTGTCTCGTAAACGAGACTGGGGAAGAGGTCTTGTACCTGGAAATCGGAGACCGAACGCCGGGGGACGAGGCTGAGTATCCCGACGATGACCTGCGGGCGCTGATGGTAGACGGTCGCTGGCGGTTCGTGCATAGGGATGGATCGCCTTACGATTGAATGCATCTGTTTGGTTTCGGCGCTCCTGGATAGAGTGCGGCGTTATTGTCAGTCACCGAGCAGGCCTTCGCAGGCGAGCGAGACGGCCTGGCGCCCGCGGAACAGCACCTGTTGCTGCCAGGATCGCTCTTGCGGGTAGAAGAAGTCGCGCAGGGCGAGGACCTCCGGGGCGTCGATATCCCGTGCGGAATGGGTCGAATGATAGCGCTGTTCCTGTAGCAGCGCGGCGAGTAAGTCGGTGACCGCATAGGTACCGAACTCCAAAGTGACGAAGCAACCTCGGTCCTTCATCAGCCGGTGCCAGAAATAGTCGATCAGCCCGTCCTTGACCGTCGACACCGATTCGCCCAGATGCGAAGAGCGGGCGTTGGCGCCATACCAACGCCGGACCAGGGCGTCGCCGGCCGTATCGGGCAGATGATCGTTGATGAGTTCACCGTAGCCGTAGGGGCCGAGACCGGTGTGCAAATCGATGACCGCGATGCGTTCGGCCTCCCCGACTGCGCTATCGGAGGCGATGTCCTCTAGCAGGCGACGTGACCAACTCGGTGCGTTACCCCCGAAGAAGCCGCCATCCGGATGGCTATATTGGCCACGGGTCACGACGTCGATGAAGCGACCGAATCCCGTGCTCTTCCATAGGTCGGGGATGGTTTCGGGGCTTAGCTCGGCCGAGTGTCGAAAGCATGGGTGCAGGGCGTCGTAGTCCGGGTTTTCGGGCAGTGGTCGATTGAAATCGACAAAATTCCTGTTCAGATCAATGCCTTCGTGATCGCAACGCCGGAGCCAGGCGAAGCCCCAGGGATTGAAGGCATGGATCAACAGGACCCCGAGGTCGGCCTGTTGCGCCAATACATCCGCTAGCAAGGGCAGGCAGTCGATTTGAATGGCCGAACCCGCAAAGCCCTCGACCCCGTGGGTCCCGGATGCCAAGACGAGCAAATGTCGCGGTTTCCTGTTTTGGCCGAGCCAGGCCACGTCGCAGGTCAGGGTGCCGCCGTCCAGACCGGGCAGGGGATGAGGGTGTCTTTCGAACGACTGCAGGATCGTCTTGGGCAGGCGGCAGACGGCATCGGTCAGACGCCGGGCGGCGGCCTGATAGTCCGGACTGAAACAATCCAGGTTGAATTCCGCAGAGAGTTGCAGCATGGCGAATCGCCTCTTAAAGGCTCAATCATAACGTGCCAAATCGACAGCTTCCAAGGAAAAATCTTGTTGAGGTCTTGACGGCATAGATCAACAATCTGTCGTTGTTCTTAACCGAAGCCCGTGTGCCCACCTACAATCTGACGAAGTACGGTACGGCGGTCAGCGTGACGCCGCAGGCGACCAGCGGCAAGGTCGTGGGGACGAAGTAGGGGAATAGCATCAGCGCGATGCCGCATATCAGTGGAATGATGGCCCGTTGTTTCTTGCCGTACAGGAAATAGCCGAAACCGATCGAGCCGAACAGCAGGCTCCAAAGCAGTATCGATGTGTCCATTCTGGCCTCATTTACGAATCGTGGGATGGTCTTCCCATATCGGCCGTCGGGCCTTCGATTCAAATCGGACCACCAAATTTTACGCGCTCGTGCAGGTATCCGATAGACTCCTAGCGCCATCAGATTCTCTTGTCACAAAAGTGTCAATTTTCTTAACACTTTACCCTAGCTTAATGATTCACTCTGAAATGTAAATGTATGATCTTTAAAGGAATCATCTTGTTTGGTTCGCATCTTGCATAATACCATTCACTATTGACAGTAATTCGGTCAGGTTTTTCGGTCGGGTTTCATCTTGGTAAAATCTAAGGTCCGTCGGGATCGGACAGGGCGGTCGTAGGCCGGGCGAATACAAGAATCACCCTTACAGGCTTTGCATCGGGGGGTGCGTTTTGGGGGGAACCCGTAGGGGTGATTCTTGTGGGCGTCCGGTCTGTCTTGCCATTATTTGTTACGCGTAGTCCGCTGGTTTCCCAGCCTTACTGGAGGACATCCACTGCGTTCCAGATCTCGCCATCGGAACCGGAAGCACGGTTGCCGTCACTGTAATTTGCCGCTTCCGAGTATTTGACGTGGGCGTACTGAGCGCCAGCGGCCCCGGGTGTTCCGGTGATCCCGGCCAACGCGGTGGTTTCGCGTAGCCACGCCAGTGGCAGGGTGGAGTCGATCGTGGTATCCGAATACAGGACCAAGTAATTGTAGTTACACCCGGTACAGGTGGCCGCTTCCACGTACCACTGGAAGTTGATCGTTGCCCCCGCGCCGTCGTCATAGGTGCCTGTCGCCGGAGAAGCGGCGGTGCCGGTTCCTGTGTTGAAGGTCGTCGTTTCGACCGTGCCCATCTCCTGGAACGTCTTGCCGGCAATGTCGGCAGCGGTGAACGTTTGAGCGGTGCCACAGGCGGCGATGACGGCTTCGTAGTCGGCGAAGCTGTTCGGGTTGATCGGAGCGCCCAACCCGCCGTCGGCCGCGTCGTTCCAACCGGATTCATAGCTACATGCGAAGGTTGATCCCGATCCGGTGTTTCCGCTGCTACCGCTGGTGGCTCCGGGACCGGGGATCGTCGCGCTGTAGTCCGTGGAATGGAACTGCCCGTTCAGTGGGTCGATCGTATAGATCCTGACCAGCAAGGTGTAGCTGGCCGCGTTGGCGTCGAGTCCGGCAGTGCTCGCCGCAGTCGAGTCGAGCGCGGTGGAGGCGATCGTCGTGGTCGTGGCGGTCGGCAACATCGAGGAGTCCCAGACTTCGATCTTGTTGCCCGAGGCGTCGCTGATCCGTACCAGGACCTCGTCGGCCAGCATGCCGGCGGCTGGTGTCCAGACGACCGTCAGGTTATTGCCCAGCGTGAAGTTGTTGATGGCCGTCAAGGTGTCCGCGGTTGCGGTCGGATAGGCTCCTGTCGTCGCCGGTGTGAACAGTAGGGTATCCTGGTAGGTCGCGACCGGGACGGCGCTTGATGCGATCTGCGGCGCCGTAGGATTGGAGATGTCCAGCGCCTCGGTATACAGCTTGTATTCGATGATGTCCCCGACCTGGAAAATGGACGGGTCGATTTCGCCGGTTCCGGTGCCGAAGCCCTTATAGTCGCCCGAATAGCCTTGGTTGGCCTCGTCGTAGACGACGACCTCGCCCGCGGTGCCGTTGGCCGGGGTACCTAGGTAGATCACGGCCTTGACGTTGGCGGTATTGGTCCCGTCCAGAATGCTGACCGTGCCGGAGGCGATCGGCGCGTTGGAGACCGTGCCGTTGTTATTGAAATCATTATCCGTAAACTGCGTGTTGATGCCGCAACTACCGGTCTGCGTGTCAGTGTCGTCGTAGTCGTTGCAGTGGAAATCGAAATACATGTCGGCGACCCTCTGATCGCCGCGCAGTTGCCAGCCCAACGTCGAATCCCTGGAGACGAACCAGGTCTCGGGTATCGGGTTCACGAACCCGTTGCCGCCAGCATATAAGGTGACCTTGGCGGTGCCCAGGGTCGAATTGAGATCGGAAATCGCGAATCCACTGAAGGTCAGTCCGACCAGGCTCGGATCGGTTGTGATATCGGTCAGAAAGACGTTCTTGGATTGGTCGTTGCTGTAAAAGTCAGCGGAAAAATAATCCTGGATGGCGGTCGCCGCAGGCAATCCCGATGCGAATGCCTGGCTCAGGCCGTCGGCGATGGCCGCGATCGCCTGGTTGTCGGTGACGGCCGTGGTGATAGTGGTCGGGTCTGAGACCGTCAAGGTGCTCGTGTCAGCGGCCATATCGAGTGCGGTGAAAGATATTGGCGTGCTGGCGGTATCGAGCACATTGGTAATCGTGGCGACGTTGGTGCCCGTGTCGACCTCAATGCGGACGGCATCCAGCGCCGCATCCAGGGCGGAATGATCCGCGCTGAAGGTCGTGTGTAGCAGGTCGACGGCCGCACCGACGCCGACGGCATCCAATACCGCCTGCAACTTGGTCTGCAACGCGGCTTCCTGTTCGGCGACTACGGTCGCATTGAGGCTCGTGGTGGTTTGCGAGTCGAAGAAGTTGGATGCGATCTGCTGCGCGGCATTGGCAACGATCAGATCCGTGAAGGGGGTGATGTTGACCGTGCCGCCGACATCCGCCGACTCGGCGTATGAATAGAGTTTCACCGTTCGGCCGCCGACCGTGCCTTCGGCGCGCAGGCGGTAAGGCGCCGTCAGTCCCGTTACGTCGACGCTATAGGTGCCGTTGGCCTCGATGAGGGCCGATTTGGTGTTGCCCAGAGCACCCTTGACCGTGACCTGGCCGATGATCGGCGCGCCTGCGGCGGCGGTTCCGGTGAGTGTAGTGGCTGTCGGGGTTGATGTGGCGCTGGAGGAGCTTCCGCCACCACATGCGGACAGGATGAGCGAAGAAGCGAGGAATATGAGACCAAGAGATATGCGATTTCGTTTCATTATTTTCACCCGTCACGTAGTAAACATGGATATGGTCGGGCTCGAACGAGCCGTGAATACATATGCCAAGTACTAGACAATAAATGCGGGATAGGCGTCATCCCCCAAATGGGGTAAAAGCGACGAGGAGGGTTCACCCATTCTCCTCGTTGTGGGCTTGGCGCAGGTCTTCGGTTTTATATTCGCGTTTTGGTATGGTTTTTTTGTAAACTTTCGTAACGTGCGGAAAACGTGGATATAGACAGTGGATATAGACACTAGGGTCGAATTGGCCGATGGGCGCAGGCTGGGCTATGCGGAATACGGGCCGTCAAACGGATTCCCCGTTGTAGCCTTTCACGGAACGCCGGGAACGCGCCTGGAACGCTTGTTCAGCGATGCAGCTTTGACCGAATGCGATGTTAGGCTCATCGTGGCTGAGCGTCCCGGCTACGGCTTGTCGGATTTTCACGACGGCCGCACCTTGCTGAGCTGGCCGGATGATGTGACCCAACTCGCCGATACGCTGCGCCTTGATCGTTTCTCGGTCATGGGTTTTTCCGGTGGCGGTCCGTATGCCGCCGCGTGCGCCCATAAAATCCCCGGTCGTCTCTTTCATACAGCGCTGATCAGCAGCGCGGCGCCCTATACCGTTCCCGGACTGACGGACGATATGCTGTCTGGCAACCGCGTCCTGTTCGATCTGGCGTTGACGGATTATCAGGCGGCCGCGCAACAACTGGCCACGGTGATCGACTCCCCCGAAGTCCTGTTCGATCTGTTCGAGGCCCCGGCGCCGGCGCCCGACAAGATCACACTGTCCGACAGCGGATTTCGCGCCATGTATCGGGCCAATTTGGCTGAATCGCTACGACAGGGCATGACTGGGCCAACCTACGACATGGCCGTGATTGCCCGGCCCTGGGGATTTGAACCGGCGGCAATTACGGCGGATGTGTCCGTCTGGCAGGGTGACATGGACATCAACACCCCACCGGCGATGGGACACTATCTGGCGGACACCATTCCCGCCTGTCGGCAATACATTCTGGCCGGATGCGGACACTTCCTGGCTTTTTCGCACGAGACGGATATCTTGCGGACGCTATCGGGCTGCGATTAGGGCGCTTACGAATGTCGCCGAAACCATCCATTGACCCGAGGTGGCTCAATGAATTGATCGGCGATATCTACGACGCCGCGCTGAACGAGGCGCTTTGGCCCACAGTGTTGGGGCGCATCAGCGAAGTCCTCGATACGCGCTCAGCAATTCTCCGGGCACAGGATCTCCGCAGTAAAGAGGTCGGCACCTATATTCTCCACAACCTGGATTCGGCGTATCAGGAACAATATAAAAAGCATTACGTTCACGTCGATACCCTGGTGCCCACTGTCGCAAGACTACCGGTCGGCAACGTGCAGCAGACATCCTCCATGATGCCGGAGTCCTTTTTCAAGGGCGAGTTTTTCAATGATTTCGCGCTGCCGCAGCGTATGGAGAACTCCTTGGGCTGTGTCCTTGCCAGGGATGGGGACCAGCTTGCCGTTCTTGGGCTGCATCGTCAGGGCTACCGAGGCGATTTCGAGGCGCGCGAAGTCGCCTTGCTCGAGTTACTGGTGCCGCACTTGCAACGGGCGCTGCAAATTAATCGGCGTTTGTGGCAGTTGACGAGCGAGACCCATGCCATACATGAGGCCCTGCATCGGCTCTCCATCGGTGTGATCCTGGTCGACGCCAAGGGCAGCCCGGTCTTTCTAAACAAGCAGGCTGAAGTCGTCATTGAGGACGACAGTAGTGGGTTGACGATATCAAGGAACGCCCTCCGGGCGGCATCCTGGTCCGATACCCAGGCCTTGCACAAGCTCATATTCGAGGCCGTTCAGGATTCAGGCAAGCGCGGTGGCGGGATGGCCGTTTCCACGCCCGGATCATTGCAACCGTTGAGCATACTGGTGGCGCCTGTCGGCAATAAGCAAGACACCGGCTTCCAGCTCAATACGTCAGTGGTCGTCGCCGCCGCGTTGTTTATCGGAACGGCCGGACAGCAGAGCAACTTTTCGCTCGACGCGTTGACTCAGTTATATGGATTGACCCGGGCGGAGGCGCGCCTCGCCGCGGCACTGGCCAACGGTCTGAGTCTGGAGATGATCGCCGATCAATCGGGGTGAGCCGTCACACTCTTCGTAGTCAACTCAAGGCCTGCTTTCGGAAGACCGGTGTCAATCGGCAGGCCGAACTCGTAAAACTGGTCTTATCTACGCCGACCGCGTTGCTGGCCGATTTGGGGCCAGCGACACCTTCTTGATTCATTGTGTTTAGGGCGTTTGTCGGTTAGTTATTGGTGTTTTTTTAGGTTCTTTGAATGAACATCCGGTGCGGCGGCCGACTAAATCGAAGAGCTCGATTCAGCTGAATTCTTCGGACGCCCATCTTTCAGCCGTTCTCGTTGAGGGTGCCTGCCCTCCGGGCCGCCGGGCGGTCAAGAATGCGCGCGACGTAGGACTCAAATATGGGGCGTTTCTCAACTACGCCGCGCCTCATGCCCCAATTGAGTTGTGACCCCATATAAACATCGGCTGCCGTAAACTGTTCTCCACAGAGATGTGGGCCGGGTTCGAGGGCCTTTTCGATCGTGTTCAGGGTCTTTTTATGACTGCCGAAGCCTGCGAACCCGCGTTTGCCTTTGGGGACCGTCCAGTTCAGGGTCTTGGCCGTGATGACCATTTCCAGAGGGCCTGCGGCAAAGAACATCCATCTGAAATAGGGCGCGCGGGCAGGGTGGTTCGCCGGCGGGATCAGGTCAGCTGCCGGAAAGCGATCGGCAAGGTAGGCGCAGATGGCCGGCGTCTCGGTGATGATAGCGTCGCCGTGTTTGAGCGCGGGGACCTTACCCATCGGATTGATCGCCAAATAGTCGTCAGTCCTCATGGCCGGACCGAATTCGACCCGGACGGTCTCGTATGGCTGGCCGATTTCCTCGAGAAGCCAGTGGACGACTCGACCTCTAGACTGGGGGTTGGTATAAAAGACCAACTGATTCATTGTGATGATCCTCCTTGACTTGCGACTTTCCGTTCTTTGATTTGGCGGTTTGCTATTGTTTGGTCGCCGTCACCAGGAACACCGGATATCGACCGCTTTCCTTGTCGACCGTGTGGGCGGTATGGAAAGTGATCTCCGTGAAGCCATGGCTTTGCAGCGCCGCATCCAATGTATCGCGCTCAAAGCCGAAATGATACACACCCTCTGTCTCCGGCGGGTGGAAGGAGCCGTCTTCCTTGTCGAGATCGGCCAAGGCGATCCGGGCTCCGGCATCCAGGTGTTCAGCGAATTTAGCGATGAGCCGGTCGGTATCTTCGACATGATGCAGCGCCATGGCGCTGATGATCAGGTCGAACTTGCCGAGCGCAGGCGAATCCAACAGGTCCTGACGGACCACCTCGACCTTGCCCTGCAATTCCGGCTTGGCGGCAAGCTTGTCGAGCATCGACTCAGAGATATCGACGGCCGTGATCTTATTGACATGCGGCGCGACCTGGGCGCTGATCAATCCGGTCCCCGCGCCAAAGTCCATGACGCTCATTTGTCGATTCAGCGCCACGTGCTCAAGGATGGTCGCTCCGACGCCCGATGAAAGCGCCTTGATCATGTCATTGGTGTCCCAGTCTTTGGATTTTTCGTCGAATAGGTCGCTCATGTGTGCTCCAGGGTTTGTCAAAGGTGTTCAAATAAAGACCACCCGCGAGGTGGATTGGTTCCGGAAACTGGGGACAGACCACGGTTTTAACATGGCGATTAGACAGTAAGATCGCGTGTATAGTAATTGGTCTGTACCTTGTTGCGCTTGTTGTGTCAGGCGGGCGGGCATTTCATTAATCAGGAATAATTGATGGATATTATTAATATTATCGCGGTGCTCATTACCCTTTCCGCGCTGTTTGGCTATATCAACGCCAAGTTTATCGGCTTGCCCAGTACCATCGGGGTTCTTCTGGTCGCGCTGCTGGTTTCTTTCTGCATTCTGTTGGCCGGCGCCATGGGGGTTGAGGCGGTCGCCAAGGCGGAAGAGATGGTGCGGGCGATTGATTTTAATGAGACCTTGATGCAGGGAATGTTGAGTTTTCTGCTGTTTGCAGGCGCCTTGCATGTCAATTTGGACGATTTATCCAAACAAAAAGGCGTGATCCTGAGCATGGCGACAGTCGGTGTGCTGGCGTCTACTTTTTTGGTGGGTGGTGGCAGCTGGTATTTGTTGAACGCCCTGGGGATCGAGATCTCACTTGTTTACTGCCTGCTTTTTGGGGCGCTGATATCGCCCACTGATCCAATCGCTGTGATGGGCATTCTGAAGTCTGCCGGTGCGCCTAAGTCCTTGGAGATCAAGATTGCCGGTGAATCGCTCTTCAATGATGGCGTGGCGGTGGTTGTCTTTATGGTGATTCTGGGCATCGCCACAGGTGGTCATGATGTTGGCGTGAGCGACATTGCCATACTCTTTCTCGAAGAGGCAGTCGGCGGCACCTTGTTCGGGCTGGCGCTTGGCTATGTGGGTTATTTGATGCTGAAGTCGATCGATGATTATCAACTGGAGGTTCTGAT
>Ga0114931_10002899_pt1 | contig 21801 bp, 16 predicted proteins | sample 2SBtaG_FD_89579 | JGI IMG/M metagenome (GOLD analysis project Ga0114931, IMG submission 89579) | Deep subsurface microbial communities from Kolumbo volcano to uncover new lineages of life (NeLLi) - 2SBTROV14_V59a metaG | ecosystem: Environmental > Aquatic > Marine > Volcanic | place: Kolumbo... | reverse complement strand
GGAAATCCTCTTCAAATATTTCTTGCCGGCATTCACCTGGCGAATGGCATTCCGAAGTGCAAAATCTCGCGATCGAAGTGTGTTGGCGGCGTTGGCTCGTTCTCGCTCGGCATTGGCATATCTGGACTTGGCAATTGATACTTTTTGGATGATCGTTTTATCGTTGGGAGATTTTTTCACAGCAGATTCCGCTGAGGTAAAGTCTGCTGTGGCCTTTTTGAAAGCAACCTCCTTTTGAGCCAGGTTTTTTTCAGCGGCGGTCTTTTCGAACTTCGTTTTCTCGGCAGTTGTTTTGTCGCGTGCTATTTTGTCTGCAATTGTCTTGTCGGTGAATGTTTTCTTCTTCGCGAAATCCATAGTGGAAATTTCAGCGGCGGTTTTTTTAAGGGCAGATTTTCGTTTGGCGATTCTCTGCGCTGCAGCTTTTTTGGCAACAGCTTTTATTGCAGCAACTTTGGCAGCAGCAGCCTTCTTCACCGCTGTTTGTTTGGGTGTTTGTCCAACGGCAATGTTTGGTGAGATGAACATCCCCAATGCCAGGCCGATAAGCCATAAACGAAATCCTGAGCAGAGCGTAGTCGGTTTCATGGTTTCTGACTCCTGGAAAACTGTTGACAAATTGGGCTTGCGGAACACCTTCTGTGGTTTGAGGTCAGAGTCCTCGTCCAGTCACTCGATGAGTAAATTTCCCACCCAGGATCGATTCGCTTCATCCGTGTCATGGCAAGTCGGCTCGATTGTCGGAATGAGAAGAAAACCTTGCATCCTGAGGCGGGGTGTCATCATAATGGCTTTTTAGAAGAATAGATTATTTTCATTGTAATGTAGACTCACTATAACTAGATTAGCTGGAAAACAGCTTAACTTTCTATACCGAGACCTGTCAAGCCACCGTGACATGAATTTTAAAAAATGTCCAAGCAGCAGTATAAATCATTTATTATACTTTATTAACAGCTTTTAAAGGTATCAACTCATTCTGGGAGATTCTCAACCGAATCCTATTGGTGTCAACCCATGAAAAAATAAAATGGACTCGTTAAAACTGGTAATGGAAAAAAAAATTAGAATATCAATTGACGTCCCCCTGAAGAACAGGTTAATCTTAGGAATATTGATTAAAAACTACCCTGTGTGAGATGTCTTTTAGAATCCCAAATGCAAAGGATAAAGTCGTGGCCAGCGGACAATTCTTTTCTCAGCGTTTCAGCTATGGACTTCACGCCCTTTCGTATGTGGCCACCAAGCCTGCAGGTGAGTTGACGACGCTTCCCGAGTTGGCTGATTGGATGACAACAATTTGGCCCAGTTCTTCAGAATCTTACTTGTCGAACGTGGTTCAACGGCTGGCAAGGGGAAGATTGCTGAGAAGCCATCGCGGTATTTCGGGCGGTTACTCGCTCGGTCGGGCAGCGGACAAGATTACCATTCGCGATGTCGTCGAACTGCTGGACGGAATCGAGACGAATCGCTGCGGGTTATCTCTTGAAGACGAGTGCCCGGTCATGGGACGTTGTGCAATTCAACGCAAATTGACCGTGTTGGAAGAAGGGTTTCTGAAATCTCTCGAGGGTGTCACGGTCGGCGAACTTTCAGGTGATATCCGCAGCACCCTCCCGAAGAAAAAACGCGCTTGACGTATAGGTTTTGTCTGTAGTCTCTTCGATTCATCCGTCTTGACCGATTGTTCGAGTGTGTGCCAAGACAAAGTCTTGAACTATCGAATCGAAAAAAAACCAGGCCACTGCTGTAACCCACCGAAACCAGGCAGGAAATGCTTTTCAGGCTCGCCACCCCGCATCTCAGTCTTTGTCCAAAGCAGAGTACTTGAATGAGAGATATTCTTGCCTTTAACGCTTGACAGCGATACAAAACTAGATAAAGTGTATCCAGATAATAATCTTTCCTGAGAAGGAGCATATCCATGACTGGTTCCTGCGTTTCAAAATCGACGATATTGATGGTTTTGCTCATTTCCGGGTTCGAATTTTCGTCTGCTCAGGCAAAAAACTACCGCAAGCTCTCCAAGCTGGAAGCGACCAGTCATGTGTTGAACCGCATGGCTTTCGGACCCAGGACTGACGAAGTGCGTGAAGTCATAAAAATGTCCTGGCGAAAGTGGGTGGAACAGCAACTGAATCCGCAAACTCTGGACGACAATCGAATGCAGCAGATTCTGAAGAAAAAATGTCCCTCGTTGAAGCTGAGTATGACACAGTTGCAAAAATTGGACAGAAAGCAGCGACGCAGGGTAAAGAAGGAATTGACTGATTCCGTTCTTCTGCGCGCAGTTTACAGCAAGAGACAGTTCAAGGAAGTGATGGTCGAGTTTTGGAGGGACCACTTCAATGTCGATGTCAACAAGGTGGCTTTCCTCGCCACTCATTACGAAGAGAATGTTCTACGCAGTCATGTCTTTGGAAAGTTCGAAGATTTGCTGATGGCCACGGCAAAGCATCCCGCCATGCTGGTCTACCTGGACAATTACGTTTCCCGGAACCACAGACTGAACGAGAACTATGCACGAGAACTCATGGAACTACACACTCTGGGTGTCGACAACGGCTACACGCAAAAAGATGTGATCGAGCTGGCTCGCGTGTTGACAGGTTGGACATGTGGCTGGCGCGGTCAAGGCGCGCGAAGGGAGTACATCCACTTTTTCAATGCGCGTGTTCACGACAACAAACCTGCTACGGTCGTCGGGTTGAAGTTGAACGGCATGGGAGGCGAATCGGACGGTGAAAAGGTCATTCGATATTTTGCGAACCACCCGAAAACGGCACGCTTCATTTCCACCAAACTCTGTCGTTTCCTCGTCAACGACGAACCGTCTGAGAACTTGTTAAATCGTGTGACGGCAGTGTTCCTGGAATCCGGCGGAGATTTACGCAAAGTCTACCGCGCTATCGTCTTCAGTCCGGAATTCATGGACGTCAATAACTACCGTGCCAAGTTCAAGACACCTCTGGAATTTATGGCGAGCACGTTGCGGGCCACGGATGCGAGAATTGCATCCACGACTCGGTTGAACCGAGCATTGAATCTGATGGGACAGCCGACCTACGAGTGCCTCGAGCCGACAGGCTACAACGACAGTGCCGAGGCGTGGCTCGACCCGGGTGTGATGATTTATCGTTGGAATTTCGCTTTGGATCTCGTTCGAAACAAGGTCAAAGGCGTAAAGATAGGAAAGAAGTTTGTCAAAAATGTTCTGGAGTCGCGCTCTCAAATGGATCGAACGCGTCGAGTCATCATGATGGTTATTCCCGGTGCGAACGATCCTTTCACCAAAAAACTGGTCTCTCGAGCCAGCGATATTCGCGTGATGGTCGCTGCGGCTTTGGGGTCTCCCAGTTTTCAACAGCAATGAATTAGGTTCGTTGCAAAGAGCTTATTTCTATATGAGGTTTAGAATGATGAACATGAAACGCAGAGATTTTTTGAAACAAAGCGGTGTTCTTGGTGCTGCGGCTTGTGTGTCGTCGAATTCGTTAGCGAGTTATGAGACTGCGACGACCGTCAAACCCAAGCGAAAGCCAACCCTGATTACAGTCTATTTGCGAGGAGGGGCTGATTCCTTGGGAATCGTCGTTCCTTATGCCGATAGGCGCTTGCCTACAGTGCGTCCAACTCTGGCGATGCCCGGCCCGGCGAAGGGCAAAAAAAATGTGTTGCCTCTGGACGAGATCTTCGGTTTCAATCCAAACATGAAGGCGTTACACAAATTGTACAAGCAGAAACTTTGTTCTGCGATTGTCTGCGTCGGGTCACCGCACACCACGCGCAGTCACTTCGACGCACAAGATTATATGGAACGGGCTGCTCCTAGATTGCGGAATGTGCGAACAGGCTGGCTCAACCGCTATCTGGACGAAACACGAACATCTCGCGAAGCCAATTTGCGTGCTTTCTCGTTGCAGTCGCTTTTACCTCGCTCGCTAAGAGGCGACTATCCTGTTTTGGCCCGCCCAAATGCCAAGGCCGATCTGGCCTTGGCAATGTACTCCCAATTGTATGCCCAAAAAACGAGATCTCGTTCCCAAAAAATGGGGCTGAAGACTCAACGGCGTATTCGTGCTTTTGGAACACGCACTATTCAGCAACTCTCGGAATTGAACCAAATCATCGAGCGACCACTGAAAGAGGTCGTCCCTTTTCCAAAGAGCCGTTTTGGAAAACAATTGCGCGATCTTGCAAAAATCGTCAATGCCGAACGTGGTTTAGAGGTGACGGCATTGGACATCGGAGGTTGGGACCATCACATCAACGAAGGCCCTATCGAGGGACAACTCGGCAAGAAACTTGGTGATCTCAGCGAAAGCATCGGCGCGTTTGTAGAAAACGTTGGGTCACAGCGTATGGAAAACGTGCTGATTCTGATCATGAGCGAATTTGGACGCACCGTGAAAGAAAACGGGAATAAAGGCAGCGATCACGGTCATGGTGGAATGATGATCGCAGTCGGAGGTCCCGTGAAAGGTGGAAAAGTTTACGGGAAGTGGACCGGTCTGGAAAAGGATAAACTCTATCAGCAGCGCGATCTGCCTGTGCATACCGACTTTCGACTCGTCTTCGCAGAAACACTCAAAGACCTCTACGGTTTCGATGGAATGAAACTGGGTATGTTTCCGCAGTATAACACAGCTTTGGGGCCATTGGATTTTTTACAAACGATGTAACAACTTACTCTTGCTTCGACAAATTCAGACCGTACTTCTCAATCAGGCGGTAAAGCGACCGTCGTGAGATGCCCAGCGTTTCTGCAGCACGAGTTTTATTTCCATGTTCTCGAGAGAGAACATCTTCAACTTTAATGCGCTCGATATTTGCTAATTCGTCATCTGCAAATTGCTCAGCGGGACAGATAATTTCGGTCGGCAGGTCACCGAGTCGAATCGTTCGATCGTCGGCCAGAATTTTTGCGCGTTCAATGATGTTGATCAACTGGCGGATATTTCCCGGCCAATAAAATCGTTCCATAGCTTCGAGAGCTTCCGGCAGAATGGACCATTCCTCTCCAAGAAAATGATCGATCAAAATTGGAATGTCGCCTGTGCGCTGGCGTAGCGGAGGCAATTCGATCGACATGACATTGATGCGATAGAATAAATCTTCCCGAAAAGTTCCCGCCTCGACAGCCTTCTCCAGATCCTGGTTCGTTGCTGAGATCAATCGAAGATCGACCCTGCGTTCCTTGATCGAGCCGACGCGACGGAACGTGCCGTCTTCCATCACTCGCAATAATTTCACCTGCATCCCAATGCGCATTTCTCCGATTTCGTCGATGAAAAGCACACCCCCGTCGGCCACTTCCAATAGTCCGGGTTTCGCCGCGGTTGCGCCGGTGAAGGAACCTTTTTCGTGGCCGAAAAGCTCGCTCTCCAACAACGACTCTGAAAGAGCCGCACAGTTGACCGTCACCAGCGGTTTGTCGGCTCTGGGGCTGTTTCGGTAAAGCGCGTCGGCGACGAGTTCTTTCCCTGTGCCGGTTTCACCATGGATGAGAATCGAACTGTCACTAGGAGCTGCTTTTACGATGAGTTCGCGAACTCGTTGAATTGCATCCGAATGACCGATAAATTTTTTGTGATGTTGCTGTTGCTGTTTTAAGACAGCCTTTAGTTGGCGGTTTTCTTTTCGGAGTGCGTGCCTTTCGTAGGCTTTTTGAATCAGGATTTCAAGTTCCGCCAGCGGAAACGGTTTGGTGAGATAATCGTATGCGCCCAGCTTCATTGCGAGGACGGCCGATTCCACCGTGCCCTGCCCTGTCAGCAGAATCACTTCGCTTTCCGTTTGATTTCCTTTAACCTTTTCGAGCAACTCGATCCCGGAAATTCCCGGCATGGCCATGTCGAAGATGGCGACAGCGAATTGTCGCTTGGAAAGAATTTGAAGTGCGTCTTCACCGCTGGAGGCTTAGGCAATACGGAACCCGCGTCGGCGAAATCGGCGAACCAGGGTTCCTCGAAAGTCGTCATCGTCATCGACAATCAACAAATCGACGTTACTAGGATCGTACACAACACCGCCTCACAATTCGCTATCGATTCTCCGACAGAAATTCCGTGGGCTTCTATCTTCCTGATCGATGAGATTATTTCATCATAGTTAAGATCCCCGGAATCTGAAAGATTCCGGGGATCTTCGAACATCCTCCGCTACGAACCTCCGAACTTCTCGGCAGAAAATTTCAGGGAGATGTTGGTTGTCTCGTTCTCCCTAATCTCGAACTCGTACCCTTTTTTGTCCGAGAGATAACCGGCCCGTTCGTGCCAGATGCGAATTTTGTGTTTCCCAACGGGTAGCCCCTTAATCTCGAATCGACCATCAGAATTTGTGAGAGTTCCAAATGGATGATCGAGTGGCAGAATATACGCTTCCATCCAGGAATGGATATCACATTTGATTTTCATCGGGACAACTTCGGACGATTCGCAAATCAAACTCACACCTTTTCGGTTACGCCCGGACATACTCTGATTGAACGAGAGATTTCTCGACGGGAACGTATGAATGTTGTGCGTGGCATCATCTTCGCTTTTCACGAGAATGATTTGTTCGCTTCGAACCACAGAGGCATGTGGTTTGAATCGACAGTTCTGCTGATCGAGAACGACCGGGTCTCCTGGCTGGGGAATACTTACACCCTTTGGTGCGCGACGGAGATAGACGAAAACATTTTGAATTCCCTTGTTGTTCTCGTTGACCAGCAACGATTCGTTTGGTACTGCGTGATTAGAGCAAACCTTGGGGTTTTTGACTTTCTGATCGCCTTTTTTTACAAGCGGTTCAAGTTTAGGTACCGCACCATCGAATACGATCGTTCCCGTCAGTGTTCCGGTGGCTGTTTTTTTGACGATATTTTTTTTCGGTTTTCTGGTCGTCGGTTTGGTCGGAGTTGTTTCCTTACTTCCCTTGGCTGAATTGGTCGTCGAGACAGGTTTTCTGGTCGTCGGTTTGGTCGCATTGTCCTTCTCACCGCCGCATCCAGCAGTAGCAAATACGACACCCAAAAAAGAAAGCACGACAAAGATTCTTCCAGCAATGTCGTTCCTTCGTCTTTGATGTTTGAATTGTGCGAATAGCATTACTCGAAGCTCCTTGGGAAATTGAAAGAAATCTATCGGAAGCGTGGGATGTACCACGTCGTAACAAACAGTTTATGGATTCCTTCTCGTCATCCATTTCCGAGAGCAGAATCCGTGCCGGACTTGAGATTTTCAGAATTGGGAATCTCGTTTTTAACTCGTTTGTGTTGAAAGCTAACCGGGCAAATGCATTGCCGAAGGATATTTTCGAAACGCAAGCATGAAATCGCGTGGATGATATGTCAAAAAACGTGCGAATCCGCACGCCACTGTGCGTATTCGCCCGGTTACGGGAACGTTTTCGAGTTCCTGGCACAATGAATTCGCATCGGAAAAATTGAACGTCCCGCGAGAAACGGCGTTACTGCCCAATGAGATCGATTGGCATAACATGTGCTTTTCCGTCGCGCATTGGAAAGTTCGTCAAAGAACCAATTAGGCAAGTCTCTGGAACTTATCGTCGGATTTCGAATAGGGAGTTTTTTTATGAATCCAATCGCAAAACTTTCCTTACTCGGAAACGGGAAACGATACTGGATTATTCTGCTGATAACTTTTTTTATGGTTTCCGGGTGCAGTAAATCTAAAAAGAAAACTCCCATCGCGAAAACCAAGACGACAGCAAACCAAAGCGATTCCACAGTGAGGAAATCCACCGACAGTAAAACATTAAAAACAAACACATCGCAATATTCGACAAGCTACACTCAACTCAGCGAAAAGCAGAGAACCCGTGCAAAAAGTCTATTCACCCAACACTGCGCCGAATGCCACGGAGAAAAAGGAGATGGCCAGACTATTGCCGCACGTTTCTTGTTCCCCAAACCCCGCGATTTCCGTTCGGGACATTTCCGTCTGGTGACGACGGAAAACGGTGTTCCCTTGAACGAGGATCTTGAAAAAGTGCTTGCAAGGGGTATGCCCGGATCGTCGATGCCTCCCTGGCCGGCGATTCGTAAGGAAGACTTGAAGCTACTTGCAGAACAGGTGATCGAATTTCGGCGCGAAGGAATTCGCGCGATGGAGCGTGCTACAGCAGCGGATGAAGGGGAAGATGTCGATGAACAGGAATTGCACAAACTCGTCCAACGTCTGACAACGCCGAGTCAAGCAGTCAAGGTCGCCTCGTTCGCTCCCAAGACTCCCGAGGCCATCCAGCGTGGTAAGAAACTGTATGTCACAAAGGGTTGCGTGGGATGTCATGGAGAAAAAGGTCGTGGCGACGGACAGGAAAAGATGGTCGATGTAGAAGGACTGCCGACACGTCCTCGCGATTTGACCAAGGGAATTTTCAAGGGGAGTCCCGACTACGCCTCGATTTATCGTCGAACTCAAGCCGGAATGCCCGGATCTCCCATGCCTGCTGCAAAACAGATGACACCGCAGGAAGTTTCGGATCTTGTGCATTTTGTCCTCTCCCTGTCGGACGAAGCAACTCGCAAAACGGTGGTGATGAATCGAGAGACGATCACCGCGAAGCAGGTCGTTAAATTACCTGCCGCAATCGATTCTCCCGTGTGGAACGAGTCGGCTCCGGTTCGACTGAGGATGACGCCGCTTTGGTGGCGCGACGACTTTGAACCTTTTCTCGAAGTCCGTGCCCTGCATGATGGGACGAATCTGTCGTTTCTGTTGAGCTGGAAAGACATCACGAACGATCAACATGCGGCGACATCGTCGGCGTTTGAAGATGCGGTCGCCTTGGAAATCTACCGAGGCGATGCCGAGCCGTTCCTCGGCATGGGTGTCAAAAAAACGAATCTTGATGTCTGGATGTGGGGCGCGGACAGACAGAACCGCGTCGGCATCGACAAGATCAACCCGAATATCGTGGTCGATAATTATCCCTTTAGCGAAAGATTCTCGAGAACAGCAGAATATCAACGTCCCGCCACAAAGACTTCTGCACAACCGAAGATTTCGTCACCGGCCAAAGCGAGTGGGAATCCTATCGTTCCTGGCAAAGGCGTTTCTGCGGGAAGTTCTCTGATAACAGGCGGTCCCGGAACCGTCAAATTTCGTCCGCCTATCAACCAGACCGTCAAAGCGAATGGAGTCTGGAAGAATCATCGCTGGAATGTCGTGATGACGCGATCTCTGAAAGTCTCCAATCCTGACGGTGGAATTTCTTTGCAACCGGGTGCAAAAATTTCGGTAGCCTTTGCCGTCTGGAACGGATCGCAAAAAGATCGTGACGGAAAAAAATTGATCACGATCTGGCAGGACTTTGTCTTAGAAAAAAAATAATAAATCAACGTCGGAGTCACATTAACAAGGGTTAAATCCATGGAACTTTCAAGACGACGATTTTTGGAATCGTGTTTAACGGCTGCGAGTGGTAGTCTTCTTGTCGGTGGGCCGGGAGCTTGGGCATTTTCACCCTCCGATGCTGATAATCCGTTGGGATCTTATCCGAGCCGTGATTGGGAAAAGATTTACCTCGATCAATATCGTTACGACAGCACATTCACTTGGGTCTGTCATCCCAACGATACCCACATGTGTCGTTTGAAAGCGTTCGTGCGCAACGGTGTGATGATTCGCAGCGAACAAAACTACGACCACCAGCGTTGCGGCGATTTATACGGCAATAAAGCCACACCAGCCTGGAACCCGCGAGGCTGTGCTAAGGGTTTCACGATGCAGCGGCGTGTATATGGACCTTATCGATTGAAGGGTCCAGTGCTCAGAAAAGGCTGGAAAGAATGGGCCGACGCGGGATTTCCTTCGCTTTCAGATCATCCCGAGCTAAGGACGAAATATAAATTCGACGACCGGGGGAGTGACAGTTTTGTTCGCGTGAGTTGGGACGAAACTTTCAAATACATGGCCAATGGAATTGAGGCCATTTCTCGAACCTATAGCGGAACGGACGGAGAATCTCGGCTGAAAAAAGATGGTTACGAACAGGTGATGATCGATCAGGTCAAAGGTGCGGGGACACGCACAATCAAAATTGGATCCAACCTTCCTGTGCATGGCATCGTCGGTAAGTTCGGCATTTATCGTCTGGCCAATATGTTAGGTTTGCTGGATCATCATGTACGAAAAGTTCCAGCGGACAAGGTACACGGAGCCCGCGAGTGGAACGAATACACATGGCGTGGCGACCAGGCTCCGGGGCATCCTTTCGTCCATGGATTGCAAACGTCCGACATGGACTTTAACGACATGCGGTTCTCGAAGCTGGTGATCCAAATTGGTAAGAACCTGATCGAAAACAAAATGCCCGAAGCACATTGGCTGAACGAAGTCATGGAGCGTGGCGGGAAGTTGGTCGATATTGCGCCGGAATACAATTGCCCGGGGACGAAATCCGATTATTGGATTTCCGTCCGACCGGGATTGTCCGATACGTCGGTGCTATTAGGCGTCACCAAAATCATGATGGAGAACGGCTGGTACAAAAAAGAATTTTGCCGGCAATTCACCGATTTCCCATTACTGGTACGCACCGACAACTTAAAGCGACTTCAACCTCGGGATCTCGAAAAAAATTACAAGCCGAAAGATATTTCACAGGGTCCGTCATTCAAAATTCAAGGATTGAAAGACGAACAACGAGAGCGGATTGGCGATTTTTGCGTCTGGGATTCCGTTCAAAAGAAAGTGGTCTATATCAGCCGCGAAGACGTCGGTAAAAATATGACCATTCCCGCTGCATTGGAAGGAACTTTCAAAGTAAGGCTTGCGGACGGCACCGAAACCGAAGTGATGCCAATCTTTGAAATGTACAAGCAACATTTGAAAGATTATGACGCCAAAACAGTCGAAGAGATTTCCGGTGCACCGGCTCGTCTGGTTCGGCGTCTGGCGGAAGACATCTGGAAAACGACCGAAGCGGGGCATCCTGTTTCGATTCATATCGGCGAAGGTGTGAATCACTATTTTCATGCGACGCTTCATAACCGTGCGAGTTATCTGCCGCTGATGTTAACCGGTAACATCGGAAAACACGGTGCCGGTGGGTATGCATGGGCGGGAAACTACAAAGGTGCGTTGTTCCAGGCTTCTTCGTGGAGCGGTCCCGGCGTGGTCAGTTACATTGGTGAAGATCCCTTTCATCCCGTTCTTGACAAAAAGGTCAGAATAGAAAAAAAACACCTGCGAAAAACAGCGGATGCCGAAGATCCCTCGTATTGGGCCAGTGGCGAAAAAACACTCACAGTCGATCTCCCAAAAGGGGGACGTCGTACCTTCACTGGAAAATCGCATCTTCCATCACCCACCAAAATGATCTGGTACAACAATGCAAACTTCCTCAATCAGGCGAAGTGGGTTTATAACATCATCGTCAATACTCTGCCAAAGATGGACATGATTGTCGATCAGCAGATTGAGTGGACCGGTTCGGCTGAATATTCCGACGTGGTTGTTCCGGTGAATTCCTGGGTGGAATTTGAAGACTACGAAGCCGCCGCCGCGTGTTCCAACCCCTTCCTGCAGGTGTGGAAAGGCGGTGTCAAGCCGGTTCATAATAGCATCGACGATGCCCAAGTCTTTGCCGGAGTCGCCAAAGCGCTTTCAACGAAAACAGGCGATCGACGCTTTGCAGACTATTTCAAGTTCGTCACCGAGAAGAACGCCAAAGTATATATTCAACGTGTGTTCGATAATTCCACCACAACACTAAGCAAAAACGGTCCCTACAAGATCGATCAAATGATTGCCGGTGAATACGGCGGCGAACCGGGTTCTGCCCTTCTTTTACACCGAACATATCCTCGCGTTCCTTTCTGGGAACAGATTCACGATTCGATTCCCTTTTATACAGACAGCGGACGTCTCGCAAGTTACTGTGACCTTCCCGAAGCGATCGAGTACGGTGAAAACCTGATCGTGCATCGGGAAGCCGTTGAGGCGACACCCTATTTACCAAACGTGATTGTCTCGAACAGTCCGTATGTCAGGCCGGTCGATTATGGCATTCCACTCGATACCATCGATCCAGATCTTCGACAAGTACGCAATCTGAAAATGCCGTGGAGTGAAGTAAAGAACACGAAAAACCCCTTGTGGAAACAGGGTTATCAATTTTTCTGTTGCACACCGAAAAGTCGCCATTCAACCCACTCCTCCTGGGCCACGGTCGACTGGCATTGGATCTGGTCGGATAACTTCGGAGATCCACATCGAAAAGACAAACGCGCTCCGGGTGTCGCCGATCGCCAGATTCAGATGAATCCTCAGGCGGGGAAAGATCAAGGACTTCACGAAGGCGACTATGTTTATGTGGATGCCAATGAAGTCGACCGTCCCTACATCGGTTGGAAGGACGACAAAGGACCGCGTCACAAAGCGTTTCGTTGTATGGTTCGCGTGAAGTTCAATCCGGGGTTGCCTTACAACTTCACAATTCTCAAACACACAGGTTGGATTGCCAGCGAACGAACGGTGCAAGCTCACGAGACGAGACCGGACGGACGCGCCTTGGCAGCGGGAACCGGTTACCAGGCCAGCTATCGGTATGGATCGCATCAAAGCATTACCCGAAATTGGATGATGCCCATGCACCAGACCGACACCCTGTTCCACAAAAAAACGGGAGTGATGGGTTTCACATTCGGTTTTGAAGTCGATAATCACGCCATCAACACGGTTCCCAAAGAAACTCTGGTTCGAATTACTAAAGCCGAATCGGGTGGGTTGAATGGTGTCGGCATCTGGAAACCGGCTCTCAGCGATTTTGGACCCATCGCGAAATCCCCAAAAAACCAAAAGTATCTTGCAGGCGCGTTCACACGGATTGAAGGAACGTGATTTTCCGAAGAAGTTTCAAATCAAAAACCCCGTAGCTGGATTCCCAAGAATTCAGCAAATCCACGATTCGAAGTGAACTCATCCGGATTTTTAGAAATTCAACGACGCATCAGTCAGGAGAAGCAATGAATCAAAATGGAGAACATGGTGTTCCAAAAGTCCATCCAGCGACCCGTCCGGTCGAACCGGAAGACCCGATGGAGTTGCACGCGGTGGAAGTTCGAGGTGACCCGGAACTGATGCTGAACGTACTGGTTGAGGAATACGCACGAAACGGATTTGATCTTCAAGCGTTGATGAATCTTTGTCGCGATCCGTTTTATCAAGGATTGTACGGCCTCTGGAATTTCTTCGGAGAAGAGGTGTTACGACAAAAAATCATCACCATTCTCGGTCGTTGTGGTGTCATGAAGGCCACAGTCTCAGAAATCGCACAGGCACCTGAGACACTGGTTCAACTTGATCATTCTGGAATTTCAGACAGGAGTTAAGAAGATGCCGAGCGTATTCAATTGGCAGATCGGTCGTTCGATGAGTTATCCCCACGAAGAACGTCATCCAAAGCACCAATTTGCATTCGTCTTCAATCCTAACCGCTGCATCGGATGCCAGACCTGCACGATGGCATGTAAAAGCACTTGGACCTTTTCCAAAGGCCAGGAGTTGATGTGGTGGAACAACGTGGAAAGCAAGCCCCACGGCGGATATCCACAGAATTGGGATGGGAAATTGCTCGATATGTTGGAAAAAGCCAATCCCGGTAAACAAACCTGGAATATTCGTAACAAAGACCCAAAACAAAACCCTTACGGGAAATTTAACGGGTGGACCATTTTCGAAGCAGCCGAAAAAAATCCCAGTCCCGAAGGGCAACAGGCTGCATTGGGATATCTTCCCACCGATGACGAATGGCGCGCTCCCAACATTCACGAAGACACCGCCTCCACCAACGATTTCAAAAAAGCGGGAGAATTCGGTGGGTCGGTCGAGTTACCCGAACACAAAGTCTGGTTTTTTCATCTGGCACGAATCTGCAATCACTGCACCTACCCCGGCTGTCTTGGTTCCTGTCCGCGAAACGCAATTTACAAGCGACCCGAAGATGGCATCGTCCTTATCGACGAAAGTCGCTGTCGAGGATACCGAAAATGCGTCGAAGGCTGCCCTTATAAAAAGGCTATGTACCGTCCGACAACGCGAACCTCGGAAAAGTGCATCGGATGTTTTCCAAGAATTGAAGGTAAGGATAAAGAACTGAGTCCAACTGGAGCTCCCGCGGAAACACGTTGCATGGCAGCCTGTGTGGGAAAAATTCGTCTCCAAGGACTTGTAAAAATCGATGACGACGGGGCGTGGGCGGTGGACCCGGGTAATCCACTCTATTATCTCATCCGAGAACGACAGGTGGCATTACCGCTGTATCCGCAATTCGGAACTGAACCGAATGGTTTCTACATCCCCCCCCGATGGGTTCCCAGAGACTACCTGATTCAGATGTTCGGTCCGGGAGTCGACGCTGCGATTGAACAATACAGCGCACCCGACCGCGAATTGTTGGCTGTACTTCAACTTTTTCGGGCGAACCAGCAGATTATTTTCCGCTACGAACTTCTCAAAGGTCCAAAAGTCGCTGAAATTGAAGTCACTCTTCCTTCGGGAAAAAGTGTCACACAGGAAATTTTTAACGACACGGTCGTCGGTTACAATAAGTTCAACGAAGAAGTCACCCGAGTGACGATTGAAGAACCGACGTTCGAAAGAGACAAAGCGATGCATCTCAACTCGATCTGATTCCTGAATTTCATGACGGGAGACAAACGAATGACAACAATGCAGGAAGCCATACAGCACTCACAAGCATTATCCGTAGCGAGACAGGCGATCTACCGTTTTTTGTCGTTGGCTTTCCTGGATCCCAAGACCGGAGCGTGGTCTCGCTTGATGGATCGAGAATTGATAAACGCTGTTCGTTTCGGTGCAGAACTCATCCGTTCTGAAGAATCGATGATTGTCGGTCAACTCGGACGAGGAGAATTGTCCCTCGTTTGGCTCGATCCCGAAGATATGTTGGAGAAACTACCTCAATCGTCGGAGAAACTCAACGAAGAATACGAGCAAACGTTCGGTCTGGTGATCACTGGAGCTTCTCCACCTTATGAAACAGAATATATCGATGGAAAATTCGATTTTCAGCGATCTCATAATCTCGCAGATATTTCCGGCTTCTATCATGCCTTCGGCCTGATTCAAAATGAAGAGTTCCCCGAACGGAACGATCATCTGATGTTGGAACTGGAGTTTATGGCTTCTTTGATTGGGCTGGAATGCAGTGCGGTCGATCTAAAAAATGAGCCATCCGAAAATGCAAAGCTAAGCCGTAATGCTCAGAAATGTTTCCTCGAACAACATCTCAGTTGGTGGGTTCCCACTTTTGCAAAGGGTCTCTCGAAAGAACACCCTGAGGGATTCTATGCCGCCGCGGGAAAATTCTTAACGGCTTTCCTGCCTGCAGAGCGGGCGTTTTCAGGAATCGAAGTTCCCGTTCAAAACGCTGAGCTTAGCATCCTCGAACTTCCAGAAGAATGCGAAGGCTGCCTCGCTGAATAGATTTTTCTATCACCCTCATTCAGGATTACCCCAAAGCCCACCCCTGTCGAACCACTTCGAGACTTGAACGTGCAATCTCTGGTAACCCGTGCTGCTGTGCGTTACTGTGGCTGGAGAATAAATACAAAAAATAGTCTCCGATGAGGTGGAAACGATGTCGGTCGATCGATCGGATCAAACAAACGGGAATTCAAACAAGGACGATACCGTCGAACTGTCTCGACAATTGCAATTCCTCACTCTCGATGACGACGACAAAAAAAGATTGATCGACCTCGTTCCGGCATTTCAGAAATCTCAATCGGAGTTTGTCGAGACTTTCTACCGTCACTTGCTATCGTTTGAAGAAACGGCTCAGTTCCTGCAGGATCCCAAAACTGTAGAACGGCTGAAGAAACTTCAACTCGAACATTGGGAACAAGTTCTCAATGCGGATTGGGACCAGAAGTTTGTGGCGCGCTGTGAACGGGTAGGATCGGTACATGCTGACCGTGGAGTAGGTCCGTTATTTTTTCTTGGAACCAGCGTCTTGTTCGTGGAACATCTTTTCCACCAGCTCGAAGCGGACGAATCTTCGACAAAGTCTCGGCTCTCTCCCACGCTTCTCTCGGTTGTCAAAGCAATCTTTCTGGAGAGTGTGTTGACGCTTGAAAGTTATTTTACAAAGATGACGCAAGAATTTCAGCAGGCTCTCGACATGGTTTGGAAAGCCAACAGCGATCTTAGACAGTTTGCCAGATTGGCCTCTCACGACCTGAAAACCCCTCTGGGAACCGTCGCCAACTTATGCGAAGAAGCCGTTGACGAATTCGGCAGCCAAATGCCCGACGAAGCCAACCGACTCATCTCGTCGGCCCGTCAAACGGTTTTTCGTATGGGCAATATGATCGACGAATTACTCTCCACAACGGTCAGCGACGACCCCGACGATCTCGATTATCCCGTTTCGCTACAGGAAGTGATAAGGGAATCGCTCGATCCGTTACGCCCCACTTTGCAGAAGCGACGTGTCGATTTGACAATCTCGGAAAATTTACCCTGGGTTGTCGGAAACCGCATTCAGTTGCGAGAAGCGTTTTTTAATCTCATTTCCAATGCAGAGAAATATCTCGATAAAGAACCTGGTCGCATTGAAATCGATTCGGAACTCAGCGACGAGGAATGTGTGATCTGCGTGATCGATAACGGTCCGGGAATTCCGCCCGAAGAAATCGACCATATTTTTACCGCTTTCCGCAGAATGGAAATTCACCGCGACCGACCGGGGACGGGATTGGGGCTTTACTTTGCAAAACACCTGATCGAACAACAGGGAGGTAAAATCTGGGTTGAGTCGGAAGTCTCCAAAGGTAGCAAATTCTGTATCCGCCTCAAAAGGTCTGCATCTCAATAAGTCGTCGTTCCATACGCCATGAAACACGTTTTAATCATCCCCGACGGTTGTGCCGACGAACCGCTGGAAGTTCTCAACGGAAAAACCCCACTGGAATTCGCGAGGACTCCCCACATGGATTGCATCGCAGAATCAGGTATCGTGGGGATCGCCAGGACGATACCCAAATCGTTGCCTGCAGGGACCGATGTGGGGACGATGAGTTTACTCGGATACAATCCGAGTCAATTCCACACAGGGCGAGCACCGATAGAAATCGCTGCCCGCAATATCGAGATGAAAGAAAGTGATTGGGCGTTTCGGTGCAATTTTGTGACAATTCGTGACGGAAAAATGGAAAGTTTTTCAGCAGGTGAACTTGATAAGACGGAATCGCAGAAATTCCTGCATCGTTTGAATGAAGTTTGGTCTCCCGAGGAAAATTGGGGCCTATTTGCCGGGTTCGGTTATCGCAATCTGGCGGTTTATCGAAAGGGATTGTTGTTTGATCAGTCTACTCTGACAACACCGCCACACAATATCACAGGGCAACCTGTCAACGAGTACGTGCCGCGCGGTGCGGGAGCTGAAGAGTTAATACGACTGATGCAGTTAAGCGAAGAAGCATTCTACAATTGCGAATGGAATCAACAGCTTGTCGCGGAAGACAAGCCACCCGTGACTGGAATCTGGCTGTGGGGACAAGGCAAAAAAACAAAACTTTCCCGGTTCCGAGAGAAGTTCAAAATGACTGCTGCCATGATCTCGGCCGTCGATTTACCCAAAGGACTTGCGAAACTTGCAGGGATGGATGTGATTGAGGTTGTCGGTGCAACAGGAACGGTCGATACGAATTATCTCGCCAAAGCAGAAGCCGCGGTTTGCGCTTTATCCAAATACGATCTGGTGGTGATCCATGTCGAAGCGACCGATCAGGCATCTCACGAAGGAAACGTGAGAGGTAAGGTCAAGGCACTCGAAGAAATCGACCGACACATCGTCGGTCCGTTACATCAGGCATTGAAGCTAACCGGCGAACATCGCATGATGGTCGTGCCCGATCACGCAACGCTGATTCGCACAAAAACGCACAATGCCGAACCGGTTCCTTTTGCAGTCTGTGGAACCGGGATCGAACGCAATTCGTACAACTTATTCCATGAGCTTTCAGAATCGGAGTCTCCCCCCATTTTGGATGGCCATTGCTTGATATCAATTCTCTTGAACCGCGAATAACCAAAATTTATATGTCGAACGAGGGTGACCTCCAACTCGTCGAAAGCGAATTTCCCAGGGACTCGATACGCCGAATGCGCGCCAGAATCAAGCGCTGGTACCAAAGCAACGGACGCGAGCTTCCCTGGAGAAATACGGGCGATCCGTATCGTGTGTGGGTAAGCGAAATCATGTTGCAGCAGACGACCGTGACCGCTGTGGTTCCTTACTACCGCCGGTTTCTTGCTCGGTTCCCTACAATTCGCTCATTGGCAATCGCTGACGAAGCGGAAGTTCTTCGGCTTTGGGAAGGACTGGGATATTACCGCCGAGCGCGTCATCTGCATCGTGCGGCCCAAGATTGCCTCTCTCGGTTACACGGAACTCTACCCTCCAGCGTCGAAAAGTTACAAAAACTCACCGGTATCGGTCGATATACTGCCGGTGCGATTGCCTCCTTCGGTTTCGATACGCGCGCACCAATCGTCGAGGCAAACACCTTGCGGCTCTATAGCAGGCTATTGGATTATCGCGGTGATCCCAGAAGTTGCAGCGGACAAAAATCACTTTGGCATTTCGCGGAGAAAATTCTTCCAAGAAAATCTGTCGGAGAATTCAATCAGGCGCTGATCGACCTCGGTGCGACTGTCTGTACGGATTCGACACCCGATTGCAAACACTGCCCGCTGAAACGGGATTGCAGAGCTTTTCAAAACGGTACGCAGAATGAGATTCCTAGGCGAGCCAAACGAGAAAAAGTGATTTCGGTTCACGAAGCGACTTTCGTCGTGAGGAAGAAAGGCAAGGTTCTTCTCGAGCAACAACCGAAGAACGGTTGGTGGGCAGGACTCTGGGATTTTCCACGTTTGAAAATTGGAGGGAAGATGACCAAACACGTTTCCTGCGATAGAAAATTGATTGCGGATTTCGCCACTCGAACCGGGATCGAAATCGATACCGTTGAACCGTTAATTCGTATTCGTCACTCGGTGACGAAATATCGGATTACGCTTCACTGTTATTCTGCGGATTATTCGCTGGGGAAGTTATCGAGAAAAACGACGTTGAAGTGGGTGGGAAAAAAAATGCTCGATGAATTACCTCTTTCGACAACGGGACGTAAGCTGGCAAATCTGATCCACAATCGGTAGGCATTCCATTCCGAGGATTTCTTGACCGAACACTGCACTGGAAGGCTGTAGAACCCGTTTCATCGGAACGAGATGGATTTCTCCGACGAGAAAAATAGCGATTATTCCGAATTTTCTTCGGGACTGTTCGATTCGAATATACTATGATATTGGGTAGTGACGGAGTGTATTTCTCGACAGAGAAGCCGCAGTAAGAACGCTCTTCATTTTGTCGTACGAGCCACACAGTAAAATGTATTTCACCCAAATCGGTGTCTCTCGATGAGCCAGGACACATCTCGACAATCGGAATCTACTTCCGCCGTCCAAACAGCCGAGGATCGAGTGGCTTATTCGCTCTCTAGCGATCTTCCCTCAAAGCCGGTTGCCTCAGCACCGAAGATTGCGACTTCAACCGAGAAGGTCGTCGGGCGTCGCCCCCGTCGAAGAACGCTTCGCATTCAAATTTCCCCAGATGACCGACAAACTCAACATTCCTGGCTGGAAAAGTTTGCCATGCTCGCTTATCTGGCTTCGTTTCTGATTCACTTGGGACTGGTTTTATGGATGGCCTATTGGACTCTGCAAAATCGTGCGCAAGAGAACGAACTCCTTCTGGCAGGTGGGGAAATTGTGGGTGTCGATCCCAAACTCGAAGAAATTGAACCGATTGAAATCGACCTGAATGTTGGCGAGAAATCGTTGGCTTCACCTTCCAGACAGCGTGTCGATTTGGTCAAACGGGAAAATATCGACGGAGACATCCCATCCAGTATCAACGATCGAATTGGTGAAACCGCGATCTCGGGGGAAGATCTCGCTGGAGATCTGGGTTTCGGCAATGAAACAGGAGACGCACTTCCCGGAGGAAATATCAGGAGGGGGAAAAACGCGGTTACCAAAGGAAGTTTCACCGCATGGACCGTTCCCGAAAAACCCAAAGTGGGACGAACCTATTTGATCGTCATCCAGATCGAACTTCCCGATAAAATCGAACGCTATAGAGCTTCCGACTTGCGTGGAATCATTCTGGGAACGGACACCTATTCGCAGAGGCTTCCGTTTGAACCGCGGATCATCTGGCAGCATACTTTTCGACTTGATCCCGAAGATAAAAACAAAGTTCAGCCAGTGAATCGGCCGCCGCGAGATTGGCTACCCATCAAAGATAATGTGGTCACCCTGGTCGTTAAGGTTCCGGGGGCAAGAAGAGCGCAGGTGGAAGATACGATTCGAATTAAATCCAAGCTGCTGAAAGAAAAGCAGACTCTGAAAATTGTATTTAGCAGTCAGTGAAAAATAACTCGACTCACTCTTGCGGAGACGAGATTATTTTTGCGATGGCATCTTCCAATGGACCTTCTTCGTCCCGGTTCCAGACTACCTTTCCCTGTCGGTCGATCAGCCAGATTGCGGGAAAGTATTCTGCCTTAAATTGGATTAAGGTTTTTTTTGCATCGTAACCTGTCGGCCATTCGATTCCGTATTTCTCGACGAACTTATTCACGTCAGCCAGTCTTTCTTTGGAATCCGGAGTCAGAGAAACGAAAACTACACCCTGATCGCGATATTTCTTATAGGCTTCCACAACCTGTGGAGCTTCCTCATGGCAATGGGGTCAGTTGTAAAACCAGGCATGTACGACGACGACTTTTCCATTCAGCTCACTCTCCGTAGGTGGTTTGCCGTTTAACCAGCCTGCAGCTTCCAATTTCAGTGGAGCTTGTTGGCCGGCTTCCAAACCGCCGATAGACGAAAAGGAGGCTTTGTTCGCTTCAATCAAGAACGTCATCCCAACTGTTGCCAGAACGGCAACGCCGACGATGATGCCTAAACCTCTGAGTTGCGATTTCATAAAACCGAATTTCGAAATGGAAAGTCTAGTAACTCTTTTCAAGCAAAGCTGCAGAAGTCGACCGACTTCAAATGGTCTATCCCAGAATTATCGCCAGTAGCAGCGGAGACGACAGTGAAATATCTTACAATCGAGCAATGAAAAAAGTGGAAATCACTCCGCTACTTTCCTCTGGAAAACCGTTCTTTATGACTCACCTTCTTTTCAGGAGGCTAATCTTCCAAATCCCAGGCCGTAAACCATTCGATTTTCTTCTGCTTGAAACCGTAATTTTTCCTCAGTCGTTTATCGAAATCGGGGAGATGTGCGGCTCCGTAAAAAATGGCGATACTCTTATACTTTTTCTTCTTGAGTTCTTTATCGAAGACCTGCATGGCAACTTTGTTGCGATCATCGATTAACATGACATTCAAAGTTTCCCCAAGTCCCGATGAGGTTTCTTCCGAGGCGAATTCTTCCGCCATGATGCGTTTCAGTTTTAAGTGCCGTTTGGGATCGGCGAGTAATGTGAAAAGACTGATTCGTGGAATCGGTTTTCCTTTACCGTTCATGCGCTTGTTTTGCTGTCGCATCATATCGGAAGCAACCCGCAACGCTACCGAAAGCGGATCGTCCCCGCGATTCTTCATGGCTTCCTTCATATCTTTGGCCGACATGTCGGCATGAACGAAGTTCTTTTTTGTATAATCGATTCGTGCCACTTGTGTATCCAATTTCAACAGTTTTCGGGCAAGCGTATTAAAGGTGGAAGTACTTCGAGATCCTCTTTCG
>Ga0114931_10002898_pt1 | contig 21802 bp, 16 predicted proteins | sample 2SBtaG_FD_89579 | JGI IMG/M metagenome (GOLD analysis project Ga0114931, IMG submission 89579) | Deep subsurface microbial communities from Kolumbo volcano to uncover new lineages of life (NeLLi) - 2SBTROV14_V59a metaG | ecosystem: Environmental > Aquatic > Marine > Volcanic | place: Kolumbo... | reverse complement strand
CTCCTTCATCATCCTGAGCGAGGGGCCGTCCCAGCACTGACCGATGACGGCGTTGTTTTGATAGAACGCGTTGAGCGTGTCCTGGGTGTTGTTCCAGAACTGGCGCACCCACTTCTTGTGCTCGATGGCGAAGACCAAAAGCTTGTCCCAGACCGCGCGCATCGACGCTTCGTCCTTGTAGGTGTCGAGCATCCGGTTCGAGGGCACCTCGCCGATGCGATCGAGATAGAGACCGATACCCATGAACGACGACTTCTGACGCACGGTCACCAGCCCCTTGTTTTCTTCCGACCACAGATCGCTGTACGACAGCGTGCCATACTTGTAATCGCGCTGCGATGAGTCGTAGATCATCGCCTCGGTCCCCCAATCGTGGGGCACCAGGTAGCGCTTGCGGCGGAACACGCCGCCAAGCTTCTTGGACTTCTTCCATAGCGTTGGCAGGATCATGTCGACGTTGACCTTGCTTTCGTCGATCGGCTGGAGAAGGTCGCCCGACTGGTACCACGTCGGACCGGTGTCGACCGACGGGAAAATAATATCGAAGCCCTTGCCTTTCGATGCCTTGAGCTTGGTCAGGACTTCGTCGTTGGAGCCGTACTTCGAGAGGTTGACCTTGATGCCGGTCGCTTTCTCGAACGATTTGATTTGCTCCGGCCAGACGTAATCCGACCAGGCATAGACGTTGACCTCGCCCGAGGAGGCGAAGCCGCGCTTGATGAACGCCGGCCCCGCCGCCAAGGCCGCGGTCGCCGCCGCGGTCCGCAAAAGGGTGCGTCGGGTGAAGGAGAACGCGGCGCGCTGGGTCGCCGCGCTAGACAGTTGCCGCTCGGTTTTCTTACTCATCTATCCTCGCCTCCCAAGAAGGTCTAACGATGATTCGGCCCGTTTCCAGGCCGCCTGTATGCAATACCCGTGTCACATGCGTATGACGGAAAGCCCAGGCATACGCCGAAGCCAATCGCGGCTCGGGCGTATTGGCCATGACTGTCTCGGACCGTTTATTACCCCCCGGCGCCGGCGTGGCCGGCATCTGACCGGTTGGACCGTGTTCGGCCCCGCCTCCGCAAACTGTCACATCATTTCTCCGAATCATCGATATCGCAAGCCTAACCCGCGCCCGACCAGCGGCTCTAAATCACGAATAGGAGAGCTTTACCCGATCCGTTCTCGCCGATCGCGGCTCAAACCCGGCGCGCGCGGATCGCGTCGCGACGGTGGGCGCGCCAGTCCTGGGCCTCGATGAAGACCCGGGTGACGATCGGATAGGCGTCCTTGATACGCCGTTCCAGGGTGGCGATCGCCGCCTCGACGGCGGCGGCGTCGAGCCGGTCCTCGAAATCGACGCTCACCGTGACCAGCACGTCGCGCGGCCCGAGGTGGAGGGTGAGAAGCTCGTTGACCCGGGCGATCCCGGGCATCGCCCCGACCAGGCGACGGATGCCGGCCACCACCTCGGCCGCCGCCGCCTCGCCGACTAATAGGCCCTTGCACTCATAGGCCAGCAGCACGGCGGTGACCGCCAGAATGGCGCCGATCACCAGCGACGCGACGGCGTCGAGCCGCGGCATGTCGAGGGTCTCGCCCAAGGCGATGCCGGCGAAGGCGACGATCAGGCCGAGCACGGCGGCGCTGTCCTCGAACAGAACCGTGAACACGGTCGGGTCCTTGCTGCGATGCACGGCCTCGATATAGCCGAGCCGCCCCTTGCCCTTGCGGAACGCGCCCAGGGCCACCGACCAGGCGGCGCCCTCGAAGATCAGGGCCAGGCCGAGAACCACGTAATTGACCAGCGGGTCGGTCGTCGGGCGCGGGTTGTTGAGCTTGTTGATGCCTTCCAGGATCGAGGCCCCGGCGCCGAGACCGAAGATCAGGATGGCTACCAGGAAGGCCCAAAAATAGATCTCCCTGCCGTAGCCGAAGGGATGGACGGCGTCGGCCGGCCGCCGCGCCCGGCGCAGGCCATGCAGGATCAGCGCCTGATTGCCGGTATCGACCAGCGAATGGATCGCCTCGCTGAGCATCGCCGAACTGCCGGTCCAGGCGGCTGCGGCGAACTTGGTGGCCGCGATCAGCGCGTTGCCGGCGAGCGCCGCGTAGACCACCTTCCTCGACGACGCGGCCGACATCGGCGCTTCCTCCCCGTTTAATCGGTCACCGGTATAGCACGGCGGCGCTCAAGCCCGCGCGGGCAGGCGGCGGCCGCTGTCGCGGTCGAACAGGTGTAGGTGTTCGGGCGCGGCGGCGATCGGCAGGGTCTCGCCGGCCGCGAGGCGATGGCCGCCGCGCAGGCGCAGGGTGAAGGCGGCGTCGTCGCCCATGATCCGTCCGTGGACCAGGGTATCGGCGCCGAGTTCCTCGACCATGACCACGGCGAGCCGGGCGTGCCCGTCATCGTCATGCCGGTCGTCGTCGCGCTCGGCGATGATGACGTGCTCGGGGCGGATGCCGAGGGTTATCGGCCGTCCCGCCGCCGCGTCGCCGGCGCCCTCGGGCAGCGGCAAGCGGCCGCCGCCGGCCAGCGTCACCGCGCCGTCGGCGAGGGTGGCCGGCAGGAGGTTCATCGCTGGCGAGCCGATGAAGCCGGCGACGAACACCGTCTCGGGCCGCGCGTAGATCGCCATCGGCGCGCCGATCTGCTCGGCGACGCCGGCGTTCATCACCACCAGGCGCTGGCCCAGCGTCATCGCCTCGACCTGGTCGTGGGTGACGTAGAGGCTGGTGATGCCCAGCGTCTCGTGCAGGCGCTTGATCTCGATCCGCATCTGCACCCGGAGCTTGGCGTCGAGGTTCGACAAGGGCTCGTCGAACAAAAACACCGCCGACTCGCGGACGATTGCCCGGCCCATGGCGACGCGCTGGCGCTGGCCGCCGGAAAGCTGGCGCGGCTTACGCGCGAGCAACGGCGCCAATTCCAGGATATCGGCCGCCTTACGGACCCGCTGGGCGATTTCGGCCTTGTTCATGCCGCGCAGCTTGAGCCCGTAGGCCATGTTGGCGAAGACGGTCATATGCGGGTAAAGCGCGTAGGTCTGAAAGACCATGGCGATGTCGCGCTCGGCCGGTTCCAGGCGGTTGACCACCCGCCCGCCGATGACGATCTCGCCGGCGCCGATCTCCTCCAGCCCGGCGACCATGCGCAACAGCGTCGACTTGCCGCAGCCCGAGGGGCCGACGATGACCACGAACTCGCCGTCGGCGATGGCGCAGTCGACGCCGTGGATGACCTCGGTCCGGCCATAGGATTTGCGCAGCCCGCGCAGCTCTACCCCGGCCATGGCCGCGCCCCCGTTCGCCTCATTTCTCGGTCTCCACCAGGCCGCGCACGAACAGGCGCTGCATGAACACCACCACCGCCACCGGCGGCAGCATCGCCAGCATGGTGGTCGCCATCACGATCTGCCATTCGGCCTGATCGTCGCCGACCGCGAGCATCCGGTTGATGCCGATTACCGAGGTGACCATCGCCGGGTCGGTGGTGATCATCAGCGGCCACAGGTATTGGTTCCAGCCATAGATGAACAGGATCACGAACAGGGCGGCGATATTGGTCCGCGACAGCGGCACCAGGATGTCCCAGAAAAAGCGCATCGGCCCGGCGCCGTCGATCCGCGCCGCCTCGACGAGCTCGTCGGGAACGGTGAGAAAGACCTGGCGGAACATGAAGGTCGCCGTCGCCGAGGCGATCAAGGGGATGGTCAGCCCGGCGTAGCTGTCGAGCATGCCGAGATCGGCGACTACCTGATAGGTCGGCAGGATGCGCACCTCGACCGGCAGCATCAGGGTGATGAAGATCAGCCAGAACGCGGGCATGCGGAAAGGAAAGCGGAAATAGACGATGGCGAAGGCGGCGATGATCGAGATCGCGATCTTGCCGCCGGCGATGCCGAGCGCCATGACCAGGCTGTTGAGCATCATCCGCCCGGCGCCGATCGCCTGGGTGCCGGCGCCCTCGCCGAGGCCGACGTTCAGGGCGCGCAGATAGTTGTTCACCAGTTCGCCGCCCGGTAGCAGCGGCATCGGCGTCTGGACCAGGTCGGCGAGGGTATGGGTCGAGGCGACGAAGGTGACGTAGATCGGAAAGGCGACCACCAACACCCCCAGCAGAAGGACGGCGTGGGTCGCCCAGGTCAGCCAGGGCCGGTTCTCGACCATCAGTAATGCACCCGCCGCTCGACGTAGCGGAACTGGACCACGGTCAGCGATGCGACGATGGCCATCAGGACCACCGACTGGGCCGCCGAGCCGCCCAGGTCGAGGCCGATGAAGCCGTCGTTGAAGACCTTGTAGACCAGGATGTTGGTCGCCCCCGCCGGGCCGCCCGAGGTGACCGCGTGGATGATGCCGAAAGTATCGAAGAAGGCGTAGACGATGTTGATCACCAGGAGAAAGAAGGTGGTCGGCGTCAACAGCGGAAAGACGATCGTCCAGAAGCGCCGCGCCGGGCCGGCGCCGTCGATCGCCGCCGCCTCGATCAACGAGCGCGGGATGGCCTGCATGCCGGCCAGGAAGAACAGGAAATTATAGCTGATCTGCTTCCAGGCGGCGGCGATCACCACCAGGACCATCGCCTGGCCGCCGTTGACCTGGTGGTTCCAGTCGTAGCCCAGCGCCCGCAAGACGAAGGGCAGCACCCCCATGGTCGGGTTGAACAGCAGCAGCCACAGCACCCCGGCGATCGCCGGCGCCACCGCGTAGGGCCAGATGATCAGCGTCTTGTAGACCGCGCCGCCGCGCGCCACGCGGTCGGCCTGGACCGCGAGATAGAGCGCCAGCGACAAGGCCAGGCCGGCGACCGAAACGCTGAACACCGCCGTCACCAGCCCGGACTCGAAATAAAGCGGGTCCTCGAACAGATCGACGAAGTTCTCGAACCAGACGAATTCGCTGCCGAGGCCGAAGGCGTCCTCGATCAGCATCGACTGGCGCAGCGCTTGGCCGGCCGGCCATAGAAAGAAAACCGCCGTCACCGCGATTTGCGGCAGCAGTAGCAGATAGGGCAGCACCCGGCCCTTGAAGATGACCCGCTTTTCCACGACCCGATCAGCGCCAAATTGGGGGCCGCCCTCCCTGGGGCGAGCGGCCCCCGCTCCAACGAAGGCGCGCTAGTTGTTGGCGCGTTCGAACTTGCGCAGCAGCTTGTTGCCGCGCGCGACCGCCGCGTCGAGGCCTTGCCGGGCGGTTTTCTTGCCGCCCCAGATCGACTCCAGTTCCTGGTTGATGATGTCCCTGATCTGGACGAAGTTGCCGAAGCGCAGGCCCCGCGAATTCTTGCTCGGGGTCGCCCGGGTCATCTGGATCAACGCCGTTTCGGCGCCCGGATTGGCGGCGTAATAGCCCTGCTTCTTGGTCAGGGCGTAGGCCGCGTGGGTGATCGGCAGATAGCCGGTGCCCTGATGCCATTTGGCCTGGACCTCGGGCGAGGAGAGATAGGTGAAGAACCGCGCCACACCCTTGTAATCGCCGTCCGGATGGCCGCCGAGAACCCACAGGGTGGCGCCGCCGATGATCGTGTTGCGGGGCGCGCCCGGGACGTCGGGCCAATAGGGCAGCATGCCGGTGCCGAAGGCGAAGCCGGCGGTTTTCTTGATCCCCGCCCGGCCGGCCGAGGACTGGGTGTACATGGCGCAGTCGCCATTGGTGAACAGCGCCTGGGCGTCGCCGCGCCGGCCGCCGTAAACGAAGATGCGGTCCTTTTGCCAGTCGGCCAGTTGCTGGATGTGGCGCACCTGCAAGGGACCGTTGAAGACGAACTCGGTATCCAACCCGCCGAAGCCGTTGGCCTTGGTGCCGAAGGGCACGTCGTGCCAGGCGCTCAGGTTCTCGAGCTGGATCCACGATTGCCAGGCGGTGGTGAAGCCGCAGGTCGCCGCGCCTGAGGCGATCAGCTTGCGCGCCGCGTCGGCCACCTCGGGCCAGGTCGCGGGCGCCTTGTCGGGCAGGCCGGCGGCCTTGAAAGCATCCTTGTTGTAATAAAGGATCGGGGTCGACGAATTGAACGGCATCGACAACAGCTTGCCGTCGTTGGTCATGTAATAGCCGGTCACGGTCGAGAGATAAACGCTCGGATCGAACGGCTCGCCGGCCTCGCTCATGACCTCGTAGACCGGCTTGATGGCGCCCTTGGCGGCCATCATGGTCGCCGTGCCGACCTCGAAGACTTGCAGGATATGCGGCTGCTTGCCGGCGCGGAAGGCGGCGATGCCGGCGGTCATGGTCTCGGTGTAGTTGCCCTTGTAGGTGGGCGCCACCTTGTAGTCGGATTGAGACTCGTTGAAGCCCTTGGCGATGTCGGCGACGCGCTCGCCCAAGGCGCCGCCCATGGCGTGCCACCACTGGATTTCGGTCCGCGCCACGGCGCCCTGTGATAGCCCAATGGCCGCCAGCGCCGCCATCACGGCCAGTCCCGTCTTGGTCACCATTCTTGAAGCTCCCTGTATTTTTGTGATCGGCGATTTTCAGCCGCCGGCCACGACTTTAACGCGTCTTCCCCGACCCAGCCAGAGGCACGTCGGGCACCCAGAGGTAGCCGTCGGGGTCGAGGATGAAGGCCTCGCGCAGGCCGTGCGGCTTGTCGGTCGCCGCTTCGAGAACGACGTGGTCGCCCGCCCGGGCGGCGGCCACGGCGGCGTCGGGATCGCGGCCGTGGAGGCGCAGCTCGGCGCCAACGCCGCGCGCGATCTCGCCCCCCAGGCTGCCGTGGAGCGGGTGGCGGTCGTAGGTATGATCGGCGTGCAGCATCCACTCGGCGGCGCCATGGCGCAGGACCGCGAAGTCGGCGTCGTCGTAGACCACCTCGGCGTCGAGCACCGCCCTTGCGAAGCCGACCGCCGCCGCCACGTCGCGCACCAACAGGTTGACGGTCAGCCCGGCAAGGCTCCGGCCATAGACGTCGGGCGCCATCCACGGTGTCCTGGTGCCGCGCTTCATGGTCGTCCCTCCGGTTCCGCTCTCGGTGCGGGTAGCCTGTGCGGCCGGGGCATCGCCGTCAAGGCCGCATGGCTGCCCCTTGGTCCGACCCGGTTTCGCCGTGGCGCGATCCGGCCTATAGAGGCGCATCGTTCCCACTGCCCCCAGGAGGCGCCGCCATGACCGTCGAACTCTCGAGCCGCCGCGATATCACCCTCGACGCCTTGCGCCGGGTGGCCTGGGAGGGCGAGGGCGTGACCATCGCGGCGTCGGCGCTGGAACGGATCGGCGCCAGCCGGGCCGCCTTCCTCGCCCTGCTCGACGCCGAGCCCGAGATCACGATTTACGGCGTCACCTCGGGCTATGGGCAGATGGCCAACCGCCGGCTCAAGCCCGAGGAACGGGCCGAGCACGCCCGCCGGCCGCCGCGCGCGGCGGCGACCTCGTTCGGCGAGACGGCGCCCGAACGGGTCGCCCGGGCGATCGTGTTGGCACGGCTGGCCAATTTCGTCGACGGCCACGCGGCGGTCTCGCCGGCGCTCGCGCAAGCGGTGGCGGCGCTGCTCGACGGCGCGCCGTTGCCCGGGGTTCCCTTGCACGGCAACGGCGGCGCCGGGGAAATTCTGCCGCTCTCGCATCTGTTCACGACACTGGCCGAGGGCTTTGAGCTGGGGCCGAAGGAAATGCTGTCGCTGATCAACGGCTCGCCCTGCGCGGCGGCGTTGATCGCCGACGCGGCGCTGGCCGCGCGCGGGCGGCTGAAGCTCGCCCTGGCGGTGTTCGCGCTCGCCGCCGAAGCCTTCAAGGCGCCGCTCGAGGCCTATGCTCCCGAACTCGACGATCTCTGGGGCGACGAGCACGAGGCCTGGGCGTTGGGCGGCCTGCGCGCGCTGATGCGCGGCGGCGCGCGCGATCGCCGGCCCTACCAGGCGCCGGTCGGGTTCCGCATCCTGCCGCGCATCCTCGGCCAGGCCCGGCGCGCGCTGGCCGAGGCCGAGGCGGCGGCGGAAACGGCCCTGGCGTCGGTCACCGACAACCCGGTCTACGTGCCGCCCAGCGACGCCTATCCGCATGGCCGGGCCTTGAGCAACGGCGGCTACCACAACGGCCGCGCGACCCCGGCGCTCGACGGCTTGGCCGCGTCCTGGGCCGATCTCTGCCTTCTCGCCGAGCGCCAGACCACCAAGATGCTCGACCCCCATGTCTCGCTCCTGCCCGAGCAGCTTCGCGTCGGCGACGGCTATATCGGCTGCCTGGCGATGACCCAGGTGGGGATCGTCGAGGAGGCCCGCCAGGCGGCGACGCGGACCTTTCTTCCGGGCGGCGAGGGCGGCGGCTTCGGCCAGAACGACGTCGCCACCCCGACCTTTCTTGCTTGGATCAAGGAAGACCGCGCCGGCGGCCTGTTCGAGGCCGCGCTGGCGATCCTGGCGGCGGTCGCCTCGCAGGCGCTTTTCGTCACCGAGCGCCAAGCGCCGCCGGCGCTGGCCGACCTGCTCGACGCGGTGCGCGCCGATTTCCCGCCGGTGACCGGCTCGCGCGTACTCGGTCCCGACATCGACCGCCTCGCCGCCGCCTTCAGCGCCCGGGTGTCCGGCGCGGCCGATGCCAATAGGTAATCGAGCGCCGGCGTCGCTCAGGCGGCGCGGACCCGGGCGACGAATTTCTCGACTTGTTGGCGCAGGCTGGCGGCTTCCTCGGTCAGGCGGCCGGCCGAGACGCGGACATTTTCCGAGGCGCGGCCGGCTTCGCTGGCGGCTTCGGTGACCTCGGTGATGTTGGTGGTGACCTCCGAGGTTCCGGCCGATGCCTGTTCGACGTTGCGGGCGATTTCCGCCGTCGCCGCCGCCTGCTCCTCGACGGCCGAGGCGATCGAGGTCGTGATCTCGTTCATGCTGGCGATGGTCGTGCCGACCGCCTCGATCGCCGACACCGCCTCGTGGGTGGCGTTCTGGACGCCGGTGATCTGATTGGCGATCTCGTCGGTCGCCTTGGCGGTCTGGTTGGCGAGGCTCTTGACCTCGGACGCCACCACCGCGAAGCCCTTGCCGGCCTCGCCGGCGCGCGCCGCCTCGATCGTCGCGTTGAGGGCCAGGAGATTGGTTTGGCCGGCGATCTCGTTGATCAAGTTGACGACCTCGCCGATCTTCTTGGCGGCGATGGCCAGACCCTCGACCGTTTGCTGGGTCTTTTCGGTCTTGTCGACGGCGTCGCCGGCGATGGTGCTGGATTGCGCCACTTGTCGGCTGATTTCCTGGACCGAGGCCGAGAGTTCCTCGGCCGCCGCGGCCACGGTCTGGACGTTGCTGGCGGCGCGATCGGCGGCGGCGGCGACATCGGTCGCCTGGTCGGTCGTGCTCTGGGCGATGGTCGACATGTGTTCCGAGGTCTCGCGCATCTCGCCCGACGCCGTCAAGACCGACGAGACCACGTCGCCGACGTCGGCTTCGAACTCGGCGGCGAGCCGTTCGAGCAAGTCCCGCCGCTCGTCCGCCGCGCGCATTTCGGCCTCGACCCGCGCCTTCTCCATCTCGGACTTTTCGATGAGGTTCTGTCGGAAGACCTCGACTACCTTGGCCATGCGACCGATCGCGTCGGCGCGATGGGCGCCACCGACCGAAACCGCGTGATCGCCGGCGGCGAGTTTATCCATCCCGCGGCTCATGCGGAACAAGGGTTGGACGATATGAAAACTGACGAAGGTCAGGAAGCCGATCGCCAGCAGCGTTACCACGCCGCCGATGACGGCGGTATCGCGGCTGAGGGTTTCGTTGGCCTGGTGGATGTCCTCGATGCTCGTTCTGAGACCCTCGCCATGGCGGGCGGCGGCCGTCTCGGCGGCGGTGACCAGCTTGTCGACGGCGTTGCTGATCGCCTCGGCGGCGGCGTCGAAATTCGGCATCAGCTTGTTACCGCCAGCGGGACCCTCGGCGACATAGGTGTGGGCCATGCGTTGACCGGCTTCGTAATAGGGGCCGAACGCCTGTCTGGCCGCGTCGAGGCTGGTGACGACCTCGGACAGCTCTAATTTTCCCGCGAGATCGCGCGCGGTGGCGACGTCTTGATTGAATTTTTTCGCGAAGCTCGCCGCGACATCGAGGCCATCGTTGAGACCATCCTGGCCTCGGGTCGCCGAAATATCGCTCAACCATTGTTGCACCTGGACGACGTCGAACTGGATATCCTTGATCGTCTTAACCAGTGGCAGGACGCGATCGAGCAGATTGGCGGTGTGCGTCTCGACCATGACGAGACGCGAGGTCTGACTGCGCACAGAAAGTTCGGTGATGAAAACGGATACGGCGATCGCGACAATGACGGCAATGGCGAACGCGGCCGTCTTCGCGCGAAGCGATAACCTATGGACGATATTCATCGTACTCTCCCTAACGAATGCCACGCCTCGGCTACCCCCCATGGCCGAACGCAATCGCATGCTCCTCCTTTTGGGTTAAACCGTTGTTAACCCGTTATTTTCTATAAAATATTTCGGATTTCAACGGCAGGTTGCCGCGCCCACGGGCGCTTTCCGGCTATTCGGCCGCCGCGCGGAAGCGGAGCGCGCGCAGGCAGCGGTCGATCCATTGCGCGGTCAGCTTCTCCTGCACCGAGTTCTGGCGCAGCCGCGCGCGCAAGCCCTCGAAGTCGACCAGATCGAGCGGCTGATCTTGGTTGAAGCACGAGAACACCACGGTTTCGGTGCCGCTTTCGGGATCGCGATGCGGTTGCAGGCACTGGGCGCAGATTTCCTTCATCATGCACTGCATCGGCGAGTTGATGCTGCCGATGGCCCGGTGATCCGGCTTGAGATAGGGCGCCAGCACGCCGTGACGGGCGCGGGCCACCGCCGCCATCATCGCGTCCGAGCCGATGGTGACGATGCGGTCGACCGCGCCGAGATCGATCGGCTTGGGGCCGAGGCGCCCTTCCTGATAGGCGAGCATGGCCTCGACGATATTGCCGACATGGGTGAGATCGCCGGCGCGGCTGGGCGCGAAGCCCGGCGCCTCGTCGCAGGTCCAGATGACGGTATCGGCGGCGGCCTCGATATCGGCCACCTTATAGCGGTCCCGGACGCGCTTGTAGCCGGCGAAATAGAGCACCCGGCCGCCGGCCTCGCGCAACGCGCGGCCGATCGAGAACAGGACCGCGTTACCGAGCCCGCCGCCGACCAGGAGCACGGTCTCGTCGCCGGCGATCTCGGTCGGCGCGCCGGTCGGCCCCATCACCACCACCGGCTCGCCGGGGGCGAGATGGGCGCAGAGGTCCGAAGAGCCGCCCATTTCGAGTACGATCAGGCCGAGGAGGCCGCGCTCCTTGTCGACCCAGGCCCCGGTCAGGGCCAGCCCCTCCATGGTCAGCCGGGTATCGGCGACTTGGGCGGCGCGGGTCTCCAGGTTCTGCAACCGATAGAACTGGCCCGGCCGGAAGGCGCGCGCCTGGGCAGGCGCCCGCACCACCACCTCGACGATGGTCAGCGTCAGCCGCTCGACCCGCTCGACCGTCGGCCGCAGGTCGGCGTCGAGGTCGGCGAAAAAGGCGTCCCGGGCGATGGATGTAGCCGGTTCCACCCGCGCCAGCACGCGCGACACCACCGGATAGCCCTGCTTGGCGCTGGCCATGGCCTTGACCACGTTGCCGGCGTAAGACGGATGAACGTCGCCGAAGAAGCTGATCGCGCGGCCGTCGCGGCGCAAGTTGGTCAGCACCCGGGCGGCGCTCGGCTTGGGCGTGCGCTCGGGCGTCGCCGGCGCGCCCCGCTCGTCGATGGCGCGGAAATAACGGCCATCGAGGACCATGTGATCGGGGTCCTCGCGGCCGAGCACGGTGTTGAGCTGGGTGCCGGCGGCGACCAGGATCGCGCGCGCCGGCAGGGTCTCGACCGTGTCGAGGGTGATCCAGCCCTCGCCGTCGCGGACATGTTGCTGGCGGTTGAGGCGCAGCGTGGCGGCATGGCCGTATTCGTCGGTCTCGATCGCCAGCGGCGACAGGCATTCGATGACGCGGATGCCTTCCTCCAGCGCCTTGGCCACTTCCTCGTGGTTGAGGGTGTAGCTGGGCGCGTCGATCAGCCGCTTGCGATAGGCGATGGTGGCGCCGCCCCAGCCCTGGAGAAGCTCGCGCAGGCGGGGGGCGCGGCCCTCGCCGGCGGCGGCCTTGCGTTCGGCGCGGATCGCTCGGGCGTGGGCCAGGAATTCGTCGGCGATGGCCTGTTCCTCGGCGTCCCAGGGGCGGCGCACCACGTCCTCGCCGCGCTCGGCGGCCAGGGTTTCGTAGCGGGCCAGGAACTTCTCGACCTGCACCGGGTAGTAGGCCAGGGCCTCGGTGGCGGTATCGATCGCGGTCAGGCCGCCGCCGATCACCACCACCGGCAGGCGGATCTGCATGTTGGCGATCGAATCGGTCTTGGCGGCGCCGGTCAACTGCAAGGCCATCAGGAAATCCGAGGCCGCGCGCACGCCCCGGGCCAGGGCGTTGGCGATCGGGATCACCGTCGGCCGCCCGGCGCCGACCGCCAGCGCGATGTGATCGAAGCCGCGGGCGAAGGCGTCCTCGATGGTGATGGTGCCGCCGAAGCGGACGCCACCGTACATGGCGAAGTCGCGGCGGCGCTCCAGCAACAGCCGCACCAGCTTGAGGAAGTTCTTGTCCCAGCGCACGGTGATGCCGTATTCGGCGACGCCGCCGAAGCCGGCCATCACCCGATCGTCGAGCGTCTCGTAAAGTGCGGCGATATCGCGCACGGGGTCGAAGGCGACCCGGCCGCCGCGCGCGTCGACGCCGCTCAGGCGCGCCGGCAAGGGCTCGATCTTGAGCCCGTCGATCGCCGCCACCGCGTGGCCGTCGTTGAGCAGGTGATGGGCGAGGGTGAAGCCGGCCGGGCCGAGGCCGACCACCAGCACCTTACGCCCGCTCGCCGGGCGCGGCAGGGGGCGGGCGAAATCGAGCGGATTCCAGCGCGTCAAGAGGCTGTAGATCTCGAAGCCCCAGGGCAGCGCCAGCACGTCCTTCAGCGTCCGCGTCTCGACCTGGGGAATATCGACCGGCTCCTGGCGCTGGTAGATGCAGGCCTTCATGCAGTCGTTGCAGATGCGGTGGCCGGTGGCGGCCATCATCGGGTTATCGATGGCGACGATGGCCAGCGCGCCGATCCCGTGGCCGCGCGACTTGGCCAGGTTCATCTCGGAGATTTTCTCTTCCAGCGGACAGCCGGCGAGGGTGACGCCGAAGGGGCTGGCGCGGAATTCGCCACTCTGATCCCTAAGCCCCTTGGAGCAGGAATCCTTGCCCTGGTTGTGGCAGAAGATGCAGTAATTGGCCTGGTCGAGGGCGGCCGTCAGGTCTCGGCCCGGGTCGGTCAGGGCGAAGCCCTCGCGCTGGCGCAGGTGATCGGCGCCGAGACATAGCGCCTCGACGCCATTCACGGGCGTGGTCTCGGTTGGGATCAGATGCTCGGGGTCGGTCCGCGCCGGAACCTTGAACAAGATGCCACCCCGAAACCGCGTCCGACCGGCCTCGGTCAGGGTCGCCCAGGCGGCGAATTTCAGGGCCAGGGCGAGGGCCTCGGCATGAGCCGCCTCGTCCGCGCACCAGTCCATGACCGCGCGGGCGAAGCCGAGTTCCGTCAGCGGCGCGTCGAGATGATCCACCAGCGCCGCCTCGATCGCCGCGCCGTCGAAGCTCTCGGCCTCGGCCGGCTTATGCGCCTTGACCGCGCGCCGCTGCACGAACAATCGCTTGCAACGGTACAGCGGGGCGAGTTCGTCGTGGGCCTCGGCGAGGCGCGCCACGGCGCGCTCGATACCGAACAGGCGGGCGACGAAATCATCGACATGCGGCGCCAGATCGACAATCAGCGCCGAGGCGTCCTTGGCGTCGAGCGCGCCAGGCTCGGCGCGCGCCGCGCGCAAACGGTCGGCGAGGCCGGCGTCGCTCGCGGCCAGGTGGTCGGTAAAGGCGCGATCGACCCGGACCAGGCCATCGCGCGCGTGGAGATCGTCGAAGTCGAGGCCGAAGGCCAGGGAAAGATCGCTCGCCACAGCCGCTCCTCATGGCTTCGCGGTGGGTCGGACGGCGGCACGCCCGAAGCCGGCGGCGTCCCGTTCCGCGGTGATATAGACCGCTCGCAATGGCCCGGCAAGATCGTTTGTACACATACGAGTTGAGCGGACGTTGGGTTATCGATCTTCGGACGCGCGGCTTCATCATCCCTCAACCACTTTCCATCATCCTGGGGGACAACGTCATCCGAGGTACCGGCATGTCGAATCGGCAATAGAGGAACAACGGCCCGTGCGTCTCGTTATCGGCATCTTGTTTCTGCTGGCCATCGCCGCCCCGTCCCTGGCGCGGGCGGCGAACGACGGCGCGCTCACCGAAGGTGAGATCGTCACCGGTGTCTTTAACGCGATCGAGAAAAAAATTCTCAAGGACTCTCTGGGGCGCGCGGCGGCGGTCGGCGTCACCGAAACGACGCGGAAAGACAAGAAAAAGAACAAAAATAAGAAGAAAAAGGGCAAGGGCGGTAGCGATACCTTGCCTCCTGGCTTGGCCAAGAAAAACAGGCTCCCGCCGGGACTGGCGATGCAGCTCGAGCGCGGCGGCTCGCTGCCGCCGGGCCTCGCCAAACGCGACCTGCCCGCCGATCTCGAATCGCGCCTGCCACGACGGCCGAAGGGACAGGAGCGGGTGATCGTCGGCAACGACGTGGTCTTGGTCGAGCGCGCCACCGGGATCATCATCGACGTCATCAAGGACGTGCTCGCGGGTCACTGAGCGCCGCCGTTGGCGACGATCCGCGCCAACGAAACGACGCTAAATCTAAGTCTTCATGCGGTTGCGAACGAAGGCGGCGACGCTGCCCCAGAAGGCGCCATTCATGGCGCCGCCGGAGATCGAGGAGATGCTGAGCGCGGCGTCGTTACCGGCGTTCATGGCGCCAAACAGCATGCCGGCGACAACGCCGATTCCGGTCCAGCTCAAGCTTCGACGCATCCTTGGCGACATGTCTCGTTCCCGTGGCCACCGGCGCGGTTTGTCCGGTCGGGTTGGTAGGCGCGGAGAGGAATCGAACCTTCGACCTCTGCCATGTAATAGCAGTGCTCTACCACTGAGCTACGCGCCTTCACGGCCGGCCCAACCACTCTGCGACAGGGAAGTTTACCAGCGGTAAACGTGAATTCCCAAACGCGAATTCCACACTCGACTTCAAGCCCCGCCCGCGACCGGGCGAAATTACTCGGCGCGTCGCTTGACGTAGGACCCGGGCGCGTCCTCGAGCACCGCGAGGGCGCCGTCGCCGGGTACCCGGGCGGCGACCTTCTTGCCCGAGCGGCGCGCGTTCCATGCCTTCCAGTCGGGCCACCACGAGCCGGGATGCTCGGTCGCGCCGGCGAACCAGTCGTCGGGGCTGGATGGAGTCTTGGGATTGGTCCAATGGGCGTATTTATGGGCCGCCGGCGGGTTGATGACGCCGGCGATATGGCCCGAGGCGGCGAGTACGAAGCGCGTCGGCCCGGAATAGAGCTGGGTCGCGGCGTAGGTCGATTTCCAGGGCGCGATATGATCCTCGCGGGTCGACAGGATATAGGTCGGGGTCTTGATCTGGCGCAGATCGACCGGCTCGCCGTCGATGGTGATGCCGCCGGGCTCGACCAGCCTGTTTTCCTGATACATCTTGCGCAGGTAGAATGAGTGCATGGCCGCCGGCATGTTGGTCGAATCCGAGTTCCAATAGAGGAGGTCGAAAGGCAGCGGCTCCTTGCCGAGCAGGTAGTTGTTGACCACGAAGGACCAGATCAGGTCGTTGGCGCGCAGCATGTTGAAGGTGGTGGCCATGGCGCTGCCGTCGAGGTGCCCGTCGCGGCTCATTCGCTCCTCCAGGGCCGAGAGCTGCTCCTCGTCGATGAACACCGACAATTCGCCCGCCTCGCTGAAATCGACCATCGAGGCGAAGAACGTCGCCGCCTTGACGCGGTCGTCGCCGCGCGCCGCCATCAGCGCCAGGGTCGCCGCCATCAGCGTACCGCCGAGGCAGTAGCCGATCGCCGTGATCTCGCGCTCGCCGGTGGCCTTCTCGATCGCCTCCAAGGCCGCCAACGGCCCTTCGCGCATGTAGTCGTCGAAGGTCTTTTGGGCCAGCGTCTCGTCGGGATTGACCCAGGAGACCACGAACACCGTGAAGCCCTGGTCGACGGCCCATTTGATGAACGAGTTCTTGGGTTGAAGGTCGAGAATATAGAACTTGTTGATCCATGGCGGCACGATCAGCAGCGGCCGGCGATAGACCTGCTCGGTGGTCGGCGCGTATTGCAGCAACTGCATGAGGTCGGTCTGATAGACCACCTTGCCCGGCGAGACGGCGACGTTGACGCCGAGTTCGAAGGCCTCGAGATCGGTCATCTTGATGCGCAGCTCGCCCTTGCCGCGCTCCAGGTCCTCGAGCAGGTTGTTGAGCCCCTTGATCAGGTTTTCGCCCTTGCTCTCGATGGTCGTCCGGAAGACCTCGGGGTTGGTCATGACGAAGTTGCTGGGCGCCATCGCGTCGACGAACTGGCGGGTGTAGAAGTCGATCTTGCGGGCGGTCGTTTCGTCGAGCCCCTCGACGTCGCGGACGGTCGAGAGCAGCCAGCGCGAGGTCAAGAGATAGGATTGCTTGACGAAATCGAACAACTGGTTCTCGTCCCATTCCGGATCGCGGAAGCGGCGGTCGTCGCGGGCCGGGGACACGAGCGGCGCGGCCTCGGGATCGATCATCCGATGGGCCGCGCGTTGCCACAGCGCCATGTAATCCTGCCACAGGCTCATCTGCGCCTGGGCCAGCTTGGCCGGGTCGGTCATCATCCGCGCGGTCATCTCGAGGAAGGCGCTGCCGATGTTGGTCGGATCGGCCATGCCGACGCCACTGGGCTGGCGGGAGAGAAACTCCGAGACCAGGGTCTGGCTGCGGGCGGCGATGTCGGCCATGCGCGCGGCCAGGGTATCGTCCTCGGACGGGTTGATTTCGGGGTGCTCGGTCATCCCTCTCATTCCCTCGTGTCGGCACGGAAACGATCGCTCGGCCGGCGACGCCGCCGGCACGAACCCGTTGTGCATGGTTTCGAATCCTGTAGATTGCGTCTAATCCTTGTCCGCGCAAGGGTAAAACGTTGATCGCGCCATCGTTTCCGGCAAAAATCCACGTCCCGGTAACAATTCACGCGGGCGCCGGGGACGCGCCCCAGCCAAGGTGGAGAGAACCGTGACCATGTCCATATCCGAGCCGACCGTCCGGCGCGGCCGCGTCGTCTTGGCGACCGTCGTCGTCAGCCTGAGCCTGGCGGCGTGTTCCAAGGTTCCGGACTACGCCAATCCGGTCGAATGGTACAACAGCGCCGTCTCGGTCTTCGACGAGGGCGACGCGACGGCGCCCAAGGAACCGCCGCCGCCACCGCCGGGCGCCGATCAGGCCTTCCCCGATCTCGGCACGGTCCCCGACAAGCCCCCGCGCGAGACGACCGTCCAGGAACTCGACGCCGTTCGCGAGGGGCTGATCGCCGATCGCAAAAACGCGCGCTACACCGACGAGGCCATCAAGCGCGTGGAAGACGTCGGCGCCACCCCTCCGGTGACCGCGACGGCGCCCCGGGTGACCGAGGCGAAGACGGAACCGGCGCCACAGCCGACGCCGCAACCCGCCCCCAAAGTCGCCACCGAGCCCCTGGTGCAACCATCCCAGACCCAGACCGCGACAAGCGCCCCGCCGCCGCCGCCCGCGCCCGCCCCGCAACCCGCGCCCGCCCCGCGGTCCGCGCCCACGGTTCAGGTTCAGCAGCCACAACTGGCGGCGATCCAACCGCAAGCGGCGGCGGTCCCGACACCGCCCGCACCCGGAACCGGTTCGGCGGTTGATGTCCGCGATCTGTTCGCCGATCTGTTCTCAGCCTCGGGGCCGCGCGCGGTGGTGGCGCCGACGACCTCGACCCAGCTTGCCTACGCGGCGGCGACAGGCGGCCAAACGACGACCGCTCCGGCGACCCTTTCCGCGCCCGCGCCGGCCTCCGTTTCAGCGCCGGCGACGGTGATCATCGGCGCCGGCGCCCCGACCGCGCCAGCCGGCAACGCGGCCCCCGGGGCCTCGGTCAAGGCGGCGGAAATCTATTTCGGTACCGGCTCGGCGCGGCTCTCGGCCAAGGCGCGCAAGGCCATCGCCGAGATCGCCAAGGCCCAGCGCGAACGAGGCGGACGCTTGCGCGTGGTCGGCCATGCCTCGCGGCGCACGCGCGAGATGCCGCTCGAACAGCACCAGATGGTCAATTTCGATATCTCGCTCCGTCGCGCCCAGGCCGTGGCCGAGGAACTGATGCGCCGGGGCGTCCCCGCCGAGGCCGTTATCCTGACCGCCAAATCGGATTCGGATCCGGTCTATTACGAATGGATGCCGTCGGGCGAGGCCGGCAACCGCCGCGCCGATATCTACTTCGATAACTAGGCGGATGACCACCTCCGAGAGGGCGCGACGCCCGGCCGCCGATCGGCGCGGGTGAGCATGGGGCAACGATGACGGATCGCCTGCGGATCGGCGTCGCCGGGCTCGGCACGGTCGGCGCCGGGGTGATTCGATTGCTGGCCGAGAACGCCGATCTCCTGGCCTGGCGCTGCGGTCGCCGGATAGAGGTGGTGGCGGTTTCGGCCCGCGACCGGCGCCGCGATCGCGGCCTCGACCTCGCCGCCACGCGCTGGCACGACGACGCCCGCGCGTTGGCCGCCGACGACGCGGTAGACGTGGTGGTCGAGTTGATCGGCGGCGAGGGCGGCGTCGCCCTCGATCTCTGCCGGGCGGCGATCAAGGGCGGCAAGTCCGTGGTCACCGCCAATAAGGCGCTGCTCGCCCATCACGGCACCGCTCTCGCCGGCGCCGCCGAGGCGGCCGGGGTGGCGCTCGCCTACGAGGCCGCGGTCGCCGGCGGCATTCCCATCGTCAAGGCCCTGCGCGAGGGCTTGGCCGGCAATTGCGTCCAAGGCGTCTACGGCATTCTCAACGGCACCTGCAACTATATCCTGACGGTGATGCGCGACCAGGGCCGCGATTTCGCCGACGTGCTCGCCGACGCCCAGCGCCTGGGCTACGCCGAGGCCGATCCGGCCTTCGACATCGACGGCGTCGACAGCGCTCATAAGCTGGCCATCCTCGCCAGCCTGGCCTTCGGTACCCGGATCGATTTCGCCGCCGTCCACGTCGAAGGCATCCGTCGCATCGACGCCCTCGACATCCGCTACGCCCGCGAGCTCGGCTTCCATATCAAGCTGCTCGGCATCGCCACCGCCAGCGACGACGGCGACATCTCGCAACGGGTCCATCCCTGCATGGTCTCGGTCTAGGCGCCGATCGCCCATGTCGACGGGGTCTTCAACGCGGTCGCGGTCGACGGTGATTTCATCGGCCGGGCGATGTTCGGCGGCCACGGCGCCGGCGCCGGACCGACCGCCTCGGCGGTGGTCGCCGATCTGATCGACATCGCCCGTGGCCGAGGATTGCCGGTTTTCGGCGTGCCGGCGGACAATTTGACGATCCCGCGCGCGGTTCCCATGGCGCGCCGCTTCGGCGCCTATTACATTCGTCTCATGGTGGTCGACCGGCCGGGCGTGATGGCCGACGTCACCGCCGCCTTGCGCGACGAACGGGTTTCGGTCGAGGCGCTGATCCAGCGCGGTCGCAATCCCGGCGATCTGGTGCCGGTGGTGCTGACCACGCACGAGACCGAGGAAGCGGCGATGCTGCGGGCACTGGCTCGGATGGCGGCGCTGGAGGCGGTGCTTGAGCCGCCGCATATGATACGCATAGAACGCCTTTAAGAGGGGAAGAACAGCGACCATGGCCGAAACCCATTCTCTAGACCGCAATCTGGCCCTGGAGGCGGTGCGCGTGACCGAGGCCGCGGCCATCACCAGCTCGACCTGGATGGGTCGGGGCGACGAGCGCGCCGCCGATCAGGCGGCGGTCGATGCCATGCGCCAAGCCCTCAACAGTCTCGACATCGAGGGCACCGTGGTCATCGGCGAGGGCGAACGCGACGAGGCGCCGATGCTCTATATCGGCGAGACGGTCGGCACCGGCGACGGCCCCAAGGTCGACATCGCCCTCGATCCGCTCGAGGGCACGACGATCTGCGCCACCGGCGGCCCCAACGCGCTGACCGTGCTGGCGATGGCCCAGGACGGCGGCTTCCTGCACGCCCCCGACACCTACATGGACAAGATCGCGGTCGGCGCCGGCCTGCCCGAAGGGGTGGTCGATCTCGACACGGCACCCAAGGCCAATCTCGCCAACCTGGCCAAGGCGCGCGATTGCGAGGTCGCCGATCTGGTGGTCATGATCCTCAACCGTCCCCGTCACGAAGAGCTGATCGCCAAGGTCCGCGAGGCCGGCGCGCGCATCCGCCTGATCCAGGACGGCGACGTCGCCGGGGTGATCGCCACCACCATCCCCGAGACCGGCATCGACCTCTACATCGGCATCGGCGGCGCGCCCGAGGGGGTGCTGGCGGCGGCGGCGTTGCAATGTGTCGGTGGCCAGATGATGGGGCGCCTGATCTACCGCACCGCCGATGAGCGCCAGCGCGCCCGGCGGATGGGGATCGACGATCTCAACCGCAAGTTTTCGATCGACGAGTTGGCCAGCGGCGACATCATGTTCGCGGCCACCGGGGTCACCGGCGGCTGGATGCTCGACGGCGTCCATCGCGTCCCCGGCGGGCTCACCACCCACTCGCTGGTGATGCGCTCGAAATCGGGCACCGTGCGCAAGATCGCCGCCCGCCACAACATCGCCCGCAAACCGATGCTCGAAGGCGACGCGAGCTGGCCGGTCTAGTGAGCGGTGCGACCGGGCGTTCCCACCGAGCAACACTGTATCCAAGCCTTTATGGCGAGAACCGGCTACTGGCCGCTGTTACATGAGCGCCGCCGTCCTCGGCGTCGAGCGGTCGTTCACCGGGCGGCGCTGGCGCTCGCGCCTCGCCGACGAGCGCGCCGCCCTCGGCCTGGCCCAGCGCCTGGACCTGCCCGAGGTGGTCGGCCGGGTGCTGGCGGCGCGCGGGGTCGATGCCGAAACGGCCGAGGATTTTCTCAAGCCGACGCTGCGGCGCCTGTTGCCCGATCCCTCGCGGCTGGCCGACATGGACGTGGCCGTCGACCGTCTGACGCGGGCGCTGGAGGGCGGCGAGAGGATCGCCATTTTCGGTGACTACGACGTCGACGGCGCCACCGCGGCGGCCCTTCTGAGCCGCTATTTCGCGGCCCTCGGCGCCGAGGCCATGATCTACGTCCCCGATCGCCGGCGCGAGGGCTATGGCCCCAACGGGCCGGCGCTCCGCGACCTCAAGGCGCGCGGCGCGGCGGTGGTCGTCACCGTCGATTGCGGCATCGGCGCGCACGACGCCCTGGCCAGCGCCGCCGAGGTCGGGCTCGACGTGATCGTCGTCGATCACCACATGGCCGAGCCGAGCCTGCCGCCGGCGACGGCGGTGATCGATCCCAACCGGCTCGACGATACGTCGGGCTGCGGCGCCCTGGCCGCGGTCGGGGTCGCCTTCCTGCTGGTGGTGGCGCTCAATCGCGACTTGCGCCGGCGCGGCCGCTTCGCCGCCGGCGGCGAGCCCGACCCGCGCCACTGGCTCGATCTGGTCGCTCTCGGCACGGTCTGCGACATGGTGCCGCTAACCGGCCTCAACCGCGCCCTGGTCACCCAGGGGCTCAAGGTCATGGCGACGCGGCGCAACCCGGGGCTGGCGGCGCTGGCCGACGTCGCCCGCATCGACGACCGCCCGGGCGCCTATCACGCCGGGTTCCTGCTCGGCCCCCGGATCAACGCCGGCGGCCGGGTCGGCGCCGCCGATCTCGGCGCCCGCCTGCT
>Ga0114931_10002897_pt1 | contig 21802 bp, 18 predicted proteins | sample 2SBtaG_FD_89579 | JGI IMG/M metagenome (GOLD analysis project Ga0114931, IMG submission 89579) | Deep subsurface microbial communities from Kolumbo volcano to uncover new lineages of life (NeLLi) - 2SBTROV14_V59a metaG | ecosystem: Environmental > Aquatic > Marine > Volcanic | place: Kolumbo... | reverse complement strand
TCGAGAATCGTCGAAGCCCGCCAGACGAACATGCCGCTGTTCCATCCATACCGGCCGCTGGCGAGATACTCCTTGGCTTTTTCAAGGGAAGGTTTCTCGACGAACCGCTCCACATGAAACGCGACCGGCGCGTGCCCTTCTCGTTCACTTGCGCCAAGACTCACGTCTGCGTCGGGGAGCGCCAGTGGCGCGCCCTTCTCGACATAGCCAAACCCCGTCGCAGGCGCTGTCGGTTCAATGCAGAATGTCAGAAGTCGGTTGTCGGCTGCCTCCACAAGGTCGAAGCCAAGCTCGACCCTGCGCTGAAACACCGTGATGGGCTCGATGAGATGGTCAGCGGTGAAGACAGCGATGACCGCAGCCGGGTCGCGTTTGGCGATGACCGCTGCCGATAGACCGACAGCAGCGAGCGTGTCGCGCCCGGTGGGTTCGCCGATGATCTGCGCGTCCGCGACGCTTGGCGCCGTCATGCGAATCGCCTTGCGATGCCCTTCACCTGCGCAGATAGAAAGATGCTCTGGCTCGACGAGTCCCTGCAGGCGCTCGATGGCGATCTCGAAGAGAGATCGGCCGCCAATCAATGGGATAAGCTGCTTGGGCGCGTCGCGCCTGCTCATGGGCCACAGTCGCGTGCCCGCTCCACCCGCCATGATCACCGCGTGCCGCATGGTCTTGGTTATAGCCTGCCTGCTTCGTCCCTGCCCGGGTTTGGATCACCCAGCGTCGTGGATCGGCTCACCGGAGTATGCAGCGGCCAGCAGTTCCTCGGCGCTGTCAAGGTCGGGCTGGTTGCGAAGCGCCGCGTCGAGCCTTTGCTGCGCATCGATGCGCGATTCGCCAAGACGAACCATCGCTGCGAGGGCCGCGTCAATTGCGTCCCTGCGGACCCGCGTCTGCACAGATGCGGAAGACTGCTCCGAGGATGACCCGGGCGCCACGAGGAACCCATCCACCTTGCCGCTGAGTTCCGCAATCATGGTCTCCGCCAGGCGCTTGCCGATTTCAGGCAGGCCCGTGAGCCATCGCGCGTCCCGATCAGTGATGGCCCGAGCGATCTCCGACGTTGGCGCAGCCATTGCCCGCATTGCCTTTCGCGCCCCCAGACCCTTGACCTTCGTGAAGCGTTGAAAGAAGCGCCGATCCTCCTCAGAAAGAAACGCAAGCAGTGTTGGCGTAAAAGCGGCGCCTTGCGCTTCGGGCTCAATGCGCTCAAGCGTGTGCAGCGTGACCAACTCGCCAATTCGTTCGCGCAGCGCGACCAGCGCCGAAGCGGGCGCCCGCGCCTCATGCGCAACGCCAAGCGCTTCGACACCAATAACGAGTGCGCCTTCCTCCGTAATTGCCTCGATCGTGCCTGTGATTCTACAAAGCATTGGTTGACGCCTGATTTGCGGTGTGCTGCAAAACGCAATCTTACACCGCCTTTGGAAGCCTTCGCTCGACCGACGCCCCCGCGGGCGCTGTTCCAGGCGCGTCGCACATCGACCAACCTGTCCACGCAGCGTATCGACGGCGCAGCTCCGCTGTGATGCGCTGCGGATCCCTCCCAACAGATATCGCAAGATCAGTCTGCAGTGGCATGACGCGAATGCGAACTTTTCCCCTTCGCCACAGGCTTCCCCACGCTGTGTCAACTTCGGGCGTGCCTTCGATGACAAAGGGAAGCACCGGCGCGTGCGAGCGCGCGACAAGCACGCCCACACCGGCGTGAAACACACCAAGCTCGCCGCGATTGCGCTCGATGCGTCCCTCTGGAAAGACGCCAACCTGTCCACCTCTCTCTAGCTCTCGCAGCGCCGCGCGCATGGCGATTGCGCTGCCGCCGTCACGCTCGATAAAAACGATTCTGAGCCAGCGCCAGAATGGCTCCAGAACTGCAACCCGCATGTCCTGCGCCATGATCCATCTGGTTTCAAACCGGCACACGGACTGGATGAGGATCGGATCCACGCCAGCAGTGTGGTTTGAAACAACGATAATCGGCCCGGCTTCATTCCGATTCTTTGGGAGGCGGTCTGCGCCCTCGACGCGCAATCGATGAAACAACCGGGCGTACAGCCATATCCCGACTCTGACCAAGCCCGACAGCACATCTTCGTTGCGCGTGGCCTGCGCAAGCAGCCAGTTGGCCGTAGCCGCCCACAAAGCGACTCCCGCAGCAACCAGCATCAGCGTCAGCGTCCACCCACTCATTGTCACCGCATGATGTTAGCGGTTGCCAAATCCTCGTGACGCTTGGTGACGCTGCGATCCGTAGGCGAGGCTAGCAGCGAATCTCGAAACCAGCGTAGCCACGCGTCTCGCCGCTGCGCGTGATCTGCTCGTCCGTGATGAATCGACCCATCCGCTCCTGCAGCGCGATGAGGAAGGCGTCGATCGACTCCGCATCCGCCTCCGCAACCAGGCGAACTCGACCGTCCGCTTCGTTGCGAATCCAGCCCGCAATACTGTGCTCATTTGCAAGGTGGTGCGCAGTCGCGCGAAAGCCAACCCCCTGCACCCTGCCTATATAGACGACTTCAGCCCGCATGATTACACTCGGCATGGTATTCCTTATCGGTCCTTCCGGGGGCACACTACCAAAGACCACAATGGACTCGGACCCCACAGCGCAGCCCGGCCAAACACTGGCGTAGCAGGACGTCCATGTGCATACATTGTGGACGAATTGTCGCGGTCGCCGCGACGTGACTCGCTCCCCAGCCCGCATTCGCCCCCTTCGTCCCCGCCTTCATTCCAACGCGCCAATTGGACACGCCCAACTTCGCGACGCTGCACAACATGCGCCGATAGCGCGCCTCACCAGAGCGATCGGCGCCGCCTTTGCTGGCGCGACGTCCATACTTTTATCGGCAACTTGTCGCCGCGCACGGTTTGACTTCCCCGCTTCGTGGTGTAGCGTGAGCATGGCTGGGTGTTCGAAACCTTTGGATCAACTCGCCACGATGGCCCTCCAACGCGGCGTGCGATCAACCCCGACGACTCGAACGCCAGCGACGCGCGCAAGCGCTCGTATTGCAACATTGCGCGAACGCGCCTTTAGGCGCGGTTTGCGACGACGCTGCATGGCATCGACGTCGATGTGGAGCGGGGAGCCACCCTATCCACCAGCCCCGGGGAAGCCACCATGCCCAACACTGCGTCGGGTGATCGGCAGCGCGTCCTCGACGCAACCGACATTGTCGATCTTGTGCGGGAAAGCGTGTCGCTCAAACAGCGTGGCAGAGAATGGATTGGCCTGTATCCTTTCCATGACGACCACTCCCCCTCTATGTATGTCGTTCCCGCAAAGAACATTTTTCACTGTTTCGTCTGCGGCGCGGGCGGCAACGCCATCGACTGGATGATGCGCCTGCACCGCGCCACCTTCCCTGAAGCGCTCGAGCAACTGGCGCAGCGGGCGGGACTCGAGCTGACGCCCTTCGGGAAGCGCAACGGCTCGCGCGCTGATGCAGCGCCCAACGCTGTCCTCCTCGCTGCGTGCGAACTGGCGACGCGATTTTACGCTCACACACTGGCGCAGACTGCTGCGGGAAGCGCGTCGCGCACCACGCTTGAACGACGAGGCGTGCGCAGCGAAACCATTGACAGTTTTGCGCTGGGCTGCGCACCTGATGCGTGGGACGCCTTGCTTCAGGTTGCTTCGCGCAAGGGCGTCGCTTCGGACGCGCTTGAGCGCGCAGGGCTTGTAAAGAAGCGCGAGCGAAGCGCTGGCCACTACGACATACTCAGAAATCGCCTTGTTTTCCCGATTCATGACCGTCTCGGCCGCGTTGTCGCATTTGGCGGCAGACGCCTGCGCGAAGGCGCTGTCGAAGACGTCGGCCCCAAGTATCTCAACACGCCCGAGACGCCAATCTTCGATAAATCTACAACGATGTATGGGCTGCATCATGCGATCAACGCAATTCGCAAGCGCGACCATGTCGTCGTTGTCGAGGGATACATGGACGTGATCGCCTGCCATCAAGCGGGATTCGCGCACGTAGTCGCGACAATGGGGACTGCCCTCACCGAGGGGCACGCCAGGATGTTGTCACGACTGTGCTCGACCGCGACGCTCGTGTTCGACGCAGACGACGCAGGCCAGCGCGCCGCGGAGCGCGCCGTCGAGACCTTCTTCGCCCATCCCATTGACATCCGCATCGCTGTCCTGCCAGGAGACGATGACCCTGACGATGTGCTGCGAAGACCCGATGGGCGACAGGCGCTTTCAACGCTCTTCGATCAGGCCCAGGACGCTCTTGCATTTCGCTTTGGCAGACTCGCGGCCCGGCTCGCAAGCGCAGGGCCAGCAGCGACAAGCAGAGCAATCGAAGACGAGGTCGCCCGCCTCGTTGAACTTGGCTTGCGCGATGTCGCGCCGGTTCGTCGCCGGCTCGTCGCAAGGCGCCTCGCCCGCGCCGCCCATGTCGAAGAAGCCGACATCATCGAAGTCATTCAAACTTCGGAGCGCAAAGGCGGCGCTCGCGCGGCGCAGGCGTCTCGTGTCGAATCGTTCGAACGCCCGCAGAACGACGCGCCAACACAAGCGCGCCGAGCGCCGACCAAGTCAACCCGCGCACTGCAGCGCGCCGCGACCGATGTACTGGCCTGTCTCTTGTGCGATCCCGGGCTGCGCGTCCAGCTCGCGGCAGGCGAGACTCCCGAACCATCTGATTTTATCGCGCCTGAAGCGATCCAGGCGGCCCGGGCGCACACCCAAGCGACCCGGGCGGCTGATCTTGAGCACGCTCCAGAGCCCAGCCTCAGCGCGGTGCTCGAGCGCCTCGACGATCCAGCGGCCCGGGCGCACGCTGCGGGGCTCGTGGCGCGAATCGAGCGGGAAACCGGACAGGACCAGAACCGAATCGCGCATCGACTGGCGTCGTCAGCGACGGCGCTGCGCAGGTGCAGAATGATGCTCGAAGCTGGAGCGACGCTCGACTTGGCGCAGTCCGCGCCCAACGATGTATGTGAGGGCGATCGTGCGACGCCTGACGCAAGTGCGATCGTCGAGGCGCTTCAGCGACGCCAATCGCTGCAGCGCGAATGCGGGGGAAACCCGCTCGCGCTGCCACGCACGGAACGTGCTCCTCGCAGCTTGACAAAACCTGCGAGGGTAGTGCACAACGGAAGCAGCGACGCCTGATCGGGCGACCGCTGCTGCAACTCACGCACACGCTCCTTCCTCTATGAATGGGGAGGCAGCGAGATCGGGAAGAGAGGCTCACGTGATTGCAGATCTGCATCCTGCTGTTGCAGAACTTATTGAGATTGGCCGCCAAAGAGGCTGGCTTGGCTACGAGGAGCTCAACCATGTGCTCCCAGACGAGATGATCGATCCCGTCCGGTCTGACGAGTTCCTCGTGCTGCTCGACAAGATAGGCATTGAGCTGCTCGATCAGCGCGAATGGCGCGCTCGAAGATGGCGTGAGCTTGGCGAAGAGCCCGTCACACCCGATCCGCTTGGCCCCGCAGGCTTGACGCTCAACGTTGGTCAGCCTGACCCCATCAATGGCGCCTCGCTCACCAAGTCCATCGCGAGTGGCGCCCGTCGAGCATCGGGCCATCGCACCGGCGCCTCGTCCGTTGAGGCGCCGCGAAAGCGCATTGACGACCCGGTGCGCATGTATCTCTCCCAGATGGGCGATATTCCCCTGCTCACGCGCGATCAGGAAATCCATCTCGCAAAGAAAATCGAACTACTCCGCATGATTTTTCGCAGGCGCTGCCTGGAATGTGACTACGCCATTGTGCAAGCGGTGGAAATCCTCGAGCATGTGCACCGTGGCGAGCTTCCCTTCGACCGCACCATGCGCGTGTCGACAGCGATCGAAAATCACAAGGAGATCATCGCCCGCCGAATCCCCCATAATATCACCACGGTTCGCAGCCTGCACAATGTTAATCGGCGCGAATGGGAGGAAACGGAGACCCTGCGCCAAAATGGCGGCTCGCTCGCGCGCATTGCGGAGGTCCAGCGAAAAACTGAGCGCAGCGGCCGCCGAATGGCGGCTCTGATCGAGGAATGCTGCCTGCGCACAAGCAGAATCGTGCCAATTCTTCACAAGCTTCGCGCTGTCAGCGCCACGATGCGTCGCCTCGAGGGAGATCTCGAACGGGCACGACGCGATCCATCCAAGTTTGATCCGGAAGACATCGTTGTCATGGGTGAAGAGCTCGATGGCTTGCGCTCGCTTGTGCTTGAGGAGCCAAATGAACTCGCCGCCCGCATCAAGCGCGTGGACAACGCGTTCTGGGAGTTTGAGCAGGCACGGCGCGATCTTGCTGCGGGCAACCTTCGGCTGGTGGTGTCCATCGCCAAGAAGTATCGCAACCGCGGACTCTCCTTCCTTGATGTCATTCAGGAAGGCAACACGGGCCTCATGCGAGCGGTCGACAAGTACGAATACAAACGTGGCTACAAGTTTTCGACCTACGCCACTTGGTGGATTCGCCAGGCGATCACCCGCGCCATCGCTGATCATTCGCGCACCATCCGCGTGCCTGTGCACATGATCGAGCTCATGACCAAGCTGCGCAATATCGAGAAGGTCATCGTGCAAGAGCGGGGAGAGCCGCCAACGCTCCAGGAGTTGTCAGTGCTTTCAGAACTGCCCATCGAAGAGGTCGAGCGCGTGCTCGACGTGGGCAAACATCCGGTCAGCCTTGACAAGCCGGTTGGCGATGGTGAAGAGTCCTACTTTGGCGATTTCATCGAGGACCAGAAGCAGGAGGCGCCCGTGGTGGCTGCTGCTGACACCGCGCTGGCCAGGCAGATCGAACGGGTGCTGCGAACGCTCACCTACCGCGAGCGTGAGATCCTCACGCTGCGGTATGGCATTGGCGACGGGCACACCTATACCCTTGAGGAAGTAGGAAGAATCTTCAAAGTCACGCGAGAGCGCGTCAGACAGGTGGAGGCAAAGGCCTTGCGCAAGCTCCAGCATCCCGTCCGCGCCCGCAAGCTGAAGAGTTTCCTTGAAGAGGCGCACTCCGCTGAACTCGTCGAACAACACTAAGAGGTCCGAACACAAAGGCCGTCTGAAACGGCGGCGCAGGCATTTATACCTATTTACTGATGGCAATGGGTCTGTTCATTCCACTGGTGGCGCGGGCGTCCCGCCCGTGATTATCATTCTCACTGGAAACGCAGCGCATAGCCCCACACAGCAATTGAAATCATCGTGTGACCCGCTGTATCTCTGACCCGCACAACATTTTCCTGCACAACGAAGAGCCCGCCAACAATCCCGACCTGCGAAACTCCGGCCAGCCTCCCTTTGCCCTGTACCCTTCCCTCATGCCACTGCGCTTCAAACGTCGAATCCTCGGACACATCGCCCACGAGCGTTATTCACCCCAGCAGGTCGAGCGCATGGCGGACGAACTGCGCATCGAGGACGACGACCTCGACGCGTTCCGCGAAGCTCTCGAACAGCTCGCCACCGATGGCGCCGTTCTAATGGGCGCGGGGGGTGAGGTGCTGCTGCCCCCACCAGGCGAAGAGATAATCGGCGTATTTCGGCGTAATCCCAAGGGATTCGGGTTCCTCATTCCGCGCGATCCCAAAGCCCATGGCGATCTTTTCGTGGCGCCGCCCGACACGTTGAACGCCCTGACAGGCGACCTCGTCCGCGCTCGCGTTGTTCATGACAAGCGACGAGGCGGCCCGGATGGTCGATCGCCCTACACCGCTGTCATTGAAGAGGTGCTCGAGCGCGCCAGGACGCGCTTTAGCGGCGAACTGAAGAAGGTCGGCGGCAGGTGGATTGTCTTTCCAGATGGAAAAGCGCTGGAGGACCCTGTCGTCGTGCGCGACGCGGGGGCCAAGAACGCCAGTGAAGGCGACAAGGTGCTGATCGAACTGCTGCGCATCCCCGTCGCGGGCTCGTTTGGCGAGGGCGTCATCACCAAAGTCCTTGGCGAAGCGGGCGAGCCAGACGTCGAAACCGCAGCGGTCATCGCAACCTACGATCTGCATGAGGATTTCGATGAATCCTGCGCCGCAGAGGCGCGCGACGCGTCGATCGCGTTTGAAGAAGCCGTCGATCGTCTGAGAAGCGAACCTTTTGAAACAGTCTTTCCCGATCGCGAAGATCGCAGGGCGCAGTTCATCCTCACGATCGATCCACCTGACGCGCGTGACTATGACGACGCCCTCTCTATTGAAAGACAAGGCGACGGCTGGCGTCTGGGCGTGCACATCGCGGATGTGTCGCATTTTGTCGCGCAGGGTGGTCCACTTGATGTAGAGGCGAGCAAACGCTGCAACTCGACATACCTGCCCAGGCGTGTGTTGCCCATGCTGCCTGAGCTGCTCTCCAATGGCGTGTGCTCGCTGCAGGAAGGCGAGCCACGATACACAAAGAGCGCTTATATTCAGTATGATTCACATGGAAACGCAACAGGCAAAGGGTTCGCTGCGTGCCTCATCAAGTCAGCCAAGCGTCTGACCTACCTCGAAGCGCAGGCGCTCATTGATGGCGACGAGACAGAAGCGAAAAAACACGCAAAGACCGAGCCCAACTACACGACTGAACTGCGTGAAGCTCTTGGGCAGTTCAACGCGCTTGCCAGAACAATCAGGGAGCGCCGCAAGAAGCAGGGCATGATCCATCTCGACCTGCCCGAAGTCGAGCTTCTCTTTGGCGACGATGGCAGGGTGGTCGACGCGCAGCCCGAAGACGACGCTTTTACCCATACACTCATTGAGATGTTCATGGTTGAGGCGAACGAAGCCGTGGCGCGCCTGTTTGAAGAGCTGCGCGTTCCGCTTATCCGTCGGGCTCATCCTGAACCCGCTCCGGGCGCGCTAGAACATCTCGCGGAGTTCATCAAACTCCTGGGATACCGTCTGCCCAAGAGCCCTGACCGCTTTGACCTGCAGGCGCTTCTTGATACGACCGCAAAGACGCCATCCGCCCGCGCGGTGCATTTTTCGGTGCTTCGCTCTCTCAACGCTGCGGAATATCTGCCCGCTAATATAGGTCATTTTGCCTTGGCGAGTGAAGCGTATGCGAACTTCACAAGCCCAATCCGCAGGTACGCTGATCTCACGGTGCATCGCGCGCTCACCGAGTATCTGGCGCGCACGGACAATGGCAAGGCGCCGCCAAGGAAGCCAAACCAGAAGAAATCTCTGGGTAGAGAAATGGCGCGAAGCGACGCGTGTCCGCCTCAGGAGGCGCTGCTCGAAGTCGCCCGCGCCTGCACCCGGCGCGAGGAAAACTCCGAAGCTGCGGAGCGCGAGCTGCGCGCCTTCCTTGTGCTAGAACTGATGGAGCAACACGTCGGGGAGATGTTCCAGGGCGTCGTTACGGGCGTCGCCGCTGCGGGCGTGTTCATTCAGCTGGAAAAGTACCTCGTCGAGGGGCTCATCCGCATGAACGATCTGCCGCAGGTCGAGCCCAGCCATTCGCCGCGCTGGCGGCTCGAGAAGCAGAAAGGCGCCATTGTCGAGCAGCATTCAGGACGATCGTTCAAGCTTGGCGACCGTGTCGAAGTTGTTGTGGCCAATGTCGATCTGGCGCGCAGGCAAATGGAGCTGCTCATCCCATCTGACGAAGCGGCGAAGCGCGTGGGCGTTGGCAAAGCGCTCAAGCTTGGGGGCGACGTTGGGGGCGGGCTTGCGGGCGCAGGCGGCGCAGGCTTTGGTGAATACCGCACGGGCGGGCAGCGCCGATCGCACAAATCCAAACGGCGCGACAAAGCGAAGAAGGATCACCGCAGCGAGCGCAAAAACAAGGGTAAACGCACATAAATATCATGTTATCATAGGTGTATGGACCGGCGGCGCAGGCGCCTTGCCCACTTGCGCTGCTCGTAAGAGCGAACGCTGGACATGACCTGAGTTCCGTCAAGCAAGGCGCTCTCCCGGCAGGGCCCGGCGCCCGCCATTCGCGGGCCGCGTCACAGAGAGCGCGAGCAATCTGTTAGGGTGCGCAGCAGGTGGACGCTGGTTAACCGGCTATGGGGGTACTGCAATGCACATTGATGAAGCGCGGCTCGAGGTTCTTCTAAGCAAGATGGTCAGCGATATGGGCGCCGCTGCTGTGGGGCCACTGGTCGTCCTGGGCGACAGGCTCGGTCTGTACAAAGCCCTGGCTGAAAAGGGTCCAATCAACACACAGCAGTTGGCTGACTCCGCCTGCTTGACGGAGCGCTACGTGCGCGAGTGGTGCGCCGCCCAGGCGGGATCCGGCTATATCGATTTCGACCCGGACACAAACCAGTTCAGCATGACGCCTGAACAGCAGGCTGTTTTCGCGGATGAAGATAACCCCGCATTTATGATGGGTGGCTATTATGCAATCGCGTCGATGTTCATCGACGAACCCAAGATCAGAAAAGCGTTTCAATCCGGTGACGGCGTTCCCTGGGGCGACCACAGCGCCTGCTTGTTCTGTGGCACAGAGAAGTTCTTCCGCCCGGGCTACATGGCCAACCTGGTGTCCGATTGGCTCCCGGCGTTGCAGGGCGTCGCAGAGAGACTCGAACAAGGCGCCAATGTCGCGGATGTTGGCTGTGGCCATGGCGCCTCGACCATGGTGATGGCTGAGGCCTTTCCCCGCTCAAACTTCGTGGGCTTTGACCTGCATGGCCCGTCCATCGAGCGCGCCAACGCAGTCGCTCGCGAGTCCGGTCTGGGCAATCTGCGCTTTGAGTCAGCCAACGCCAAGAATTTTCCGGGAAATGAATACGACCTGGTGGCGTTCTTCGATTGTCTCCATGACATGGGCGATCCGGTGGGAGCAGCGGCCCACACGCTTGAGTCACTGAAACCCGGCGGCGCGATGATGGTCGTCGAGCCGTTCGCCCACGACACGCTTGAAAAGAATCTCAATCCTGTTGGACGAATGTATTACTCGTTCTCTACGATGGTGTGCACGCCCGCGTCGCTGAGTCAGGAAGTCGGCCTCGCGCTTGGCGCGCAAGCGGGTGAAAAACGATTGAGCATGGTTCTTCGCGAAGGCGGGTTTTCGCGCGTCCGCAAGGCGGCCCAGACGCCATTCAATCTGATACTTGAAGCCAAGCCGTAGCGTAAGCCCAGGCCAACTGGGAGTGACAAACGCGCTGTTCGCGCAGCAGGATGCGTATCATTCGCTCTCGAAGCGGGGCGCATTCCAATCGATTCCCGCGTCCATGAATGCGATGCAGATCGATCCCGCCAATCTTGCTGTCAGTGAACGCTACAAGCTGTTGGTTGGCGCCGTTGTGCCTCGGCCAATCGCTTTTATCTCCACCATCGACGAACAGGGCAGAGCCAACCTGGCGCCTTTCTCGTTCTTCAATGGCGTGTCTGGTGAGCCCATGGCGCTGCTGTTCTGTCCCGCCAACAAGCCAGACGGGAGCGAGAAACACACGCTTGTCAATGTCGCGACGACCGGGCAGTTTGTTGTCAATATCGTCAGTGACGCCATTGCGCGACGGATGGCTGTGTGCGCCGAAGACCTGCCGATCGGAGAGAGTGAGTTCGCGCTGGCAGGATTGACCGAGGCCCCCTCAACCAAGGTGGCGCCACCACGAGTTGCGGAGAGTCCGCTCAGTCTAGAGTGCGAAGTTGAGCGGATCATTCGGCTGGCGCCCGGTGAACCGTCAGGCGGCAATGTCGTCATCGGGCGCGTGGTGTTCGTGCACGCGGCGGACGGGTTGATCGACGAACGCTGTCGCGTCGATCCTGCGCAGCTGGCGGCCATAGGGCGTATGGCGGGATTGACATACTGCTCGACGCGCGACCGGTTTGACATGCCCTGGGGGCGCAACGCGCTCGAAGAAGCATAGCGCCGCCTCCAAGACTTCATTTTGTGTGGGGTTATTCGATTCTCGCTTCGCCCATGAGCGCCACTCCATCGACGCGGAATTCCTCTCCCGAACTTCTTCCAGAGGCAGGGAGGAGAACAAATATCCCCTCACCCCTGCTCCCTCTCCCACCCCGGAGAATCGGTAAATGTCGCTGCGTGCGCTAATAGCGGCGCAGCACGCCCCGCACGACGCCCTGGATGGCGCAGTTGCGCACGCGGATTGGTTCAAAGGAAGGGTTGGCGGGCTGCAGCCGGATGTGGTCTTCTTCGCGAAAATAGGACTTGAGCGTTGTCTCGCCATTGGGCAACAGGGCGACAACACGATCGCCATTGTTCGCGGTCTCTTTGCGTTCGATGATGATGTAGTCGCCTTCAAGGATGCCCTCGTCGCGCATCGACTCACCCTCGACGAGCAGCGCGAACAGCCCCGCGGACTGGCCCACGCGCGGGCCAAGCATGTCAAGAACATCGAGCTCGTCATCCTGCGCGAACTTCTCGATAGGTCTGCCCGCAGCGATGCCGCCCAGGAGCGGATAGCGCAACGGCCGATCCTCGTCAGGCACAGTCACGCCCTCAGGGATGGACAAAGAGCGCGCCTTGTTGGGCTCGCGCGTGAGGGCGCCCTTGCGCAGCAGCGCTTCGACGTGCTCGAAGACGGTGACCTTGCTGACGCCCAGCTCGTCGGCGAGCTCCTGCATCGTCTGGGAATAGCCTCGCCGGATTCTGCTGTCGCGAATGAGTTTGAGTATCTTGAGCTGCTTTGGTGTGAGATTCATCGAGCTGATCCTCCTTCAGACGTGGTCTGTCGTGGTCTGTGTTCAGGGCGCATGTCGCGTGGTTTGCGCCAGTGCGATGTGGGGCGATGCGAACCAGCGAGACCAACGACGACTGCTCGTCGCGCAACGCTGCGTCGAGAGCCGCCAGCGCGCCAAGCAGGCTCGCTGATTGCGACAACGCCACTTGGTCGCGATCCGCTCCACCACACTGGGCTTCATCCTCCCGAGTGAGGCCCGAACAAAGCGAAAGCGTATCGCTTCTGCGAAACAATCGAAAGCGCCGTTGTTTCCTTTTCGACCTTGTTCGCTGACCGGCATGGTCGTCGAACTCCTTCGGCAGCCTCTCTGCTGGCGGGACAGCCCATCCTGCAAGCCTGCCATCCCTGCCATACAAGCTTCGCGCATAGGGCGCACCAGGGCCAAGTCTGACGAGTTCCACGGTGTCGGAAAAGCTGGGCATCGCCAAAGTCGCTCCCACCAGGGCGTCAGCTCGAGCGCCGACGCACGCTGCATTACGACCTCAACGTCGCCCGCTGAACCTCCGCAGCGGAAGACGCATGACCAGAGAAATCCCGTATCTGCTGACTCGGCCAAGGGCGCACCCCTAGCGCGAGCCCGTCCAGGCGGGCGCTTCGCCATGCAACACCGCGACTGCTTGCGGTGCAACACATTGCTCCACGACATGTTGGGCCCCCCGTAAGCCCAACCTGATGCATCGGTCGCAGCCCGGTGTGAACTGCACAATGCGGGGCCGATCTGTTTGGGTAATGATACCCGATCATTTGCCGCACCGCAAGTGGTTTTCGTCATATTGCTCAAGATTGTGCAAAAAAACTCCGCAACGACTCATTCTTGCGGTGCTCGGGCTCTGCGACGCAGTTGATCCCCGTCGCGGGCGATCAGCCTGCGTATCTCAAGGATGGTGGTCTCGGCTTGCACGACCGCAGGCGGCAGGCCCGTGTCGCGAAGGACTTCGTCGATCGTGCGAGGCGACGCAAGCGCGTCAAGCAACTGTTTCTGCACCTGCGTCAGGTTCAGTTCAATCAGGCTGAACTCCTGATCATACATGGAAATAAATGGTGATATGTCGTTCGATTCGCGCGCGGACCGACCGAAGAGATTGTCGCTCGCGACCGGCGCGTCGCTTGGATCGAGCTGCGCCGTGCGGGCTGCGTGGGTGCCAAGGTGTGCGTGTCTCGCGGGCTGCTCGAGCATCTCGAGGACATCCGCAGGCGACGCAACAAGGGCGGCGCCACCCGTGCGAATCAGTCTGTTGCAGCCAGCGGACCCCGGCGCGTCGATTCTCCCTGGAATCGCCATGACTTCTCGGCCCTGCTCCTCCGCAGCCAGCCGCGCGGTGATGAGCGCGCCCGATCGTGTTGGCGCCTCCACGACAAGCACACCCAAACTCATGCCTGAAATAATGCGATTACGCCGGGGGAAGTTCTCTACAGCGGGCGCGACCGTCATTGCGAACTCGCTGATGACGGCGCCGCCTTCGTCTGCGACGTGCGCAAAAAGATCTACATTATCTGGCGGATAGGTGTGCGTCAGACCTGCGCCTGCCACCACCACCGTGCGTCCCTTGGCGCGGAGCGCTGCGCGGTGGGCAGCGGTGTCGATCCCACGGGCGCCACCTGAAACGACGCACAGTCCAGCGTCTGCGAGAAACCCGCTAAATCGCTCTGCCTGTTCAACGCCATAGGCGCTGGCTTTGCGCGAGCCGACAATGCCGACGCAATAGCGGTCGAGGCTGGGCGTGAGCGCGCCCTTGAAATAAAGCACAGGCGGCGCATCGTCGAGCGGCGCCAGCAGCGGCGGGTAGGCGCCTTCGTCCATGATGGTGACGATTTGGACCCCCTGCGCGTGCGCAAGATCCAGTTCCCGCTGGAGCGCGTCGCGCGTGTGGTTCACTGCGCCCAGCATCGCAGCGGCGCGTTTGACGCCCACACCCTCGACATGCTCCTCGAGCGCCGCAGCGCTGGCGCCTAGCACGTTTGTGGGCGACCCCAAGGCGGCTATCGCTCTGCGGATAAGCACCGGCCCCCACCCTTTGGCGAGCGTGAGGAGCAGGAGCGCGTCGCGCTGATTGGTCAACTCAGGCACAGGAAAAGTGTACTGAAACCATTGCAGCCCAGCGCCGCCTATCGTCCCGGCGCTCATGACTACCTTGACGACGCGACTGCTGCATGAACTCGTGCGGATCTTGGAAGAGTCGGGTGGCTGGCTGCTGCTTGGTTTTGCGCTTGCTGGTGCGGCCAAGGCGCTCATTCCCATGGGATTCATGCGGAAGCATCTTGGCGGAACGGGCATGAAGGGCGTGCTCAAGGGGGCGCTCGTCGGAGTACCGCTGCCTGTGTGCTCTTGCGCGGTGATTCCGCTTGCTGCGAGCATTCGCAAGCACGGCGCGTCCAAGGGCGCCGCTGCATCCTTCGCCATCGCCACGCCTGAAACGGGCCCCGACACGATCGCCCTGACATGGGGGCTCATCGGCCCTGTGCTGGCGATTGTGAGGCCGATCGGAGCGTTTCTGGCGGGCGTAATTGCTGGGACGCTCATCAACCTGACAAAGGCGCAGGACGACAGCGACGAATTGTCACCAGGCGCGGTGAAGGTCAGCGCCTATTGCTGCGACGTGCATGCGATTCCCCGCAGAGGCGCTATTGCGCACTGTTCCTGCGTGGACGACTGCGCCGGGAACGATTGTGCCTTGGATGAAGTCCGCCAGTCTACGGGAGTCCTCGCGCGTGTTACAGGCGCTGTCCGGTATGGATTTGTCGAGCTTCCTATGGACATCGCGTTGTGGCTGCTTGCGGGTCTGCTTGCGACAGCGATCATCGGCGCGCTGGCGCCTCCCATGTGGATCGAACAGCACCTGGGAGGCGGCGTTGTGCCGATGCTGCTTGTGCTCGCCGCTGGACTTCCCATGTATGTATGCGCCAGCGCCTCGACGCCCGTAGTTGCGATGCTCATCGCCAAGGGATTGTCCCCCGGAGCGGCGCTGGTGTTCCTGCTTGCGGGGTCCGCGACCAATCTTGCGACAATGTCCTGGGTGATAAAGGATCTTGGGGCGCGGGCTCTGGTGATCTATCTCGGGTCCATCAGCGCCGTGTCGATTGCCCTTGGCGTCGCCATCGACGCGCTATGGCCTCACGCTGGCGCAGCCGCTGCTTCGCTTGCAGCAGACGCTGGTCACGACGAAGGCGGTTGGCGCCTGGCGCTGGGTTTGATTGCAGCGACCGTGCTTGTCGCAGGCGCCGTGATGCGCGTCGTGAAACGGTTGCAGCGACGCTGACGGACCACTCTCAAGATGATCGCCTTGACAGGTGCACGGGTGAGACGCCCATGCCACCGTCACAAGCCATCATTTTGATAGTGGCGCTCAGGGGAATATGCCGCGCATGGAGTAGACCCTGCCGATCTGTTCGAGGGCAGCGATGTAGGCAGCGGTTCGCAGGTCGCAGTCGTAGCGGTGGCGAGCGAGCTGTGTGCGCCTCGCAGCCAGGACCATGTGCTTCTTGAGCTCCTGATCGACTTTCTCAAGATCCCAGTACAGACTGGATTTATTCTGCACCCACTCAAAGTAGGAGACCGTCACGCCGCCTGCGTTGCAGAGGATGGCGGGGAGCACCTCGATGCCTCGGGCCAGGAGGGCCCGCTCGCCTGCGGGCGTGGTTGGGGCGTTGGCGGCTTCAGCGACGACTTTGCAGTCGAGCCAGCCTGCTTTTTCCTCATCGATCATCTGCTCAAGCGCAGCAGGCACAAAGAGATCGACGGGTGTCTCGTAGAAGTCCCGCTCGCTGATGGATTCGCCGCTGCTGCCATTGCCTGATCCGACGCTGGGTTCGGAGGATTCGCCTTTACCAAAACCTGCAACGCCCCCGGTTGCTGCCACGTGCTCGGTGAGGAGGGCGGTGTCGAAGCCATGGTCGTTATGAATGGCGCCCGTGTGGTCCATGACAGCGACGACCTTTGCGCCCCGCTCCGTGATAAGGCGAGCGGTCCATGATCCCACATTGCCATAGCCAATAAGGCTGACGCGCATGCCTTCAAGCGGCAGGCCCATTGATGGCAGGATTTCGGTCACGACATCGACGACGCCCTGGCCTGTGGCTTTGTCCCTGCCAAGCGAGCCACCCATATCAACGGGCTTGCCCGTGACGACGCGCAGGGCGTCCTGCTTGTTGGCGGATCCAGACATGTTCTGATAGGTGTCTGTGAACCACGCCATGATCTGGGCGTTGGTGCCCACATCGGGCGCGGGGATGTCCAGATCAGGGCCGATCTGTTTGTTGATCGCGGTGATGAATCGCCTGCTGACGCGCATAAGCTCATCGCGGTCAATGGCGCGCGGGTCGCACTTGACGCCTCCCTTGGCGCCGCCAAAGGGAATGCGCACCAGCGAGCACTTCATGGTCATGAGGACCGAAAGCGCCTTGACATCGTCAAGATGCAGCTCGGAGTGGAAGCGCACGCCACCCTTGTAGGGGCCAAGCACATTGTTGTGCTGGACACGATAACCCTTGAAGAGTTGGAAGTTTCCATCATTCATGCGCACTGGAAAGTGCACCATGATTTCATTCTTGGGCTGCGCCAGAATAAGCTGCAAGTGGTGTGGTAATTCGAGTATCTCCGCAGCTGTGAGCACCGCGTCGATAGTCTGCAGATAGAGGTTGTGCGGATCGCGATCCATTCCCAGTTCGTCATAGACTTTGCTGGTGAGAAATTCGCGTTTCGGCTCTTCAACGGGCGGCGCTATTGTGGCCTTTGCCATGGCGAAGCACTCCGGTGTATCACGTCGAAATGTCTACGACGGAACGATCGGGCAGGATAGGCGCGCCTCAGGCCATCAGGCGAGCAGCCAAGGCGCCTAGGCGTCGGCATCGGCAGGTTGCTGGCGGAGCATCAGAAAGGACGAGCGATGACGTTGCTGTATCACTGTGCGGACCTGCTCTGGTCGGCACGGCTTGCCGCTGCGGCGCAGGCTGCGAGCGTGACATACGAACAGATTGCGGACCCTGAGGAGGCGACCGCCTCGGTCAGACGCCTCCATGGCGATGCGTGTGCGATCATCGACTTGACCGCAGCGGACGCGCTGGAGGTGATTGCGTCGCTGCATCTTGCCAGACAAGAACTTGGATGCGAGACGAAACTCCGTATTGTCGCCTTCGGACCGCACGTCGATCGGGACCGATTTGCGTCAGCCAGCGCAGCAGGCGCCGACAAAGTTGTGCCGCGGGGGTGGCTGGTGAAGCATCTCAACAGTGTGCTGTTGAGTTAAATCCAATTGCCGTGTTTTTCGGCGCGATCAGGCGTCGCCTCCTCCATACATAGGGCGCCAATGCAGCATTATTTGTTGCATTCCGCGTGGATGGAGCGCATAGTGCATGTATGCGTCCAGCGTGGTTGCAGCGGCTGGTGTCGCTGACGCAGGGCGGGGGTACGCGCTGTGGCCGAATGATCGGCGCAGCGCCCAAGAAGCAGGAGCTTCAGTATGAACACGCGTTCGCTCATCGCGATGGGTATGGTCTGCGCCACGGTGGTCGCCGTCGCTGCGTTTCTTTCCAACGCTGGGCCGCTCACGCCGCCTGCGGGGCCGATTGCATCGACGAATAAAACACTCGCTGAAGTCGAGCCCAGGATTGCGGTCAACGCGACGAACACGCCCGGCAGCGCGACGGCGCTCTTCGTCATCAGCCAGCCCGGCTCGTACTACCTGACGGGGAACATCGTGGGCGTCGCGGGCAAGAACGGGATCGAGATCACAGCGAGCAACGTCACGCTCGATCTGAGCGGCTTTACGCTTCAGGGCGTCGCGGGCTCGCTCGATGGCGTGCGCGTCAGCGTCAGCGCCACGGGCGTCGCGGTCGAGAACGGCGTCGCCGCCGCCTGGGGCAGCGACGGCGTGGACATGCTCAACCCCAGCAGCTCGACGCTCCGCGCCGTGCGCGCCGTGAGCAATGTAGGCAGCGGCCTGCGCATCGGCTCCTTCAGCGTCGTCGACACCTGCGTCGCCAGCGGCAACGCCTTTTCGGGCATTATCGCCGGCCTGTCCTGCACGATCGCGAACTCGACCACTGAGGGCAACGGCGGCTCCGGTATCTCCGCCTCGACAGGCGCCGTCATCGTCGCCTGCGCAGCGCGGGGCAATGCGTTCACGGGAATCAGCGCATCGACGGGGTCGCATGTGAGCCAATCCACCGCCATTGCCAACACAGGCGACGGCTTTTTCCTCGGTACCGGCAGTGTGATCAGTGGATGCTCGGCCATGAGCAACGGCGACGACGGCATCGTCGCCAACCCCGGATGCACGGTCGTCGACAACGCAGCGTCGTCCAACACGGGCGACGGGATTCAGGCCAGCGCCGACTCGCTCGTCCGCGGCAACGCCTGCGACGGCAACGGCCCTAACGCCAGCGACGGCGCGGGCATCCACGTCACCAGCAGCGACACGCGCATCGAGGGCAACACCGTCACAGACAACGACCGCGGGATCGACGTGGACGCCGCCGGCAACCTGATTGTTCGCAACAGCGCCAGCGGAAACACGGTCAACTACGACATCTTTTCGGGCAACAGGGTTGGCGTGATCGTCCTTGCGTCTGCTTCAGTCGCCATCATCGGCGACTCCGGCGGCGTGGGCCTTGGCACGACGCGCCCCTGGGCGAACTTCTCCTTCTGAGTCTTTGTTGTTGTGGTTTCCCTCAGCCGCCAGCGGCGAGGCTGGCGGGTTTGAGCAGATTGAGCGTGTGGCGGAGCACGGCTCGGGCTTCGTCAGCGTCGCTCAACGGCGCGATGGAAACCTCGATCGTTGTTCCCGCGCTGGTTTCACGCGCTTCGATTGTCACGCGCCTGGAAAGAAGTTCCCGACTGGGCACGACGGGCGCTCGCGCCAGTAGCTCGATGCGCCCCGCTGTCACGTGGTGGCGAACGACGATGTAGCCCCGGCGCTGCAGCGCCTTCACCCCCGCTGCTGCGATGGCGGCTGGCCCGATGACGCTGGGGACAACAGCTCGGGCCTGGCCTCCAACGGGAATCGTGGTGATGAGCGCGTCGACATCCCAGCGCTCAAGCGCTGACTGACAACCAGTGTTGGCGCCGAGGACACACACACTGCACGCCGTCACGACGAAGCGCCGCGTCAGTCGTCCGGGCCTGGCATGTCGCTTCGCATGAGCCATTGGTCCATATCGAGATCGTCCACGCAGAGCCGATCGGACCATTCTTCCAGCGCCTCGAGCAACAACGGATCGATTGGGGCGCCGTCCTGGTTCGTCTGCGGACGGGTGCTCTTGCATCCACTCGCGCCCGGGTGCGCTGTATCCGAAGGCGCTTTGGCGTTTCGTGTTGATCTCGGGGGCGCAGATGGAGCCAGCGCGAGGAGCGGATCGCCGGTGAGGCCTAGATCGTCAATCCACGCAGCGGCTGCATCGGATGCAAGCGGCAGGTCACGGGCGAATGGCGGCCTGCTGCCTTGTCCGTGAGGTGGCGCTCGCTTCGCGGACAGGTCAGCCACAAGCGTCTCAAGAAACGCTTCGCTTGTCATCGCCTTGGCTTTTCGTCGTCGGGCGGCTATCTGGATGCGCCGATCGCTGCTAACGACGACAAGCCGTCTGGGCGCAGAGCTTTCCTGAATGAGGCGTTCAAGCAGGCTGTCCGCATCCCGGCCTGGCCCTGCATACAGCGTGCGAACCCGGCTTGCGGGTTCATGGCCAGCCTGTCTCTCGCGTGGCTCACCCCGTTTCTGACCATCGCAGACGAGCGTCGTCTGGTGACGCTTCCATCTGCTGCGAGTGATGTAGTCAGCCAACTGATCGAGATCGGGTCCAGCGAGCTCCGGGGGGAGCACGCCTGTCGCCTGGAGCGCGTTGTAGGCGTCGATTAACACCGGCATTGGGCCAGACGGTAGGGCCTCGATCGGATGAAAACCGGGTGTCGGGCTTGCATTTCGGCCCTGACTCGGCAATACTTCGCCCTTCAACGGCTGGACACGCAACCACACGCGCTCGCGAGGATGAGATCCCCGCGCGATGGAGGTCACAGGCAGCATGGCGATCCGCATCAAGTCCCGCAGCAGCGAAAGCGTCGATCAGATGCTCAAGCGCTTCAAGAAGCTCTGCGAAAAGGAAGGGCTTACCAAGGACATCAAGCGCAAGTCCTATTACGAGAAACCTTCAGAGCGCAATCGCCGAGAAATGCGCAAGCGCATCAAGCGCACTGAACGGAACGAAACCAGTCGTTGAAACGCGCGTCATCGGCGCTTGCTTGACCTGCAGGCGCTGGCGCGCCATCCTCTCATGTGCGCCTCGGGTGGGGACCAGACGACGTTTCCTCGTTCGTCGGCGCGTTGCTTGTTTGATCGCCTGATTGTTCGGGCGCCATACGACCGCCAGAGCGGCGGCTGCTCATTCTTCATTCGCGAACCATCGCACGTACTTTGCTGCACGAGTTCGGAGAACACAATGGCCCTGCTTTCAACTGCACTCGCTGTCCGATCGTTGCGTCCAATGCTCGCATCAATTCAGGACATTCACCCCGCGTACATCCTCGGCCCCATTGGCGCCATCGCAGCCCTCATCACAGCCTTCCTGTTCTCCCGCTCGGTCATGAAGACGAGCGAAGGCGATGCAGAAATGATCCGTATCGCGCAGGCGGTTCGTGACGGCGCCATGGCCTATCTCACCAGGCAATACAAGGTCGTCGCGAGCGTGTTCGTTGTCATCATCGTCGCGCTGGGTCTGCTGTACATTCTGGGCCTGCAGCCAGCGCTCACGATGCTGGGCGTCCCCATCGCGGGCACGCTTTCGGGCTTGTGTGGCTGGTTTGGCATGCGCATGGCGACCAACGCCTCCGCACGAACCGCCCACGCTGCCAAGGACTCGCTCAACCAGGGACTGACCGTCGCGTTCCGGTCGGGCGCCGTCATGGGCATGGTGGTTGTGGGCTTTGCGCTGCTTGACGTGTCAGTATGGTTCTTCGTCCTCAACGCCCTCGACTTTGGCGATGACTTGCGTGTCCTCACCACCGTCATGCTCTCGTATGGCATGGGCGCCAGCACGCAAGCCTTGTTTGCTCGCGTGGGCGGCGGCATCTACACCAAGGCTGCGGATGTCGGCGCCGACCTCGTTGGCAAGGTGGAGGCGGGCATCCCCGAAGACGACGCCCGCAACCCAGCCACGATCGCAGACAACGTGGGCGATAATGTCGGCGATGTCGCAGGCATGGGGGCCGACCTTTACG
>Ga0114931_10002896_pt1 | contig 21803 bp, 18 predicted proteins | sample 2SBtaG_FD_89579 | JGI IMG/M metagenome (GOLD analysis project Ga0114931, IMG submission 89579) | Deep subsurface microbial communities from Kolumbo volcano to uncover new lineages of life (NeLLi) - 2SBTROV14_V59a metaG | ecosystem: Environmental > Aquatic > Marine > Volcanic | place: Kolumbo... | reverse complement strand
GAGCACGGCGGTCCGGGCTGGGATCCGACCCAGCGGTTCATCTTCAGCGAGGAGCTGGAGCTGGCCGGCGCGCCGCAGCTGTCGCCGTTCGGCCTGGTGATGGTCGGCCCGCTCATCATCCAGTTCGGCAACGCGGCGCAGAAGGACCGCTTCCTCCCCCGCATCCTGTCGGGCGAAGAGGTCTGGTGCCAGGGTTACTCCGAGCCCAACGCCGGCAGCGACCTGGCGTCGCTCAAGACCAGCGCGGTCGAGCAGGACGACGGCGGCTTCGTGGTCAACGGGCAGAAGACCTGGACCACCTACGCGCAGTACGCCGACTGGATCTTCTGCCTGGTGCGCACCGATCCGACGGTGAAGAAGCAGAGCGGCATCAGCTTCCTGCTCATCGACATGAAGACGCCGGGGGTCGAGGTCAAGCCGATGCTGACGCTGGGCGGGACGCCGGCGTTCTGCGAGACCTTCTTCGACAACGTCGCGGTCCCGGCAGAGAACCTGGTGGGACCGAAAAACGGCGGCTGGACCCTGGCCAAGGCGCTGCTCGGCCACGAGCGGACACTGATCGCTGCGGTCGGGCAGTCGCGCCGGACCATCCGCCGGATCAAGCGGATCGCCGCCGAGCAGAGGGTCGGCGGGCGGCCGCTGCTCGACGATCCGGGCTTTCGCGCGCGCATCGCGCGGCTGGAGATCCAGCACCGCGCGCTGGAGATGCAAAACCTCCGCGCTCTCGCCGGCGCACAGCTGGGCAAGGCGCCGGGGCCGGAGTCGTCGATCTTGAAGATCCGCGGCGCCGAGATCCTGCAGCAGGCGTTCGAGCTGGCGATGGAGGTGATGGGCCACGACAGCCTGTCGTGGTTCAACGAGCCGGGCGTGGTGCCGGAGCTCGAGCAGTGGGTCCCGTCGACCTTCTGCTACACCCGCGCGACCACGATCTACGGCGGTTCCAACGAGATCCAGAAGAACGTGATCGCCAAGTACATCCTCGGTCTTCCCCAGAAGTAGGCACGCCATGAATCTCGACCTGACCGAAGATCAGAAGATGCTGGTCGACACCGCCCGGAGCTTCGCGGCCAAGGAGTCGCCGCCCGGGCGTCTGCGCCGCTTGCGCGACACCGACCTCGGCTTCGAGCCCAAGGTGTGGCGACAGATGGGCGAGCTCGGCTGGCTGGGGATCCCGGTCCCCGAGTCGCTGGGTGGTTTCGGCGGCCGTTTCATCGACGCCGCGCTGGTGATCGAGCAGCTGGGCACCACGCTGGTGCCGGAGCCGTACATCCCGTCGATCATCCTGGCCGGCATGACCCTGCTCGAGGCCGGCAGCGCCGAGCAGCACAAACGCTGGATCCCGGGGCTGGTCGCCGGCGAGCAGACCATGGCGCTGGCCTGGGCCGAGCGCGGCAGCCGCTACGACGTTAGTCGGGTCGACACCCGCGCGGCCCGCGACGGCGGCAGCTGGCGCCTGGATGGCGAGAAGCTGTTCGTGCTGGGCGGCCACGCTGCCGACCAGCTGGTGGTGAGCGCGCGAACCTCCGGGAATGCCGGCGAGGCGGCGGGGGTTGGGCTCTTCGTGATCGACCGCAACGCGCCCGGCGCGACAGTGACGCCGGTGGCCACCATGGATGGCCACAAGGCGGCGATGGTGCGGCTGGACGGCGTGACCTGCGGCGACGACGCCCGGCTCGGCGACGAGGGCGGGGCGGTGGCGCATCTGCAGGCGGCCATGGACCGCGGCGCGGCTGCGGCCTGCGCCGAAGCGACCGGCATCGCCAAGCGGGTACTCGACATGACCGTCGAGTACATGAAGACGCGCGAGCAGTTCGGCACCAAGATCGGCAGCTTCCAGGCGTTGCAGCACCGGGCGGTCGACATGTTCGTCCAGGTCGAGACCTGCCGGTCGATGATGATCCTGGCCGGCCTGGAGATCGATTGCGGCGACGTCGAGCGGCGCGCGTCAGCGGTGTCGGCGGCCAAGGTGCAGCTGTCCACCGGTGGGCGCTACGTCACCGCGCAAGGCGTGCAGCTCCACGGCGGCATCGGCTGCACCGACGAGCACGACGTCGGCCTGTACTTCAAGCGCATGCAGTGCCTGGCGATGATGTTCGGTGACGAGGAATATCATGTTGCCCGGTACGGCGCGCTTCCTGGATTCGCCGGCGGGCTGGATGCCGGCTCTCTCGCCTGAGCTCCTCGATGTCTGACCCACTTTCGCTTCCATCCTGCTTCCATCAGCCGATTCACCTCGGCCCGCTGCCGCTGCAGCCGTTCGGCATCCTGGTCGCCACCGGAGTGCTGTTCGGCGCATGGATCACCCGCTTGCGCGCCCGTTATCTGGGTGTCGACGAGAACGAGGTCCGGACGCTCGATGGCTACGTGCTGGTGGCTGGCTTCCTCGGCGCGCACGTTTTCGACGCCATCTTCTACAACTGGCAGAAGCTCAAGGTAGAGCCGTGGCTGTTGTTCAAGGTGTGGGAGGGCATCTCGTCGTACGGCGGCTTCCTCGGCGCGGCGATCGGCTTCGTCGCGTTCTGCCGCATCCACAAGGTGAAGCGACCGCTGGTCTACGCCGACATCCTGGTGTGGGGCCTGTTACCCGGCTTTGCCTTCGGGCGCATGGGCTGCACCACGGTGTTCGACCATCCCGGCGGGCACACCGACTTTTTCCTCGGCATGGTCTATCCGTACGCGAACCTGATCCGCGAGGGCGTGCAGCCGGGCGACGTCATTCACAACCTGGGGTTGTACGAGCTGATCTTCCTCATCTTCCTGATCGGCGTGGTGACGCTGGTGACCTGGGCCGGGCGCAAGCGACCGGTCGGTTTCGTCGCCGGCATCACCTGCATGGCCTACGGGCCGGTGCGCTTCATGCTCGACTTCTTGCGCTGGGATCAGACCGACCCGCGCGAGCTGGGGCTGACGTTCGCGCAGTACGTGTCGATCGCGACCTTCCTGATCGGCATTGCGGTGATGTGGCGCGCGTACACGGCGCCCAAGTGGGACCCGGAAGAGGAAAAGTTCTACCGCGATGGCGAGAAGATCGCGGCGGAGAAGACCGGCCAGTCGGCGAAGAAGAAGAGCGACGGCGGCTCGTCGTCGGCGAAGAAGAAGCGCAAGAAGCACAAGTAGCGGCGCGCTGACTCAGCGGGGGCGTTTCTTGCCACCGCCGCCACCGCCGCCGCGGCGCCGGTCGCGGCCCTCGCCGCCGGGACGGCGGGCGCGCATCTCGGCGTGGACGGTCTCCAGCTCGCCCGGGTCCAGCCAGCCGGCCAGGGCGGGGAGGAGCTCACTGTCCTCGCGGGCGATGTGGGCGTCGTAGGCGGCGCGGAGCCGGTCGGCGACGTCGACCAGCGCGGCCGCCAGCGCCGGCGGACAGCGCGGCCGCTCGATGCGACCCAGCAGCTCGGCGAGCTCGGCGTGGAGCGCATCGTGCTCGCGATGCTCGGCCTGCAGCTGCGCGATCAACGCCGAGGCCCGCGGCTCGCCGGCAAGCCGGGGAAAGATCGACTGCTCCTCGTCGTCGACGTGGCGCACGGCCGAGCGCTGGAGATAGTCGCGCACCTCGCGGGCCACGAACAGCTCGACCCGCGTGGCCGTGCCGTCGGCAAGGGCGCGGGCGGCGCCGGCGAGGTCGGCCAGACGGCGCTCGAGCTTGCGGTGCGAGCGCTCGAGCATGGCGATGGCGTCACGGTCGTCCCTGGGCATCGTCGCGAGGATACGCTTTCTCGGGCGAGCCAGGTCGCCCACCACTACGCGACCCGCTCGCGGCGGGCGGCGCTGGGTTTTTCCGCCGCCCACAGGCCGGGGACCTCCTCGAGCAGCGTCCACATGCGGCAGCTGCACGGCCTTTTTGCGCCCGCGGCTCAATCCCCTTTCGCTGCGGGCGCCCGGGCGGTTAGCCTGGATCGGATGCGCCGCTCGTTGCTCCTCGGCGCCGCTCTGATCGCGGCATGCAATCAGGGGGACGCCGTCAACCACACGGCGCTCCACCTCGACGCATATTGCACCGCCACGGTCACCGGGGTCGGCGACGTCGACGTCGAGAACGACTACCTGCCCCACGTGGTCATGTGCGAGAACGGCGGCGCCAGCTTCGAGGCGCTCAAGGCGCAGGCGGTCGCGGCGCGGAGCTACCTCTACTACCGGCTCAACGGCAACGGCACGATCGGCGACGGCACCGGCGACCAGGTCTACACCTGCAGCCGCCAGCCGGGGATGGCTCAGTACATGGCGGTGGCGGCGACCAGCGGCCAGGTGCTGGGCTACATGGGCACGCAGGTGGCGGCGTTCTATGTCGCCGGCTCCAAGCAGACGCCGCCGTCGTGCATGGGCGGCACCAACGATCCGACCGGCACCGAGCATTTCGTCACCTACAACCAGGGCCTGTCGGGCGACTCCATCGTTCAGACCACGCTCGGCTTCGTCAGCCCCGGCAACTACGCCAACCGCGGCTGCATGTCGCAGAACGGCTCGGACTGCCTGTCCGACGACGGCATGGTGTACGACGACATCCTGCGCTTCTACTACGGCGAGGATATCGAGATCGTTCAGGCTCAGGGCGCGTGCGTGACGCCGCCGGACGGACCCGACGCCGGCCCCGGCGGTGGCGACGGTGGCGTCGGCGGCGGTGACGGCGGTGGTGGTGGTGGTGCCGGCAACGGCGACCTCGGCGGCGGCTGCAGCGGTGGTGGAACGACGGCGCCGTGGCTGATCCTCGGCGTCCTCGCGCTGCTCTTCCGCCGCAGATCTAGCGCGACGGCGGCGGCGTAGGCAGCGCCTGTAGCGTGACCGAGATGTCGCGGCGGCGTCCGTCGCGCTCGAGGGTCAGCTTCGCCGAGTCGCCGACCGCGTGCTGGTCGAGCACGCGGAACAGGTCGCTCGATGCGGTCACCGAGTTGCCGTCGATGGCCACGATCACATCGCCCAGCACCCAGCGGCCGCCGGCGCCGCCAGCGATTCCCTTGAGGCCGGCTTGCGCTGCCGCGCTGCCGGGCTGGACGTCGAAGACGATCACGCCCTTGAGGTTGAGCGCGCGGGCCATCTGGTCGCTGCCGATGTGGATGCCCAGGCCGGGCCGGGTGATGCGCCCCTTGGAGATCAGCTGCGGCACGGTCAGGTTTACGGTGTCGACCGGGACGGCGAAGCCGATGCCGGCGTAGGCGCCCGACGGGCTGTAGATGGCGGTGTTGATGCCGATGAGGCGACCGCCGCTGTCGAGCAGCGGGCCGCCGGAGTTGCCCGGGTTGATCGCCGCGTCGGTCTGGATGACGTCGTAGATCGGTCGCCGGGTGACCGACTGGATCTCGCGGCCGAGACCGCTGATCACGCCGGTGGTCAGGGTGTGATCGAGGCCGAACGGGTTGCCGATGGCGAACACGCTCTGGCCGACGCGCAGGTTGGCCGAGGTGCCGATGGCGATCGGCTTGAGCTTGTCGGCCGGGGCGTCGATGTGCAGGACCGCCAGATCCTTGTCGGGGGCGGTGCCGACGATCTTTGCCTTCCACGAGGTGTTGTCGTCGAGGGTGACCTCGGCATGGTCGGCGTTTTGCACCACGTGGAAGTTGGTGACGATGTGGCCGTCGGTATCCCAGACGAAGCCGGTGCCGGTGCCCTGCGGGATGTCGAAGACGTTGAAGCTCAGGCGGCTGCGCCGGCTCTCCAGACTGGTGATGTGGACCACGGACGGCGACGAGTTGTCGAACATCTCGATGGTCTGCTGCTCGGCCTGGCCCAGGTCGCCCTGCGGCGGCGTGATCGCCCGCGGCTCGGCTTTGGGCCGAGCCGGCCGGCTGGCCGCGCGCTGGCGCAACACCGTGTAGACCAGGGCACCCGCCACCAAAAGCAGGAGGATCGCCAACCAGCGGGTGACCGCAGAGGGTCCGCGGGTGTGGACGTGGGGCTGGATGGGTGGTTGCTCGGGGAGTGGCACGGCTGGATTCTACCCCGGGTTACCGGCTTCGCATGGCGCGGTATTCCCGCGCTCTGCGCGGCCGGTTACTGGGCGCTGTCGGGCCGATCGGGTAGGCTTCGAGGTGATGCCGAAGATCGACGCGGGACAGCTCGCCGAGCGCCTGGGTGTCACCGACGCCACGACGCGCCCGACGGGCGCGACCCCGATCCGCCGCAGCCTGGACCGCTTCCGCCGCCAGGTGGCTCGCCGCGCCACCGCGCAGATCTCCGACGCCGCCTTCCGCGGGCTGTCGGCGGCCGGGCGCCTGCACCCGCTGGCCGATCCGGCGCGCCACCAGGTCGAGGTGATCCGCGACGTCGCCTATGCCGACGACGGGCTGCCGGATCACACCCTGGACATCTACCGGCCGGCGGTGCGCCGCGGGCCGTTCCCTGTGGTGCTGTACGTGCACGGCGGCGGCTTCCGCCTGCTGTCCAAGGACACCCACTGGATCATGGGTCTGATCTTCGCCCGCTTCGGCTACCTGGTGTTCAACATCAGCTACCGGCTGGCCCCCGAGCACCCATATCCGGCCGCGCTGGAGGACACCTGTGCGGCGTACAAGTGGGTGATCGAGAACGCCGCCAACTACGGCGGCGACGTGTCGCGGTTGATCGTCGCCGGCGAGTCGGCCGGCGGCAACCTGGTGTCGGCGCTGACCGTGGCCACCTGCTACGAGCGGCCCGAGCCGTTTGCCCGCGAGGTGTTCGACCTGGGCGTGGTGCCCAGTGTAACCATGCCGTTCTGCGCCATCCTCCAGGTCACCGACACCGAGCGCTTCCGCGTGCGCCGCAAGCTGCCGTTCTGGGTCGACACGGTCCTGCGCGACGTCACCGACAGCTACCTGGAGGGCGCCGACGAAAGCCGCGAGGGTGGGCTCGGCCTCGCCGACCCGCTGCTGGTGATCGAAGGAGACCCGGCGCCGGCGCGGCCGCTGCCGCCGCACTTCTTGCCCGTCGGCACCAAGGATCCGCTGCTCGACGACAGCAGGCGCATGGCCGCCGCGCTCGATGCCCGCGGCGTCCCGTGCGAGGCGCGCTACTATCCCGGCGAGCTGCACGCGTTCCAGGCGATCGTCTGGCGCAAGGCAGCGCGCCGCTGCTGGCGCGACGCCTTCGCCTTCCTCCACCGCTATCTCGACCACGCTCCGGCCGCGTCCGCCGATCGCTCCGCCGCCAACGCCGGCTGAGCCGCGCCGTCTGCACTGACCGCGCATGACTGATCCGGCGCCGAAACGCTCGCGCCCGTTGTCGCTCACCGCGGCGATCGCGCTGGTCGTGGCCAACATGATCGGCACCGGCATCTTCACGACGACCGGCTACACCGCCGCCAGCGTGCCGGGGGGCGCGCCGATCCTCATCGCCTGGGCGCTCGGCGGCTTGATCGCGCTGTGCGGCGCCGCCGTCTACGGTGAGCTGGGCGCGCTGATGCCGCGGGCCGGCGGCGAGTACGTCTACCTGTCCGAGGCGTTTCGCCCGTGGGTCGGCTTCTTGTCCGGCTGGGTGTCGCTGGTGGTCGGCTTCTCGGCGCCGATCGCGGCGGCGGCCAACGCCTTTGGCGCCTACGCGGGCAAGAGCGTCGGCTGGGTCGACCCAACCGCGGCGGGCGCGGTGCTCATCGTCGCGGTCACGCTGCTGCACGCGGCGTCGGTGGTGGTCGGCGCCCGTGTGCAGACCGTCTTCTCGCTGCTCAAGGTCGGGCTGATCCTGTTCTTCGTCGTCGCCGGTCTGCTGGTCGGCGATGGCAGCGCCGCCAACCTGACCGCCGGCACCGGGGCGTCGGCGGTGACCACGGGGGTGTTCGCCAGCTCGCTGGTCTACATCTCGTTCAGCTACAGCGGCTGGAACGCCGCCGCCTACGTCGTCGGCGAGATCGAGCGGCCGCAGCGCAACCTGCCGCTGGCGCTGCTCGCCGGCACCGCCATCGTCACGTTGCTCTACGTCGGGCTCAACGCGGTCTTCCTCTACGCGGCGCCGCCGTCGCAGATGGCCGGGGTCAAGGAGGTCGGCGAGCTGGCCGCGACGCGTCTGTTCGGCAGTGGTATGGGGCGCGTGCTGTCGGGCCTCATCGCCTTCGCCCTGGTGTCGTCGGTCAGCGCAATGGTCATGGCCGGGCCGCGCATCTACATGGCGATGGCCGAGGACGGCCTGTTCTTCAAGGCGCTGGCCCGGCGCAACAGCGGCGGCGCGCCGGTGATCAGCGTGCTGGTGCAGGGGGCGCTGGCGCTGTTCCTCCTGTTCATCGCCCGCTTCGACCAGCTCATCAACTACATCGGCTTCACCCTGGCCATCTTCGCCACCCTCACGGTCATCGCCGCCCTGGTCCTGCGGGTCAAGCGGCCCAAGGCCGAGCGGCCGTACCGGACCCTGGGCTGGCCGGTGACGCCGATCCTGTTCGTCGGCTTCAATCTGTGGATGATCTACTTCGTGGTGAAGATGCGGCCGATGGAGTGTGCGGCCGGCGCCGGAACCCTGATCGCCGGCGGCCTCTTGTTCCTGTTCCTGGGGCCGTCCCGGCGCCGGGCCGCCCTCGGGTAGACCCCGGGGGCCGCGAGAGCGCCGTCCGGTCGCGTATCTGCGTCGCATGGCGGCGTCGCTCATCAGTCGCTGGGGCCCACCCCACTCCTTGCCCTGCTCGCAGCTACGCGATTTCGCTTCGCGTCGTAAACCGGATCGTCGCTCTCGGGCGTTAGAATCCCGGTGGTGACCCGGGGGACGATAACGGCGGCGCTGCTGGCGCTGGCGGCGGCGGCCTGTGGCGCCAGCCGCGAGAAGCCGGAGCCGAAGCCGGCGCCGGCGCCGATTCCCGCGCCGCGGCTGCCGTCCACCGCCGGGCGCCTGGCGCCGTCGTACGTCGACGCGCCGCCCGGGCCCGGCACCAAGGGCGACTACCTGGCCAACGTCGAGGACTGCTCGAGCTGTCACGCCGCCGTCGCCGCGCAGTGGGCGCAGAGCATGCACTCGCTGTCGTCGTTCAACAATCCCATCTACAAGGTCGCCTTCGACCGGCTGCGCGACGACGCCGGCAAGGGCACCAGCCGCTTCTGCGCCGGCTGTCACGACCTGCCGCTGTTGGTCGACGGCGCCATGGACCGTGACATCGCCCCGGACGATCCGCGCGCGCACGCCGGCGTCGCCTGCCGCACCTGCCACGGCATCACCCACATCGCGCCCGACGGCAACGCCAGCTTCTCGCTGCGCGCCGATCCGATCCCGATTCCCGACACCAGTGACAAGGCCAGCGTCGCCGAGCACAAGCGCGCGGCCAGCCGCGAGCGCTTCGGCGCCAAGCTGTGCGAGGGCTGTCACCGGTTGTTTCTCGGCACCGACACGCGCAACGCCCATCACCTCAACGGTCAGGACGAGGTCACCTCGTGGCGGTCGTCGGCCTACGCCGGCGCAGGCCTCAGCCGGGTCGACAGCGGCGTCGACCAGCACGACTGCATCGGCTGCCACATGCCCAAGATCCACTCGGACCTCGACGACCCGGCGGCCGACGCGCAGGGGCGCGTGCATTCACACCAGTTCCTCGGCGGCCACACCTGGATGGCGTCGATGCTCGGCGACGAGCCGCTGATCGAGGCGTCGCAGGCGTTCCTGCGCAACATCGTCAGCGCCGACGTCGCGTCGGTGCGAGAAGACGGTCGCGACTACCTGGGCGCCGACGGCGCGCCCGCCACCGCCGGCGCCGACGTCACCTTCGACGTGGTCCTGCGCAACCTCGGCGTCGGCCACAACCTGCCCGCCGGCGTGGTCGACCTGCAGGACAGCTGGATCGAGGTCGACGTTACCGACGCCCGTGGTCGTTTGATCGCCAGCACCGGCCACGGCCATCGCCGGGGCAAGAAGGATCCCAGCGCCCACGTCTTGCGCGTGACCCTGGCCGACGAGGAAGCGCGGCCGCTGTACAAGCACGAGACCAACCTGTTCCGCGCCTCGATCGTCGACCACACCATCGCCCCACGCGACGCGGCGGTGGTGTCGTATCACTTCCGCATGCCCGACCGGGTCGCCGGCCCGGTGCGCATCGACGCGCGACTGGTTCACCGCACGCGCAACATCGAGCTGCAACAGGCGGCGTGCGAGGTATCCAAGAGTCCCGAGGGACGGGCGCTCACGCGCGCCCGCGAGTCGTTCCGCGGCGTCGCCCTCGACCCGTGCAAGCCGCAGCCGATCACCACGCTGGCCGAGGACGCCGCCGTGCTCGGCGGTCCGCCGCCGGCCGACCCGCGCCCGCGCTGGCAGCGGTTGTACGAGCTGGGCATGGCCCGCGATCACGCCGTGCAGGAGGATCTCGACAGCGCGCGCACCGCGCTCGACGCCGCTCTTGCCGAGCTCGATGCGCAGAAGATCCACGGCCAACCGCGCGCCGCGGTGTTGGCCGAGATGGGCAAAATGGCCGGCCGCCAGGGACGCACCGACGAAGCGCTGGCGCTGCTCGATCGCGCCGACGCCGAGGCACCGGGCAACCTGGCGATCGCCCGCATCTGCGCCGCCGCGCTGATGCGCGTGTGGCGCTGGGACGAGGCGGTGGCGCCGCTGCGCCTGGCCACGGCCAGGGCGCCGACCAACCTCGACGGCCACGTGGCGCTGGCAGTGACCCTGGGCAGCCTGGGCCGCGACGCCGAGGCGCTGGACGCCGCCCGCGCCGGCCTGCTGTTGCAACCGCGGGAGCCGTCGCTCCTGCGCGTGCAGGCGCTGGCGCTGCGCGGTCTGGGTGCGCCCAGCGAGGCGGCGTTGGCCGCCTACGACCAGCACCGGCCGCCGGACGAGGCGACCGATCTGCGCATCCGCTGCGCGGCGGCGTCGCCCGACTGCGCGCGCGAGCGGACGCCGGTCCACACCCACGAGCTGGTCCCGGCACGCTGACGCCGGCGCACAGCATCGCTCTGCTCCCGGCGCCGCCCGCGAGGCCCGGTCCGACGTCACCGAGAGCGTCCGGGTGACGTCTGGCCGCCTGGGGCCGGGGCCGGGCCCGGCGTCGCGCCCGGCCGCCGCCGGGACGTTTGACGCCAGACTCCTAGATCGAGTTGCGATTGGCCCTGGCCACGGTCCGGCCGTGGCGCTCGCACAGGTGGCTGCCGTCCAGGACGGTCAGCGTCTTGAGCCGGTTCCGGTGGAAGAACACCCTGTAATGACTGCGTTTTCCCATGAACAGGTCGAGCTGCTTGCCGTTGATGTTGCCGCCCCGGTCGTCGGCCCGAACGCAGCCGTCGTGGACGAAGCCACCGTACGGGGCGTGGCCGGGCATGGTCAGGCCGTCCAGCTGGGGGATGTACAGCATGGTCCCGACCGGCACGATTCCCGGGTCGACCGCGACCGAGCGGTAGGGGACCAGCGGCCGCTTGCCGACGCCGACCCCCCACTTCTTGTACTTCTTGACGACGAAGAAGCAGGGCGAGCTGTCGCACTTGCAGGCGCCGGCGGTGTTGACCACCCGGCCGTCGCGCAGCTTGCCGGTGCCCTCGAGGGTCAGCCGGTGGGCGAAGCTCTTGGACACCTTCGCCAGCGGCTTGCAGGTTTTGCGCCTGTAGATCGGGACCGTGGCCGGTCCCTTGTCGCGGGCCTCGGCCATCCAGTAGTAGGTCACCTGGAACGTGCCCAGGTGGCGCGGCTCTTCCGGTTCGGGATCGACCGGCTCTTGGGCCGGGGTTTCGGCGACGGCGGGCGCTTCGGCGACCGCCGAGTCGGTTGCGTCGGCGGCCGGCGCGGGCGCGGCGGTGTCGGCGGCGGCGGTCTGCGAGTCGGGCTGGTCGTTGCCTCCCGCGCTACAGGCTCCGACTGCCGCGGTCAGTGCCGCGGCGAGAAATAAGCTACGTGTCGTTGGGTACTGCATGGATAGGGGCTTCGATAACGAGGGGTGGTTACAGGTGGGATGCCAGGTGGCGGATTGGGGAAGATGACCCGCCCCAACCGTGCCAGCGCGAACGACTGGGCCGCGGTTGGTGATGTGGATTTATGTTGGAAGGGCGAGCGTAAAGCGCTCGCCCCATCTGTCAACAGGGGATCGGCGGTGGAATTCGCGTGGCGCCCCCGATTGTTTCGCGGAGGTGTGGGCAATCGCGCGTGAAGTCTGCTCGTTGTACGGGAGCGCACCTTCCCAGGGGCGTGTCGGCCTCGGCCAGTCGCGGCACTGGAGGTCTTACTACGGTCGTAGTATAAAAATGGGCAGTCCCGCGATGGCCAAGACACCACCCGAGATAACCCCCGCCGAGTTCGACGTGATGAAGGCGCTCTGGCGTCTGTCCACCGGGTCGGTTGCCGAGGTTCGCGCCGAGCACGCGCGCATGTTCGGCAGCCACCTGGCCTACACCACGGTGATGACCCTGCTCGCGCGGCTCGCCGCCAAGGGGGCGGTGCACGTCGACAAGGCGCGGCAGCCGTACCTCTACCGGCCGGCCTTGCGCCGCGAGTCGGTGGTGCGCGCGCGCCTGCGCAAGTTCGTCGACACCGTCTTCGACGGCCAGGCCGACTCGCTGGTGCTGCACCTGCTCGAAGACGAGAGCCTGTCGCTCGACGAGCTCCGCCGCATCGAGCAGAACCTGGGCAAGGAGCCCGCGGGCGACGACGGCGATCCCGACTCCGGGGTCGATCGATGACCGGCGTCGACGCCGCAATCGGCCGGCTCGCCGAGCTGGCCGCCACCGGTCTCATCCACGGCACCATCCTGGCGATCCTCACCGAGGTGGCGTGCGCGACCCTGCTGCGTCGCGCCCGGCCGGCGGTGGTGGCGACATTGTGGACCGTGGTCCTGCTCAAGTTCGTGGTCCCGGTTGGGCCGGCGCTGCCGGTGTCGCTCAACGGCGCCTTCGACGCGGTGATGGGCATCGGCGACGGGGCCGCCTCGGCGCCCGTGGCCATGCCCCGCGCTGCGACGCCGCGCGCCCGGGTCGCCCCCGCCGGTCCTGCGACCACCCGGCTGGCGGTCGAGCTCGGCATCCTCGGGCTGTACCTCTTCGGCGTCGCCTGGGTCGCCCGCCGGCGCATCCACGTCTACCGCGAGGAACATAATAGTATCAATGGCTTTCCGGCCGCCGGGGACGACGTCTCCGAGCGGGTCGCGCGGCTGGCCGCGCGCCTGGGGCTGCGCCGCGCTCCGCGGGTGGTGGTCGGCGGCGAGGCCTCCGGGCCGTACCTGGTCGGCCTCCGCCGGCCGGTCATCGCCGTGCCGCCGTGGCTGGCCTCCGGGCGTCGCGAGCAGCTCGACGCGGCGTTGATCCACGAGCTGGCCCACGTTCGCCGCGGCGACCCGTGGCTGCGGCTGGTGCAGCTGGCGGTGCGGACCCTGTTCTTCTTCTGGCCGGTGGTCGGCTGGGTCAGCCGGCGCCTGGATCTGTCCCGCGAGATAGCCTGCGATCAGTGGGTCGTCGCCCGCGGACAGATGGCGCCGCGCGACTACGCCGCCGTGCTGGTCGCGTTGGCGCGCCGCACCCGCGGCGCCCGGGTTCCCGGCACCGCCATGGCCCCGGCCCGCAGCCAGCTCGGCCGCCGGGTCGACTGGTTGGTGCGCCGCAGCCCCGGCTCGGCGCCGCGCATCGGTCCGCTCACCGGGGCGGCGGTGGTCGGCTGGGCCGTGGTCAGCCTCGCGGGCTCGGCCCGGGCAGACCATCCCCTCACCGCGCCGCGGGCTCGCTGCGTGGTCGACGAGTCGCTGATTGGCCAGATCATGGCCACCTATCCCGAGGCCGACCTCGACGGCGACGGCCAGCTGACCCGCGCAGAGATCTGCGCGCACAACGAGCGGATGAAGCGGCAGCTAGTCGACCGGGCGTTCGCCGACCTGGCTCCGGAGGAGGCGCGCACGGTGGCCGCCCAGGTGGACCCGTTCGTCGACGCCGACGGCGACGGCCAGCTCAGCGCGGCCGAGCTGGACGCGGTGAAGGACCGTCTGGCATCGACCCTGGATCCCCAGGTGCTCAGCCTCGATCCGGTCGCCTTCCCCGGGCAGATGTGCGAGGAGGAGGCGGCGCCGCAGATGTGCGCGGATGCGCCCGATGCGCCCCTGGCTTCGTTCCCCGAGTAGTCCACCTTCACCCGGATCGTGGTACATAGGGGCGTGCCCGATCGGCCGGCATCGATGATCGCTCCGGCGGCGGTCTTCGACCGCAACCGGCTGAACTTCAGCTGGCTCCTGCGCCTGCGCTGGAGCTCGATCGCCGGCCAGATCGCCACCATCCTCGGGGTCCAGTGGCTGGTCGGCGTCGATGTTCCCGGCGCGGCGCTGGCGCTGGTGATCGGAGTCGAGCTGGCGTCCAACCTGGCCTGCGCCCTGTGGTTCCGCCGCCAGCCGGAGGTGCACGAGTGGCACCTGGCCGCGGTCATGGCCCTCGACGTCGCGCTGCTGACGGTGCTGCTCTACTTCACCGGCGGGCCGTTCAACCCGTTCAGCTTCCTCTACCTGGTGCAGATCGCCCTGGCCGCGGTGGTGCTCCACGCCCTCTGGACCTGGACCCTGGTGGCGCTGTCGTTCAGCGCCTTCGGCACGCTGCTCCTCGACCACCGCGCCCTGCACCTGTCGCAAGGTCAGCACGAGAAGGGGATGTGGGTCGCCCTCGGCGTGGCGTCGGCCTTCATCGTCCACTTCCTGCTCCGCGTCACCGGCGACCTGGCCGAGCGCGAGCGCGAGCTGGGGCTGGCGCGCACCACGGCCGCGCGGCAGGAGCGCATGGCGTCGCTGGCGACCATGGCCGCCGGCGCCGCTCACGAGCTGGCCACGCCGCTCGGCACCATCGCGCTGGTGGCCAAGGAGCTCGAGCGCCAGCTGCAGGGCGCGGCGCCGCAGTCGCCCGACGGGCAGCTCGACGACCAGCTCGACGACATCCGCCTGATCCGCGAGCAGGTGGCCCGCTGCCGGCTGATCCTCGATCAGATGGCGTCGGGCGCGGGGGAGAGCGCCGGCGAGGGGCTCGAGTCGCTGGCGCTGGAAGAGCTGCTGGCGCGGGCGACTCGCAACGTGCGTCCGGCGCCGGCGGTCGAGCTGCGGCTGGCCGGCGACTCGGCCGGCACCACGCTGCGGATTCCGCCGCAGGCCGTCGAGCAGGCGCTGCGCAGCGTGATCACCAATGCCCAGGATGCCTCGCCCCCCGACCGCCCGGTCGAGCTCCACGCCGAGCAGACCGGCGGCGTCGTGCGCGTGCGCGTGCGCGACCGCGGTCGCGGCATGGTGCCCGAGGTCGCCGCCCGCGCCGGCGAGCCGTTCTTCACCACCAAGGCCCCGGGCAGCGGCATGGGCCTGGGCCTGTTCCTCACCCGCGCCGTCGTCGAAAAGCTCGGCGGCGTCCTCGACATCCGCTCGGCGGTCGGCGTCGGCACCGTGGTCGACTTGACGCTGCCGACCGGCGAGTTACCTCCCGTAGTGGGGCGATGAACAGCCACCGACCATCGATCCTGATCGTCGACGACGACGAGGTGTTCCGCACCCGCCTGGGCCGCGCCTTCGACGCCCGCGGCTACGACACCCGCACCTCTGGCGACTACACTGGCGCGGTCGACTTCGCCCGCGACGAGTCACCCGAGTTCGCCGTCGTCGACCTGCGCATGCCCGGACCCGGCGGCCTCGAGCTGGTCCGCGAGCTGAAGAAGATCGACCCGGCGACCAAGGTCGTCATCCTCACCGGCTACGGCTCCATCGCCACCGCCATCGACGCCATCCGCCTGGGCGCCACTCACTATCTGCCCAAGCCGGCTGACGCCGACGACATCGTCGCCGCCTTCGCCCGCGGCGCCGCGCCGCCCCTGGATCCCCCGGCGCCCGAATACACCGAAGCCCCATCCCTGGCCCGGGCCGAGTGGGAGCACATCAACCGCGTCCTCTCCGACTGCGGCGGCAACATCTCCGAATCCGCCCGTCGCCTGGGCATCCACCGCCGCTCCCTCCAGCGCAAGCTCCAGAAGTATCCCCCCTCCAAGTAGGGGGTAACGTTCCGGTGCCATAGGCGTTTGGAATCACTCCGGCCCGGGGGTAACGTTCAGCCCGGGGGTAACGTTCCGGTGCCATAGGTGTTTGGAATCACTCCAGCCCGGGGGTAACGTTCCGGTGCCATAGGCGTTTGGAATCACTCCAGTTTTCATCCGGAGTGTCCAGAGCCCGTCTGCGAGCCCGGGGGTAACGTTCCGGTGCCACAGGTGTTCGGAATCACTCCAGTTTTCATCCGGAGTGTCCAGAGCCCGTCTGAGCCCGGGGGTAACGTTCCGGTGCCACAGGTGTTCGGAATCACTCCAGTTTTCATCCGGAGTGTCCAGAGCCCGTCTGTGCCAGAAGTTGCCGGTCTGGGGAGTTCGGCGTCCTCTCCACTATTCGTCATCCGCGGTTGTGCCGCGTTTTCGACTTCGGTCTGCAGTTGCTGCTCGTGTTTGCCGATCAGGTGGCGATCCTGGTCGGCAACGCGCGGTTGCTGGACGAGAACGCCCGCCGCGCTCGCGAGCCGGAGCGTGCGCAGGCCGAGATCTAGGCACTGCTCGCCGAGCGCACCGAACTCCTGGCCGAGCGCACCCGCGAGCTAGCCCTCGCGCGCCGCGATCTGGCCACGGTAAGGCGGCGGTTCCTCGGCGAGCGCGGTGCCTTCGGACTCATCGGCCGGTCGCCGGCGATGGAGCGCGTGTTCGAGCTGATCGAGCGCCTGGCCGCCACCGACGTCCCGGTGGTGGTGCTCGGCGAGTCGGGCACCGGCAAGGAGCTGGTCGCCCGCGCGCTGCACGAGTACGGCCCGCGCAAGGAGGCGCCGATGGTGTCGGTCAACTGCGGCGCGCTGCCCGAGCAGCTGCTCGAGAGCGAGCTGTTCGGTCACGTGCGCGGTGCCTTCACCGGCGCCGAGCGCGATCGCCGGGGACTGTTCGAGACCGCCAGCGGTGGAACCCTGTTCCTCGACGAGATCGGTGACACGCCGCCGCGCATGCAGGCGACGCTCTTGCGCGCGCTGCAGGAGGGCGTCATCCGCCGGGTCGGCGGGATCCGACGCCCCGGTGTCGCTGGACGCCGCACCGATAGGCGATGGTGCCGTCCCGCCCGGCGACGGCGGCGTGGATGACGGCGGCGCGAGCGACGGCGGCGTGAGCGACGGCGGCCTACCCGACGACGGCAGCCCCGGCGACGGCAGCTCCGGCGACGGCAGCGTGGCGATGTAGCCGGCCGTCACTCCCCGGTGTCGACGTCGGGGACGCGGACGCCGAGCAGCGCCATGCTGCGCAGCGCGCCATCCAGCGAGAAGCGGGTGTCGCGCAGGCGATTGGTCGTCGGGTCGATCTGGTAACCGACGAGGATTTCGCCGTCGAGCTCGTCGCCGCTGTGCAGGGTGCGCGCGGTCATGACTAGAAGCGCTGGGCGACGTCGAGTGCGACGCCGACCATGCTGCGCGAGCGCAGACTGTCGCTGAGGGGCAGGTAGAGGCGCAGGCCGAAGACCGTCGACCGCTCGCGGTGGCGGAAGCCGAGATCGAGGGTGTGCAGGAAGTTATCGCCGCTGCTGTCGTCGAGGATGTCGGACACGATGGTCACCTCGGTGATCATCGCGGTGCGCTCGGTCAGGCGCACGCCGCCGCTGGCGCCCAGGACCATGAGGAAGACGTCACCGGCCCCGTCGACCACGAGCATGTGCGAGGCCAGATGCAGCTGGAGGAACAGCATCTCGTCGTCGATGCGGGCGTCGGCTCGCAGCCGCAGGGTGGTGGTGCGCGGCTGGTAGTGGCCGGGGAACGGCACGCGGAAGACCGAATGATCAAAGGCAGCGGCACGGCCGTCGCCGGTGTCGGGCGCGGTGGGGAACGATACCGATCCGCCGACCGCCCAGCCGATGCCGTGGCCAGGGGCGCGCAGGGTGTAGCCGGCGCCGGCGGTCACGTTGCCCAGGGCCAGGCCGGAGCGCCCGCTGCCGCTCTCGTAGGCCACCGGCAGCACCGCCTCGAGGCTGAGCCGCCGGGTGATGGGAAACTCGCCGCCCAGCTCCGCCCCGACCAGCGTCAAGCCGCTGGGGATGGACGACATGTGGCCGAGCATCAGTTCCAGGCTGGCCGCCCGCTCTGGCGTCATCCCGGGCATGTGGAACGGCGCCGTCGCCGACACGTCGGACGGGTCGGCCAGGGCGCCCCGGGCCAGGGCGGCGATCATCGCGACCACCAGAGCGCGTCGGAGCATGCCGCGATGATACGGATGAAGGTAGAATTGCGCGAGTGCGATCCATCTTCCGCGACGAGCTCGTGGCCGGAGTTGCCGGTGCGACTGTCGTCGCGGCGATCGAGATCGCGCGGGTAGGCGGCAGCGCCGGCCTGGCGCTGACGCTGGTGGCGCTGTTTGCCGCCCTCGGCCTGGCGATCGGCGCGGCGATGGCTCTGTCCGAGCGCCTGGTCGCTCGCGCCGCCCTGCGCGGTCCGGCGGCGGCGGCGGCCCGCGCGTTGCCCGCGCTGATCGCGCTGATCCCGGCCAGCGCGACCCTGTTCGAGGGCGCCCGCGCCAGCGAGCTTCCCGGCGCCGGCAGCGGCGACCTGTGGTTCCCCGCGCTGGCGTTCGCGCTGCTGGCGGTGGCGGTGTCGTTTGCCGGGCGCATCGCCGGCGGCTGGCTGGGGCTGGCGCCGCGCACTACCCGCGCGCTCCTGGCCGGCGTGCTGGTGCTGTTCGCGGTGGTGGTCGAGCTGGCCAATCGCCGCTTCTACCGCACCGAGTATCCGCGAGTACACACGTTGATGGTGGTGGCGTCGTGCGTGGCGCTGGCGGTAGCCGCGCGGGTGGCATTCTCGGGCGCCGGGCCGATGCCGTGGCGGCGGACCGCCGTCGTGCGCGGCGCGCTGACCGCGGTGGTGGTCGGTGGCCTCGCGCTGGCGCTCGGGTTGGGGCTGGGGCGCGAAGCGGACCGCTGGGCGCTGGCGACGCACGGCAACGACGGCCGCCACCTGGTCGCGCTCGCCCGCCATCTGATGGATCGCGACGGCGACGGCTTCTCCGCCGCGCTCGGCGGTGGCGACTGCGACGACGGCGATCCGGCGATCAGCCCCGCCGCTACCGATCGGCCGGGCAACGGCGTCGACGAAGATTGCGACGGCGCCGACGCCGAGGCAATTGCGCCGCCGCCGGCACCGGTGGCGACCGACGCCGAGCGCAACAAGGCGACCGCCGTGCTGCGCTCGCGACTGCGGGGCATGAACGTGCTGCTGGTTTCGGTCGACGCGCTGCGCGCCGACGTGGTGTCGCCGCCGGAGTTGTCGCGCTACCCGGCGCTGGCGTCACTCCTGGGGCGCTCGCGCCGCTTCGCCCGCGCCCAGGCGCCGGCCTCGGGCACCGACGTGTCCCTGTCGTGTCTGCTCACCGGGCGCGTCGATCCGTTCGTGCCGGTAGAGGCGACGCTGATCGAGGCGCTGCGGGCCAGCGGCCGTTCCACGCAGGTGATCTTGCCGCGCGAGGTGATGCGCTGGGCGCCCGAGACGCTGCTGGTGCGCGGCGCCGATCACGTCGACCAGGTGGTCAACGACAAAGAGCAGCGCGACGTCGGCGGGGACACCACGTCGATCGAGACCACCGATCGGGCGATCGACTTCCTCGAGCACCTCGGCGATCAGCCGTTCGCCATGTGGGTGCACTACTTCGACGTCCACGAGCATCTGCAGATCCACCCCGGCGATCGCGCGCTGCGCGAGCTGATCGGCGGCGCGCCGGAGACGCTGGCCGAGAAGTACCGGGCGCTGGTCGCGCTGACCTCGCGCGAGATCGGCCGCTTGCTCGACACACTGGCGGCGCGAGGCCTGGCCGACCACACGGTGATCGTCTTCTTCGCCGATCACGGCGAGAGCTTGCACGAAGATCCGCGCCTGCCCGACAACCACGGCCTCTACGTCTACCAGACCCTCACCCGCGTGCCGCTGGCGATCGCGGTGCCGGGCACGCCGCCGGCGGTGATCGACGAGCCGATGTCGCTGCTCGACATCTACCCGACGCTGGCCGACCTGCTGTCTGTGCCGTGGCCCGACGACGCTGCCGGCCTGAGCCTGGCCGGGGACCTGCTTTGCGATCCGCCCGGCCACTGGCTGCACCCCCACCGCGTGCTGGTGATGAACGAGTCCGAGCAGTGGGGCGTGCTCGAGTGGCCGTACAAGTTGATGGTGCGGCCCAAGGACAACCTGGTCGAGCTGTACGACCTGTCGGCGGACCCGGGCGAGCACGACAACCTGGCCGCGCAGGAGCCGGCCCGAGTGCGCCGGCTCAAGAGCCTGTATCGCGGCTTCCCGAAGGTGTCGATGGACCGGAGCCGTAAAGGACGACGCTGGCGGCTAGAGCAAGCGCGACCACCGCACAAGCGGTGAAGCCCAGCACCAGGAAGGTGCTGGCGTGGGCGGTCCAGCGCGGCACCAGCGGCGGATCGGTGGCGATGCCGGCGAGCTGTGGCGCGCCGCCCGAAAGCACCAGCGCGCCGAGTGTCACCGCTGCCGGGAGCGCCAGCGCGGCGATGGTCGCGCGCACGGCGCTATTGTGGCGCAGAGCGCGGGTGACCGCTACCGCCAGGATCATCAGGCCGGGCAGGGCGGCCAGGTAGATGATCTGTCCGTTCTTCTTGTAGATCATGTGGGTCGACAGCGATGGCACCAGCTCGAACGTCACCAGCGACAGGTAGGCCACCGGCCACCACCACGGCAGCATTCCCCAGTGGCCGCGGGCGGCCCACGCGGTGAGCAGCGTGGCGAGGAGCAGCAGCGCCGCGGCGGTCAGCCAGGCGCCGAGCGGAGCGCGTGGCAAGGTCGCGTCGCGGTCGACCGGTGCTGCCAGCGCGGCGTAGAGCGGACGCCCGGCCGAGCGCGGATCGGGGGTGGCGCCGACCGAGTCGGCCAGCGCGCGGCTGAGGTCGACCATGTGCAGGTAGTTGCCGGGCGGCGCCGATAGGCCGGACGGCAGATCGCCGGCGATGCACGCGCGCACCGTGCGGATGCGCGGCTCGGGGCCGCCGTGACCGCCGCCGGCGCGGTGGCCGTGGTCGGCGAGCACGAACCAGCGGGTCTTGCCGTCGGGGTGAGCGCGGGCCTCGTCCGCGACCAGCCGCCCGAGCAGCGCGTCGGCCGACGCGGCGACGTCGCGGAAGGCGCGCGAGTCGCGGCCGGCCTTGTGCGCCACGGAGTCGGTGCGGAGGATGTGGACGAACGCCAGGCGCGCGTCGCTGGTGATCGCCCGGTCTGCGGCGCGCTCGAAGCCGCGCGGCGTGTCGAAGTCGAGCCACGGGCGCCAGCGGGTCCCCAGGCTCCAGTACGGCGGCTCGTGATCCGGCTCGGGCGGCAGCGCGGTGGCGAAGCCGACCGAGTGGGTGATCTTGCCGTGCGACTCGGCCACCGCGATCGAGCCGGGCACCTGCGCCGGGATGCTGCGTCGCGGCGGCGGCAACAGGCCATAGAAGAACAGCACCCCGGTTTGCTGCTGGGTCAGCCCGGTCCACAGGACGTGCTGCACCGGCAGCGACACGGTGGGGAAGCCGACGTCGACCACCAGGTCGAGGCCGCGGGCGCAGACCGCCGAGTAGTTGGGCAGGCCGGCGGCGGTGACCCGGTCGACGCCGTCGAGCAGGACTACGCGCACCCGCCCGGCCGGCCGCAACCCGCGGGTGGCCAGCGCCGGGTCGTCGGGCAGCGCCAGCGACGGTGGCGGCGCGCCTCCGCTGCCGGGCACGAAGAAGCTGCGGATATACGAGGCGCGGAAGCGATAGGTGGAGTAGCCGAGGGCGCCCAGCGCGGCGGCGAGGAGGAGCGCGTGGATGCGGGCGCGGGGCACGCCCGAAGTCTACTCCAAGCCGTCGCGCCTACCGCGCGGGGGCGCTGGGCGCATCGCCGTCGCCGGTGGCCGCGACCCGCGGCGCCGGCAGCGGCTCGGCCGCGATCTCGTTGCCGGTCACCCGCGGCAGG
>Ga0114931_10002895_pt1 | contig 21806 bp, 24 predicted proteins | sample 2SBtaG_FD_89579 | JGI IMG/M metagenome (GOLD analysis project Ga0114931, IMG submission 89579) | Deep subsurface microbial communities from Kolumbo volcano to uncover new lineages of life (NeLLi) - 2SBTROV14_V59a metaG | ecosystem: Environmental > Aquatic > Marine > Volcanic | place: Kolumbo... | reverse complement strand
GTGGGGCGTGGGCGTGAAGATACGCCGATCCTGCCCGGTGAGCTTGATACGCACGATGCGTCCGTACTCACCGGGCTCGACCCCGCCGGCACGATGGCATTGGGCCTGGCCCTTGCAGTGCAGGCCGTAGGCGGTGGCCGGGCAACGGTACTTGAGGGTGTCACGATCGGCTTCGAACCCCTGGAAGGCCAAGTCACGTTGCTCGCCGGTGGCAGGACAGAGGCAATGAACACAGCCCTTCTCGGTATACACGATCGTATCGGCGCACTGGGGGTTCAGTGGTCGGGTAATGGGCTGGCTCGGGTCGTAGTCAGGTGCCTGGCGTTCTTCACGCCAGAGTGCCCGGGTATCGATCAGGGGACGGATACGGTAGTCGTCCCACAGCAGGGCCTTGGTCTCGCCGCTGTCCAGTCCCCGGTCTGCGCTGAAGTCTCAGCGAGTCGATCGAGGGATGCTGAAACACCACCCCGGCAAGGAGGGCTTCCACATGGGGCGGACTGGATAATCATCCCGACCCTTGCCGCGCATGACCTCCAGGTATTGAATGATCTGCTCATCCGGGAGATGATCACGAACCAGGACAAGACGATCGAGGTCAGAGCGGGCCTCTACGTCCTCCCAGGTAAACAAGTTTTCTTGCCTCAGATTTCCTTTGTGGGTTCAAGCGGTTAGCGACAGCGTAAATGTCTCCAACAGGGGTTCGCTCTTTCCCTCCGGGAAAGGTATAATTTCCTGATTTGCTGATAGAGGCTCAGCCTGCTGGGCCGGTTTTTTTCGTGCAACGGAGGAAGTTACCTGTGAAGATCGAGGCGGTATCCCAATTTGGCAAGACTATGGTCGCAGGCGCCTTTGTCCTGTTTTCCGTGCCCCAGGCGTTCGCTGCCGGGCGGGCCGATGTCCTGGAGCGGATCGCGCCCATCGGCCATGTGGCCATAGGTGAAGCGGCGCCCGCCGCTGCCGCCCCGGCCGCCAAGGCCGGACCGGCCCCCGAACCGGCAGCGGCTCCAGCCCCCGGCCCGAAGTCCGTTTCTGGTTCGAAGCCGGCCCCTGCCGCTGCCTCCGGTGGGGCCGATGGTGCGGCTTTGTTTGCCGCCAAGGGCTGTGGTGGCTGTCACGGGCCGGATGCCAAGAAGACCCTGATGTCGGTCTATCCAAAACTGGCCGGGCAGAGCGCCGACTATCTGCTGGCGCAGATGCATGATATCAAGAGCGGGGCCCGCAACAACGGTCAGGCGGCGGTCATGAAGGGGATCATCGCCGGGGTGTCCGACGCGGAGATGCAAGCCATCGCGGGGTGGTTGAGCGGCCTGAGTCGCAAGTAGGGATCACCTGCTCGATCACGATGGACGGGCCGCCCAGGGACGCCCGTCCGTTTCTGTGAGCTACGACAACATGGCCTTCAGGTTGGCCAGGTGGGCGGAGCCCCGCTGTTGCTTCTGTTCCTCCGACAGCTGGCTCTTCTGCCCCTCCCACTCCATGTCTTCCTCCGGCAGTTCCTGCAGGAAGCGGCTGGGTTCGCAGCGCACCAGTTCACCATAGCGCTTGCGCCTGGCCGCATAGGTCAGGGTCAGACTACGCTGGGCGCGGGTGATGCCGACATAGGCGAGGCGGCGCTCCTCCTCGATATTCTCCTCCTCGATACTGCTGCGGTGAGGCAGTAGCTCCTCCTCCATGCCCACCAGGAAGACGTGGGGAAACTCCAGTCCCTTGGAGGCGTGCAGGGTCATCAGGTGCACCTGGTCCGGGTCGCTCTCCTCGTTCTGGCGTTCCAGCACGTCCATCAGGGTCAGGTGGTTGATCATCTCCGCCAGGGTCTTCTCCTGCAGTTCGCGGTTCTGCAGGGCGTTGAGCCACTCGAGCAGGTCGTCCACGTTCTCCATGCGCCGCTCGGCGACCCCGTCGCTGCTGCTGTTCTCCCGCACCCAGTCGGCATATTGGATCTCTTCGACCAGGGCGCGGGCGACCTTGACCGGGTTTTCGTTGGCGGCCCGTTGGGCGTAGTGGTCGATCATCCGCGAGAACGCCTGCAGGCGCCCCAGGGGGCGGCTGGAGAGCTGGCTCTGCAGGCCCAGCTCGTCGCAGGCCGGCAGCATACCGGTCTCCCGTTGCTGGGCGTAGGCGCCGAGCTTCTCCAGGGTCGATGGGCCGATCTCGCGCCGCGGGGTGTTGACGATGCGCAGAAAGGCGGTGTCGTCGTCCGGGTTGGCCAGCAGTCGCAGGTAGGCCATGATGTCCTTGACCTCGGTGCGGGCGAAGAAGGAGGTGCCGCCGCTGAGGAAGTAGGGGATGTTGTGGCTGCGCAGGGCCTTCTCGAAGGGGCGCGCCTGGTGGTTGCCACGATAGAGGATGGCGTAGTCGCCATGCCGGGTCTTGCTGGTGAAGCGCTGGTGGAGGATCTCGGAGACCACCCGCTCCGCCTCGTGCTCCTCGCTGCGGCACTCCAGCACCCGGATCGGCGCGCCCGTTCCCAGTTCGCTCCACAGGCGCTTCTCGAAGACATGGGGGTTGTTGGCGATGAGCCGGTTGGCGGCCTTGAGGATGCGCCGGCTGGAGCGGTAGTTCTGTTCCAGCTTGGTGACCTTGAGCTGGGGGTAGTCCTGCTGCAGCCGGGCCAGGTTCTCCGGGCGCGCCCCACGCCAGGCGTAGATCGACTGGTCGTCGTCGCCGACCACGGTGAAGCGGGCCTGCACCCCGGCCAGCTGGCGCACCAGCTCGTACTGGGCCAGGTTGGTATCCTGGTACTCGTCCACCAGCAGGTGACGGATGCGGTTCTGCCAGCGTTCCAGGGCATCCGGGTCGTCCTGGAACAGCCCCACCGGCAGCAGGATCAGGTCGTCGAAGTCGACCGCATTATGCCTTGAGGTGGCGCTGGTAGCTGGCATAGAGCAGGGCCTGGGCGGTATCCAGCTCGTCCTGGGCCTGTTGCAGGGCCTGCTTGGGGCCGATCATCTCGTTCTTCCAGGCCGAGATGCGCCACTGGGCGCTGGAGACCACCGCCTCGTCGCCGCTGTTCTGCTTGCGCAGCAGGTCCTTGAGTAGGGTGGCGCTGTCCCGGTCGTCGAAGATGGAGAAGCCGGGCTTGTAGCCGAGCCTGCCCAGCTCACGACGCAGGATATTGAGCCCCAGGGTGTGGAAGGTGGAGATATTCAGCCCCTGCCCCTTGCCGCCGCCCAGTTGCCGGGCGATGCGCTCTTTCATCTCCCGCGCCGCCTTGTTGGTGAAGGTGACTGCGGTGATCTGGCGCGGCTGGATGCCGCAGTGCTCCACCAGGTGGGCGATCTTGCTGGTGATCACCCGGGTCTTGCCGCTACCGGCGCCGGCCAGCACCAGCAGGGGGCCGTCGGTGTAATGAACCGCCTCGCGCTGACCGTGGTTGAGGCCACTCATCGTTCACCCCCCGGCCGCTGCAGGCGATAGAGCGCGGAGATGTCTTCTTCCCCGTGGCCGGCCTCCACCAGCCGGCGGTAGTCGGCCAGGGTCTGTTCCAGCAGCGGCAGGTCGAGCCCCTGGGACTGGGCCATCTGCTGGCAGATGAGCAGGTCCTTGAGGTGCAGTGTGACCTTGAATCCGGGCGTGTAGCGGCCCGCCAGCATCGTCTTGCCCCGGTGTTCGAGGAACCAGTTGCCCGCGGCCCCGCCACTGACCACATCCACCACCCGGGGCATATCCAGCCCCTGGGCCTGGCCAAACGCCAGGGCCTGGCAGACTGCCTGGTTGATGCCGGCGGCCATCACCTGGTTCACGGCCTTGCTGGCCTGACCGGCCCCCACCGGTCCCATGTGGGTGACCGAGCGGGTGAAGGCGGCGAGGGTAGGACGCAGCCGCTCGATCACCCCGGCGTCGCCACCGGCCATCATCACCAGGCGGCCTTTGCGGGCCCCCTCGGTGCCGCCGGAGACCGGTCCGTCGACGAAGGCCAGCCCCCTTTGCTCCAGCCGCCGGGCCGCCTCACGGGCGGTCTCGGTGCTCACGGTGGAGCAGTCCAGCAGGGTCCGGCCGGGGTCGAGGGCGGGCGCCAGCCGATCGATCACCTCCAGCAGATCGGTATCGCCTGAGACACAGGTGATGATCAGCCCGGCCTGAGCGGTAGCGGCGATATCCTCCACCAGGGGCAGGCCGTACTGCTCCGCCAGGGGCTCGGCATGGGTCCGGGTGCGGTTCCAGGCGGCCTGCAGCAGGCCGGCCCGGTGCAGGTTTCGGGCGATGCTTCCGCCCATGGCGCCCAGGCCGATCAAGCTGGTTGGAATGGTGGGGCTCTGCTGGGACATGGCTCTCGTCTGGCGGTTGGGGCAGGGGAGATTACGCCAGGGAGGCCGATGTGAGCAACCGCTGCTTCTGTCAGCCCCCGGTTGCTTGCTATGATGGCGCGCCTGTGGGCCCAATCCTAGTTGACAGTATGCCATGACCATCAATATCAGAGACCGTCGGCACCAGCCCAGGGGGCGCAAGGACAGCCAGCTGACCCGGGAGTCCTGGCGGGTCTTCCAGATCATGGCGGAGTTCGTGGAGGGCTTCGAAGAGCTTGCCAGCATCAGCCCCTCGGTGAGCTTTTTCGGCTCGGCACGCACCCCCAGGGATCACGCCTACTACGCCCTGGCGGAGGAGATCGCCCGGCTGCTTTCTGACAGCGGCTTCTCGGTGGTCAGCGGCGGGGGCCCGGGGATCATGGAGGCGGCCAACAAGGGGGCCTTCGAGGGCAAGTCGCCGAGTATCGGGCTGAATATCATGCTGCCCCTGGAGCAGGGTGGGAATCCCTACCAGGACATCAGCCTCAACTTCCGCCACTTCTTCGCCCGCAAGGTGATGTTCGTCAAGCATGCCTCCGCCTATGTGGTGATGCCTGGGGGCTTCGGCACCCTGGACGAGTTCGCCGAGATCCTCACCCTGGTGCAGACCGGCAAGACCCGGGAGATCCCGATCATCCTGGTAGGCAGCCGGTTTTGGCAGGGGTTGCTGGACTGGTTCCGCCATACCCTGTGCGAAACCGGTACCATCGACAGCTCGGACCTGAACCTGGTGCAGGTACACGATGAACCCAGGGCGGTGGTGGATGCGATCTTTGCCCACTACGAGACCCGGGGGTTTCAGCCCTCCCCCGAGGAGCAGGAGATCTTGCTGGAGCTCTGACCCGTATACCCAGAGACCAGCAGCAGACAGGAGCAGAACATGGCGAACCGAGTCAACCTTCTACAATTCCTTGCCGGCGCCACCCTGGCGCTCTCCCTGACGGCCACCCAGGCCCTGGCGGGCAAGCCTGAAGGGGTGCCTGAACCCCCGGAGGTCCCACCGGTGCTGGTGGACGGTCAGCCCATCGAGCCGGAGGTGACCATCGTCACCCGGGAGGAGGGGACCATCTACGAGTACCGCATCAACGGCCAGCTCTACATGGCCAAGGTGCAGCCGGTGGTGGGCCCCCCCTACTATCTCTACGACCGGGATGGGGACGGTGAATTCGACTCCCGCTCCAGCGATCCACGCAATATCTCTATCCCCCAGTGGATCCTGCTGCGTTGGTGAAGGAGGGGATATGACGGGTTGGCTGGTGCGCCTGGCGGATGGATTCGATGCCCTCAACGAGGGGCTGGGGCGCTCGGTCGCCTGGCTCAGTCTCGCCATGGTGCTGGTCACCTTCGCCATCGTGGTGCTGCGCTATGCCTTCGATCTGGGCTGGATCTGGCTGCAGGAGTCGGTCACCTATATGCACGCCACCCTGTTTCTGATCGGCGCCGCCTATACCCTGAAGCACCAGGGGCATGTGCGGGTCGACATCTTCTTCCGGCGCTTCTCCCCCCGGGGGCAGGCCTGGGTCGACCTGCTGGGCAGCCTGCTGCTGCTGCTGCCGGTCTGCCTGTTCATCTTCAAGACCAGCTGGGGCTATGTGGCCCAGTCCTGGGCCCTGCACGAGGGCTCCCGGGAGGCCGGTGGGCTCAACGGGGTCTATCTGCTGAAGAGTCTGATCCTGCTGATGGCCGGGCTGCTGGTGTTGCAGGGGGTCTCCATGGCCATCCGCTGCCTGCTGGGGCTGCTCGGGCATCTGCCCCTGAGCCGGGTCGAGGAAGAGGCCCCCTGATGGAGGCGTTGCTGCCGCTGCTGCTGTTCGTCGTGGTCTGCCTGGTGCTGCTGTGCGGCTATCCGGTGGCCTTCTCCCTGGGGGGGACGGCCCTGGCCTTCGCCTGGATCGGCGGGCTGGCGGGCTATTTCGACGACGCCTTTCTCAGTGCCCTGCCCAACCGCCTCTACGGCGTCATGACCAACGAGACCCTGATCGCCGTGCCCTTGTTCATCTTCATGGGGGTGATGCTGGAACGCTCCCGGGTGGCGGAGAACCTGCTCGATACCATGGCCTCCCTGTTCGGCCCGCTGCGCGGCGGTCTGGGCATCTCGGTGACCCTGGTGGGTATGCTGCTGGCGGCCAGCACCGGTATCGTCGGCGCCACCGTGGTGACCATGGGGCTGCTCTCCCTGCCCACCATGCTGCGTCGCAACTACGATCCGGGGCTCTCCACCGGGGTGATCTGCGCCTCCGGCACCCTGGGGCAGATCATCCCCCCCTCCATCATCCTGGTGCTGCTGGGTGACGTACTCTCCGCCGCCTATCAGCAGGCCCAGCTGAACATGGGCATCTACTCACCCAAGACCGTCTCGGTGGGGGACCTGTTCATCGGCGCCATCGTACCCGGGCTGCTGCTGGTGCTGCTCTACCTGGCCTACCTGGTGGGGGTGGCGATCTTCCGCCCCGAGGCGGCGCCGGCGATCCCCGCGGCAGAGCGCCAGCAGGCGGGGCGCAGCCTGCTGGTGCGGGTGATCAAGGTCTTGCTGCCACCACTGTTGCTGATCGTGGCGGTGCTCGGCTCCATTCTGATGGGGTTTGCCACCCCCACCGAGGCGGCCTCGGTGGGGGCGATCGGCGCCATGCTGCTGGCCCTGAGTCAGCGTCAGCTCAACCTGCGCACCTTGAGCGAGGTGGTGACCAGCACTACCCGGGTTACCAGCATGGTGTTCCTGATCCTCATCGGCGCCTCGCTCTTCTCCCTGGTGTTCCGTGGCTTCGGCGGCGACGACGTGGTCACCGACCTGCTCACCGATCTACCGGGCGGGGTATTCGGCTCCATGCTGGTGGTGATGCTGGTGATGTTCCTGCTCGGCTTCATCCTCGACTTCATCGAGATCACCTTCGTGGTGGTGCCGATCGTCGGCCCGATCCTGCTCTCCATGGGGCTCGACCCGGTCTGGCTCGGTATCATGATCGCCATCAACCTCCAGACCTCGTTTCTCACCCCGCCCTTCGGCTTCGCGCTCTTCTACCTGCGCGGCGTGGCGCCGCCCGAGGTGACCACCGGCGCGATCTACCGCGGGGTGGCCCCCTTCATCCTCATCCAGCTGGTCATGCTCGGGCTGCTCGCCTATTGGCCGCATCTCGCCACCTGGCTGCCCCACGCCGTGTATACCGACTGAGCCCCGCTGGGATTGTCGATACCACTCAGGGTCTATTTGAGCTCGATCCTGCCGGTGACCCGCACCTCGATACGCTGAGTGCCGGCCTCGAGCCGCGGCGGTGTGACATCCTTGCTCTCCATGCTCATGGCCCGCGCCAGGTAGGGGCGTGGGGCGGCGTTGCTGGTGTTGATGTTCAGCTCCACCAGCCGGTATGCCTGTTTCCCCCAGGCCTCGGTGATCAGCCGGGCGCGCTGTTTGAAATGCTCGATGGCCTTGCCGATCAGCTTCTCCTCGGCCTGGCGGCGTCGCTCCTCCGAGATGGAGTAGCTGATGCCCTGTAGCGCCAGGGTCTGCTGCAGCCGGCCGATGAGCCGGCTCATGGCGGTGAAGTCCCGGCTCTTGATATGGATGGACTGGCGTACCCGCCAGGCAACCACCCGGCGCCCGGAGGCGAAGCTGGACTTGCTGTAGATCGGCGTGGTGCTGTAGCCCTGGCTCTGGTGGCTGACGCTGGGGTACTTCTCCATCTCGGCCTGGACCTTGTGCATCACCTGATTGATCTGGTCGGCGGCCTGGTCGGCGCCGGGTTCCTCTCGCTGGGCGTAGAGGACGGCCTGGAGTTCGTCGTTCTGGATCTCCCGGCTGGCGCTGGCCGAGAGGTTGATCCGGTCATAGGTTGGGGGGCTGTCGTCCCCCCGGCTGGGGCCCGATAGCAGCAGGCCGAGCAGGCTGGCGGCAATGATTCTTTTCATAGTCCCTCTTAGTGTGGAACAACGCGAAGCGTCTCCCTGGACCCCCTCTCCCTCTGGGAGAGGGCCGGGGTGAGGGAACGGTCATGGCGAGACGATTTCATCATTTTGGGCGGCCTCCCGCCATAACCGTTAGCATGAGAGCTCCACGAGCAGCTTGCGCAGCGCCTGGCCGCGGTGGCTGATGGCGTTCTTGGTCTCGGCGGGCAGTTGCGCCGCGCTGCATTGATGGTCCGGCACGAAGAACACCGGGTCGTAACCAAAGCCGTTTTCCCCCTGGGGGCTGCGTAGGATCTCGCCCTCCCAGGTCCCCTGACAGATGATCGGAGTGGGGTCTTCGGCATGGCGCATGTAGACCATCAGACATTGGAAGCGGGCGCCACGCCGCCCCTCCGGGACCTCTGTCAGGTCCTCGAGCAGCTTCTCGAGATTGGCCTGGTCGCTGGCCCCGGGCCCGGCGAAGCGGGCGGAGTGGATGCCGGGCGCACCCCGCAGGGCGTCCACCTCGATCCCCGAATCGTCGGCGATGGCCGGCAGTCCGCTCAGGGCCGAGGCGTGGCGCGCCTTCTTGATGGCGTTCTCGACGAAGCTCAGCCCGTCCTCTACCGCGTCGGGGATGTCGAACGCCTTCTGGGGCACTACCTGGATCTGCTGGCTGGCTAGCAGCTGGTTGATCTCGCGCAGTTTGCCCGCATTGTTGCTGGCCAGGACGATCCGCTCGCCCGCGTGCTGTCCGCTCATGGTTTCTAGCCCGTCAGTCTGCCAGCGCTTGGCGCTGGATCTGGATGATCTCTCTTATGCCCTGCTCGGCCAGGTCGAGCAGGCTATTCAACTCGCCACGGCTGTAGGCAGCGCCCTCCGCCGTGCCCTGCACCTCGATGAAGCCCCCCTGCTCGTCCATCACCACGTTCATGTCGGTCTCGGCGTTGGAGTCCTCTGCATAGTCGAGATCGAGCACCGCCTCACCTGCGTAGATGCCCACCGAGACCGAGGCCACCAGTTGCTGCAGCGGGTCCTGTTCGATCAGCCCGAGCCCTCGAATGTGCCGCAGGGCGTCGCTGAGGGCCACGCAGGCCCCGGTGATGGAGGCGGTGCGGGTCCCGCCGTCGGCCTGGATGACATCGCAGTCGAGGGTGATGGTGCGCTCGCCGAGACGCTTGAGGTCGAGGGCGGCGCGCAGGGATCGGCCGATCAGACGCTGAATCTCCAGGGTCCGGCCACCCTGTTTGCCCCGGGCCGCCTCGCGTCCCATGCGGTCGCCGGTGGAGCGGGGCAGCATACCATACTCCGCGGTCACCCAGCCCAGGCCCTGGCCCCTCATCCAGCGGGGGATGCGCTCCTCCACCGACGCGGTGCAGATGACCCGGGTGTCGCCAAAGGCTACCAGCACCGAGCCCTCGGCGTGTTTGGTGTAGTGGCGGGTGATCTCGATCGGGCGCAGCTCATCGGGCCGACGGGTGGATGGTCGCATGGGGTCATTCCTCGAATTCATTCAAATCGATGATCTTGCGCAGGGTCTCTATGGCCTTGTCGATGTCGCTTTCGCCCTTCTCGGTTTTGTTGGCGGCTGCGGGGTTGTCGGGCAGCGCCATGCTGATATCGGCGGGTTCCAGGTCGATATTGCCATGCCGCCAGCGCAGGGCGACGCTGGTGACGTTGTCGCTCTCCGGGGAGCCGATCTGCTCGGCCTTCCTGGCGAGTTCCCCGATGACCGGGCCGAGGGGCCGCTGCCGCTTGTACAGGGCATCCACCAGGGGGCGTTCCGGCAGGGAACCCCAGAAACCGTCCGAGCAGAGGAGGATGATGTCCCCGTCCTGCAGCGGCTGTGGACCCTGGAGGTCCGCCACCGGACGGTTGTTGATCCCGCCCAGGCAGCGGGTGACATAGTTACGGAACTTGTGGGTGTGGACCTGGGCGTTGGAGATCAGGCCCTGCTGGCGCAGGTGTTCCACATAGGAGTGGTCGTCGGTGCGCATGCGGATGACCCCGTCGTGCATCAGATAGAGGCGGCTGTCGCCGATATGTGCCCAGTAGGCGTTGTTGTCCTGTACCAGGCAGAGCACCCCGGTGGTGCGGGGTTCGATCGGTGGGGTCTGGCGATGGCCATACTCGATGATCTGTCGATGGCTCATCTCCATGATGCCACTGAGGAAGATACGCGGGCTCGAGATCGGTTTGCGGCTGGTGAGGAAGGCCTTGCGGCAGTTATCCATGAGGATCTGCGCCGCCATCTCGCCTTTGGGGTGCCCCCCCATGCCGTCCGCCAGGGCCAGCAGCACGGCGTCTGGGGCCTCGAGGATCAGGCTGCGGTCCTGGTTGGATTTGCGATTCCCGAGCAGGCTGCACTGGGCGGTTTCGTATTTCATGGGTTGGCCCTCCTTGCGGCGCCTGTCACACCCTCGCTGTCCTGCATCAGGGTCAGGTCGTTACGCAGCGCCTCCAGCAGTTCGCCGGCGTTCTGCGGACGTTTCTCGTATTCGATCTCCATGGCCCAGTCGATGGCCTCCAGCAGGGTGGCGGGATAGCGCCGCCGGTAGACCCGGCTGGCGGGTTTGAGCTTGTCTTTGGCGTGGCGCTCGATGGCGGAGGGCGGGGCCTTGCCATCCAGGCAGGCGCGCATGCTGGCGCCGATGGCATAGACATCGCTCCAGGGTCCCACCTTGCCCGAGTGGTAATACTGCTCCACCGGCGAGAAGCCGGTGGTGACCACCCGCCCCTTGCGGTTTCGCTCGCTGCGCAGCTCGTGCACGGCGCCAAAGTCGAGCAGCAGGGGGTTGCCGCCGGTGCGCAGATGGATATTGCTGGGCTTGATGTCGAGGTGCAGCAGCTCCCGCGAGTGGATTAGGCTGAGGGCATCGAGGATCGGAGGGAAGACCGTCATGATGAAGCGGGTGCTGAGGTTACCGCTGCGCTTCTTGATATAGCTGGCCAGGTTCTTGCCCCGCTCGTGGTCCATGACCAGGTAGCCGGTGGCGTTTTGCAGGAAGAAGCCCCGGACCTGGACGATGTTGGGGTGGCGCAGCGAGGCCAGCACCCGTACCTCCTGGTAGAAGAGGCGCAGGCTGCGGTGGAAGTTGTCGTGCTGTTTCGTTTCGATGACCTCGACCCGGCCATGGGCGCCGCGGCGCGCCAGCTTCTTGGGAAGAAACTCCTTGATGATCACCTCGTCCTGGGTATCCTCGTCCTCCGCCAGATAGATCAGGCTAAAGCCGCCGCTGGCGACCAGTTTCATGATCACGTAGCAGTCGAGCAGGGTGCCGGGCGGCAGGCTGTCGCGAGGTTTATCCATACAATCGCAGAGTCATGGGGCGGCGGTGACCTGAAGGGTGAAATTGCCACTGCTAAAAGGCATCAAATCCCATTATGATACATAATCTTGTGCTCGACGACCCGATTCCGGGACGAAGTGCGCAATCTACCCATCTGAAGGCAGGTTGAGAGAGATGATATACAGTATGACCGCCTTCGCGCGAGAAGAGTACCGGGGCCAACTCGGGGTGATGAGCTGGGAAATCCGCTCGGTCAATTCCCGCTACCTGGAGGCCTTCCTGCGCCTGCCGGAGGAGCTGCGAGTCTTGGAGCCCCGGGTGCGTGAGCGCCTGCATGCCCGAATCAGCCGCGGCAAGGTCGATGTGGCGCTGAAGTTCACCCCGGGAGCGGGGGCGGAGGCGGGGATCCAGGTCAACCAGCGCCTGGTCCGGCAGCTGATGGCGGCGGACCAGGAGGTAGCAGAGATCCTGCACATGGGCACCTACCTCAAGCCCATGGACCTGCTGCGCTGGCCCGGCGTCCTGCAGGAGCAGGAGCGGGACCTCACCCCGGTCAAGCAGCAGGCCCTGGAGCTGCTGGAGACCACTCTGGGTGGTCTGCTGGCCAACCGCGAACGGGAGGGTGAGCGGCTGGCGGAGATCGTGCGGCAGCGCTGCCACGCCCTTGCGGAGGAGGTGGCGCGGGTGCGCCAGCTGATGCCCCAGGTGCTGGAAGAGGTCAAGGGCAAGATCCGCGAACGCCTGGAAGAGGTGATGGAGGAACTAGACGAGAACCGCCTGGAGCAGGAGATGGCCCTGCTGGCGCAACGTCTCGACGTGGACGAGGAGATGGACCGCCTGGAGGGTCACCTGCAGGAGGTGGAGCACACCCTGGGGACGGATGAACCGGTGGGGCGGCGGCTCGACTTCCTGATGCAGGAACTCAACCGCGAGGCCAACACCCTCTCATCCAAGTCCAACAACTTGGCAGTGACCCGCGTCGCGGTGGAGATGAAGGTGCTCATCGAGCAGATGCGCGAACAGATTCAGAACATCGAGTGACCCCATGCGGATCCGAAACGGCATCCTGTCCCTTTTCATGGCCCTGCTGCTGGCCGCCTGCGCCACCAGCCCCACCGGCCGCTCCCAGTTGATGCTGGTCTCCGAGCAGCAGGCCATCGAATCCTCCAAGCTCGCCTATGCGCAGATGCTCCAGCCCTACGCGAAGGAGGGCAAGCTGGACGACGACCCGGTCCTGAATGCACGCATCCGGCGCATCACCGGCCGGCTCATCGCCCAGGCCATCATCATGCGCCCCGATACCCGGGACTGGGAGTGGAGCATGAAGGTCATCGACGACCCCAAGACCGTCAACGCCTGGGCCATGGCCGGGGGCAAGATGGCGGTCTATTCCGGCCTCATCGAACAGCTCAAACCCAGTGACGACGAACTGGCCATGGTGCTGGCCCACGAGATCGGTCACGCCCTGGCCAAGCACACCGCGGAAAAGATGTCGGTGGCCCTGGCCAGCCAACTGGGTGTGGTGGCGGTGGGCGCAGCGGCCAAAGAGCATCGCCAGACCGCCCTGGTCACCACCGCGCTGGCGGCCAAGCTGGCCCTGGAACTGCCCAACAGCCGCACCGCCGAGGCCGAGGCGGACCGCATCGGTATCGAACTGGCCGCCAAGGCCGGTTACGATCCCCGCGCCGCCGCCAGCCTCTGGGCCAAGATGGGCAAGCTCGCCACCCACCGCCCGCCGGAGTTTCTCAGCACCCACCCCAGCCCCAGTCACCGCCAGCGGACCCTCGCCCGCCTCGCCCGGCAGATGATGCCCTATTATCTCGCCAAGGGTCCCAGACCCAGCTACGACTACTGACCGGAAAATCGAAGGAAAACACCCATGCCTCCAGGTACCCTCTATATCCTCTCCGCCCCCTCCGGAGCGGGCAAGACCAGCCTCCTCAAGGCGCTGCGTGAACGGGACGGCCGGCTGCAGGTCTCGGTCTCGCACACCACCCGACCCATGCGGCCCGGTGAGCAGGACGGCGTGCACTACCACTTCGTCACCCCGGAACAGTTTCTGCACATGGTGGGGGCGGGGGAGTTTCTGGAACATGCCGAGGTCTTCGGTAACTACTACGGTACCGCGGAGGCGAGCGTGCGCGGCCAGTTGGAACAGGGCGACCTGGTGCTGGAGATCGACTGGCAAGGGGCCCAGCAGGTGCGCAGCCGCTTCCCCGAGGCGGTCTCCATCTTCATCCTCCCCCCCAGCCCCGAGGCCCTGCGCCAGCGGCTCGACGCTCGCGGCCAGGACAGTGAGGAGGTGATCCGCAAGCGCACCGCCGAGGCGGTCAACGAGATGTCCCACTACGCCGAGTTCGACTATCTGGTGATCAACGACGATTTCGCCACCGCACTGGACGACCTGGCCAGTATCCTGCGCGCCCAGCGCCTGAGGATGGGCCCCCAGTCACAGCGCCAGGCGGAGCGGATCAGCGAACTCCTCTCCGCCTGATCGGACCCTTTCGAGACACCAAACCCCGTTCCAGGCCACACAGAGACGCCAGGCGCAACGCGGTGCGCGTGGAATGTTGTCTGGAGGTCTGCAAGCACCATGAGCCTAAGCGCAATGAGCCTAAGCGCAGCAGACCCACGTGGCATTGTTCCCAAACAGGGGAAACCGGTAGACTATGCCATTTTCAGAAGCAGCTGCTGAGGGCCCATGGCCGCTAAACTCTACATCAAGACCTTCGGATGCCAGATGAACGAATACGACTCGGCGCGCATGGCGGATGGCCTGCGCGCGGCCCAGGGACTGGAGCTGACCGAGCGGGCGGAAGAGGGAGGTGCTGCTGCTCAACACCTGTTCGATCCGCGAGAAGGCCCAGGAGAAGGTCTTCTCCCAGCTCGGGCGCTGGCGTCCCTGGAAGGAACGCAACCCCGGCCTGATCATCGGCGTGGGGGGCTGCGTGGCCAGTCAGGAGGGGGAGGCGATCCGCGAGCGCGCGCCCTATGTGGACCTGGTGTTCGGCCCCCAGACCCTGCACCGGCTGCCGCAGATGATCGCCGAGGCGCGCCGGGAGCGTCGACCGGTGGTGGACGTCAGTTTCCCCGAGATCGAGAAGTTCGACCGCCTTCCGGAGCCCCGCGCCGAGGGCCCCAGCGCCTTCGTCTCCATCATGGAGGGCTGTTCCAGGTATTGCACCTACTGCGTGGTCCCCTTCACCCGCGGTGAGGAGATCAGCCGCCCGTTCGACGACGTGCTCGCGGAGGTGGCCGGGCTGGCGGCCCAGGGGGTGCGGGAGGTCAACCTGTTGGGGCAGAACGTCAACGCCTACCAGGGCGAGATGGACGACGGCGGGAATGCCGACCTGGCCCTGCTGATCGAATACGTGGCGGCCATCGAGGGCATCGAGCGGATCCGTTTCACCACCTCCCACCCGATGGCCTTCTCCGACAGTCTGATCGAGGTCTACGGCCGGGTTCCCGAGCTCGTGAGCTTTCTCCATCTGCCGGTGCAGTCCGGTTCCGACCGTATCCTGGCGCTGATGAAGCGTGGCCACATGGTCGCGGAGTACAAGGGGCGGATCCGCCGCCTACGCCAGGTGCGCCCGGATATCACCATCTCGTCCGACTTCATCGTCGGCTTCCCGGGCGAGAGCGAGGCCGATTTCGAGGCTACCCTGCGGCTGATCCGCGAGATCGGTTTCGACCACTCCTACAGCTTCATCTACAGTCGCCGGCCCGGCACTCCCGCCGCCGAGCTGCCGGACGACGTGCCCCTGGAGGTCAAGCAGCGGCGCCTGGGGCGCCTGCAGCAGTTGATCGATACCCAGGCCCAGGCCATCAGCCAGCGCATGGTCGGCACCACCCAGCGGGTGCTGGTGGAGCGGCCGGCGCGCAAGGACCCCCAGCAGCTGGCAGGGCGTACCGAGAACAACCGGGTGGTCAATTTCGATGGACCGCCCGAGCTGATCGGCCGGTTCGTCGAGCTGCGCATCAGCGAGGCCCTGCCCAACTCCCTGCGCGGCGAGTGGCTCGGCGCCCCCCCTGCCCGCGCCGCCGGCGGCTGACTGGCTACAGCGGATAGTCCCTCGCCTTGTCCGACCATCCTGAATCCCTCGACCTGCTGCTCGAACCCCAGGACAACGAGCGCCTCGCCAACGTCTGCGGGCTGCTCGACGAACACCTGCGCCAGATCGAGAGCCGCCTGGGGATCGAGATCAGCAACCGTGGCTACCAGTTCCACCTGATCGGTGAGCACAACGCGATCCGCGCCGGGGAGCAGCTGTTGCGGGAACTCTATCGCACCGCCGCCAATGAGACCCTGGACCCCCGGCGGGTGCACCTGCTGCTGCAGGAGTCGGGGGTTGAGGCGCTGCTGGAGCAGGACGGCCCGGCAGAGGCGCCGGAGACGGTGATCAAGACCCGGCGGGGGCTGGTGCGCGCCCGGGGTCCCAACCAGCAGGAGTACCTGCACAAGGTGCTGACCCACGACATCAACTTCGGGATCGGCCCGGCGGGCACCGGTAAGACCTATCTGGCGGTGGCCTGCGCGGTGGACGCCCTGCAGCGCGACCAGGTGCGCCGTATCATGCTGGTGCGCCCGGCGGTGGAGGCGGGGGAGCGCCTGGGCTTCCTGCCCGGGGACCTGGCGCAGAAGATCGACCCCTATCTGCGCCCGCTCTACGACGCCCTCTACGAGATGCTCGGCTTCGAGAAGGTGGCCAAGCTGGTGGAGCGCGACGTGATCGAGGTCGCCCCCCTGGCCTATATGCGCGGCCGCACCCTCAACGAATCCTTCGTGATCCTCGACGAGGCCCAGAACACCACCCCGGAACAGATGAAGATGTTCCTCACCCGCATCGGTTTCGGCTCCACCGCGGTGATCACCGGGGACGTGACCCAGATCGACCTGCCCCGGGGCCAGCAGTCGGGACTGCGCCAGGCGGTGGAGGTGCTGGCCCAGGTGGACGGCATCAGCTTCACCTTCTTTAGTGCCCGGGACGTGGTGCGCCACCCCCTGGTGCAGCGGGTGGTGCGGGCCTACGACGAATTCGACCGCCAGGGATGAGCACCCCTGGAGGCTGAGATGTCCCCGCGCGTGGAAATTCAACGGGCCACCCAACAGGCCGGACTGCCGGCGGATGGGGAGCTGACTGCCTGGGCGCGCGCCGCCCTGCCCGCGGAGCAGGCCGGGGCGGAGTTGGTGATCCGCCTGGTCGACGAGGCGGAGAGCCGCCGGCTCAACCATCAGTATCGAGGCAAGAACAGTCCCACCAATGTCCTCTCCTTCCCCTTCGAGGCGCCTCCCGAGGTGCCCAGCCCGCTGATCGGGGACCTGGTGATCTGCGCCCCGGTGGTGGCGCGGGAGGCCCGGGAGCAGGGCAAGCGGGAGCGCGCCCACTGGGCCCACATGGTGGTGCACGGAGTGCTGCACCTGCTCGGTTACGACCACCAGACGGCGGACGAGGCGGCGCGCATGGAGGGCCGGGAGCGCCGGATACTCCAAGACCTCGGTCTTCCCGATCCCTACGACCCAGAGGAGCCATGAACAGCGAGGATCGAACCAACGACGAGACATCACCCAACTGGCTGGAACGCATCGGCCGGCTGATTGGCGGGGAGCCGAAAGATCGCCGGCAGCTGGTGGAACTGCTGCTGCTGGCCCGGGAGCGCGGGCTGATGGACCGCGAGACCCTGGGCATGATGCTGGGGGCCCTGCGGATGGCGGAACGGCGGGTGCGGGATGTCATGACCGAGCGCCCCAAGATGGTGGTGTTGCGCCGCGACGACGACCTGGAGGAGGTCCTGCGGGTCGCCATCGAATCGGCCCATGCACGCATTCCGGTGATCGGCGAGGACGTGGACGAGGTGGTCGGCATCCTGCTGCAGAAGGATCTGCTGGAGTGGCTGCGGCAGGGCAGAGAGGCGGAGTTTCGCCTCCAGGAGCTGATGCGCGAGGTGCTCATCGTGCCCGAGAGCATGCGCCTGGGCGGTCTGTTGAAGGAGCTACGCAGCAACCGCAACCACCTGGCGATCGTGGTGGATGAGTATGGCTCCACCGCCGGGCTGGTGACCCTGGAGGACGTCCTGGAGGAGATCGTCGGCGAGATCGAGGACGAGCACGACGACCCGGATGAGGGGCAGGCCCCGGAGCAGGGATGAACAGCGGCTGGGCAAGGATTTGGCCTGGGCTGTCGGCCCTGTTGGCCGGGGGGCTGACCACCCTGGGCTTCGCCCCCTTCGGGCTCTGGCCGCTGGCGATCATCGGGCCGGCCGGCCTGTTCTGGCTGTGGTCTGTCCACCCGGGCCCGGCCTTCCGCCTGGGGCTGCTGTTCGGCCTGGGTCTGATGGCCAGCGGCGTCACCTGGTTGCATGTGAGTATTGCCCAGTTCGGTAATGTGGGCTGGTTCTTCCCACTGCTGGTCACCGGCCAGTTCGTGCTCCTGATGTCGCTCTACTATGGCCTGGCGGGCTGGCTGAGTCGCTTCTTCGCAGACTCATCGCCGGGACTGCGTCTCGGGCTGGCCTATCCGGCCCTCTACGTCCTGGCGGAGTGGCTGCGGGGCTGGTTCCTCAGCGGCTTCCCCTGGCTGGAGCTGGGCTGTTCCCAGCTCGACACCCCCCTGGCCGGCTACGGGCCGCTGCTGGGTGGCCTGGGGGTGAGCTGGGCGGTGGCGCTCTCCGCCGGCCTGCTGGTGCTGCTGGGGCGGGCGGGGCGGACGCGCGGGTACGCCCTGGCCTCACTGCTGCTATTGTGGGCCGGGGGCTGGGGCCTGCTGCAGATCGATTGGGGCCGACCGCTGGGCCGTCCCCTGAAGGTGGCGCTGGTGCAGGGCAATATCCCGCAGCACAAGAAGTGGGACCTGGATCAGCTCACCCCGAGTCTGGCCCTCTACGCCCGCCTCAGCGAACAACACCTGGATCGGGACCTGATCGTTTGGCCCGAGACCGCGGTCTCCGCCTTTCAGTATCAGGTCGACGAGGCCTTCCTGAAGCCGCTGGAGCAGGTCCTGAGCCTTAATCACAGCCAGCTGGTGTTCGGCGTAGTGCGCCTGGATGCGGATGGCGAGCGCTACTACAACGCCATGGTCAGCATGGGGGCGGCGGGGCGCGACCACTACTACAAGCGCCACCTGGTGCCCTTCACCGAGTACCTGCCTCTCAAGTCCCTGCTGTCGCCCCTGGAGGACTTCTTCACCATTCCCATGTCCGACTTCACCCCAGGCCGAGGCAAGCCCCTGATGCAGGTGGGCAGTTACCCGGTGGGCATGTCGATCTGCTACGAGGACGCCTTCGGCAGCGAGCAGATCCAGGCCCTGCCGCAGGCGGCCTATCTGCTCAACGCCAGTAACGATGCCTGGTTCGGTGACTCCCTGGCGCCTCACCAGCACCTGCAGATCGCCCGCATGCGGGCCCTAGAGACCGGCCGCTACCTGCTGCGCGCCACCAATACCGGCATTTCCGCCATCATCGGCCCACACGGCGAGCTGTTGGCGCACTCGCCGCTGCTGCAGGAGGACGTGCTGCTGGGCGAGATCCAGCCCCTCGCCGGCGCCACCCCCTATGTGCGCTATGGCAACCTGGCCATCCTGGCCCTGTTGCTGCTGGCGCTGATGTTCGCCTACCCCTGTGTCAACCGCGCCAGGGAGTGGGCCGACCGCCGGGCATGAGAGGGAATCACCCCGCCCGCTGGTTGTCGCGCCAGGCCCGGACAAGGGCCGATAGCCTGGCCCTGCGGGCAGGCAAGACCCAGCTGACCCATGCCCAACTGGAGGAGCGGGTGGCCCGGCTTAGCCTGGCCTTGGTTCGCCAGACCGACGCCCAGGTGATCGGCCTGGCCTGTGCGGACGGTCTCTCCCTGGTGCTGATCTGGTTGGCCTGCATGCGCCTGGGACGGGCCCTGCTGCCCCTCGGTGACGACCTGCCCCCTGAGCAGTGGGGCCCCCTGCTGGCGGGGGCCGGCTGTGACTGTCTGTTGAGCGACCGGCCGGTGGCCGGGCTGCCGGGAGGCGTCACCCGGCTGCCCCTGGAAGGGCTGCCGGTGCGGGCGAGCGGGGAGAAGGGGGCTGCCCCGGCGCCTGAGCCGTCCACCGATGCCATCTCCCTGATCGTGCCCACCAGTGGTAGCAGTGGCGAGCCCAAGGGGGTGATGCTCAGCGCCGCCAGCCTGGCGGCGAGTGCGGCAGCGGTCAGCCGACGCCTGCAGCTGGGTCCCGGCGACTGCTGGCTCAACTGTCTGCCCCTCAACCACGTCGGCGGGTTGGCGATCCCCCTGCGCTGTCTCTATGCCGGGGCGCTGCTGTGGCTGGAGCCGCCCTTCGACGCCCGGCGGGTGTGGGGCGGTCTGAGTGGGGGGCTGCCGGAGAGGTCGGCGCGCCTGCCCAGCCACCTCTCCCTGGTGCCGGCGATGCTGGAGCGGCTGCTCGAGGTCTCCCGGGATGCCCCCGCCCCGGCCCAGTTGCGCCGGGTGCTGATCGGTGGTGGGCCCCTCTCGCCGCAACTGGCGCGCCGGGCCCACGCAGCCGGCTGGCCCCTGGTGGTGAGCTACGGCATGAGCGAGACCGGGTCTCTCTGTGTGCTGGACGACTCGCCCGGGGCCGGGCAGGAAGCCGGGGTGGTGGGGTGGCCCCTGGAAGGGTTCGAGCTGGCCCTAGGGACGGCTGGGGAGATCCGCCTGCGCGGTCCGGCGCTGATGAGTGGCTATGCCAATCCCCGGCTCCTGCCTGGGGATGGCCTGGCCGCCGGCTGGTTCCCAAGCGGTGACCTGGGGGCCTGGGACGACCAGGGACGGTTGCGGTTGCTGGGACGGGCGGACGACCAGCTCAACACCGCCGGGGTACGGTTGCACCCGCAGGCCGTGGAGGCCCGACTGCTGGAGTGTCCGGGGGTGCGGGAGGTGGGGGTGAGCGGCCGGCCGGATCCGGTGTGGGGGGAGCGGCTGGTGGCCCTCTATGTGGGCGGGATCGAGCCGCAGGCCCTGCGGGAGTGGGTGCGGGAACAACTGCCGAAGGCCTTGCGCCCGCGGGAGTTCCGGCGCGTGGCCGCGTTGCCGAGGGGACGCTTGGGCAAGCTCAATCGTCGGCGTCTGCGAGAATGTATCGCGTCAGCTGCCGGCGCAGGGGCTCAGGCAGCCCCTGGGGCCGCTGCGCCACCGGATCGAGCATGACATGGGTGGTGCGCAGGTGCGCCAGCTGCCGCTGGTGATGGTCGACGAAACGGTACTCCAGGGTGAACGAGCTGTCGCCGATCCGTAGCACCCCCAAGGCGATGGTGAGGGCATCGCCGTGACGGGCCGGCTGCCGGTGGTCCGCCTCGCTGCGCACCAGCGGCAGCAGCGCACCGGAGGCGATCAGCTCGGGCAGGGGGAAGCCGATGGCCTGCATGAAGGCCTCGTAGGCGTCGTGGGCATGGCGATAGTAGTGGGCGAAGAACATCACCCCCGCCGCATCCACGTCGTGCAGCTGGACCCGCGCCGGGAACTCGAAGGGCGCGCTCAACCCGACTTTTTCACGAACTGGGTGAGGATGACGATCTGCTGTCCATTGACCCGGCCCTCGATCTGCTGCGGGTTGTCTGCCACCAGGGAGATGCCCCGTACCGCGGTGCCCCGCTTGGCGGTAAAGTTGGCGCCCTTGACCTGCAGGTCCTTGGTGAGGGTGACCGTATCCCCCGCCTGCAGCAGGGCGCCGTTGCAGTCCCGGTGCTCGACTCGATCCTCGGCATCCCCCGTCGCTTCGCCGGCCCGGGCCCAGGCCAGGGTATCGTCGTCCAGGTAGAGCATGTCGAGCAGCTCCTGGGGCCAGCCCTCCGCGCTCAGGCGGTTGAGCAGGCGCCAGGCCATGACCTGCACCGCAGGCACCTGGCTACACATGGAGTCGTTCAGGCAGCGCCAGTGGTTCGGGTCCATGCTCTCCGGCCGTTCGATCTGCCCCCGGCAGGTCGGGCAGATCAGGATGGAGCGGTCCACACCGTCCCCATCGGGCGGGACCCCGTAGACCAGCAGGTCGTCCTCCGCGCCACACAATTCACACCTGGATTCGCTGCGCGCCCTGAGCGCCTGTTCCGTCTTCATCGCTTACCTGACCTTGTAAAAAGCGTCTATTGTAGCAAACAAACCTGTTGTCCCATCTGCTCAGACTGGGGTTGGGTCGAGGACTCACCCAATCGTGGAAGGGGCTGTGAGCTGGGTCAATACAGAGAAAAATCTGCCGGACTCTCGACTGGCGGCAACTCCGGGCTGTTGAACCTAGAATCCTCAGTTGGGCAGGGTGAAGAGTAGGTTTGCGGGGGTGCAGGGCAAGGCGCAACGACGCGGAATAGTCATTCTATTCCAAGGAGTTGTAAAGCTTACCGCTCCCAGCTCACG
>Ga0114931_10002894_pt1 | contig 21806 bp, 18 predicted proteins | sample 2SBtaG_FD_89579 | JGI IMG/M metagenome (GOLD analysis project Ga0114931, IMG submission 89579) | Deep subsurface microbial communities from Kolumbo volcano to uncover new lineages of life (NeLLi) - 2SBTROV14_V59a metaG | ecosystem: Environmental > Aquatic > Marine > Volcanic | place: Kolumbo... | reverse complement strand
GCAGCACTGGAACCTTACCGCCGATCTAACCACCGTGGCCAAAAGCCTGGCCGCCGGCATGCCGCTCAGCGCCGTGGTGGGGAAAAAAGAAATCATGGATGCGGTCCACCCATCCGGCGTGGGCGGCACTTACGGCGGCAACCCGGTGTCCTGCCGGGCCGCCCTGGCCGTACTGGATATTTTTGAAACCGAGAACCTGCTTGAACGGGCCCGCCTACTGGGGGAAACGGTCCGCTCACGGTTTGAACGCTTTAAGAACGATTTCGAGGTTGTCGGTGACGTCCGTGGCATGGGGCCCATGCTGGCACTGGAACTGGTCAAAGACCGGAAAACCAAGACCCCGGCGCCCGACGCGGCCAAAGCGCTTGTCAAATTCTGCTTCGAAAAAGGCCTGGTTCTGCTGGCCTGTGGCACATACGGCAATGTGATTCGAACCTTGATGCCGCTGGTTATCACCGATCCCCAGTTGGAAAAAGGACTCGCCATCATGGAAGAAGGGTTAAATACCCTGACAACTTGATCTACCCTTTTCAGAAAAAAGTCGATGTCTGCTGCTTTATCGCAAATCAGGGATACGCTGGAGGCCGGTGGCAGTTACCTGCTCTGCGAAACCCTGCCGGGTGCCGAAAGCGCGGAGGCATTCGAACCGGTCATGAATATACTGGCGGACTGTGAATCCGGAGTTCTCGCCAGCCATTTTCAGCCGGACAGCGCCACCGGCACAGTTTTCCTGGTCGTCAGGATCGAACCGCAAGCCATGGAACCTATTAAGAGCCGGTTGTTGGAAAGCCAGCTGCCCCGGGATATTATTTTTTACTTTTACGGCCCCCGAACTGCTGCACAAAAAGACGATCGCGAAGAACCGGCAGACACTCTGGCATGGCGGAGCCAACATAAATCTAACCCGAAAAATGAAGGAGGACAGGATGAAGAGAAAAAACAACGGGAACTTTTGTAGCCCTTTCCTGGCAGTTGCTTTCCTGGCGATGGCGGCTTTTCTGTTTACGGCAGCCCCGGCTGTGGCCGGTGCCAAGGTCGTAAAAATCGGAAACATTCTTCCGCTTTCCGGTCCTTCCGCTTCGGTCGGCCAGCAGGGGAAAAACGCCCGTGAGATGGCGGTCGCCGAGATCAATGCGGCCGGCGGCATCAAATCTCTGGGCGGTGCCAAATTGAAAATGTACTACGCCGATTCCGAGTCCAAACCGGATGTGGGCGTGTCCGAGGCCGAACGACTGATCAATACCGAGCACGTTGACGTGCTGACCGGTTGCTGGAACTCGGCGGTCACCTATCCAACTTCCGCCGTGGCCGAGCGTTATGGTATCCCCTTCATCGTACCGGTTTCGGTGGCCGACAAAATCACGTCCCAGGGGTTCAAGACTGTATTTCGCATTGCCGCCAAAGACAGTTGGTGGACTCGCGACCAATTCGCATTTCTGAAGGACATGCAGAAGGAATTCAATGTCAAACTAAAGACTGTGGCATTTGTTTACGAAAACGGCGACTGGGGCAAGGGGTTTGACAAATCATGGAAAAAACTGGCCAAAAAGGCCGGCTACAAGGTCGTGCTCGATGAACCCTATCCCTCTTCAGCCACCGACCTGAGCCCGGTGGTGCAAAAGATCCGGCGTGCCCGGCCGGACGTTCTGATGCTGGTCTGCAACGCCGCCGATGCGATCCTGATGACCAATACCCTGGCTTCATATAAAGTCCGCCCCAAAGCCATTATTTCCAGCGGCGGCGGCCAGGCCGACCCTTCTTTTCTGAAAGCCGTGGGCAAGAATGCGCGCTACATGTTTGACATCGCCGAATGGGAAACAGATATCAACAAACCCGGCGTCAAGGAGACCAACGCCAAGTTCAAGAAAAAATACGGCTATGACCTTGCCGGCGAATCCGTGGATGCCTACGTGGCCATGTATGTACTCAAAGATGCTCTGGAACGTGCGGGGTCCCTGGATCCCGCCAAAATCCGTGCCGCTCTGGCGAGCACACATCTGACCACGGGACCGGCCATGATAGCAGCATACAACGCCATCGAGTTCGACAAGACCGGTCAGAACAAGCACGCCTCCCTGGACGTGGTGCAGTTCAACGATATCGGCCACGGAATGGAGCGGATCACGGTGTGGCCCAAGTCCATCCGACGGGCCGGATACACGCCGGTATTTCCCATGAAATAGCCGGCACCGCCAAATCGTAACCTCTACCGCGGGGGGTAGCAGGGCTGTACCCCTCGCGAATGATCCGCTTGCGTTGGGAGACGGGTATGCTCTACATCCTGGAAGATACGATCAACGGCATTCTCATGGGATCGATTTATGGATTGACCGCCCTGGGGCTGACGATCATTTTCGGTGTGCTCAAGGTTATCAACTTCGCCCACGGTTCACTGCTGATGGTGAGCATGTACGTGGCCTACTGGGCCGTGATCCTATCCGGCCTGCATCCTTATCTGGCGCTCGTCATCGTTGTCCCGTGCATGTTCGTTTTCGGATATTTCCTCCAGGATATCGTCATCAAACCCATTTTCAAGGCGGAAAAAGACGTCCGTGAGCCGATTACCGTGATCATCGTAACCACCGGCGTCTGGTACATCCTGGACAATCTGTCTTTGATTATCTTCGGCCCCCAGTACCGCACCCTGCAGCATAACCCGCTGCGCGGCAAAATGCTGGAAGTGGGTCAAATGTTGATATCGGTCCCCAAACTGTGGGGCTTTATAACGGCCATTATCACCTCGCTGCTCATTTACTGGTTCTTTCAGAAAACGACTTTCGGACGTGCAACGCGGGCCACCAGTCTCGATCGCGAGGCGGCCAGCCTGATGGGCATCAACCAGTACAAGGTGTACAACGTGGCCTTCGGCATCGGCACGGCGGTCTGCGGTGTAGCGGCCGTCACGCTGGTTCCTTTCTACAACGTCTTTCCCAGCGTAGGGGTGCAGTTCGATATCAAGGCTTTTATTATCGTCGTGCTTGGCGGACTCGGCAGTATCGGCGGTGCCCTGCTGGGAGGCATTATCATCGGCATCATCGAATCGGTGGCACCTGAAATCATGACCGCCACATGGACCCAGGCAATTGTCTACGGTCTGTTTCTGGTCGTACTGTTCGTCAAGCCTTCGGGCCTCTTCGGAGTGAAATACGACTGGTAGGGACCACGGAATGAATAAAATCCACAAAATAGCGCCGGATTTCGGTTCCTGTTCAGGCGCATCAGCAGGCACCACCTGTCGGGCTGTCGCAGCTGATGCACCCCGGGACACGACAAAAAAGACCAGTTGGATTGTGGCGTTAGTTTGTTCCGGAGCCGTAACACAACGCATCGAGACTGTTTAAGGACGCTGCGCATGACGCGAAAAAAACTGGATCGACTTTTCATTGTGCTGGTGACTGTTATCGCCTTCGGCACTCCCCTGGTACTGCACAGTCCGACCTATCTGCACATCCTGGTGCTACTGCTCTGGTACGCCTACATCACGACCACCTGGAACCTGGTGGGCGGCTTTGCCGGCGTACTCCCGCTGGGCCATGCCGCCTTCATCGGCATCGGGGCTTATACTTCCACAATCCTGTGGCTGCAGTACGGTATCAGCCCCTGGATCGGCATGTTCATCGGCGGCATCCTGGCGGCAATCGTGGGGATTCTCATCGGGCTGCCGACCTTCAAGATGCGGGGGGCCTACTTCGCCCTGGCCACCATTGCTTTCGGAGAAGGTATCCGGGTGACCGTCGAAAACATCGACCGCATCGGCCCGCTTGTGCTCAACGGACCGCGCGGACTGCAGATTCCGCCGTCCAACACCGGTCTTATCCAGTTCATGTTCAACACCCAGACGCCTTATTACTACATCATTCTGATCATGCTGGTGCTGGCGCTGGCATTGACCAACTATGTAGCGCGATCCAAACTCGGTTACCAGTTGATCGCCGGCGGTGAAGAACCGGAAGCGGCCGAATCCCTCGGCGTCAACGTGGCGCGCGCCAAACTGGCCGCCATGGCCTTAAGTTCCTTTTTGACGGCCCTGGCCGGCACTTTCTACGCCCAGCTGACCCTTTACATTTATCCCAAGAGCGTCATGTCGCTGGATCTTTCTTTTGAAATCGCCTTTATCGCGCTCATCGGCGGACGGGGATCCATCGTGGGCCCGGTGCTCGGCGCCCTTTTGCTCCGACCGGTCAGCGACTTTTCCAGAATCTATTTTCAGGATACACTGCCGGGTCTGCACTTGATTATTTACGGCGTCGTGCTGATCCTGGTGATGTTTTATCAGCCGCGGGGCCTGCAGGAACCGCTGACCCGCGTTTACAACCGGTTTGCGAATCGTCTGACCCAAAAAGATGCGCTCTAGCGAGGTGGACCTGTGAACATTCTGGAAGTTAAAGGCCTGGTCAAAGATTTTGGCGGGCTGCGCGCCGTGGACAACCTGGATCTGACCCTCGAAACCGGTCAGATCTTCGGACTGATCGGCCCCAACGGTGCCGGTAAATCGACGGCTTTTAACTGCATTGCCGGTGTGTATACGCCGACGGGCGGCGACATTCTCTTTAACGGCGACAGGATCAACGGACGTAAACCGTGGCACCTCTGCAAACAGGGTCTGGCCAGGACCTTCCAGTTGGTGAAACCTTTTGCCAGCAAAAGCGTCCTGTACAATGTCACCGTCGGCAGTTTCGCAACGACGGACAATCGCAACGAAGCCGAAGACAAGGCTCTGAAAGTGCTCGATTTTCTCAACTTCAAAGACAAAAAAGACACTCGCGCCGGCAACTTGACCATCGCTGACCGCAAACGCCTGGAAATTGCCCGCGCGCTGGCCACGGAGCCCAAACTGCTGCTGCTGGATGAAGTCATGGCAGGACTGCGGCCTTCCGAGGTGGATGAGGTGGTTGCCATCATTCGGCAACTGCGTGACCATGGCATCACCTTTTTTGTGATCGAACACATCATGCGGGCGATCATGGCACTTTCCGATCGCATCGCCGTGATCCATTTCGGCAAGAAAATTGCCGACGGTTCGCCGCAGGCCGTGGCTTCCGACGAGAACGTCATCAAAGCCTATCTGGGAGATGAGTATGCCCCTGCTTGAAGTTCAGCGCATCGACGTATACTACGGAGATGTACAGGTCATTTTCGACCTTTCCCTGCACGTGCAAGAAGGCGAAGTCGTCAGCATCATCGGCAGCAACGGCGCCGGCAAATCGACACTTCTCAAGACCATCTCCGGCCTGATGCATCCGGCCAGGGGAGGAATCACTTTCAATGGCACGTCGATCAGCAAAACCCTGCCGGAAGATATCGTAAAGCACGGCATCGTCCAGGTGCCCGAGGGCCGGCGGCTCTTTTCCTTGATGACCGTAAAAGACAATCTCATCGTCGGCGCCTACAACAGCCGCGCCAAGCCGGTGCTGGAACAGACCCTTGAGGAAGTCTACGAACTGCTGCCACGGCTCAAGGAGCGTGAAAACCAGTTGGCCACAACTCTTTCCGGCGGCGAGCAACAGATGCTGGCCATCGGCCGCGGACTGATGGCCAAACCCAAATTACTGATGCTGGACGAACCTTCGCTGGGCCTGGCACCCATCCTGATCAAAGAGATCTTCGAGACCATGCGCAAGATTGCCGACCAGGGAACTACCGTTCTGCTGGTGGAACAGGACGTCAAGCACTCACTGGATCTCAGCGAACGTGCCTACGTGCTGGAGCATGGACGTATCGCCATGGAGGGGAAGGCCCAAGAGCTGCTGGATGACCCGCACGTCAAGACCGCCTATCTCGGGCTGTGAGCGCCGCATCTTGGAAGAAATCCGCCAAGCTCAAAACGTCACCCAGCGTTTTTCATAGATAGCCAGGGATTTGTATCCGAAAATGGCATTCAGGTGGTGCAAAAAGGCGTGGCGTCCCTCTTCCTGCCAGATATGCGTGATGGCATCGTTGGCACGGCTGTACAGCGCCAGGGTTTCCGACAAGCTGGCGGACCGCGGCTGCTTTTCCTGGTGGCGCACGTAACTGTCGATCAGGCCCAGCCACATGCGGCTGACTCCCATGATATAATAGGGCCAGGTGTCCTGCACGGCGCGGGACCAGTGCTTGTCGCTGGTGGCGCCGATACCGGGCTGCGCGGGCTTGCCGGGGGTGTCGAAAATCACGCGCTTTAAAATTTTTTCCCGGTTCAGATCCGCCAGCATTTTTTGCGCGCCGATGGCCTGGTAAACCTGCCGCGCCGTCGCGGCGCTGCTGTAGAAAATAAAACTGAACTGGTGCCCGGCCGCGTCGCGCGCCGCCCGGCGGTGAAAACGCCACAGCCGGATCTGACCGCTGAAACGATCCAGGACCGGCGCGATGACCCGCTGCGCCAGCAAAAGGTCCACCGGCCAGCGCGGATCGCTATTTTGCGCCCAGCTGATCTTGAAGCGCGCATGCCACCATCCGGCCGCTGCCGACAGGTTATTTTGCGCCGGCGGCCGGCTAAGCGTCTGTTTCGGAGGCAGACTGCTTGCACAGCCGGCCAACAGCATGAGCATTGCCATTAACGGAACCATACCGCGCCCTGACTTTGGATTTTTCAAAATCATCTCCCTGCCGCCGTGGTTTTCATCGGCCGGCGGCTTCCCGGGCATCACAAGCCGCAGCCCCAACAATACGGACGGCGGGAAGCTTTGCCGCCGGGATTTTGGCCGCCGCCGGAACAGGCTTGTCGATACCGAGCTGCAGATACATAAGTTAATGACCGGGCGTTTTTGTTTTGTGCCGTGCTTCGGTTACGCAGTAAATCCCCTCACCGCGCAGCGCCGGCTTGAAGCACAGGTTGTCCGACAGGCAGCGGGAACGCCGGTGGTCGCCGGCCCGCCAGCGCCGGATCAGATCGGGCTCGCAGATCAAGGGGCGAGACAGCGCGATGTAGTCCGCCAAGCGGTCTTTAACCAGAGCTTCGGCCACCTCCAGCGAGCGGATTCCGCCCACCAGGATCAGGGGCACCTCGATGGCGTCCCTGCAGCGCTCGGCGGCCCGGCGGTAGAAGGCCTCGTCTTTTGCACTCTTGGGATCGCCGCTGCGCACGGGCGTATATTTTCCGGAAAGCCCCGTGCCGCCGGACAGTTCAATGGCGTCGATACCGGATATCTGCAGGCGCTTGGCCAGTGCCAGCATGTCATCCTGGCTGAACCCACCTTCCAGGAAATCCTCGGAGTTGATCTTGATCAGCACCGGATAATCCGGCCCCGTATGATGCCGAATGCTCTCTAACACCTCGAGTATTATGCGAAAGCGATTGTCGGGGCTGCCGCCGAAATCGTCATCGCGCTTGTTGAAAAACGGCGAGAGGAACTGGCTGAGCAGATAGCCGTGGGCGGCATGGATCTGCACCCCATCGAAGCCGGCCTCCCGGGCGCGCCGGGCAGCCTTGCCGAAAGCCTCGATGGTGTCGGCAATTTCATCGGCGGTCATGGCGCGTGCCGTTATTCCCGTTGGGCTTTGAAATGCCGACGGGCCGATGACGTCCAGCCCGGTCAGCTCGGCCGGCGCCTGGCAGCCGGCATGCGCCAGCTGCAAAACAATCTTTCCGCCCGCCGCATGCACGGCCGCCGTCATTTCGGCCAGGCCGGCAATGCACGCATTGCGGTCAGCGCCCATCTGGCGGATCCCGGCCCGTCCCTCCGGCGATACGTAGGCATGTCCCGAAATAATCAGGCCCACCGACCCTGCGGCCAGCTGTGCTACAAAATTGCAAAGTTCAGGGGTTACCGTACCGTCTTCTGCCGCCATGGCTTCCCAGGTGGCCGAACGCACGAAACGGTTTTCGAGGGTCATTCCATTGATTGTCGTGGGCTCGAACAGATCGGGCATGTCGTGGCTCCTTTCGCCGGGTTCAGATGCGGTGATTATCAGAATGCCATTTCACGCAACAAAACACAAGCCGCCGCAACATCGCCGCCGGCCAATTACGTCCCGGGGCATTGGCCCCGCCGTATTTGGCCCGTCAGTACAGACGGCGGCGAAAAAGCCAGGCCGCAATGGCCAAAGCGGCGATCCCGATGACGGCCAGCGGCCAGAACTGGCTGACGAGCAGGTGAAACGGTGTGCCCTCCAAAAAAACGCCGCGTACGATCACCATGAAGTAGCGCATGGGATTGACCAGCGTTATTTTCTGCACGATCGGCGGCATGTTGAGAATCGGGGTGGCAAAACCGGAGAGGATGATGGCCGGCACCAGGAACATGAAGGCCCCCAGCAGTCCCTGCTGCTGCGTAACCGACAGCGAGGAGATCATCAGCCCGACACCGATGCCCGAAAGCAGGAACAGGAAAAGGCCGGTATACAGGGCCGGCAGACTTCCCATCAACGGCACCTGAAACCAAAAAATCGCCACCACGATAATCAGGGTCGCTTCCAGCATACCGATGGCAAAGCCCGGCACGGCTTTGGCGATCAGGATCTCCCAAGGCCGGTAAGGGGTGACAAGCAACTGGTCGAACGTACCCTGCTCACGTTCACGGGCCACGGAGAGAGCCGTAACCAGCATCGTCACCACCAGGGTCAGCAGCCCCACGATCCCCGGCACGATAAACCAGCGGCTGAGCAGATTCGGATTGAACCACGAACGTACCACCAGACGGGCGAAAGGTCTGGGCAGCCCGTGCTGTGCGGCCCACTTCAGGTTGAAGTCGTTAACGATCTTGCGGACATATCCCATGGCCAGCAGGGCCGTGTTGGAATCGCGGCCGTCGAGGATAACCTGCACGCGGGCGTCGGCGCGTTGCTGCAGGTCACGGCCGAAGCGGGGGCCGATGTGCACCACCAGCAGAACCTTTCGGCTGTCGATCAGCGGCGCAATCTGTCCGTCGCGGGTGATACGTGCAACCTCGCTGAAATTCGTCGAACCACGAAAGCGTGCTGCCAACGCGCGGGCCTCTGCACAGGGGCTTTCGTTGTATATCGCATAGGGTACATGGGTGAGGTCATAGGTGGCCGCATAGCCGAAAACGATCAGCTGGACGACCGGCGGGCCGATGATCACAAAGCGGCTCTTGGGATCCTTGAGCAGCGCCAGAAACTCTTTGATGACCAGGGCGATGATGCGCGAAATCATGGGCATCTCCTAGTCCAAGCGCTTATGGGTCTTTAAGCGGGTTGCACCGATGAAAATCCCCCCCATGACGGCCAGGGCCAGGCAGTTGGGCAAAATGACCGGCCAGACATCTCCCGCCAGAAACACGGTCTGCAGGATGGCGACGAAATAGCGTGCCGGAATGAGATAGGTAATGGCCCGGATGGCCGGCGGTATGCTGCCGATGTCGAAAATGAACCCGGAGAGGATAAAGGCCGGCAGAAAAGTGGTGATGATGGCCACCTGGCCGGCAACGAACTGGTTTCGGGCCGCAGTCGAAATCAGCAGGCCCATTCCCAGCGCGGTCAGCAGAAAAAGGGCTGTGGCCAGGAAAAGAACCCATGCGGAGCCGCGCAGCGGAACGTCGAACTGCCAGACCGCCATGATCACGGACAGGGCCATGCCGCCCATGCCCAGGATAAAGTAAGGTACGATTTTCCCGACCAGAATTTCATGCACGCTCACGGGGGTGACCATCAGGGCTTCCATGGTGCCGCGTTCCCACTCCCGCGCCATCAGCAAAGCAGTCAGCAGCGCGCCGATCAGCGTCATGATCACCGCCACCAGTCCAGGCACCAGGAAATTGCGGCTGCGCATATTGCTGTTGAACCAGATGCGCTGTTCGATGCGTACCGGAATTTTCAGGGCCAGACCCCGGTCCGCCGCATGACTTTGCAGCCAGTTGCCGTACACACCTTCCACGTATCCTTCGATGATGCGGGCGGTATTCGCGTCGACGCCGTTTACGACCAGCTGGATGGCGGCGGAGTTGAAGGCGTACAGCTTCCGGGAAAAATCCTGACGCAGGTGGACAATGGCCTGGATACGGTGGGTCGCCAGGGCCTGCAGGGCAGCGTACATCCCGTGTAGGTAAACCGGCTTGAAATAGCGGGAATGCGCAAAGGCGCCACAGAAGCTGGCAGCCTCCGGCGTGGCCTTTTCAATCACCAGGGCCACCGGCACTTGTTCGGCATCCAGGGACACACCGTACCCGAAAATCAGCAGCAGTACCACGGGCAACACGAAAGCGATCCCCAGGCTGCTGGGATCGCGCAGCGCCTGCAGAAATTCCTTGCGCATCAGGCCGCGCAGGCGCATCAGGACCCGGACGGCGTCCGGCAGCCGGGTGGAATCGGTCTGGCGGCCACCGGCAGTCATGTCCCCGGCCTCATCTCCCGCGACTGGATGACATGGATGAAGGCATCTTCCATGGTCGGCTGGCGGCAGTCATCGGAACGTGCCTGTCGTTTGACGGCCGAGGGGGTCCCCAACGCCAGGATCTCGCCGGCCACCATGATGGCCAGGCGGTCGCAATACTCGGCTTCTTCCATGAAATGGGTGGTGACCATCACCGTCACCTGCCGGGCGGCCAGGAGGTTGATCCGCTGCCAGAACTCGCGGCGGGCCAGGGGATCCACACCGGAGGTGGGCTCATCCAGAAACAGGATGTCCGGCTGATGCATCAGCGCACAGGCCAGGGCCAGGCGCTGTTTGTAGCCCAGCGGCAGGGTCGCACTGACCGCGTCGGCCACCGGCGCAAGCTCGAATTCCTGGAGCGCCCACGCAATACGTTCAGATCTGCGGCGGCCCTTAAGGCCGTAGGCACTGCTGAAAAACTGCAGATTCTGCGCCACGCTGAGGCTGCCGTAAAGGGAAAATTTTTGTGACATATAGCCGATTTTCGCCCGTGCGGCCGCCGCCGTACGGCGCACATCCACTCCGGCGACATACAGCTTACCGGCACTGGGCGGCAGCAGACCGCAGAGCATGCGAAACGTCGTGGTCTTGCCGGCGCCGTTGGCCCCCAGCAGGCCGAACACCTCGCCTGTCTTCACGAAAAAATTCACCTTTTTGACCGCAAAAAAATTACCGAAACGGCGCTGCACATCGCGGACTTCGATGACATGGCCATCGGATTTGCCCGTGGTTTCCCTATCGCCGGAAACCGGCTGCAGCACCACCGGCGAGCGGTTGGCCTGACGCCGGCGTTGGTCCAGCAGGGCCACGAAGCCGTCTTCAAAGCGCGGGGACACCGCCTGCAGCTCGGCCACGACACCGGGCAGCAGTTTGTCCGCCGCAGCCGACATCTGCGGTGCCAGCAGCAGCCGCACGCCATCGCCATGAATCACTGCATCGTTCACTGCGGGTAGGGCGGCCAGTTTTGCCTGCAGATCACGGGGGTGCATGCCGGGCACCCGCATGACAAAAGTGCGCCCCTCCAGGTGAGCGCAGAAACCTGCTGGGGGGCCCTGGCCGAGCAGTTCGCCGTCGTAGAGCAGGATGACCTCGCTGCAGCGTTCGGCCTCGTCCAGGTAGGCGGTGCTCAGCAGTACGGTGGTCCCCTCTTCGCGGACAAAACGGTCGACGATCTGCCAGAGTTCGCGACGCGACACCGGATCGACACCCACGGTCGGTTCATCCAGCAACAGCAGCGGCGGCGGATGCACCAGCGTGCAGGCCAGGCCCAGCTTCTGCTTCATACCGCCGGAAAGCCGGCCGGCGGGGCGTCTGCCGAAGGCTTCCAATCCGGTCATACGCATCAATTCACGATAGCGTTCGGGACGCAGTTTCCCGGGTACTCCCTGCAGGTCGGCATAAAGGTCGAGGTTCTCCTGCACCGTCAGGTCTTCGTACAGCCCGAACCGCTGGGGCATGTACCCGACGGCCGCCTGGACCGCCGGGGCATGGCGCACGATGTCCATGCCCAGCACACGGCCCTGCCCGGAATCCGGCGGCAACAGCCCGGCGGCCGTACGCATGAGGGTGGTTTTACCGGACCCGTCAGGGCCGATCAGTCCCGTCACCTTCCCCGGCAGCAGTCGCAGGCTGATGTCCTTGAGCGCCTCGACGCACCGCTTTCCGGAACGAAAGCTCCGTCGAATCGACCGGAAGGCGAGAACCGCCCGGTCACTGACAACACGGTCTGTGCAGACGTCTCCAGCAGCTGCGGGTGCCATCAGGATGTGGTGCTTTCACCCGAATCAGATGTGGAAGACCGGTCTTTTCCCGGCCGCCGCCGGCCGAGCTGTATTCGAACAGTGGCCGGCATGCCGAGGCGCAATTCCCCTGCCGGATTTTTTACGAAAACGCGCACCTGGTATACCAGGCGGGTACGCAGTTCCGGGGTTTCCACCGGTTTGGGGGTGAATTCGGCGGTGGGCGAGATAAAGCCGATCCAGCCGGCATAGCGTTTGCCGGGGAAACTGTCGGTGGTTACCTGTGCCTGCATGCCGGGTCGAATTTTTCCCAGATTCGGTTCCGACACATAGGCCCGCACCCACAAGGGGTCTGTCAGGGCAACGGTAAAGACCGGTTTTTGCGGAAAAGCCATGTCACCGACTTCAAGCACTCGGTCCTGAATGACGCCTGCGCCGGGCGCATACAAGCGTGCGTTCTTCAGATCCCGCCGCGCCAGTGCAAGCTGTGCTTCATCGCGTTTCAGCAGCGCTTGGGCGGCGGCAATATCCTCCTTGCGGGGGCCGGCCAGCGCCAGGTCCAACAATGCCCTGGTGGCATTGAGCCGTGCCCGCGCCGAGTTTTCTGCGGCCCGGGCATCATCCAGGTTCTGTACCGCCACCGCGTGCTGGGGGATCAGACTTTTGATCCGCCGGTAGGTCCTTTCCGCATCGTCCAGCGCAGCTTCCGCGGCAGCTACGTCTGCTCTGGCCTTGCGAATCTCCTCGGGTCGTGTCCCCGCTTCGAGACGGGCGACTTTCTGCCGCTGAGTGTCGACCAGCGCTTTTTCGCGTGCAACGGCAAGCTCAAAACGTTCCGTCTCGAGCTCTGCCAGCAGCTGGCCCTTACGGATGCGGTCACCCTCTTTGACCAGCAGATCGGCAATGCGTTCGCTGTCGTTGAAGGCCAGCTCCACCTGGCGGATATCCACATTACCGTACAGCACCAGCTCATCGGCCGGAACCGCAGTCCGACCGTACTTCCAGACCCAGGCACCGCCGATGGCCAGCACCACCGCCAGCACGGCCACAAAAACAAGTCCCTTTTTCATCGTCACCCGTCCATCTATGCCGAATCTGCTGCACATTGAAAATCGGGGGCATGCAAAAGCCCGAGCGTACTCCGGTTGCCCCCTGCCGCCAAGGTCCATCCCCCGCCTGTCTTGAAGACGTCCCGCGGAAATCGAGCGGTGAGAGTACCACAGCCCGCGGCTGGTGTCAAAGAAACCCGTTTTCAATCAGCGTTTTATAATCGGCAAAAGTCCGAAGGGCCTTTGGCGCACCGCTGGTGTCGCCGGTGATTTCGCATGCCGCCGGCAGGCAGTTTTGCCTAAAGATTTGTGTACGTTTGCCGATAGCCAGAAACAGACTTTTTGAATCGAGCCTCTTGCACGTTATGCGTGACAGGAGGGCGGACATTCATCCACCCGGCAACAGGGCACGAAAATGGCTGATAACAGCAGCACAAGCGGCACTGTGACAGATGCCCGTCTTCCCGGTGGTGACGGTGCACTGCGCACTGCGGCCGACGATCCGTCGCGTTGGCTGCAGACCGAGAAGCTGGCGGCCATCGGCCAGCTGGCGGCCGGTGTGGCCCATGAAATCAATAACCCCATCGGCTACGTGCGCAGCAACCTGAACACCATCGATGACTACCGCAGGGACCTTACTACCGTGCTGCAGGCATACGAAAGCATGGTGCGATATTTGTGCGAAAGCCGTACCGCCCTGCAAAAAGATGCCGCCGGCAGACTGGAATCCCTCGAGCGCCTCAAGGCACGGGTGGACCTGGACGCAATCATGGAAGACTACCCCAGCGTCATCACCGAATCCCGCGAAGGCATAGACCGCGTGGTACGCATCGTTTCCGATTTAAAAAAGTTCGCCCACCTGGACGGCGAGGACCGTGAAACCGCCGATATCAACGCCGGCATCGAAAGCACCCTCAACATCGTCTGGAACGAGCTCAAGTACAAAACCAGGGTGGTCAAGGACCTGAAGCCCCTGCCGCCGGTCATGTGTTATCCCCAGCGCCTCAACCAGGTTTTCATGAACATCCTGGTCAATGCCGCCCAGGCCATCGAGGATCAGGGTACGATCCACATCACCACGCGCCACGAAAAAGACCAGGCGGTCATCACCATCAGCGATACGGGCAAAGGCATTCCGGAAGAGGAGCTTCCGAGAATCTTCGAACCCTTTTACACCACCAAACCCGTGGGCCGCGGTACCGGGTTGGGCCTTAGCGTGGCTTACCGCATCGTCAAGAGTCACGGCGGAAGCATCGCGGTGGACAGCACACCGGGAAAGGGAACCACTTTTACCATCAGTATCCCGCTGAACCCTGCCCCCGACTGTCTGCCGGCAGGCTCCGGGACGGGAAGTCATCCATGAACCGCAACCAGACACTGCTCATCGTCGATGACGAACCCCACGTGCTGAGCAGCATCAAACGGCTGCTCAGAAGAGAGGATTACCGGTTGTTGACGGCGACATCGGCGGGCCGGGCTCTGGACCTCCTGGCCAGCCACGACATCTGCGTCACCATCTCCGACCACATGATGCCGGACATGGACGGCATCACCTTTCTGGAAAAGGTGGCCGCCCACGATCCCGCTATCGTCAGGATCCTAATCACCGCCCATGCCAGCCTGGAAAACGCCATGGCGGCCATCAAACGCGGCCGGATCTTTGAATACCTGCCCAAGCCCTGGAGCGACACCGCCCTCAAAGGAACCATTCGCCGGGCTCTCGAACACCACGGCCTGCTGGAAGAAAACCGTCGCCTGCAGGAGCTGACGCACCAGCAGAATGAAGAGCTGAAAACCATCAACGACAACCTCGAATCCCTGGTGAAAACCCGCACAGAGCAACTGGAGGATGCGGTGCGGGAAGGGGTTTTCATGCTGGCTTTGGCTTCAGAAGCCAAGGATGATGTCACCGGTGACCATATCCGCAGGATCCAGCGCCAGACCTACGCCCTCAGCCGTGCGCAGGGGCTTTCCGAAGCGCAGGCCGAAGCCATCAGTTTCGGCAGCATCCTGCACGATGTCGGAAAAATCCACATTCCAGACGCCATTTTGAAAAAAGAGGGCCCCCTCAGCCGGCACGAATTCGAAATCATGAAAACGCACACCATCGCCGGCGAGAAGATTCTCGGCCGCAAACCCTTCTACCGCATTGCCCGCCAGATTGCACGCCATCACCACGAGTGCTGGGACGGCAGCGGGTACCCGGACGGCCTTTCCGGTGAGTCGATTCCGCTGGCCGCAAGGATCGTCACCATCGCCGACGTCTACGACGCACTGGTGCACGAGCGCCCTTACAAGCCGGCCTGGCCGGTGCACAGGGCCCTGTCGGTGATGGCTTCCAGCGCCGGCAGAATATTCGACCCCCAACTTCTGGGAGTTTTTTTAGAGCTTCAGCAAAGCCAGGGGCAACCATCGTGGCCGGCCGCTGTACAATGTCCACAGGGAGTGCGGCCACGGGAATTTCCGGCCGCCCTGCCCGATCCGATCAAACTGGGTGTCACATGAACCGGGCATCCCTTTTTGCAACCCTTGACCACATCGAGAACCTGCCCACGCTGCCGGCGGTCGTGCTGGAGGTCAACCAGTTGCTGCAGGATTTTGAAACCCCCATCGAAAGCGTCTGCCGGACCATCGAAAAAGACCAGGCCATGGTGCCCAGGATCCTCAAACTCGTCAATTCGGCCTTTTTCGGATTGCGCTGCGGCGTGTCCACCATTTCCCATGCCGTGGTGCTGCTGGGATTCAACACCATTCGCAATGCCGTGGTTTCGGTGGGTGTCATCGACAGTTTCGGCAGTAAACAACAGCTGACCGGATTCGACATCACAAAATTCTGGACACATTCGGTGGCCGTGGCGGTAACCAGCCGGCATCTGGCGGAAAGGAGCCATCTGCATTATGCCGGTGATGCCTTCACGGCCGGTCTGCTGCACGATATGGGGAAACTCGTGCTTTTTCGTTATTTCAGAACGCTTTTTGAAGCGGCGTGGCAATCTTCGCAAAACTGTCCGCTATCTTTTTACGAGGCCGAAAGAAAGGAGCTGCCGGCCACACATGCCGATGTCGGCGCCTATCTGGTCAAGCGCTGGCAGTTGCCCCACCGGCTGACGGATGCCATCCGCTATCACCACAGTGTGCGGGCACAGGTCGCGGACCGGAACCTTTTGCTGATCGTGCATGCCGCCGATGTCATCGTCAATCGACTGGACGGCCGAAACGACGACAGTCAGCCCGACTTCACACGGCTGCATCCGGATGCGGCGCACCGCCTGCGGGGCTGCCTGGAAAACCTGACCGACTGGTACCCGGCGGCCGAGGATGAAATCCAATCGGCCTGTCAATTTTTCTTCGCCGGTTGAGGCCCATGGAAAATCTCAGACATACTATTTTGTGCATCGATGACGAGCCCAACATCCTGAAGGCGCTGCAGCGCCTGTTCCGCAAAGAAGGATATCGCATCCTGACTGCGACCACCGCCGCCCAGGGCCTGCGGATACTTGCACAGCAATGTGTACACCTGGTGATCAGCGACCAGCGCATGCCCGACATGAGCGGCACGCAGTTTCTGGATCGGGTAAAGGCCGAACACCCGGATACCATGCGCATCATCCTCTCGGGATATACCGACGTGGACGCCATTGCCGAATCCATCAACACCGGCCACATCTTCAAGTTCTTCCTGAAGCCCTGGAAGGACCGCGAATTGAAACTCGAGATCCGCAAAGCCCTGCAGCACTACGATCTGGTGCAGGCAAACCGGGAGTTGAATAAGCGTATTGTCGAACAAAACCGAGAGCTTACACGTATCAATGAAAACCTCGAGCAGACCGTCAAAGAACGTACGCGGGTGCTTGAGCTTCAGAACCGGGCGCTGGAACTCTCGCACGCCATCGTGGAGGACCTGCCCATACCCATCATGGGCGTCAGCGCCGAAGGTCTGATCGTACTGGTCAACCGCCGCATTGAAGATCTGTCCCCCGACGAATGGGGTGTCGAGGTGGGGAAAAGGCTGGAGGACTGCTTCCCGCCGCCGATCGTGGAAAGATTCCGCCATGCCCTGGCATCGGGAACGGCCTGCAGCGTGCACAGCACCGATCCGGCCGACCGCGCCTGCCGCATGGACATCACGCCCCTTGGCGGAAAATTTCGCGGCAAAGGCGTCATCTTGTCTCTGCGTGACGACACCCCTGCCGCGCCACCCGCCTGAGCACCCCCCGAAGACAAGCCGCCGTCTACCCCCTGGAAAATCGAGCACCGCTGTGATAGAGTTGGTAACTAGCGACATGGTGAAACCGGACGCTGACCTTCACCTTTCCCCAAGAAAGATAAAGCCCCGCCCTGTTACACCGGGCAGACAGTTGAAACCGGAGGCTGAAACCGGAGGCAGCCTTTTCATGAAAACCAGGAAAATGCTCATCATTGGCACCATTATCGGCGCACTGCTGGTTTTCGCGGCCGCGCTGCCCACACTGATCTCCACCCATTTCGTCAAACAGCGCATCCTCGAACGTATCAACCGCAAACTTTCCGGAAAACTCCGCCTGGAGGCCTGGTCGCTGCACTGGTTTGCCGGTCAGCGGTTCGACCGGCTGACATACGGTGATTCACGCCGCGGGCTTAATCTTGAAATCCGCCATATCCGTATTTCCAAGGGGCTGCTGGCCCTTTTGACTGTACGCAACGACCTGGGTTCGGTTGAAATCAAAAATCCGCTGCTCACGATTACCCGTCAAACAGGCATGCAGCAAGCCACTCCCCCCGGCCCCCGGCACATGTCCGCCCGGCAGCGGTCCCGCGGGCCAGGCGGCCCAAGTCCGGGAAGGCTGCCGAATGCCGCGGCCGACCTGAAAATGCAGCTCAAGGTAAGCGACGGGCGTATCCTGCTCAAATCCGCCCATGCCAAGCCCCTGTCGCTGGTACAGGCACTGGAACTGAAGCTGCAGACGACTGGAGCCGGTCATCCGGTCAGCTGCCGCTTGACGTTTTCAGCTCCGGGCGGCCGCGGCCGCATGTCGGCAACCGTCGACCTGCCGCGTGGTCTGCAGGCACAGATGCGCCCCGAAAAACTTGCCCTGGCCGCAACCGTAGGCGTTAAGGGCTGGCCCCTGGGAAAGCTGTTTGCGCTTTTGCCGCCGGCGCACACCGCCGGACTGCAGGGCAGCGGCAGGCTGCAGGCCGACTTCCGCGTGAACGGCAACCTGCAGAGCGGCCTGCGTGTCCGCGGGCACATCGCCGCCGACGACCTGCAGCTAACCGGTGGTGCGCTGGGTACCGATCACCCCTTTTTCAAGCAGGCCGCCGCCGCTTTCAACATCACGGCCGGCCTTGACAAAGTTGATATTTCTCAGCTCGATCTGACCGCCGACGGAATCGAGGCGCATGCCACGGGCCAGGTTAGCGGGCCACAGCAGAACGCCTTCAGCGGACGGCTGGACCTCGACCTGGCGAAAGTGGCCGCGCTTTTCCCGTCGACTTTACGCTTGCAAAAGGGCCTGGTCCTGTCCGCAGGACGTCTGAACGCCGTCGTCGACCTCAAACAAAGCGCCCCTACAATCCGATTCCGTGGCCAGGCATCCGTCAACGGTCTTGCCGGCACCCGGGCCGGCCGCCGCATTGTACTGAAATCCCCCTTGCAGGTGTCCGCCAAGGGCAGGCGCGACGACGCCGGACTGTACATCGATGACTTTGCGCTGAAATCCGCCTATATAAAGGGTGACGGCCGGGGGGATCCCGGCCATCTGCAGCTGCATCTGAGCGCCGATGTCCGGCCGGCAATCAGGGAACTCAAGCAGTTCATCCGCCTGGAAAAACTGGACGCCGGCGGCAGGCTGAAGTTGTCGCTGACCACCCGCACCGCCGGCAGATCGAACCGCCGCATGACGATCAGAGCCGATACGTCTGATTTCCACCTGAGCTATGCCGGCGCCGTGCTCATTCCACGACAACGCATGAAAATCGATGCGTCCGCCGACCTGCAGCCGGGCACCGCCAAGGGGCCACAGATACTGCAGCAGGTGGAAATCGACAGTTTGTCGTGGCTCGGGAAGGTTCGCCTGCGGGCCAAACGCCTGCGCTGCACCCCCGGCAACCTGCAGGCTGCGGGGCTCGACATCAACGCCCGGTTGAAGCTCGGGGCCCTGGCGGCGCTGCTACACCGCACCCGGCACTTCCCCGAAAAGTTCGGCATAGACGGCCGTGCAACGCTGCTGACCGCCGGCGACATCGACGGTTCCAGGTTGACGCTGGCAAAATTTATTTTCGACGCGCGCGGTTTCCGGCTGCGCCAGGGGGAAAAACGTTTTCACAGCAAGCGCCTGAACCTGGCCGCCCGTGGCCGTATGGACTTTGCAAAACACGCGCTGAACCTGCCGCTGCTGGAAATCGGCATGGACAGCGCTCATGCCCGGCTGAAAAACATTGTCATGGCCAACTGGCAGCGTGCGGCGCACACCTTGCAGGCCAGCATGCAGCTGCAGGCGGATCTCAAACCTTTCCTGGCCGCGCTGCGGCCCTGGCTGAATCTGCCGCAAGATCCCCGGCTTTCCGGTCATGCCGTTTTGAATGCCACGGCAAGGCGGGACCGGCCGGGGTCGAACGGTCTGGAGCTGAACCTGAAGCTGGCGCCGATATCTGCTTTTTCCGGAGGCCGTACGCTTTTTTCACAGCCCCGCATGGTGCTGTCGGCTGCCATGATCCTCAACCGTGCAGGCCGCCGGCTGACGATCAAGCACCTGAAGCTCGATTCGCAGATGCTTTCGCTTGACACCGCCGGAGCCCTGTCCGACACCTCCGGTCGCCGCCTATTCCGACTGAAGGGCAGCCTGCGGCCGAATCTGGAGATGCTGGCCCCTTACATCTCCAATCTTGCCGGTTTCAAGTTGGCCATGACCGGAAACCGGGAAACCCCGTTCGACCTGCAGGCCGTGCTGCCGCAAAAAGGCGGCTGGCAGGCCGCGCTCAGGCAAAGTCGACTGGCGGCAACGCTTACAGCCGATACCGTGGCGTTTTCAGGACTGGCCATGCGTACCGTGAAAATCCCTGTCCGGCTGGAGGATGGACGGGGCGCTACAGATCTCGAGGCGGTCCTGAACGACGGCCGACTGAACCTGCCTTTGACCCTCGAATTGTCGCATGCACCGCCGGCCCTGCGCATCCCGGACCGCACGCAGATTCTGGCGGATGTGCACCTGACGCGCGCTATGGCCGATAAATTACTGTCTCATATTCACCCGATTTTTAAAGATGTATCTAGTATTTCCGGATCCATTGGTTTAACGCTCGCGCATTTCAACTGGCCGCTGACGCAGCCGGCTGGACAAAAGGCCGTATTTTCAGGCTCCATTGACCTGAAAAACGTCAAACTGGAGGGCGCGGGCCTTCTGGCGGCCGTAACCGGGGTTCTGAAGATGGACGGCCGCCGTCTTAAAATCGATCAGCAGCGCATCGATTTCTCCGCCCGCGGCGGCCGCATCACGGCATCCCCCCTTAGAATCACCATCCGCGGCCATGAAATCGTACTGGCTGGAAGCGTGGGTATGGACCGCAGCCTGGCGTATACGGCCCGTGCACCGGTGACCCGCCGGCTGGTGGGGAAGGAAGCTTACCGCTACCTGAAGGGCACGACCATCAACCTGCCCATCCGCGGAACGTTGTCGCATCCGGACGTGAGCACCGGCAGCGTCGCCGACGCCGTCAAGGACCTGGTGCGCCAATCTGTCGAGAAATCACTTGAGAAGAACGCAGGTAAACTGCTGGAAAGATTATTCAAGTAGGATGCACTATGAAAATATACACTGGCAGCGGTGATGGCGGCCGGACCAGCCTGTTTTCCGGAGAGCGGGTGGCCAAAGACCATGTGCGTGTTCAAGCGTACGGGGACATGGATGAACTGAATTCGCTGCTCGGTGCGCTGATCAGCGTGCTCGGCGGGAAAACACGGCGCTTCCGGGATCCCCTCGAGCGCATCCAGGCGGATCTTTTCTCCGCCGGCGCCCGTCTGGCCAGCACGGCGACGGCACCGGAGGCGCTTCCGCCAGATCTTGAGTGGCCGTCCCGCAGCGCCGAACTGGAGAGAAGCATCGACGCGCTGCAGTCCGGCCTGCCGCCGCTTGACGCCTTCATCCTGCCCGGCGGGCACCCGGCGTCCGCAAGTGCGCACGTCGCACGGGCCGTCTGTCGCAGGGTTGAGCGGCGCGTGGTCACGCTGGCGGCTGGCTTGCCGTCCCGGGGCTCCGCCGGCGGCATGGAGGGACTGCTGGTGTTTTTAAACCGCCTGTCGGATTACCTCTTCGTTCTGGCGCGCGCCATCAACCATATCGAAGGCATCCCCGAAAGAACATGGCAGGGGTGATAAAGCACCCCCGGCATACAGTCCATATCGTGAGCGGGTCAGCTGTTGCGCGGCGTAAAAATGAAATTGAAGTCCAGCAGCAGCGTGTGGCGGGCCGGCTCCGGACCGTCGGCCTCTTCGATGTGGAAATCCCGCAGGTCGATCTGAAAACCGCCGCGCATGAGCAGGCGCGGCGCGCCGGCTTCGGTGAGGATGGGCTCGAGCTGGGCCGCCGCCGAGACCGGAACGTGCCGGCCTTTCAGCGACAAGATGCCATGCAGCCGGGCCGGCAGCAGACGTCCGAAGGCCAGCGGTTGCGCCGCCGCCTCCACACGGTCAAGAACAAAGGCCGCCTCCGCATACTTCCGGCTGTCGAGGATCTG
>Ga0114931_10002893_pt1 | contig 21807 bp, 28 predicted proteins | sample 2SBtaG_FD_89579 | JGI IMG/M metagenome (GOLD analysis project Ga0114931, IMG submission 89579) | Deep subsurface microbial communities from Kolumbo volcano to uncover new lineages of life (NeLLi) - 2SBTROV14_V59a metaG | ecosystem: Environmental > Aquatic > Marine > Volcanic | place: Kolumbo... | reverse complement strand
TTGAGTTTTTTAATTCTTTTTTATTTTCTTCTAGTTCTTTTTGAAGAGTTTCTTTTTGTTTTGAGTAACTTTCTAGACTTGAGAGTGCTTTTTCAAGTTTTAAAATAGTTTCATTATATTTTTTTTTTGCATTTTTAATTTTTTTTAATTTCAAATTACACAATTCAATTTTTTCAAGAACATTTTTTTGATTTTTTTTTGCAATTACTTCTTCGTCTTGTGTTTCTTTTAATTCTTTTTTTATATTTTTTATTTCTTCTTCAATTTCTTTTTGTGTTTCTATTTTTGTTTCTAACTCTTTTTTTTTAACTTTAGTATATTGAATATAAAGAGAAATTGCTTGTTTTAATTGCTTATATTTGTCGATTTTAAAAAGTTTTCTTAACAATTCTAATCTTTTTTCAGGGTCTGCAAATAAAATTTCTTTTAGTTGTTCTTGTGCCGTATAAATTGTAAATCTATAAAACAAATTTTTATCTTTTGTAATAAATTCTTTTGGAAAATTCATAATCTCAAATACATATGCATTCAATTCGCTTGGGCTCATCTCAACGAGTTTATTATTAAATTTCAAATAACCATTTTCTTGTGAGATGTTTTGAGAGTTTTTTGATTTTTTTAGTTTTCTAAAGATTTCAACTTTTGAGGAAGTTTTTGAATCTTCAAGAATTAATTTAACGTTTCCTTCAGTAGTGCCTTTTCTTAAGAGTTGGATTCCTTCTAAATCTCCTCTTTTAAAACCTAAAAGTGCAAATTCAATTGCTTGAAGAACTGTACTTTTCCCTGAACCAATATCACCACTTAAAAGACTAATTCCATTTTCAAAGTAAATCTCTTCTTTTTTGTACGAACGGATATTCTCTAAGTGAACTGATTGTATAATCATAAATAAAAATTAGATAATACATATTATAAATTTTTTGTAATTTAAAATCCTATCTCATTTGGTCCAATATTGGTAAATCTAAATAATTTTTCTAAAATATCATCTAATCTTCTATTTTCTTTTCTTTTCAAACGAGTTATTAAATCTAACCTATGTGCACAATGTGCCATAATTTCTTCCCCATCTGACCCAAATTGCGCAACATATGCCCTAGACAAAAGATTAATCCTGAACTCAGAAGTCTGAGCAGCACTTAAACCTCTTAACGTGAATGTTACTCCTCCATCCTTTTTATCTTTTAGATTTCTAAGTGTATCTTCTGTTTTATGGTGAAGTAACTCAAAAGACTCTCTTCTTCCTCTTACTTCTGAATTTATATTTCTTATTTTTCCAATAATTTTCTTGTAGTCTCTTTCACTTTTTAAAAAAAATGCCGCTCCTGTTGTGTCTGTAATAAAAACATCACCAAAAATTTCATTAATTTTCTTTGAATCAAATGCTTTAGAACCCCCCAAAATTCTATTGACATCATCATGTTTTGAAGGTTTATATTCTCCATTAAATGCATCAAAAAAATCTTCATTAGAGAATAAAATAGATCTTAACCAAACCTCAAAAGCTTCAACTAATCTCCCTTCTTTAATTTTTTTTTTTCCCTTTTTCTAGAAAATATAATGCCAACTCTTCTTCTGTAGGAGAATATATTAATCTTAATTTTTCTACTTGTTTTATCACAATACTCTCATAAGACTTAATTTTAAATAACATTCCATTAACTGGTAATCTCTCTTTTTCACAAGAAAATAAATAATCTAGTTTATCAAATGGTAAATATGCAGCTCTAATTTTATGTTCTAAACCATTAATCTCTCCCCTCCTTCCTTCTTTAAACTCAATTATTCTGCGTTTTGTATCTTCGGGTAAACTTTTTTTAAAAGATGCTAATGGTAAATTTGCCATAATATCTAATAATTCACCTTCTGTTCTTGCAAAACTATAATTCGTCCCTTCAGGTAACTTATCTATACTAAAATTTGAATTTGTTAAAGAATTTAATTCAGAAGTATCACCTAACGAGCCACCTAACATATTTGCAATTCTATCTAAAGATGGAAGCAAACAACCAAAGTAGTCTTGATTTCTTCTTTCTTCAAATTTTCTTCTTAAATAAGTATTCATCCCATCTGTAAGGCTAAGCCCTAATAAACCTTGCATTGTAACTATTAATGGAAATATGCCAGAACCCATTTTCTCAAAACTATATCCATCTCTAATTGTTTGAAAATATCCCTTAACTATTCCTATTTCCGAATCAGTTGGATTTATAACGTTTCCATAAACCATAAAAAAATCAATTATAGGTTATTTATAAACTTCACGATTTGTTACTACTAAGAAGTTTTATTCTATTTTGTTTATTATTACGCTATTCTGGTTGTTTTCCATGATAATTTTTATTCTAGATTTCTTTGGTTTTAAACATTCACACATCCCACTAAAAGAACCAATTGTATCTGAACTTACTATGTCGTTGGAATCAAAAATTGCAATATTTTCTCCACCCAAATAACTAATATTCATTGAGTCTATTTTCTGTGCACTTAAATTAAGGTCTGCTATACAAGATGCTCTGGAGATAAAACACACTTCTTCAACATTAGAGTTTAATTTATATTCCAGAACTTTTTCAGAACCATAACTCTCATATACACTTTTATAATCTGATTTCAAATCATCATAAAACTTAATATTAATTCTATTGTCAACATCATTTGAAAATGTCAAAACGAATTTTGTAACTAAAAAACCAACAAAAGCAATAACAATAAATGAGAGTAAAAAAACGAATACATTATTAATTATGGCTTTTTTTTGTTTCATATTATTTTGTTTCATTTTATAGTATTTTACCGCTCTTTTTGTGCGCATTGTATTCAATCCAACTTTGAGGTATTTAAAGCTTTCTTTGATGCAAATTCATATGCCTCAAGATAATTTTTATAAAATTTACTCCAATCAAATTGCTTTGATAATTCTTTTGAGACTTCCTTTTCAAAATAAAGTTCTTTTGCAGTTTTATTTGAGAATTTTTGAAGCAAAAAAAATAACGAATCAACTGCTTCATCATAAGATTTTCCTTCTCTTTTCAACACTTCAATACTACACGACTTTTTATCATCAAGTAAAAAGCAATTATTAAATCCTTTGTCTTGTAAATATAATCCAAAACCCGCCAAATCAGACGTGATTGTAGGAACACCACAACTAATACTCTCAAGCGGAGTATATCCCCATGGTTCGTAAAATGATGCAAATACACTCAAATCACATCCGCTTGTTATCTCATAATATTGTCTATTAAAAAATCCATCGTTTGAATCCAAATATTTAGGATTTAAAATAATCTTAACTTTATCATCTTCTCGATTACACAACCCTAAAGAAAAGAGTTGTTTAATGATGGGATTGTCGGTTGGGATTTCATGTGTTGAGAGGGGAGTGTATTTTTTTTTGGCACTTTGTGATTTATTTTTGTATGCATCAAATGAATTTCTAATTAATGGGTCTTCTTTAAAGTCTCCAATTAAAAGTAGAATAAAACAAACTATAGCTTTAGGAGAATTTTCCCTTTTAAGATGTTCATTGAGTTTTGCAAGAGAAGAGATTAAAATATCAACACCCTTATTTCTGACCTCATTTCTTCCGCTCGTAAATATAACTTGTGTGTTATCAACATCTATTGGAGAATTCAGATAAAAATAAGCTTTTAAAAATTCATTTATATGTTCTCTTTCTCTACTAAAATCATAATTCATCTTTTGTGTATTGAACCCATTATACAAAATAATATCAGGTTTTTTAGAATAGAAAAATTCAGTTTCTTTTGCAGTTATATCTGAGACAGTTGTAAAACAATCACTAATTTTAGCAAGTACAGTTTCACTTTGATGTTTTGTATGAACATTAAGAGAATATGCAAATTTGTTAGGGTCAATATTTTTTTCCAAATCATAGAGATTTATGTTATTTCCTGAGATTGAACGACCAAGCATAGTTGCGTGAGTAGTAAAAACCGTTTTGACTCTTGAGTTTTCTTGCGTTTTACAATAAAATATGGCACCCCCAGACATCCATTCATGAGCATGTAGAAAAATATCATCATTTTTCAATTTTAATGATAGTTCTTCAATTAATATTCCGCAACACCACGACCAAATTATTGCTTCATCATAGTCATACCATGTTGAGTTTAGAGAATCGATTTTAAATTGTTCCCAGAGTTCTTTTTTAACAATTGGAGTGTTTGTTGTGTAATTTGAATAATCAATCAATATACAATTAGTTTCCTCATTAATTTTCCATATTCCATAATGTGCATCAATTCCCATTTTTTTTACTTTCTCAAAAACCTTCCTAAATTCATTTGGTACATTATGTTCAATAAAGTTTTCTTTCTTTGCATGAATGTAATTACCAACACAATAGTAATTTTCGAAATTTTTTTTAGCTTCATGAACTTTAGAAGAAATAACTGTGTGGATTCCTCCTACTTTATTACATACTTCCCAAGAAATCTCAAAAACAAACTTAGACATTAGTCATTTTATTATTAAAAACATCAAAAATTTTAGTTATTTATTTTTAAAGTAAAAATCGGTTGTAATTTTTTAGTAACTATTAAAATGTATAAAAAAATAATGCAAACTTAAAGGAAAGTGAAAGTGTTGATGTTAGGTTGGGAATTTCCTCCTTTTTTTGTAGGTGGTGTGGGAATGGTTTGTTACGAGATTTGTGAGGCTCTTGGCAAATATTCTAATGTAGAAGTTGAGTATGTAATGGCATACGGTCCAAAAAAAAAAACACACATGAAAAATGTGACAATTTCAAGTGCAAATCTCGAAAAATTAACAAATGTCAATATAACACAAATTCCTTCTCTTCTCTATTCGTATGATTCTGCAGAAGAATATTCTAAAAAATATCAATCTTTATGTGAATTAGAACTGGAGTGTTCTGAGTCAAAAAATCCTATGCAGTTATATGGGAGAAATTTAATTCAAGAAGTTTATTTATATGCAAAAAGAGTTGCAAGTTTATATAAAAATAGTGATTTTGATGTTATACATGCACATGATTGGACTACAGTGCCTGCTGCTCTTCTTTTAAAAAAATTAACAGGAAAACCAGTTATTGTTCATGTACATATAACAGAACTAGATAAAACAGGTGGTAATGGGGGCTATGAAGAAGTATTTAAAATAGAAAGAATGGCGTTTCAAAAAGCAGATTGTTTAGTTTGTGTTAGTAATTTTGTTAGAAATAGGTTAATTAATGATTATGGTGTGGATCCCAATAAGGCAAGAGTAATACATAATGGAAAAATAGGTGATATTTCAAGACAAATTGGTGAATGTAATCATATTTTGAAAAAAGATAAGATAGTTTTATTTGCAGGAAGAATGACACTTCAAAAAGGACCAGAATATTTTATTCGTGCAGCAAAAAAGGTCTTGGAATACGAACCCAATACAAAATTTATAGTCGCAGGTGGAGGGGACATGTTGGGTCAGATAATTGAATATGCTGCTCATTTAGGAATAGGGAAAAATGTTTTTTTTCATGGTGGTTCATATTCAAGAGAAGATGCTATAAAGTATTTCTCTATTGCAGATATTTTTGTAATGCCATCTGTATCAGAACCTTTTGGTGTTGTTCCTCTTGAAGCTATAGCACGAGGAACGCCAACAATAATCTCAAAACAATCAGGGATTTCTGAGGTTTTGACAAATACATTTAAAGTTGATTTCTGGGATACAGACGAAATTGCACACAAAATACTTGCACTTATAAGATATCCTCATTTACACAACCTTATGAGAGAGGAAGGAAGCCATGAATTGGATAAATTCTCTTGGGATAAACCTGCTAAAAAAATTGTTGATACTTATTTGGAATTCACAAAAAGATGAGCAATGGTAAATAATATATTCTCAAGTTCAGATTCAAAAAAAGAAGAAGAGACTGAATTTAAAGAAAAGTTTGACACACATTCTAAAGCGCTTTTGGATGTCATTCAAAGACAAAAAGCATTAGAATCAACATTAGATTTAACAAATGAAAAAATTGAACTTTTAGATCACAACTCTATTAAAAATATAAAGCAAATAAAAGTAGAGACAAAGGATTTAAGAACAGATATTCTTGAATTACGTTCTGAGATTCAAGAAATAAAATCATTTAATTCTAAAGCTTTAAAGCAGTTAAAAATAACCTCGACAAAGGATGAGGTAACAAAACTTGAAAGATATATTGATTTGTGGAACCCAATGAATTTTGTAACACGAGAAGAACTAAAAGCTGACCATGATAAATTTAAAAAAGAATTAATAGATGAGCTAAAAAAGATATTGAAGAAGAAATAGTAATCTTTTTTCTATGTCAAGAGGAATGTCGGAGGTAAGACTACTTACAAAATCATATTTTAGACAAGATAAATCCTTCTTTAGCATCCTTTGAATCGTTTATAACATACCCCTTGTTCTTTATCTCATCTCTTAATTTATCAGACAATTCAAAGTTCTTTTTCTCTCTTGCAATTTGTCTTTTTCTTGCAAGTTCATAAACATCATTAGGAATTTCTTCTTCATCTAAAAAATCAAGAATTTTATCAACTCTTTTAAAAAAATCGATTGCGGATTCTTTTTCTTCTTTACATAACAGACTATGTTTGTTAATTTCTGAGACGAAATCAAAAACACTTGCTAGAGCTTTTGATGCATTTAAATCGTCTTTGAGTGCTTCTTCAAATGCATCCAAACATGCCTCTTTTTTGGCTTTTAATTTTTTTTTCTGACAACTTTGTGTTTTTATATTTAATAATTTTCTGTAACATTCTCTAATTTTATCAAGACTAAATTGCGCAGCACTAATTGCTTCCCAAGTGAAATTTAATTGTTGTCTATAATGCGCTTGAAAGCAAAATAGTCTAAAGGCGACAGGGTCAATATTCTTTTTAATCAAATCGTCAAGCAAATAAACATTTCCTATGGACTTGGACATCTTCTTTGAATTAACTAACATATGTGCGTTGTGCATCCAAAAGTTGATTCTATTTATTTTGCCTGAGCAAATATTTTGTGCTATTTCATTTTCATGATGAATTGGGATATGTTCTATCCCCCCTGTATGTATATCAAATTCTGAACCTAAAAATTTATTTGACATGGCAGAGCATTCAATATGCCACCCAGGAAAACCAACTCCCCAAGGAGATTTCCATTTCATAACATGAGCTTTATTTTCTTCTGTTAAAAATTTCCATAGGGCAAAATCTTGAGGATTTTTTTTTTGAGTGTCAACTTTAACTCTTGCTCCTGCTTTTTTATCTGTTATTTTTTGTTTTGATAATTTTCCATATTCTTTGAATTTTGAGGTGTTGAAATAAACTCCGTCGTTTGTTGTATATGTATATCCTTTTTTCTCAAGCTCTTTAATAAAATTAATTTGTTCATCAATATTATCTGTTGCTTTAGGCATTTGATTAGGTAGGATAATTTTTAATTTCTTTAAATCCTCAACATATTTGGTCGTATAATAATTTGCGATTTCATATGGGTCTTTTTTCTCTTTTTTTGATGCTTTAAGCATCTTATCTTCTCCATCGCTCTCATCTGAGACTAAGTGTCCAACATCAGTTATGTTTTGAATTGCAATTACTTTCAAATTAAAATACATTAGTGTTCTTTTAATTAAATCAACAAAAAGCGCAGCTCTTAGATTGCCAAGATGTTGAGCAGAATACACTGTAGGTCCACATGAATAAATTTTAACAACGTTTTTATCAATAGGAACAAAGTCCTCTTTATGTCGTGTGAGTGTGTTATAAAATTTTAACATAATATGAATAAATAGAAAGGGGGTTTAAATAATTTGTTATTAATACCAACCACTTGAAGCTTTTTCTAACTCTTCGTTTTTGTTACTAGGGTTTATTAACTTTAACTCATCTAAAAAAGATTCTTTCAAGTCTATTGTTTTCTCTTCAACCCCACTTAACTTACCATTTGAATATGATTCCCTATTATAACTTAAAAAAAGTCTTATCTTTATATTTTTATAACTAGTATCAAAAGTATCAAATGAAAATTGATCCAAAGGAATTTCAAACGAATAATCTTCAAATTTCTCACTAAATTTTTTATTTAAATCTATTGTGCCTAATAAATCAGAAGAAGTTTCAATATAGGCTTTTCTTAAAACTATATCTTTAATTTTAACTGATTCAGAATTCTTAATGTCTTTTAAATACAAGTCAACTTTAATTTTATGTCTATCTGTCATAAATGGTTGAAAGTAATAAATTTTTGAATCAAATTCAAATTCCCCTGAGGCTCTTAATATTGGATTTGAAGATTTTTTCTCAACCTTATCAGTTACGGCAAGTTCACAAGTTTTAGTTTTATCCTCACAATAATACTTTAGGAATTCTCCTTTTGAACCGGAACATCCTCCATTACTATTTGGAGTGTTAATATCAACATCTTTGGGACAATTACATGCAGTTTCACCTTCTTCTATTATCTTATTTCCACAAACGTCTTTTTGTATTGTGGATGTTAGAACACACTGATTCGAATCAGGATTATAGCTATATTTTTCATAAGTATTATCTTGAAGAGAGCAATCAGGGATTTCTTTATTACAAGATGACACTAAAAAAGCAACAATTAAAAAAAATAAAAATAATTTCTTTGGCATCTTATTCTACTATATCTACAGTAACTGTTGCTGTTTTCACAATTGCTACTGCCCCATTTCCATCGGGAGTTACAGATACTGTTAAAGAGACAAAAAAACTATCTCCAACAGAACACTTAGTGGTATCAGTTCCAATAGCTACTTCAAAGACTCCATCTTCTTGAGCAGAAACTGACATTCCAGGTGTTGCAATAGTTGCTCCTGTTAAACCACAATCTCCAATAACATCTTGAATCGCCACCTTAGTTTCTGTATTTGTTCCACCAATTGTTCCTCCACTTCCATCAAGTTGATTCGCATCTACTACTAGAGAAGTCCCACCTATTTCATTTCGATTCCCTAATTTAATAAACATTTTCTCCGCTTCTCCTGGCTTAATTCTTAATGAGGAGGGACCAAAGGCAAAAGTGCCAGGTTTGTTTAATACATTCTCTCTTTCTTGTTGCTGGGCATTATTTAATTGACCTGTAAATTGACTCTCTCCTTTATTTATCAAATTATTTACGAATCCAATTACCAACGCTAAAACGGTAAGCCCTATAATCAACAAAATTATAAGGTTCAAACTCATCTCAATTGCCGCTTTCTTCTGTCTTTTTTTATTCTTCATAACCAATTAATCAATAAAAAGCATTTATATACCTTTTTCACTTCAAGGATGAGTAACAATTTAAAAATATTGATCTTGTAACTAAAGAGCAAATTTATAAAAATCAACAACATATTACTTTTATATGAAATTAAAATTAATAAGTTTTAAAACTTGCCCTTATGTGCAACGTTGTGTAATAACTCTTCTTGAAAAAAATGTAGATTTTGATGTTGAGTATATAGATTTAGAGAACAAACCAGAATGGTTTTTGAAGATATCACCTTTGGGAAAAGTTCCGGTTTTACAAGTTGATAATGAGGTATTATTTGAATCTGCTGTTATTAATGAATTTTTAGATGAAGTAACTGAAGGTAATTTGTTGCCATCTGACTCTTTAGAAAAGGCAAAAATGCGTGCGTGGATTGAATACTCTTCTACTTTGTTTGTTTTAACTTATAAAATGTGTCTTTCAAGACAAAAAGAGGAATATAATAAATTGCTTAGTGAAGTATTTGAGAAATTGTCTATACTTGAGGATATAATTGATGAGAGTGGTTTTTTTAAAGAGAAATTCACGCTTGTCGATTCAACTTACGCTCCTTTTTTTGTGAGATTTTCATTAATTCCAGAAGTTGCAGAGGATTCAAGATGGAAATTAATTCCAAAAATTACTAAATGGAAAAATAATCTGATTACAAGAGAGAGTGTGAAAAATTCTATGGTTCCAGAGTTTAAGGATTTGTTGTGTAATAGATTTAAAGAAAAAGGTGGATATATTTTTAATAGATAGATTTGTTGTTGGTAAGGAAGTTAATAAATAATTCCTAATTATTGAATCATCTTTATATAATCTTTTTGTTTTTCTAATTTGTCGTAGAATCGCTCAGTTAGTTTTTGAGTTTGATTTTTTAGTGGAGATTTAATATTATATCTTTCATCTAAAATATCTAACCTTTCATTTAGAAAAGTAATCCATACTTCAACCTTACTTTCTTTAATTTGATTGTTAATTTCATCTAATATTTTATTCCAATTTATACCTTTTTTTACAATTTCAGCTGAATCTTCAATATCTCCTTCCCTTTCAGTTATAGATTTGAAAACAAATATATCTTCAAGAGATAAAGTTTTCAAAGTTAAATTTGATAACTCTAATTGAATTTTAGATCTTTCAATCATATCTTTTGATAATTGTAATTTACCACATACTAATTTTTTGAAAATATCTAATCTATATTTATTTTTAATATAAATAAATTCTAATTCAAAATTTTCATACTCAGGTTCTATTTGTGTAGGAATAAATCCTGTTTTTTCTAGAATTTGTTTAGTTAAGTTATAATCAGACTCATTTTTTAATATAATATCTAAATCTTTTGTTGAAGATTTTGCACCATAAAATATTAAAGCACCACCTCCAATTAAGTAAAAAGTTATTTTTCTCCCTTCTACTTTTAATTCATCATTAATTAAATTACATAATTCGTTTATTTGTTTATTTTCAGTGATCATTCTTCTTTACTTATTATCTCCTTTTTTGTTGGAAAACCTTTATAATTTTTATTCTCTTCTAATATTGATACAATTTTGCTATGTATTTTATGTTTTATATTTTTAGGATTATTTTTTAGATAATATAGTGCGCAGAGTAAATATTCCCTTTGAGATTTAGATATATTTAGAGAATCTAAGTATATTTGCTGTTTTGTTAATTCTTCTTTTTGCGTTGTGTATATATTAGTATTATAGTATAAATCAAAATTATAATTAGAAAATGCAGTATTTTTATAATTTAGATTTGAATCATTATTCTCAAATATAGTTTTATCTTTGTATTTAAATAAAACTTTTGAGTTTTTTGGCAATTTGTTATCTAAATAAATAGTTGTTGGTTGATATATTGTAATAAAATTTATCAATTCTGACCATAAAATCCTATTTAATCTCAATTTATTATTTTCTCCAAATATTATTGATTGATTCTTTAGCTCTTTAATTGCTTTATAGATTTGAGTTTTTTTAAGATCAGTTTCATCTTCAAGCTCTCTAATATTTAGTTCTTTATTTAATAAAGCTTGAAGCACCTTAAAATTAGTATTTTTTAGAAAATTTAAATTAATTTGTTTATCAATTAACTCTTTCAAACTTAATGCAAGTAAAGAATTTGAGATAGAATTATTTTTGGTGATCAAATCTAACTCTTTTATTTTTTTAAGATTTCTTATGATTGTTATATATGAAATGTTTAATTTTTTCTCTAATTCTTTTATAGAATAATTATTTCTATAAATATTTTCAATAATTAATATTTGATTATTATTTAACATTTTCCGTTTTTTTGATAGTTATATATAAATAAAACTTAGTTATTTATCAATTTAACGGAAAATGTAGAGTAAAATTGAAAAAAATTTAGTTTTCTTCAAAAAAAGTCTAAACAGTATCTAAAATAAGGTCTACTATCTTCGTGTGTATAATACAGAAAGTGTGGGGAATGGGATTCGAACCCACGAACACAAAAGTGACAGGATCTTAAGTCCTGCGCATTTGACCAGACTTTGCTATCCCCACATATAGAATAACAAACATATAAATCAAACTACGAAGCGTTTATAAAGTTTTTTCAACTGGAAAAGTACTTGAGAAATATTTTTTAAAAAAGAAAGTTTTATATATTAAAGTATACTGGAGTATACATGTCTATTACAACAATTAAATTAGATACTTTGACAAAATCAGCACTTAATTCGTATAAGGAGAGAAAAAGTGAAACTTATGATGAAGTTTTGAGAAAAATTCTTTATATTGTGAAGAATGTAAAAGAAAAACCAGAGTTAAGTAGAGATGCAATAATTGATATAGAAAAAGCAAAAGAAAGGATAAAAAAAGGTAATTTTGTATCTGAGAAAGAGGCATTTATGCAATTAGGTTTCAAAGTTTAGAGATTTTAGGAATAATGATTTATCAAATCGCATTAGTTTTATAATTTATGTTATATAAGGTAGATTTTGATAAAAAGGCCTTAAAATTATTATAAACTCTTCCGAGAAAATATAGAGATAGAATCTCTTTTAAATTAATCTCTTCTAAAACTAATCCTTTTCATTATTTTGAAAAATTAAGTAAAAGGGAAGAGTACAAGCTTAAAGTTGGTGAGTATAGAGTTATAGCCTTAATTAAGAATAAAGAAAGACAGATTATAGTATTATTAATTGGACATAGAAGAAATATCTACAAAAAACTCAACTAATCTTCTGGTAACTCCTCAAACTCTTTTTTTCTTTGATTATACCAGTTTTGAAAATCTTCAGGATTTTTCATTTTCTCTTTCATTATTTTCATACCTTCAAGATGATCTTTATCTTCTTTTTGAAACATTTGCATCCCGTGTTTTTTACTCATCTCTGCAATTTCTTCGAAAGTTTCTGCTTGAAATTTTTGGTTGCAGCTTTCTGGTCCTCCAAGTTGTTTACATTTCATAGTTTTCATTTTATACAGATGAACATAATTTTAATGATTTATAAACCTAAGGAGAAGGGACTTGAAACTATTTTAGTTTGCTTAAATTGTCTTTGTTTATAGTAGATTAAACTACTTTATAGTATATTATTTTTGGATATCTTCCAAAAACATATAATGTTACCGGGCAAAGGAGTATTTTATGATTTGATTTAATTTTTTTGTATGATTTTGCGATATATGTAGTTCCTTGTATGGGTCCTTCAAATTTGTATCTATATAATAATTCTGCATTTAAAAAATTTTTTGTAGAGGTAGTAATTGTAATTTCAGTTTTTCCTTTTGCTATTTTATCAAGCCATTTTTCAGCAGAAGAATACATTATAAGTAATCTTTTTGGAAATGCCCAGGGTTTAATATCAACCCACCATCTAATTTTACCGCAATGTTCTTTTTTATAAAATCTATAGTTTCTCATATATTTCTAAATATTTTTTCTATATTTAAATATTTGTGAAAAATATAATCAAAAAATCAACATTTCAATTCTTTTATAAATAAATAGTGACTTAAATAATTTAATATGAAAGATTATTTGAAATTAAGTATAGAAATGCATAAGAAATTTAATGGGAAATTGGAGATTAAATCTAAAGTACCCCTTGAAAACAGAGATGATTTAAGTACTGTATATTCACCTGGTGTTGCAGGGCCATGTCTTGAAATCTCAAAGGACAAGAAAAATGCCTTTAAATTAACATCAGCTAAAAAAACAATAGGAATAATTAGTGATGGAACTGCAGTTTTAGGTCTTGGAAATATAGGCCCAGATGCAGCAATTCCAGTTATGGAAGGAAAAGCATTATTGTTTAAAAAATTTGCAGGTCTTGACGCGTTTCCAATTGTTTTAAATGCTAAAAGCACAGATGAAATTGTAAATGCGGTAAAAGCTATTGCGCCAAGTTTTGGAGGGATTAATTTAGAAGATATTTCAGCACCAAATGCATTTGAAGTAGAAGATAGATTAAAAAAAGAATTAGATATTCCTGTGTTTCATGACGACCAACACGGAACAGCAATTGTGGTTCTTGCAGGATTAATTAATGCACTTAAAGTTGTTAACAAAGGTAAAGAAGCAAAGATAGTTGTTAATGGAGCGGGTGCAGCAGGAATTGCAGTGGTTAAACTTTTGCATAAATATGGTTTTAAAGATATAATCGTTTGTGATAGTAAAGGAATAATTTCTAATGAGAGAGGAGATTTAAACAACTCAAAAAAAGAAATTTTATCTTATTCAAATAAGAACAATCTCTCAGGAAATCTTCTTCAAGCAATGAAAGGTTCAGATATATTTGTAGGAGTATCTAAAGGAGACCTTCTAAAAAAGGAACATATTAAAGCCATGAACAAAAAGCCAATTGTTTTTGCTCTAGCAAATCCTCGAGCAGAATTAGCACCTGAATTGGCTCAAGAGTATAATATAGAAGTATTTGCAACAGGACGCTCGGACTATCCAAATCAAATTAATAATGTGTTGGCCTTTCCAGGGATATTTAAAGGAGCAATTGAAGCTAAGGCTAAAAACATATCAGAAAAGATGTTGATTGAAGCAGCAAAAGCTCTCTCAAACTTGGTAAAATTTCCAACTGCTTCAAAAATTATTCCTGGTCCCTTTGAAAGCGATATAGCATCTATAATTGCTGAGGCTGTAAAAAAGGCTGTATAGTTTTTCACTTTAAACGTATTATGTTTAGAAAATTCACATATAAATAAAAAAATCTTTTTTTTTTAGCTATTTTATGCTAGTAACATATGTCATGATGTTATATATAGCGTTTTTGATAGATAAACTTTATAAAGCATTTTGTATTTTTTTGAGTATGGTAGATGGAAAACTTAAAAGTAGGAGACTAAAAAGAGTTTTTGTGAGAACAATAAAAGGAACTAAAATCCAATATAAACAAAGAACTAGGTCACCAACTAAATGTGCTGTTACTAAGAAGCCACTTAGAGGAATTCCAAGATTAACTAATAGAAAATTTAAAAACTTGCCTAAATCTAAAAAGACAGTTGCAAGAAAATATGGTGGATATATGTCCCATGATGCTCTAAAGAAAAAAATTCTTGAAGAGATTGTTCTTAAAGAAGAATAAATTTATATTTTTTATTTAAAAAGAAATTTTAATTAATTTAAAAGGCCCATATTTCTAAGATTTTCATATCTTACATCATTAAATCTTGGTCCTGTTCTACTTTTATTAAGTGCTCTATAGAGTGGAGTTCTTTCAAAACCACAGGGGTTAAATTCACTTGTTTGACCAAATATTTTTAGAGGTTCACTATCGCCATTTACATCCATTGCAGGAACATAAAGAGTTCTTTGTTTATTAAATAAATTATTAACTGTTTTTCCTTGAAAATCTTTACAACTTATTGTTGGTTTTGTGTTTTTAAATCCTAAGCTTCCATTTTGGGTATTTTGTACAAACACTTTTTCATGTGATAGTCCTAAGTCTAAACCTTTTGCAGGTGTAGGATCTGTGCTTGCAAGCATTAATGCAACTATGAGTGTTGCAACAGGATGTTTTTCTATTATTTTTATTGGATTCATAACTAAAGTAAAAGAATGCATTATTTATAAATGTTTCTTTTTGTTATCACTTACAAGTACTAATATCTTAAAATAGCAGCAATCCCACCTAAACCATCAACAATCCTCCCAGGTTCATGTTTACTATTTAAAATAGAAATTGTTGAGTTAAGCTTCTCAGCACCTAATAGAATTGCTTCAACTTCAGAATATTTCTCATCTTCTCTACTCTTTTTGATAAATTTAGTTGTAACTAAAAGTCGAGATACTGAACCTAAATTTGTTTTTTCTTCAACTTCTTTTTTTCCATATGCATAAGCTTCTTTTTTATTAATTTTTTTAAGGAGTAATCTTACAGACTCAGAATTTTTAGCAATTTCATTCTCACTTAAAAGTCCATTTTTATTAATTTGTGAAATTGCCTTTTGAATACTAACAGAATTAACGTCAGAATATTTAAATGTTATAACCTTAAGTTTTTCTTTTTCTTGTATAAAATTGGCTAGTGACTCTTTATATGAGCCAGGTCCAGCACAAATAATTGTATCATATTTTTGTTTTAGAACATCTTTAATTAAATTGTATTTTTGTTCATTTTCATTTATCTCTTCATTTGTATATTTTTTAGAACCTAGTCCTTTGTTTTCAAATAATATTTTATATGAAAGAGAACCAAATTCACAGACAATCATATCTTCTCTATCTAAAAGAATTAAAAGATTTAAACTTTTTTTTGTTAAAATTGCTTTCTTGATCATATTTTTTTCAAATTTAAGAAGCTTATTTTTTTGTATTTTAATAACATCTCCAACTTCAAAATTTAATGAATGACTTTGTCCCACTGCTGTGAATTCTGTTTCATTTAAAATTTCTCCTTGTACTCTTAGAGATTGTTCTTTGAATTCAACTTTTTTAACTTTGATTTGAGTAAAAATTAATTTTGTAGTTTGTTTCTGAGAATTTTCACCCCCAATTTTAATTTTTCTTTGTGTTTTTGAGAAAATAATGTCCTTTGGTGGGATAATAAATTCTGATAAAACCCATAAATCTTCTAAACTCTCTATTTTTAGTTCATATGTAAGTTCAAACTGTTTTATTTTCTGCATAATATATAGAAATAATTAACTTGATATATAAATTTTTACTAAATTATAAATTATATAGAATTAAATATTATTTTAATACTTCTAAATCAAGTTTTCCTTCTTCAAGTTCTTTTTGTGCAACTTTAATATAGTCAGTATTAAGTTTAATATCAATACCATGTTTTTTTGTATTAATTTTTGGTTTTGCTCCTTTGGAAATTTCCAAAGCTCTTGCTGATAACAATCTAGTTCTTTCAAATTTATTTGTTTTTTTTTCTTCTTTACTCATCTTCTTCTACCTCTAATTTTTAGACATCAATTACTCTTATGTCATCTAAGCTTAATGTGACTGGAATTGGAACTGCCATATTAATTGGTTCAATAATTACTTCATCTTTACCTGGAACAATTCTTATAACTTTTGCCTTATCACCCTTAAATGGCCCAGAGATTATTTCAACAATGTCTCTTTCGTTAACTGCTATTTGTTCTCCATCTTTTTCAAAGTATTTCTCAAGTTCTAGAGGATTAACTGGTGTTCTAATTACGCCTTTGTTATTAGGTATACCACGAAGAGAATCTACAACTTTAGTTAGACTCTCTGCTTCAGCAAAAATGTACCCTTTAACTGTTTCAGGTCTAAATACACTATAAATTCCATGTTCTTCTTTTTGTGATAAAACGGCTTCAATAGCATCCATAAATTTATCTTCTTTTCCAGAAGCTGTTCTTATAATGTAGTATTCATGATTTGATTCTGCTTGAGCTTGTTGTGTTTCCATTTTTAGCTAAATAAATTTTTTAGAAGAAGTTGCCAGAGGATTTCAACAACAAAGCCAATAAAGCCTATAATTAAAAAACCAATGAGTACAACCTTGAAAGTTAAGAAGTACTCTTTTTTAGTAGGTTTTCTTGTAACTTTCCAAACTCTACTAATATCTGTTAACTTCATTTAAAAATACAAGTAATAATCCCTTTTTAAAGGTTTGTGAATATGGATTCATAACACTTTCAAATGATTATAATGGGTGAAGGTTGTTTGTTAGGTTTGAATTATTGTTTATCTTTATGATAAATATCTAAAATAAGAATAATTATTTTTTCTTTGAAAAAAATGTAAGAAATTCTATATGATTCAAGATAAATCTCTCTTGTACTTTTTCTTTCATAACGCATTGGCTTACCAACTTCAGGATTTGATGCAATTTTTTTTATTTGTTTTCGTATTTTTTCTTTGAATTTAGTGTCTTTAATTTTTTTATAATTTTTTATAAACTCTTTACTAAATTCAATTTTTAACATCATTCTAAAGATTCTAAATATTGGATAGAATCTTCAACAGAGTCAAATTTAAGAGTTTTTAGTTTTCCTTTTTCATATTCTTCAATCATTTTTGTAGTTTCTTTTGCTTTTTTGAAATCTTTTTCAAAACTTTTCTCAAAATCGAGAGGATTTTTAATAATAATTTGATTATCTTTTTCAATAAAAACTACTTTCTTATCAAAATGTTTTCTAAGTTTAGAAGGGATGACAACTTGACCTTTTGAGGAGATTGTTGAAACTGCAATTGTAACCATAAGTAAGAAAAGTTTTACTTATATATAAAACTTATTGATTTTTATTTTGAGTTTAATACTTCTTTGAAATTTTACTACTTAATAAACTCCAAACCTAATTCGTCATCAATTTCTTTATTGGTTTGCTCTCTTTTTTTCATTCCACGAATTTGTTCAGATTTAACACCGGTTACAACGACCATTGTTTTAATTACTTTGTTTAAATCTTCTGTAATTTGTGCACCCCATATAATTTTTGCATCTTCTTCAAGGGTTTCAGAAACTTTTGCAACAACCTTTCTTGCATCTTCAAGAGTCATATCAGGACCACCTGTCACATTAACTAATGCACCTAATGCACCTTTTAAATCAACATCTAAAAGAGGGTTGTTTAATGCTCTCTCTACGGATTCTTCTGCTCTATTTTCTGAGTCTGCCTCTCCAAGACCAATCATTGCAATTCCGGCTTCAGTCATTACTGTTTTAATGTCTGCAAAGTCTAAATTAATAAGTCCATTTTTAGTTACAAGCTCAGTAATTCCTTTTACGGCATTTGTTAAAATCTCATCTGCTAATTTGAAAGCAGTATGAAGAGGAAGATTAGGTGCAATCTCTAACAACTTTTCATTTGGAATAACAATTAATGTATCAACATGTCTCTCCATTTTCTCAAGTCCCATCATAGCATTCTCGTATCTTCTTGAACCTTCCATTGAAAAAGGAATTGTTACAACTCCAACAACAAGTGCCCCAGATTTTTTTGCAAGTTCTGCAACAAAAGGTGCAGCACCAGTTCCAGTTCCACCACCCATTCCGGCGGTTATAAATATCATATCTGAATCTTTTAAAGCTTCTTTAATTGTTGCTTCAGACTCTTTTGCAGCTTCTTCACCAACTCTTGGCATAGCACCTGCACCAAGACCCTTTGTAAGTTCTCTTCCTATTAAAATCTTTTTATCAGCTTTTGTTTGAATTAAGTCTTGTGCATCAGTATTTATTCCAATTATTCTTGCTCCCTCTACACCAATCTCTGTTATTCTATCTAATGTGTTATTTCCTCCCCCTCCTATACCCACAACTTTTATTCTTGCTTGGTGTTGCTTTAGAACTTCGAGAAGTTCTTCATCATCTCTGCTATTTGTCACAGGTGCTTGTTGATCTGTTGAAGAAAGTGCATTTTTAATAATACTGTCCATATTACTAATTTTAGAGTCTTATTTCTTTTTAAAGTTTTCTATAAATTGCATATTTTTAAAATTATAAAAAAGTAAGAGATTTTAATACAATTCTAACTTTTAATCTTTAATATATCGAATTTGACTTTGTATTCTTTAATCTCTGGAATGTATTCTTCAAGAGTTTTTATAAGCTGGTCTTTTATAGGAATTACTTGTTCAGGAACAAAGAATGTGATCTCTTTCTCTTTAACTACAATATCAAACATTTCAGGAGTCATTCTTAAAATAGATTCAAGTACAATTCTAAGTTTGGTTTTAACATCTGTTATTTTCTTATTTATTGAATAATTTAATTTAATATCCTTTCCAGCAAGAGGATTATTAAAATCGACCATAATTCTTCCCCCTGCAACTGATTTTACAGTTCCATATGTTCCGTTAAAATCATAAGTTATTCCAACAACTGGTCTTAGTTTATGTTCATCAAAAGAGGATTTTGGAAAAGTTTTTATGAATTCTTTTTTTCTTTTTCCATATGCCTGCTCAGTTTCTAATTCAAGAAATCCCTTTTCTTTTCCGTCTTTAATTAGTGTATCATCGAGTGCTTTGAGAATAAAACCTGAACCTACAATCATTTCTTGAGGTTTGTATTCTTTAATGTCGAGTTTATTTTCTTTTCCTAATTTTTCATTAGTTGTTTGAACAAGTTTGTCATTGGCGTAAATGTCAAAATCGATCTCTACAAAATCTTTTTCTTTAAAAACCATTTTATTTATATAAATTGAATTTGAAGAGTTTTATAAATATTATGGAGAGCTAAGGTCAAAGAGATATTCAATAGGCAATTTTTCTCTTAATGAAGCATATGTTTCAGACAGTAATTGGCAAATTCTCTGCCCAGATACATTGAAATGGTCACCTATCTCTCTTAAAGTTAATTTATCTCTATGATAGAGTCTAATAATTCTTTTTTTTCTTTCTGGAAGATCATTAATTGTCTTTTGAACATGTCTTATTATTTCTACTCTTAATCTTTGTTCAAATTGTCCTTCTGAGTTATTACAAACATTACTAGTTTCTTCATCAAAACTTTCTGTAAGATGAATTGCTTCTGCTAATGTGTGGTCAGTTATGATTTTATCAGCTTTTTCACCTAATCTTTTTCTTAGTTCTTCTGCAACTTCCCTATCTGTAATTTCTCTTTTAAATTCTAAAACTAACTTTGCTCTTGTTTCTTCAAATAGTCTATTATTTTTAGGAGATTCTCTAGGAACAAAAGAATATTTTCTGAGTTCATCAATCATTTCTCCTCTAATTCTGATTCTTGCATAAGTTTCAAAGCTAGCACCTGCCAAACTATTATAATTTCTATTTGCTAAGATTAAACCTATTTCTCCTGAAATAATAAGATCACTCACTTCAATTGTAGTACCAGAAGGCGGCCCCCTATGAATACTATATGCAATTTTTCTTACTAAAGGACTATATGTTTCAATTAATTCGTTTTCATCATCTAGAGATCTTCTCTGCATTTTATATTTATTTATTAGGAGTAAAATATTCATTTATAAAAATTTTGTTTTAATTTGAATACTGTGAAGGTAGGGATTCGAAGTGCTGTGGACTTGTTTCACAGCATCCAATAATTTATTTGGAAATTATTAGAACCTAGAGCCTAAAAGGACACTCACCTCAAGGGTGCGTATTTGACCACTTCGCTACCTCCACATTAACATTGTTTATTTCTTTGAATAACCCCATCCTATAGAGTGGGTGATTAAATAAAAAAACGGAGTGTGTATTTAAAAGCGTTCTTATCTAGATATGAATGCAAACAATACAGTAAGAAAAAAATCTGCCTCTGCCTGATTTGTAGAATAATAGAGTAGGTTTCCATGAGAATCTGTACTTCTAGATGTTAATATGACTTTTCTTGAAGGAAATTGAGTAAGTTCATATACCTTATAGGACTCTTCTCCTTGGAAGTAATCTCTAAATTCAATTCCTCCTAAGCTATTATCACCATTTTGACAAAACTTAATAATTTCGATTTTTTTTTTTTTTTCACCATTTTGCCTATAAGGAATTTTATTATCCTCTCTAAGTTCATAACAAGTCTCTAATTCTGAGCCGAGATTAGGTGCTTCTACTCCTTCTTTTATAATTTTTGTAGAAAGTTCTTGATAAATTGCATTAGGGGACGTATCTTGGGGTGTAAGCACAAAACTTTGAGCATGTAAATTTGGAGCGAAAGTTGCTCCCAATCCAAGTAATACTGCACAGAGTCCAGTTTTAATTTTATTCATTTACTACTAACTAAGTACAGTTTCTTTATAAAAATAACGTTCGTATAACACAAATATGAGCTTAGTTGAAACTCTAAAGAACATTGAAACTGAAATAAAACTTAGAGGTTTTTCAAAACAAACGGCAAAGATGTATTTATTATACAATAGGCAGTTTTTAAAAAGGACAAATAAAGAACCAAGACAAATCAGTGAAGAGGATATAAAGGCTTATCTTGCATCAAAACTTTCAGATGAGAATCTCTCAACAAAATCTGTAGGTTTAATTAAAGCGGCATTGTTGTTTTATTATAATGAGATTCTCAAAAATAAATTTGATATAAAAACCCCTAAAATTCAAAAATCGACTCCTGTTGTTCTAACTAAAGCTGAAATTGACAAACTTTTTAGTGTTATT
>Ga0114931_10002892_pt1 | contig 21810 bp, 23 predicted proteins | sample 2SBtaG_FD_89579 | JGI IMG/M metagenome (GOLD analysis project Ga0114931, IMG submission 89579) | Deep subsurface microbial communities from Kolumbo volcano to uncover new lineages of life (NeLLi) - 2SBTROV14_V59a metaG | ecosystem: Environmental > Aquatic > Marine > Volcanic | place: Kolumbo... | reverse complement strand
TGACTTCATCAAGCTGCCTCAAACCGCAGCTCGATAAATCCGGCTCAACCTGCCGGAGACCGTGTGGCGCTCGACGCTCTTACACCACTCCGCGGGACACGATCCAACGATTCTTCGAAGCGCCCTAAAATCTGTTTCCCGAAAGGAAGCGAGGGTTCGAGTCTCTTCGTCCGCACTAAAGCCTCCGACCGAACCACCCTCCCGCCGCCCGCCTCTCGATCCTTGCCCCCGACGCGTGGATATGGTGATTTCGCGGGTCTCGACCGCCATTCGCCTCACGCACGCGCCCACGGAACATGCCTCGTTTGCTTCCGATCCTCTTGCTCGCCGGTCTGCTCGGCGCCTGCGCGGCGCCGGGGGGCGCGCCGCCAGGGTCGCCCGGGGCGCCGTGGCGGTCCGAGGAGGGGCGCGACCATCCCCTGGCGGGGAAGATCTGGATGCCGGGCGAGGGCCGGTTCGTCACGCCCGAGGCGCTGTTGGCGGCGCTCGGCGAGGCTCGCTTCGCCGTGCTTGGCGAGGTCCACGACAACTGGGATCACCACCGTATCCAGGCGTGGCTGACCGCGCGCCTCATGGCCGGGGACCGGGCGCCGGCGCTCGCCTTCGAGATGATCACCACCGCGGAAAAGGCGGCGCTGGACGCCTATCTCGCAACCCATCCGCGCGACGCGGCGGGGCTGGGCCCGGCGGTGAAGTGGACCGCGCGGGGCTGGCCTGACTGGGCCATGTACGCGCCTATCGCCCAGGCGGCGCTGGACGCCGGAGCGCCGATCGTCGGCGCCGACATGAGCCGCCCGCGGGTGCGCGCGATCATCAAGGAAGGCGTCGCCGCCTTGGGCGCGGCGCGGGTGCGCGCCCTTGGGCTCGACAAGCCGTTGCCGCGCGCGCTCGCCCAACGCCTGCGCTGGGAGATCGTCGAAAGCCACTGCGACCAGCTTCCGGCGTCCATGATCGACCCCATGGCGACCGCCATGGGCGCGCGCGACGCCTACATGGCCGACGCCGTGCGCGCGGCCGCGCGGTTGCCGGGGCGCGACGGAGCAATCCTGATCACCGGGGCCGGCCACGCCCGCGCGGATCACGGGGTGCCCTATCGCCTGGGCATCCTGGCGCCGGAGGGGCGCGCGCTCGGCCTCGCCATGGTGGAGGTCGACCCGGACGAGACCGACCCGGGCGCCAACGCGGCGCGCTTCAACGCGCCCACCCTGCCCTACGACTATGTCTGGTTCACCCCGCGCGCGGCGCGCGCGGAACCGTGCGAGCGTTTCGCCGATCAACTGCGCCGCGCCAAGGAGAGGCACCTGCGGGAGCGGGAAAAATCGGACGACTAGATTCGGGCCGTCCGGTGCTATAATTAGCCCATGCAGACCTGGGCGCAGATCCCCAAGCCGCCGCCCGACCCACCGCCCGAGCCGGTGCGCAAGCCGAACGGCGAACCGCCGGAAGAGTCCCCCGGGGAGCCTATCAAGCCGCCGCGCGTTCCGCCCCCGCCGCGACCGCCCTACGAAATTCCGCCGGAGCCGCCGCCAAGTACCGACCCCGTTTAAGCGGGCGCTTGGCCTGCGGGCGCGAGACCTGTAAAAAAAGCGCGACGACCGGCCGCGGGCCGAACGGCCACGTGGCCGCCGACGTTCACGAGGGCACGCGGGGATCAGGGGGGCATACGGACGTTCGGTGCTGCACGCCTTGAGCCTTGGCCTGGTCCTGTTCGGGACGTGGCTTCTCCTGTCCGGTTTTTTCGAGCCCCTGCTGCTTGGCCTGGGGGTGTTCTCAAGCGCCCTGGTGGTGCTGATCGCGTGGCGCATGGATATGGTCGACCGGGAGGGGCACCCCATCCACCTGGGCTGGCGCGCGCTCGTCTATTGGGCCTGGCTGGCCGGTGAGATCGTCAAGGCCGGCATCGACGTGGCCCGGCGCATCGTCGACCCCAAGATGCCGATCGACCCGGTCCTGGTGCGGGTCAAGACCAGCCAGGAGAGCGAGCTCGGCCAAGTCATCTACGCCAACTCGATCACCTTGACGCCGGGCACCGTGTCGATCCGGGTCACGGACAACGAAATCCTGGTCCACGCCGTGGCCAGCGCCATGGCCCGCGACCTGGAAAAGGGCGAGATGGACCGGCGGGTCACCGCCCTGGAGCCGCCGCGGCCCACATCCGCGCCGGGGCAGGCGCCCCGATGATCTTCGCGGCGACCCTGGCGGTGTTGGCGGCCATGGGCCTGGTGATGGTGCGCGCGCTCCTGGGGCCAACGATTTACGACCGGGTGCTCGCGGTCAATAATTTCGGCACCAAGACCGTGTTGCTGATCGCGCTGCTCGGGTTCCTAACCGGGCGGCCGGATTTTCTCGACATCGGCCTGGTTTATGCGCTGATCAATTTCATCGGCACGATCGCGGTGCTCAAGCTGCTGAAATACCGCGACATGGGCACCGCCGGCCCGGCCGACCCGGATGCCCAGGACCGGGAGATCGACGCATGATCCCCCTGGCGATCGACGCGCTGAGCTGGCTGCTGCTGGCCGGCGGCGGCGTGTTCACGCTGATCGGCGCGGTCGGCCTTCTGCGCCTGCCCGACGTCTATGCCCGCATGCACGCGGCCGGCATCACCGATACCCTGGGCGCCGGGCTGATCATCGCCGGGCTCGCCCTGCAGGGAGGCTGGAGCCAAACCACCATCAAGCTCGCGCTGATCCTGATCTTCCTGCTCTATACCAGCCCGACCTCCACCTACGCGCTCGCCAACGCCGCCTATTCGCGCGGCTTGCAACCGCTCCTGGGCCGGCGCGGGGGCGCCGGGCCGGACACCGCGACAGAGGGAGACGAGCCATCATAGGCATAGTCGACATCGTGCTGCTGTCTTTCCTGGCGGTCGTGGCGCTGGGCATTCTACGCATGCGCAACCTCTTCGTCGTGATCATGCTGAGCGGCATTTACAGCCTGCTCTCGGCGGGGCTTTTCGTGGCCCTGGACGCGGTGGACGTGGCCTTCACCGAGGCCGCGGTCGGCGGCGGCATCGCGACCGTGCTCATGCTGGGCACGCTGGCGCTCACCACCACCACCGAGAAGGCCCGTACCGGCAAACTCCAGATCGCCCCGCTCGCGATCGTGCTCGCCACCGGCGGCCTGCTCATCTTCGCGACCCTCGACATGCCCTCCTTCGGGGATCCCACGGCGCCGATCCATCAGCACGTGGCGCCGCTCTATCTGGCGGACTCCCTCGAACGCACCGGCGTGCCCAATGTGGTGACATCGGTGCTGGCCAGCTATCGTGGCTACGACACCATGGGCGAGCTAACCGTGATCTTCACCGCCGGGGTGGGCGTCCTGTTGCTGCTCGCCCGGGGCCGGCGGCGGCGCGACGACCGAGAACGGGGGGAGTAAGTCCCATGGTTCGCCGGCACATCATTCTGCGCGTCACCACCAAGCTCTTGATGCCGTTCATCCTGCTGTTTGCGTTGTACGTGCAGTTCCATGGCGATTTTGGCCCCGGCGGCGGCTTTCAGGCGGGCGTCATCTTCGGCGCCGGGTTCATCCTCTACGCCCTGATTCAGGGGGTGGAGACCGCGCGCCGTGTGGCGCCGGCGGGTCTGTTGCGCGCGCTCATGGCGCTGGGCGTCGCGATTTACGTGGGTACCGGATACATGGGCCTGTTCCTGGGCGGCAACTTCCTCAACTACGACGTGCTGGCCCAAGAGCCGGCCCACGGCCAAGAGTTGGGCATATCCCTGGTCGAGCTGGGTGTCGGCATCACCGTGGCGGCGACCATGGTGACCATCTTCTTCGCCTTCGCCGCGCGCCGACGGGCCTGAGGACCGCGTCATGGATGCCCCCGGCCTCTACAACTACTGGGTTGCCGTGTTCCTGATGATGACCGGCTTCTATGTGGTCATCGCGCGCGGCAACCTGATCAAGAAGATCGTCGGCCTGAACATCTTTCAAACCTCGGTTTTCATTCTGTACATCAGCATGGGCAAGGTGACCGGCGGCACCGCGCCGATCATCGCCGAGGGCATGGGGCCTTATTCCAACCCCCTGCCCCACGTCCTGATCCTGACCGCGATCGTGGTCGGCATCGCCACCACCGCGCTCGGCCTCGCCCTCGTCGTGCGCATTCGCGAGGCCTACGGCACGGTCGAGGAAGACGAGATCCAAGCGAAAGACGCCGACCAGTGATCGGCGCCGCCCTGTCCGTCTTGCAGCCCCACCTGCCCGTCCTACAGATCGTGGTGCCGTTGATCGCGGCGCCGGCGTGCTTCGCGCTCGGGCGGGGCAACCGGGCCTGGGCACTGGCCGTGGCGGTAAGCTGGGTGGCATTCGGGATTTCCGCCTGGCTGCTCGCCACGGTCATGGACACCGGCCCCATCTCCTACGCGCTCGGTAACTGGCCGGCGCCGTGGGGCATCGAATACCGGGTCGACGCGCTCAACGGGTTTGTCTTGCTGGTCGTCTCGGGCATCGGCGCGGTCACCTTGCCCTATACACGGCGCAGCGTGGCCCACGAACTGCCGGAGAGCCAGCAAGGCGCCTTCTATACGGCCTTTCTCTTGTGCCTGACCGGGTTGCTCGGGGTCGCGATCACCGGCGATGCGTTCAACCTGTTCGTATTTCTGGAAATATCCTCGCTCTCGTCATACGCGCTGATCGCGCTCGGGCGCGACCGGCGGGCGCTGACCGCGTCGTTTCAATACCTGGTCATGGGCACCATCGGCGCGACCTTCATCGTGATCGGCATCGGCCTGCTCTACATGGCGACCGGCACCCTCAACATGGCCGATCTCGCCGCGCGCATCCCGGCGGTGGCGGACAGCCGCACGGTCCTGGCCGCGCTCGCCTTCATCGCGGTCGGCGCGACCCTCAAGCTGGCGCTCTTTCCGCTGCACTTCTGGCTGCCCAACGCCTATGCCTACACGCCCTCGGTGGTCACCGCCTTTCTGGCGGCCACGGCAACCAAGGTCTCGGTCTATATCCTGGTGCGCTTCTTCTTCACCGTCTTCGGCGCCGCCTACACCTACGAGGTGCTGGCGCTGGACAACCTGTTGATCCCCTTCTCCGTCGTCGCGATCCTGGTGTGTTCGACGGTGGCGATCTTTCAGACCGACGTGAAGCGCCTGCTGGCCTATTCCAGCATCGCGCAAATCTGCTACATCATCTTGGGAATCGGCCTTGGGTCGGAAACCGGGCTAACCGCCGGCCTGGTGCATCTGTTCAACCACGCGGTGACCAAGGGGGCGCTGTTCCTGGCGCTCGGATGCGTGGTGCTGCGCGTGGGCACGCCGCGCCTCGACGCCCTGGCGGGCCTGGGCCGGGCCATGCCGTGGACCATGTTCGCCTTCGTGCTCGCCGGCCTCAGTCTGATCGGCGTGCCCTTGACCGCCGGCTTCGTCAGCAAGTGGTATCTGGTGCAGGCGGCGCTGGAGGCCGACGCCTGGTACCTGGCGGTGGTCGTACTGGCGAGCTCGCTGCTCGCGCTCGTGTATGTGTGGCGCGTGGTCGAGGCGGCCTATCTGCGCCCGGTGCCCGAGGGGGCGCCGTCGCTCGCCGCGCGCGAGGCGCCGCTCTCCATGCTGATCCCAACCTGGATCCTGGCCGGCGCCAGCGTCTACTTCGGCATCGATACCTCGCTGAACGTGGGCGTGGCGCGCGCGGCGGCGCAATTTCTGTTGGGGAGCGGCGGGTGAGCGCGACCGTAGCCATCCAACTGACCATCGCGATTCCCCTGGCCGGGGCGGTGCTGATCGCGCTCACCGGGCGCTGGCCGAACCCGCGCGAAGGGGTCACCCTGACCACCGCGGGGCTCTTGTTCCTCACGGTGCTCTCGTTGCTGCCCGCGGTGGCGGGCGGCGCCCGGCCCACGGCCACCCTGATCGAGATGCTGCCCGGCCTGCCGCTCGCCTTCGAGGTGGAGCCCCTCGGCATGCTCTTCGGGCTGGTCGCCTCGGGCCTGTGGATCGTCAATTCGATCTATTCCATCGGCTACATGCGCGGCAACAGGGAGGCCAACCAGACCCGCTTCTACGTCTGCTTCGCGGTGGCGCTGGCCAGCACCATGGGGGTCGCCTTCGCCAGCAACATGTTCACGCTGTTCGTGTTCTACGAGGCGCTGACGCTCTCGACCTACCCCCTGGTCACCCACAAGGGCACCGACGAGGCCATGCGCGCCGGGCGCACTTATCTGGGCATGCTGCTCGGCACCTCGATCGGGCTGCAACTGCTGGCCATTCTGTGGACCTGGCAGGTGGCCGGGACCCTCGATTTCACGGCGGGCGGGGTGCTCGCCGGCAAGGCCGAGGGGCCGATCGTGGGCGTCATGCTGCTGCTTTACGTCTACGGCATCGGCAAGGCGGCGCTCATGCCCCTGCACCGCTGGCTGCCCGCGGCCATGGTGGCGCCGACGCCGGTCAGCGCGCTCTTGCACGCGGTCGCCGTGGTCAAGGCCGGTGTGTTCACGGTGCTCAAGGTGGTGATCTACATCTTCGGCCTGGATTTCCTGCACGGCACCGGCTACGGCGAGTGGCTTGCCTATATCGCCGCCGCCAGCCTGTTGGCCGCCTCGCTGATCGCGCTCTCCAAGGATAACCTGAAGGCGCGCCTGGCCTATTCGACGATCAGCCAATTGGCTTACATCGTGCTCGGCGCGGCCCTGGCCAACGGCCTGGGCGTGATCGGCGGCGGCATGCACATCGCCATGCACGCCATGGGCAAAATCACCCTCTTTTTCTGCGCCGGGGCGATCTACACCGCCACCCACAAGACCGAGGTCAGCGAGATGTCCGGTCTGGGGCGGGTCATGCCGTTCACCTTCGGCGCGTTCATGATCGCAGCCCTCAGCATCATCGGCCTGCCGCCCATGGGGGGCTTGTGGAGCAAGTGGTATCTGGCCCTGGGTGCCCTGGAGGATAATCAACTCCTGCTGGTCGGCGCGCTCATGGCGAGCTCGCTCCTCAACATCGCGTATCTGATGCCGATCCCGTTGCGCGGCTTTTTCGGCAAGGCGCCGGGCAACCCGGGGGCGGCCCCAGGGGCGGCCCCAGGGGCGACGGTCGCCATCAAGGAGGCCCCCCTGCCCTGCCTGATCGCCATTGGCGTGACGGCGGCCGGGTGTATCGTCCTCTTTTTCGTGCCGGACCTCATCGTCAACCTGCTCGCCCCCATCGCGGCGCCATAGGAAGATGCCCATGACCGAGCAAGCCCAGCCTCCCGCCAAGCGCCACCTGTTCGACGACCGGCGCAACGTGAAGCGCGCCGTCCATGTCCTCTACGGCGTGTGCGCCCTCTTGCTCGCCGCGGATTTCATCGTGCCGCGCTACGTGGAACACCCGTGGGAGGCCTTGTTCGGATTTTACAGCATCTACGGGTTCGGTGCCTGCGTGCTCTTGGTTCTGGCCGCCAAGCAGATGCGCAAGGTGCTGATGCGCAAGGACGATTATTACGATGACTAGCGTCGCGCCATTCGCCGTTTTCTTTATCGGCGCGGTGCTGGTCGCACTGACCCGGGGCCGGCCGCGCATGATCGTGATGCTGGCGATCCCCATTGTCGGCGCGCTTAACCTCATGCAACTGGACCAGGGGATCTACGGCCAGATCCCGTTCCTGGGCCAGGAGCTCGCCGTGGTGCGCGTGGACAAGCTGAGCCTGCTGTTCGGCTATCTCTTTCACTTGGCGGCGTTCATCGGCATCGTCTATTCCCTGCACCTGCGCGACACCACCCAGCACGTCGCCGGCATGGTCTACGCGGGCAGCGCCATCGGCGCCACGTTCGCCGGCGATCTCATTACGCTGTTCGTCTTTTGGGAGTTTTTGGCGGTCAGCTCGGTCTTCCTGATCCTGGCGCGGCGCACGGCCCGCGCCCAGGCCGCCGGCATGCGGTATCTCATCATTCAGGTGCTCTCCGGGGTCACGCTCCTGGCCGGCGTTCTGGTGCGCGTCCACGAGACCGGCTCCATCGCCTTCGATTTCATCGGCCTGGAAGGGCTGGCCGGGTGGTTGATTTTTCTCGCCTTCGGCCTGAAATGCGCGTTTCCGCTGTTGCACAATTGGCTGACCGACGCCTACCCGGAGGCGACGCCCACGGGCACCGTGTTCCTCAGCGCGTTCACCACCAAGGTGGCGGTCTATGCGCTGGCGCGGAGCTATCCCGGCACCGAGATCCTCATCTACATCGGCGCGGTCATGACCATGTTCCCGATCTTCTACGCGGTGATCGAGAACGACCTGCGCCGGGTGCTGGCCTACTCCATGATCAACCAGATCGGCTTCATGGTCACGGGCATCGGGCTGGGCACGGCGCTGGCGATCAACGGCGCGGTGGCGCATGCCTTCAACGACGTGATCTTCAAGGCGCTGCTGTTCATGTCCATGGGCGCGGTCCTGCACATGACCGGGCGTATCAAGGGCTCCGAGCTGGGCGGGCTCTACAAGTCCATGCCCTGGACAACCGGCTTTTGCATCGTCGGCGCGGCCTCGATCTCGGCCTTTCCGCTGTTTTCCGGGTTCGTCTCCAAGTCCATGGTCATGGTCGCCGCCCTGGAGGAAGGCCACCCGATTGTCTGGCTCGCCCTGCTCTTCGCCTCCGCGGGCGTGTTCCATCACGCGGGCATCAAGATTCCGTTCTTCGCCTTCTTCTCCCACGATAGCGGGATCCGCACCACGGAGCCGCCGCGCAACATGCTGATCGCCATGGGGATCGCCGCCGCCATCAGCGTGTTCAACGGGTCCTATCCCTGGGTTCTGTACGACATGCTGCCGTTCCCGGTGGACTACGCGCCCTATACCGCGGCCCACGTGCTGACCCAGAGCCAGCTCCTGTTCTTCTCGGCGCTCGCCTTCGTGTGGCTCAAGCTCTCCGGACTCTACCCGCCGGAACTGCCGGGGCTCAACATCGATGCCGAATGGACCTACCGCAAGGCCGGCGCCGTGGCCGTGGCGCGGCTCGGCGCGGCGGCGACGGCGATCAACCGCAACGTGCTCGCCCGCGCCCAGCGCCGGATCGAGCGTTTCCTGGTACAGGTCTATCGCCACCATGGGCCGGACGGAATCATGGCGCGCACGTGGTCGACGGGCAGCACGGTGCTCTGGGTCGCGGTGGTGCTGGGCGCCTATCTATTCGTTTTCCTGCTCTAGCCGGCGCCGGTACTGGGCCACGAAATCGAAGCCGACCAGATCGATGAAGGCCTGGGTCAGGCGCTCGGTCACCGGCCCCGGCGGCGCGTCCGCGCCCACGGGGCGCCCGTTTATCGTGCGTACCCCGCACAGGCACAGGCTGGTGGAGGTCAGGAACGCCTCGTCGGCGTTGTAGGCGTCGTAGAGATCCAAATCCGCCTCCTCCACGGGGATCCCGGCCGCCGCGGCCAGTTCGATCACCGTGCCCCGGCTGATACCGGCCAACACATAGCGCGCGCGCGGCGTCAGCAGCCGCCCCTCGCGGACCAGGAACAAATTGCTGCCGATGCCCTCGCACAGGTTGCCGTTGACGTCGAGGGTGACCGCCCAGGCGCCCGGATGGCGCGCCTTGGCCTCCTGGTCGGCGAGAATGAGATTGAGGTAGTTCTGCGCCTTGACCCGGGGCGACAGGCACTCGGGCGGCACTCGGCGGATCGAGGGCACCACCACGTCGATACCGTCGCGGAACAACGTGGCGCGGGCCTTGAGCGGCAAGGGCGTACATTCGACGATGACGGTGGGCTCCAGGGTCGCGGTCAGGTCGCCGTCGATCGCCTTGACCCCGCGGCTGATCCGCTGGGTCAGCCAGTAATCGTCGTCCGCGTCCAGCAGGTGCAGGTTGCGCGCCAGCACGTCCTCGGAAATGGCGATCAACTCGTCGGGCGCGAGGCCGGGCTCGGTTCCCACCGCGCGCAAGGAGCAGTACAGGCGCTCCACATGTTCGCGCAGCTTGAACGGCTTATGCGCGAAGGTCCGCGCCGTATCGAACACCGCGTCCCCGTACAGGAACCCGGTATCGCGGAACGACAGCAAAGCCTGGCTCTCGGGTACGATTCGCCCGTTGAAATAGGCGACCCGCTCGTTGCGCAATTCGGTCATGGGGACCTCACTCGTTTCGACGTTCTATCACCGCCGGAAGTCGTCGCACCTCCGTGCCATGTCTGGCAAGATGGGAATCCACGGTCACGCGCGGTTTTCACGCCCCGGTGATGGGGTCGTGACTTGAACCCGGCCACCCGCAACCACAGCTTAGACCAGATCGCACGCCGCAATAATATAGAGGACCACCCATGTTGCTCGCGCCACCAACCTTCAGCCCGCGCCTTGGCGCCCTCGCCTTGTTGATCGCCGTCGGACTGATGCCGCGGGCCGATCCAGCCGTGGCCGCGCCGCCCCAGGTCATCGTGCTGACGCAAATCCCGTGTCAGTTCGTGGAATCCGAGAACGGGATCGACCGGGGGTTCACGACCACGCGCAAGGCCGATTGCGACCGGATCAACGCGCGCACGAGCGCCAAGCGCCTGGCCGAGGCCAAGGTGCTGAAGCTCAAGGCCGGCACCTATATCTTCCGGGTCACCAACAAGAACGTGCCCTACGATCTGGGGTTCTGGCTGCGCGAGGCGGATTACAACTGGAAGAACCCGATCCACAAGCTGACCAAGATCAGCATCTCGGGTGGCGGGCTCAAGCTCGGCACGACACGCGACTACAAGGTCAAGTTGAAGCCAGGCGAGTACCTTTACTCATGCCCCCTCAACACGACCCCGGATTATAAGCTCACGGTCACGAAGTAGGCGCCGTGGCGCCGGCTTGATCGCCGGGGGTCGCGTCCCAGGCGCCAACGCCGCCGAGGCGGGTCACCAGGTGGTCCAGGTCCCGCGCCGCCGCCGCCAGGCGGTCCGGCTCGCCGCACCGTAGCACCAGGCGGGTGCCGAATCGCCCCTGCCGGTTGAAAGGGTAGCTGCCCATCTCCACGTCCGGATAGGCCTCCTGCAAGGCGCCCAGGTCTTTCGCGATGCGGCCCTCCGGCATCTCCAGGGTGAGCGAGCGCGACAGCAGCGGCGTGCCGCCGCGCAAGTCGTGGGCAAGGCTCTCGAACATGGCCCGCATGATCTCGGGTATGCCCGCCATCACGAACACATTGTCCATGCGAAAGCCCGGCGCCGTGCTGATCGGGTTCTCGATCAGGGTGGCGCCGGCCGGCGTGCGCGCCATGCGCAGGCGCGCTTCGTTGAGATCGCCGGCGCCATAGCGCGCTTCGAGCAAGGCGCGAGCTTCCGGGTTCTCGATCAGGGGCACGCCGAAGGCCCTGGCCACGCTCTGGGCCGTGATGTCGTCGTGGGTCGGCCCAATCCCACCGCTGGTAAAGACATAATCGAAACGTGCGCGGGTTTCGTTGACCGTCTCCGCGATGGTCGCCTCGATATCCGGAATGATCCTGGCCTCCATGAGGCGCACGCCCAGGTCGTTCAGCCGCCGGCCGATGAACGCCAGGTTGGCGTCGCGGGTCCGGCCCGAGAGGATCTCATTGCCGATAATGATGAGGCAGGCGGTAACGGGGGGCGTGGCGGTGGATACTTCGGACATGGCAAGCGCGGGCGTGACCGTGGGCGTGGACTGGAACCGGTTATTGTTTGTCATACCCCTTGGCGGCCATGCAGTCGCTGAACAGGGAGGCACGGTCGTTCTTGAGCTCGAACTCATTCATGCTGCCGCGCAACTGGTTGAGCCCAAGCCCCGTGGGAAACGCATCGAACGCGGCCGTGCTGTCCCGCTCGATGCGCCGATCGTGCGCGACCCGCGCCCGGGCAAAGCTGTAGCAGGAGTCCATGTCCGCCCGATAGGCTTGGCTGGTGGTGTCGGGCTTGATGCGTTGGGTCCCCGCCGTACCCTCGCCCGCCCCTTGCGCGGGGGCCGCCTGGGGCTGAGCCGGAGCGATTGGCGCGGCGCCGCCCACACCCGGCGCCGGCGGCGGCACGCGCGTACCCGGGGCGGGCGCGCAGGCGGCCACGCTCAGCGCCAGGGATAGAGCGGCTGAAACGGTGATCGAGACACCATGAATGGAAATCATCGAGGGTTGCGTCCTTGGCCTGCGAAAGGGGCGGCGGAAGCGGCCGCGGCTCCCTAAACGTGCTGTGTGTGGGAGCAACTTGCAAGCCCCGACCAGTCATTCCCGCGGGCGCGGCGGTTGAACGAACCGGATCGTCCCCCTACCTTGCAGCCCATGCGATTTCCCGATCCCCTGATTCGCGGCACCCTGCTGCGCCGGTACAAGCGCTTCCTGGCGGACGTGGAGCTGGCCGGCGGGCGCGTGGTGGTCGCCCATTGCGCCAATCCCGGCGCCATGCTGGGCCTGGCCGAGCCCGGCGCGCCCGTATGGTTGTCGCCGGCGCGCAACCCGGAGCGGAAGCTGCGCTACTCCTGGGAATTGACGGCGGTGGACGGGCACATGGTCGGGATCAACACGAGCTGGCCCAACGCCCTGGTCGAGGAGGCGATTCGCGCCGCGCGCGTGCCGGAGCTGGCCGGCTATGCCAATATGCGCCGCGAGGTGCGCTACGGCCGCAACAGCCGCATCGACATCCTGCTGGAAGACGACCGGCGCCCCCTGTGCTACGTGGAGGTCAAGAACGTCCACATGAAGCGCGGGCCGGAGGCGGCCGAATTTCCGGATTCGGTGACCAAGCGCGGCACCAAGCACCTGGGCGAGCTTGGCGACGCGGCCGAGGCCGGCCACCGGGCGGTGATGTTTTTTCTGATCCAGCGCGCGGATTGCACCCACCTGGAGATCGCCGCCGATATCGACCCGGTCTACGACACCGCGCTGCATACGGCGATCGCGCGCGGGGTCGAGGTCTTGTGCTATAGTTGCAACGTAACCGCGAACGCGATTGAATTGCACGGCCGGCTGCCGGTCGCGCTGACGTAACCTGCGGAAGAACGTATGGAACAGGGACAACCCGCGGAAGACTTGAGGGGCGAGGCGCGGCGCATCGTCATTCACGACGGCGCGGATTTCGAGGGTATGCGCCACGCCGGGCGCCTGGCCGCGGAGACGCTGGATTACATCACGCCCCACGTGGGCGCGGGCGTCACAACGGAAGAGCTGAACCGCCTGTGCCACGCGTTCACCGAGGCGCACGGAGCCATCTCGGCGCCGCTCGGCTACCACGGATTCCCCAAATCCATCTGCACGTCGATCAATCACGTGGTGTGCCACGGCATCCCGAGCGATAGGAAGACCCTGCGCGACGGCGACATCCTCAACATCGACGTGACCGTGATCCTGGACGGCTGGCATGGGGATTCCAGCCGCATGTTCTTCATCGGCAAGCCAAGCGTGAAGGCTCGGCGCCTGGTCGAGGTGACCTACGAAGCGATAATGCGCGGCATCGAGGTGGTGCGCCCGGGCGCGACCCTGGGTGATATCGGCCACGCGATCCAGAGCTACGCCGAGGCCAACCGGTTTTCGGTTGTGCGCGACTTTTGCGGCCACGGCTTGGGCCGGGTGTTCCATACCGCGCCCAGCGTTCTGCATTACGGCCGGCCGGGCAACGGCACGCCCCTGCGCGAGGGCATGTTCTTCACCATCGAGCCCATGATCAATGCCGGCCGTCACGAGGTGAAAGTCCTGGAGGACGGCTGGACCGCGGTGACCCGCGACCGCTCCCTGTCGGCCCAGTTCGAGCATTCGCTCGGGGTCACCGCCGATGGGTGCGAGGTTTTCACCCACTCGCCCAAGGGCTGGCACGCCCCGCCCTACGCCGACTGAGCCCCCGCGCGGAGGGGCTATGAGCGAACCCAAACCCAGCCACCACGGCCATCGGGAGCGCCTGCGCCGGCGCGTGCTGGACAAGGGCGCGGACTCCCTCGCCGACTACGAGATTCTGGAGTTCCTGCTGTTCGGCGCCCGCCCACGCGGCGACACCAAGCCGCTCGCCAAGGCCCTGATCCGGCGCTTTGGAAGCCTGGCCGGGGCGTTGAGCGCCAGCCCGGGGGAGCTTGCGACGGTGGCCGGCACGGGGGACGCCTCGATCGCGATCCTCAAGCTGGTGCCCGAGGCGGCCCGGCGCCTAGCCTACGCGGAGATCGCCGAGCGGCCGGTGATCGCCTCGTGGAACCAGCTACTGAATTATTGCCGGATCGCCATGGGCCGTGAAAAGATCGAGCAGTTCCGCCTCCTGTTCCTGGACACCAAGAACCGCCTGATCGCCGACGAGGTGCAACAGCGCGGCACCGTGGATCACGCGCCGGTCTACCCGCGCGAGGTGATTAAGCGGGCCCTGGAACTGGGGGCCTCCGCGCTCATCCTGGTGCACAATCACCCGTCCGGCGACACGACCCCCTCCAAGGGCGACATCGAGATGACCCGGCAGGTCGAGGACGCGGCGGCGAAGCTGGACATCGCGGTCCACGACCACCTGGTCATCGGCCGCTCCGGCCACGCGAGCTTCAAGGCCATGGGGTTGTTGTGACCCCGCGCGCGCACCGCCAGCCTGGGGCGCGTAGATCTCGGATAAGCGCCTTGCGGTGCTTTCCGGGATGACGGGCGAAGGGTTCCGCGCGCGCCTGTTACTTTGAGTCCGTCCGAAAACGAACTTTTTGACATCAGTGGATTGCGGACAGGCCCTTTTTCTCCCGTGTCACCCTCGCGCGTGACGCGAGGGTCCATGGATCAGCGAGACCGGGACCTCGATGGGTTGCCGGATTAAATCCGGCAACGACAAGACAGGATACCGGCGCGCCGCTGTCGCGGCTTGCCCCATGACGAAACGGATGTGGCGCGCCCGGCGGCTTTGCCCCAGGGGCTGTTATTGACGGAGCCTCACACCGAGAAGTACTTGGCTTGCGGGTGATGGAGCACGATGGCGCTGGTCGATTGCTCCGGGTGAAGCTGGAACTCGTCGGATAGCTCGACCCCGATGCGCTCCGCCTCCAGCAAGCGCAGGAGTTGCGTCTGGTCCTCGAGATTGGGGCACGCGGGGTAGCCGAAGGAATAGCGCGAGCCGCGATAGCCCTGGCGCAACAGGGCGTCCGCCTCGCGCGCGTCCTCGTGGCCGAAGCCGAGCTCGGCGCGAATCCGCTTGTGCACGTATTCCGCCATGGCCTCGGCCATCTCCACCCCCAGGCCGTGCAGGTAGAGGTAGTCCTTGTAGCGGTTGTCGGCGAACCACTCGCGCGCCACGTCGGAGTCGCGCTGGCCCACGGTCACCACTTGCAGGCCGATCACGTCGCGCACCCCATCGGCCGCGTCGCGCACGAAATCCGCGATGCACAGGCCATCCTCGCGGGCCTGGCGCGGCAGGGCGAAGCGCGCGACCTCCGCCTGGTCGTCCGTGGGATCGAACAGGACCAGATCGTTACTCTCGGCGGCGGCGGGCCAATAGCCGTAGACCGCCTGGGGCAGCAGGATGTCCTGCTGCTTGCAGATATCGAGCATGCGCTTGAGCACCGGGCGCAGCTCCTTGCGCGCCCAGGCCATGTAGTCCTCCAGGCTTCGCCCGTCCTTCCGATAGCCCCAGTGGAACTGATAGAGCATGCGCTCGTTGAGGTAGGGCACCAGCGCCGCCACGGGGGCGCGGGCGATCACGCGCGGGCCCCAGAACGGCGGCGTCGGCACCGCGACGCCGTTGGTCAGCTCGCGCCGGCGCACGCGGGTTTCCTCGGCGTCGATCGGGCGCCGGTCCACCTCGACGGCGCGCCCCAAGGCCCGGCGCGCGTTGCCCGGCCGGGCATCGTTGCTGGCGGTACGCTCGGCCACGTGGTCGTCGAAGCCGCCGGTCACGATCTTGCTCATGAGCGACAGCCCGTCGAAGGCATCGCGCGCATAGGCCACCCGCCCGCAGGCGTAGGAGCGCGCGCAGTCGCCCTCCACATAGCGCCGGGTCAGCGCCGCCCCGCCCAGCATGACCGGAATATCGACCCCCTCCCGGCTCATGCGCTCCAGGTTCTCGCGCATGACCACCGTGGACTTGACCAGGAGGCCTCTCATGCCGACCGCGTGAGCCCGGTGCTCCCGCGCGGCGGCCAGGATGTTCTCGATCGGCTGCTTGATGCCCAGGTTGAAGACCCGGAAGCCGTTGTTGGTGAGGATGATATCGACCAGGTTCTTGCCGATGTCGTGAACGTCGCCCTTGACCGTGGCCAGCACCACCCGGCCCTTGTCCTGGCCATCGGTCTTTTCCATGAACGGCTCCAGGTAGGCGACCGCCGCCTTCATGGTTTCCGCCGACTGCAACACGAAGGGAAGCTGCATCTTGCCGGCGCCGAACAATTCGCCGACCACCTTCATGCCGGCCAGCAGATGGATGTTGACGATATCCAGGGGCGGATGCTTGGCCAGGGCCTCGTCGAGATCCTGCTCCAGGCCCTGGCGGTCGCCATCGACGATGCGGTCCTTGAGGCGGGTTTCCACGTCTTCCGCGCGGGCCCGTTTTTCGCTTTGTTCCGCCGTGCGCCCCTGGAACAGGTCGATGAAGGCGTGCAGCGGATCGTAGCCTTCGCGGCGCCGGTCGAAGATCAGGTCCTCGGCGAGCCGGGCCTCCTCCTTGGGAATCTTGTGCAGGGGCACGATCTTGGACATGTGCAGGATCGCGCCGGTCAGCCCGCGCCGGATCGCGTGGTCGAGAAAGACCGAGTTGAGCACGTGGCGCGCCGCCGGGTTGAGCCCGAAGGAGATGTTCGAGAGGCCGAGGAAAATCTGGCAATCGGGAAGTTCGACGGCGATCCGCTCGATCGCCTCCAGGGTCCACAGGCCCAGCTTGCGGTCGTCCTCGTTGCCGGTGCAGATGGTGAAGGTCAAGGGATCGAAGATCAGGTCCTCGGGCGGCAGGCCGTGGCGCTCGCACGCGAACTCGTGCAGGCGCCGGGCGACCGCCACCTTGCGCTCCGCCTCCTTGGCCATGCCCTCCTCGTCGATGGTGAGCGCGATCACCGCGGCGCCGAACTTGCGCGCTAGCTCCAGGCGCGCGGCCGCCGGGGCCTCGCCGTCCTCGAAATTGATCGAATTGAGCAGGGGCTTGCCGCCGTACAGCCCCATGGCCGTCTCAAGCACCCCCAACTCGGTCGAATCGAAGACCAGGGGCGCATCGACCGCGCCGCGCATGCGGGTGACCACCTCGGTCATCTCGGCGGTCTCGTCGCGGCCCACGAAGGCGGTGCATACATCGATGCCGTGGGAGCCCTCCTTGACCTGCTCCACCCCCATGGCGACGCATCCGTCCCAGTCGCCGGACTCCTGCAAGCGGCGAAACCGCTTGCTGCCGTTGGCGTTGCAGCGCTCGCCGATGGACAGGTAGGCGTTCTCCTGACGGTACGGAATATGGCCATAGAGCGAGGCGACGCCGGGCACCCAGAGGGGCGTGCGCTGGCGCGGCGCCGGGCGGGCGCCGATTCGCGCGTCGTCCCCGGCGCGCCGGCGCAACATGGCGTCGAGCGCGGCGATGTGCTCGTCCGTGGTGCCGCAGCATCCACCGATCAGGTTAACCCCGTCCTCCTCGAGGAAGCGCTCGATCCAGCTCGCCAGATCCCGGGGGGTCAGCGGATAGCGAGTCTGGCCGTCCACAAGTTCCGGCAGGCCGGCGTTGGGCAGCACCGAGATCGGTCCGGGCCAGTTCTCCGCCAGCCAGCGCACGTGGGGCGCCATCTCCTGGGGCCCGGTGGCGCAGTTCAGCCCCATGGCGGTCACCCCAAGGGCGTGAATGACGGTGGCCGCGGCGGCGATATCGGTGCCGACCAGGAGGGTGCCCGTGGTCTCCACCGTGACCTGCGCGATCAACGGCAAATCGTCCCGGTCCACGGCGGCGCGCGCGCCCTTGGCGGCGTTGACCGCGGCCTTGATCTGGAGCGGGTCCTGGCAGGTCTCGATCAGCAGCGCGTCCACGCCGCCGTCGAGCAAGCCGGCGCATTGGGTAACGAGCGCGGCCTCCAGGGCCGCATAGTCCACGTGACCCAGGCTTGGCAGCTTGGTGCCCGGCCCGATGGAGCCGAGGACGAAGCGGTCGCGCCCGTCGCCTCGGAACGACTCGGCCGCCTCGCGCGCCAACTCGGCGGCGCGCTTGTTGATTTCGCGCGCCTTGTCCTCGAGCCCGAATTCGATCAGGGTCAGCGGCGAGCCGCCGAAGCTGTTGGTCTCCACCATGTCGGCGCCGGCGGCGAAGTATCCCTGGTGGATATCGCGCACCACGTCGGGCCGGGACAGGTTGAGGATATCGGTACAGTTCTCGCTACCCCAATAATCCTTTTCCGTGTCCAGGTCGCTGGCCTGAACCCGGCTGCCCATGGCGCCGTCGCACAGCAGCACCCGTTCGGCCAATACATCCAGAAAATTCGCCATCGTTAGGCCGTCGCCTCCAATACGTGGTCTGTCCCGTCGCCGGGCCGCGCCGGCGCGCGCAGCATGCGGCAGGTGGCGGCGGTCAGCTCCGCCCGGTTGAGGGTGTAGAAATGAAACTCGCTGACCCCGCGCGCCTGCAGGAACCGGCATTGCTCGGCCGCGGTGGCGGCGGCGACCAGATTGCGCGCCTCCGGGTCGTCGTCCAGATCCGCGAAGCGCGCGGCGAGCCAGGTGGGCACCGAGGCGCCGCAGCGGGCCGCGAACGCCACCGTGCGCTTGAAATTGCTGATCGGGAAGATGCCCGGCACGATGGGCGCCGCGATGCCGGCCGCCCGCGCCCGATCCACGAAGCGCAGATAAACCTCCGAATCGAAGAAGAACTGGGTGATCGCCCGGTCGGCGCCCGCGTCCAGCTTGCGCTTCAGGTTATCAAGATCGGCCTCGGGGCTGGCCGCCTCCGGGTGGGTCTCGGGGAAGGCGGCGACGCTGATCTCGAAGTCGGCGACCCGGCGCAGACCGGCCACCAGGTCGGCGGCGAAGGCGTAGCCGCCTGGATGGGGCGCGTAGCGGCCCTCGACCCCGCCCGACGGATCGCCGCGCAAGGCTACGATATGGCGGACGCCGGCGGCCCAGTAGCCCCGGGCCACGTCGTCGATCTCGCCCCGCGCCGCGCCGACGCAGGTCAGGTGCGCGGCGGGAATCAGCGTGGTTTCGCGCAGCAGGCGCGTCACCGTGGCGTGGGTGCGCGCCCGCGTGCCCCCATCGGCGCCGTAGGTGACCGAGACGAACCGGGGCGCGAGCGGCTCCAGGCGCTTGATCGCCCGCCACAGGCGCGCCTCCATCTCCGCCGTCTTGGGCGGAAAGAACTCGAACGAGATGGCCGGCGCCTCGAGCGAACGCTCCGGTGGCGGGCCTGGCATGGGTTGGCGGCGGATAACAGACATATCGCTACTCTCCTACCAACTGACGCGGCGCTCGGCCGGACGGGCCTGGCGGTTCGCGCACCAGATCACGACGTTCAAGGGGTCCCCCGGCAAATAGCGCGGCGGCTCCGGCTCCAGCCCGGCGGCGCGGCACCAGCCGCTCATGTCCGCGTCCCGGAACCCGAGCCACCGGTGCATGTGGGCGCGGCGCAGATCGTCCACCTCGTGGGCCGCGAAATCGACCACGATCAGGCGCCCGCCGGGGCGCAACACCCGGCCCGCCTCGGCGATGGCGTTGCCCGGCTCCTCGGCGAAGTGCAGGACCTGATGGAACACCGCCAGGTCGACCGACCGGCTGGGAACCGGAAGCTGATACATGTCTCCCTGGCGCACCAGGCCGTTGCGCATCTTGGCCCGGTCCAGGTTGGCGCGCGCGACCATGAGCATGTCCTGGGAGAGGTCCACCCCCAGGGCGCGCTCCACGCGCGGCGCAAGAAGCTCGATCATGCGCCCGGTGCCGGTGCCGATGTCGATCAGATCGGCGAAGCGCCCGGGCGGCACCAGATCGAGCATGGCCTTCTCGACCTCCGCCTCGTCCACATGGAGCGAGCGGATACGGTCCCACTCGGAGGCGTTGCGCCGGAAGTACGCGGCCGCGCGTTGCGCCCGCTGGCGCACGATGGCTTCCAGGCGCTCCAGGTCGAGGGACAGACCAGGGTCGTCCTCGGGCAGGGCATCGACCAGGGTGCGCGCAAGCTCCGCGCCGGGCCCGCGCTGGGCCAGGCGGAAATAGGCCCAGCTTCCCTCCCGGCGACGGTCCAGCAAGGCGGCCTCGCACAGGAGCTTCAGGTGGCGGGACACGCGCGGCTGGCTCTGACCCAGGATTTGGGTCAGCTCGGAGACCGTGAGATCGCTGTGCGCGCACAGCCCCAAGAGCCGCAGGCGGGTCGATTCCCCCGCCGCCTTGAGCGCCAAAAGCAATTGTTCCATCGCCGACCGCCTAACCTCTGGCCCTTAGCCTCGATCAATGAGCTAGAACATAATGACATAAACATATCTTTATATCAAGCATCATTCCGCCTTGGCCGTGCCCACGCCTCTCAGCGAAGGTGTTGACAGGGGCGGACGCCTCGGCTTGTTTGGGCGCGGCTTCCCGCGCGCGCCGACCGCCGGCCCCGCGCGGCCCCATCACCGGGTCCAATTCACTCATGATTCCACGGTACAGCCGCCCCGAGATGGCCCGTATCTGGGCCCCGGAAAACCGCTTCCGCATCTGGTTCGAGATCGAGGCCCATGCCTGCGATGCCCAGGCCGAACTGGGTGTGATCCCCCCGGAAGCGGCCCGGGCGGTTCGGGAAAAGGGCGCCTTCGAGGTCGAGCGCATCGACGCCATCGAGCGCGAGGTGCATCACGACGTTATCGCCTTTCTCACCAACCTGGCGGAGCATGTGGGCGAGCCCGCGCGCTTCGTCCATCAGGGCATGACCTCCTCGGACGTGCTGGATACCTGCTTGGCCGCGCAACTCGCCCAGGCCAGCGACCTGCTATTGGCCGATCTGGACCGGCTGCTGGCCTCCCTGCGCGCGCGCGCGTTCGAGCACAAGACCACCATGTGCGTCGGGCGCAGCCACGGCATCCACGCCGAGCCCACCACCTTTGGGCTCAAGCTGGCCGGGCACCATGCCGCCTTCCACCGCGCCCGCGCGCGCCTCGAGGCGGCGCGGGCCGAGATCGCCACCTGCGCGATTTCCGGCGCGGTCGGCACCTTCGCCAACATCGACCCGCGCGTGGAGGCCCACGTGGCGGAAAAGATGGGCCTGGCCGTGGAGCCGGTCTCGACCCAGATCATCCCGCGCGACCGGCACGCGGCCTATTTCGCCACGCTCGGGGTGATCGCCGGCTCGATCGAGAACCTGGCGGTCGAGATTCGCCACCTGCAACGCACCGAGGTACGCGAGGCCGAGGAATACTTCGCGCCCAAGCAGAAGGGCTCGTCGGCCATGCCCCACAAGCGCAATCCGGTGCTGAGCGAAAACCTGACCGGGCTGGCGCGGATCGTTCGCGCGGCGGTGGCGCCCGCGTTGGAGAACGTGGCGCTCTGGCACGAACGCGACATCTCCCATTCCTCGGTGGAGCGAGTGTTCGCGCCGGACGCCACCATCGCCCTCGATTTCGCGCTGACCCGCTTGGCCGGGGTGATCGAGAGGCTGCTGGTCTATCCGGACGCCATGCGCCGCAACCTGGAGCGCCTGGGCGGGTTGGTCAATTCCCAGCGCGTACTGCTGGCGCTGACCCAGGCGGGCATGAGCCGGGAGGACGCCTACCGCACCGTACAGGCGGCCGCCATGCGGGTGTGGGCCGGCGAGGGCGACTTTCAGACCCTGTTGGGCGCGGATTCGTCTGTCGCCGACCTATTGGAGCCGGCGGCGCTGGCGGCGTGCTTCGACGAGGCCTATCACCTCAAGCACGTGGATACGATCTTCGCGCGCGTGTTCGGCGCGGCCGAAACGAACTGACCCGCGGGACCCCACCAACCGCGCGCTATTCGGTCATAATCTGTTCCTTGGCCTCGACCACCAGTTCGTCCATGCGCTTGCGCAGGCGATGTTCGCT
>Ga0114931_10002891_pt1 | contig 21810 bp, 18 predicted proteins | sample 2SBtaG_FD_89579 | JGI IMG/M metagenome (GOLD analysis project Ga0114931, IMG submission 89579) | Deep subsurface microbial communities from Kolumbo volcano to uncover new lineages of life (NeLLi) - 2SBTROV14_V59a metaG | ecosystem: Environmental > Aquatic > Marine > Volcanic | place: Kolumbo... | reverse complement strand
GGGCTGGAGCGGGCGCGGAGACCGGCGCGGGCGCGGGGGCCGGCCTGGCAGAGGCGGCGGGCGCCGGGGCCGGAGCGGGCGCGGGGGCTGAAGCGGGCGCCGGGGCCGGAGCGGGCGCCGGCGCGGGGCCGGCGGTGCCTTCGCCGGGCGTGGCCGGCGCGCCCTCGGTCTCGGGCGCCGGCGTCGCCGGTGGCTTCGGGGGCAGGGGACGGGCGAGGCCACTCGCGGAGAGGGCGACCACCCGGGTCTCCGCGGTGTAGGCGGCGCCGTCCGCAGGGATGAAGAGCTGGACGACCAACCCGATCACCGCCGCGACGAGGGCGGTCACCACCGGCAGGGTCACCCCGCGCACGGGCAGGTCCGGCTTGGGGGGTGGCTCCTTGTGCCGGGTTATCGGCGCGACCGTCTCTTCGCGGAGGACCGGGTTCGCGTCGCCGTCGAGCAGGACCTCGCCCGAGCTGCCCAGCTCCGCGGAGACGGTGCGGTTCATCGCGACCCCATCCTCGCCGATCAGTCGGGCCACGCGCGGGAGGAAGCGCTGGGCGAAGGCGAGCTGGTCCTCGCCGGGGACCGCCCGCGCCAGCCGGCGCGCCTCCTCGGCGACCTCCGCCGCGGTTGGCCGCTTGCCCTCGTCGAAGGACAGCATCCGCTCGAGCAGGGCAACCACCGGCTCGGCGTCCTTGCCGCACCACTTGCCGACCCGACGCATCCCGCGGAGCACCTTGTGCTGGTGCTCGGCGAAGGACAGCTCGCAGTTGCCGAAGGGGCGCCCGACGAGCAGCTCGAAGAGCACGCAGCCCAGGGAGTAGACGTCGCCCGCGGCGGTGTCCCGTGCCTCGTTGCGCCGCTCCGGGGACATGTAGCGGATCGAGCCGTAGCGCACCGAGTCGGTCACGATCTCACGGCCCTCGAAGTCGGCCGCGGCGATGCCGAAGTCGAGCACCTTGACGTCGCCGTCCGCGGTGAGCCGGACGTTGCTCGGCTTCACGTCCCGGTGGATGACGTGCAGTGCCGACTCGGCCTCCTCGGGCTCGAAGTGGTAGGCCGCGTCGAGGGCGCTCGCGACCGCGGCGCACACCTCGAGGGCGGCGGGCACCGGGTAGGCCTCCTGCGCCTTGCGGCACGCCTTGACGAAGTCGTTCGCGTCGACCCCCTCGACGTACTCCATGACCACGGCCCAGCGGCCGCCGACCCGCACGAGCCCGTCGACCTTCACGATGTGCCGGTGGCGGAGTTGCCCGAGCAGGCGCGCCTCGTCGCGGAACCGTCCGGCGGCATCGGCGTTGCGCTCCCACATGGGGTGCAGGACCTTGAGCGCCACGTCCTTGCGGAAGTCCCCCATCGACTGCAACTCGGCTTGGTAGACGGTCCCGAAGGTGCCGGTCCCCAGCTCCCGAACCAGTCGGTACTGCCGCCCGCCGCTCAATCCATCCCCCATCCTCCGATGGGCGCGGGTCCGCTGCTCGCGCTCACCCACTGTAGCACCGGCTTCGGCCGGTCAGTCGGGCGGATCCGTGCCGGGTGCGCTAAGGTGCCGGTCTTGCCTCGCCCCCCTGCTGGAGGAGCCATGCGCCAGCTTCTGTTCGCGGCGCTCGCCGCCGTCGCGCTGTTCGCGGTGAGCTGCAACGCGAACGCGCCCCCCGACGGCCGGCCCCCCGGCGAGCTGATGGCCGGGATCGGCCGAGTGCGCCAGCCGGCGCCGGTGGGCATTGGCACCGTGGGCTTCGGCTCGATCGGCGCCCCCACCAACCCGACGCCCTTCGCCGAGATCTACCCGGGCACCCAGCACCTGCACGGAGCGCCCGAGTTCAAGGCGGTCGTGCTCTCCCGGGGCCCGGGCCGCGAGCTGGTCTTCCTCCGCTCCGACACCGTCGGCATCTTCCAGCAGTTCCGGCGCGCCGTGGTGCAGGAGCTCGGGCGGCGCATGGGGCGCGACTTCGAGGACGTCGTGATCATGGGCGGCACCCACACCCACTCGGGTCCGGGGCGCGTCATCCAGGCTGGCGGCCCGTTCAACATCATCGCCGACACCTTCTTCCCCGAGTTCTACCAGCACATGGTCGACTCGATGGTCGACGCGGTGCAGATGGCCTACGCCGACCTGCGCCCCGCCGAGATCGGGCACACCATCGCCTACGACGGGGACGACCACCACGACCGGCGCTGCGAAGACGGCGGTCCCGACTACCAGAACCCGACCGCGCCGGTGCTCGTGGTCAAGCGCGACGACCAGATCGACGCGCTGATCTACAGCTACGCCATCCACGGCACCGTGCTCTCCATCGACGACCTCACCCTGTCCCAGGACGTGAGCGGCGCGATGGAGGAGGCGGTCGAGAACCGCTTCGACCACCCGGTGATGGCCCTGCAGTTCAACTCGTGGGCGGCCGACATGTCCCCCGGCGGCCCCCCCGTCATGCCGACCGGCGGCTCCCCCGAGCCCGATGGTTACGCGAAGATGGAGGCCATCGGCGCCGACTTCGCCGACCACATGGACGAGGCGCTCCAGGACATCACCTGGTCCCAGGACCCGACCCTGGACATGCGCACCTACCGAGTCCCCATCGACCGCGAGCACATCGGCTATGCCGACGACGTGTTCCCCTACGAGTACGGCGGCGTGTTCTGCGGCTCGAGCGACCCGGCCGACTGCGACGCCTCGACCGTCGAGACCGGCATCGACCACCAGTGCGTGGCCTTCAACAACGACTTCCCCGCCCCGACCAAGACCTACCTGTCGGTGGGCACCGTGGGCGACTGGTCCTTCGTGACCTGGCCCGGCGAGTGCGGCACGAAGCTCGCCGAGGACACCCTCGGACGCATCGAGCAGGACAACGGCCTGCAGGACGTGATGTTCTTCGGCTACGCCCAGGACTACCTCGGCTACAGCCTCGAAGAAGACGACTGGTGGCAGGGCGGCTACGAGGCGAGCGGTGCCCTGTGGGGCCCCAAGCAGGGCGAGTACCTCCGCGACCGCCTCGTGGAGGTCGCCGGGCTGTACGAGGCCGGCCAGGGCAAGCGCCCCGAGGACGAGATGGACTACATCCCGACCTTCGACGTGGGCGACTACACGCCGCGCGAGGCGACGCCACCCGTCGACGAGGGCACCATCGTCATCAACGTGCAGCCGACGGTGAGCCCGAACGAGGTGGTGAGCTTCACCATCTTCGGCCAGGATCCGTGGGCCGGCACCCCCATCGCCCACCTCCAGACCCAGGACGGCACGGTGGTGCGTCGCGCCGACCAGGAGGTCTTCGACTCCGACGGCTACGGGTTCTGGATCGACCTCGCCACCGACCCGACCTACCGCGAGGCGATGGACACCCCCCAGCGCGCCTTCTTCTGGACCTTCAACATGCCGGTGAGCCACGCGACGAGCAGCTTCCCGACCCTGCTCGGCAGCTACCGGGTGGTGGTGGACCTGCCGGACGGGTCCCAGGTGAAGAGCGGCCGGTTCTCGATCCAGTCGGACTGACGAGGCTCCGGGCAAGAGTCGGTGCCCGGCTCCTCACTCCCTCCGGCCAGCGAGATCCGGTAGCTCCTGCTCCAGCAGCAGGCGCACCGTCCGAGCCTGCAGCGCGCTCGCCAGCCACCGGCAGATCCGCTCGGAGCCCTCCAGGGTGCCCCCGCTGTCGCTGGCCAGCCGCGGGTTGGGCGGAGCGGCGGCATGGGCGCGGAGCAGCCGGCGCGCCTCGCGCACGTCGAGATCGCCGCCCGGTCGCACGTCGGCGAGCGCGTCGGGGCGGCCCCAGCGCAGGCGCGCGCCGTCGCTGCGCACCACGGTGATCGCGCCTTCCAGGTCGACGCCGACCGGGCCCTCGCCCGCCGGCAGGGGCACCGCGCGCTCGAGCCGTGCCAGCACCGTCAGGAGCCGGGCGAGGCGTTCGTGGTGCGAGGTCGCGGCGGCGCGGCGACGCAGGCGGTGGCGGGTCGCGGCGAGGTCGCGCGCGAGGGTCTCCCGAACCAGGGCACCCGCCTCGGTGGCGGTCCGGGGGGGGAAGGTCGCGAACCCGTCGAGGAGCGCGTCCACCGGGCTCTCCTCGCCGTCGCCCCACCAGTGGTGCAGGGTCGCGGCGAGGCGCTTCAGGTGGGGGCCCGCCTCGTCGCGGACGATCGGGGTGAGGCAGATCACCCGCAGGCCCGCCGGGGTGTCCACCCACTCCCGCTCGCCGAGAGCGGGCAGCCCCAGGCGGGCTGACTCCCACCGCGCGAGATCGGCCACCGCGGTGGTGAGCATTCGGACGAGCACGTCGGGGCGCCCGCGGTCGTCGGCGCCGGCGCGGGGGGCCAGGGGCGCGCCGGGCAGGGCGATCCGCAGCGCGGGCCACGCGCCGGCATCGTGGACCACCGCCAGATCGGCGAGGCCGAGCCCCACCGCGCGCCCCTCCCGGGGCAGGGCACGGCGCAGCACCGGGTCGCGCGCGGCGTGGGGCCGCAGCACCCGGACCCGCGAGGGCACCCCGGTGGCGAGGTGTGGGCCGTCCCAGGTGGTCGTCCACCCGTCCCAGCGCACGAGGGTCTCGCGCCGGACCCCGGCCACCACCCCGGGCAGCCCCGAGCCCGCGGTCGCGAGGCCGTGGGCGCCGCGGACCGCCCGTGCGAACGCCCGGTCCTCGGGCCGCCGGTCGGCGAGGTCCTCGAGGGCGCGCAGCAGCCGAGGCGGATCCTCGACGCCGGGCAGGCTCCGGTCGAGGTCGCGGACGAGGATGCGCAGGAGGTGGGGCGTCATGGCCACGGAACGTAGCACCGCGGACCGGGCCGGGGCGGGGTCCTTTCTCGGAGGAATAGACATCAACCGTTTGATTGGTTAGCTTTCGCGGGCTGGTCCCGATGTGGGACGGCTACAGCTACAGCTTCGTCACGCCACTCCCCTGAGCGGTGGCCGGCGAGACGGAGTGGACATCAACCGTTCGGTCAAGTAATCTTCGCCGCTCATCCGTCCGCTCCATCCGGAGGAACCATGATCCGTGGCCCTCTCCTCGGCCTGCTCCTTCTCGCCGCGTGCTCCGAGTACGATCTGAACGCCCCCGACCAGTCCGCTGACACCCCGGGGGACACCGCGGTCCCCGACACGGGCGTGGCCGACGCCGGGTCCGCGGACACCGGCGTCGTCGACACCGCGCCGGCCGAGGTGTGCAACGGCGTGGACGACAACGGCGACGGGCAGGTGGACGAGGGCTTCGACCTCGACGGCGACGGCGTCGCGCGCTGCTGCGACCCGGGCGCCTACGTCCTGTACTACCCGCAGGTCGTGCTCCCGCCCTACACCGAGGTCGCAGGGCGACGCTCCAACGGCGACGGCACCTTCCAGCCCGCCGCCACCATGGACGCCATCGACAGCGGCGGCGAGGACATGCGGGTCCTCGGCTACGGGCAGATCGACACCACGGGCGGCGACACGAACCTCGACGTGTGGTGGGTGCGCCTCTCGGACCGCGCCACCTACCTGACCACCTGCAAGGGCGGCGAGTGGCAGACCCACCGCGCGGACACCCTGGACCGCGGGCCGGCCTCCATCGGCGACGTGAATGGGGACGGGTGCCTCGACTACGTCGCCTACGACTACCAGTCGGGCACCTTCGGCAGCCACGGCGACTCGGGCGACGGGTTCACCTACCTGGGCCACTGCGACGGCACCTTCAGCGAGGTCTCCGGCAGCACCTTCGACGTGCGGTTCCTCTCGGGCGAGTGGACCGGGGGACCAGCGCGGAACCTGGCGGACTGGAACGGCGACGGCAAGGCCGATCTCTTCGTGTGGGCCGTGGCGAGCGGCGGCACGAGCCCCTCGGACCTGTGGTACCTGCCCGGGGACGGCACCGGGCACTTCGGCGCGGCGGTCTCCCTGCCGGCGCTGAACCAGGCGGGCAACAGCGGGGAGGTGGGCGACATCGATGACGATCACTGCATCGACTGGGTGAGCGGCGCCAACGACGACGGCCAGTCCGGCAGCGTGTGGACGGTCCTCGGCGACTGCGTCGGCGGGGTGAAGGACACGCGGATGCTGGTCGACCAGGCCGCCTACGCGACCGCTCGGGGCCAGTCCACCTACGGCGACGGCGTGAGCCGCCTGTGGGATTTCGACGGCGACGGCGACCTGGACCTCGTGAGCTCCTTCGACCGCGTGCAGGGGTCGGACGCCGCGATCCTGTCCTGGGACAACGACGGGGCGGGCGGCTTCACCGACGGATCCTCCACCGATCCCACCGAAGTGATCGTGCCCCTGTGGGACCTGAAGAGCATCAGCGTGTTCACTCCGCTTCCGCAGTGAGCAGCTCTCGGAGCAGGGCCAGGCTCTCGTTCTCCACCTCGTCGACCACCCCGTCGACGCCGATGATCGCTTCGGCGTGGCGCAGGAACAGCTGGACGTGCTCGCGGGGGATCTCGCCCGGGTCGAGGAGGTCCTCGCCCGGGGGTGACTCGAGCCACTCCTCCACGCGCTCGGCCTCGTCGTCGTCCAGGTTCAGTCGGCGCACGAGGTCGCGCACCATGGTGCGCTCCTCGTCGACGACCCGCAGGTCAGCCCACGCAAAGGAGCAGGCGAACCGGATCAATCGGATTCGGTCCTCGGCACTTAGCTTGGAGAGGGGCATCGGACGCCTCGCATCGGGGGCCACAGTCTACACGCCGCAGCCCGGCGCACCGAGGGTCGAGGGCGCTCACCCCAGGGTGGAGATCCGCAGGCCCGTTCCGAGGCGCGCGGCCAGTCCGGCACGCTCCTCGGGCGCAGCGGCGCGGAGCACCCGGGCGGTGAGCCGCTTCGCCGCCTCCAGGACCGGCCGTGCCGCCTCCAGGCGGCCGGCGCCGAGCAGCGTGTCCGCGGCATCTCGGAGGATCTCCGCGGCCTCGGCCGCGTCCAGCCACGGGCCCGCCCAGCGCCGGGCGAGGCGGGTCGCGGCGAGGGCGACCTCGTCGATCGGCCCACCGAGCGCGGCGGCGAGGTGTACCGCGGTCGCCTGTCGCCCCACGCGGCCCGAGGTCCCCGCGAGGCGGCCGAGGACCCGCTGCGCGGCGCGGCCCTCGTCCAGGGCGACCAGCGCCTGGGCCTCCGCCAGGGTGAGCAGGCTCAGGGCGTCCTCGCCGGCTTCGTCGCGGTAGACGGCGCGGGCGTTGCGCGCGACGCTCAGGGCGGCGAGGGGGCGGCCCTCGCGGCGGTGCCACTCGGCGCGGACGTACTGGTGGAGCGCGTCGGCCCAAGGGGAGCGGGCCAACGCAGGGGCGTCCTGGGCGAGGAAGGGGCCCGCCGCTGCGGTGCGATCGGCGCGAACGTCGGCCCAGGCGAGCGCGAGCCGCGCCCAGGCCTCGCCGAGGTCCGAGCCGATCGCCGCCTCGCGGCGGATCAGTCGCTCCAGGGGTTCGCGGTCGAAGCCGCTCGGGGCCTCGGCACGGCGCGCGACGAACAGTCGCCACAGGCGCATCCCGTCCGAGGTCGACGCGCCCAGGCGCCACGGCAGCGCGTTGGTCAGGAACACGAGCACGTTGAACTGCGCCACCCGGTGGAGCCACCAGCTGTGGGGCAGGGCGAGGAGCACCACGGCGAGGACGACCTGAGCGATCAGCCCGCCCGCGTGGAACCAGGCGCGGCGCGGGCCTGCCGGGGTGACCGGGACCGCGGTGCACGACCCGCCCAGGAGCACCCAACGGCCGACCCACAGCACGAAGCCGCCCGGGAGGCGGGTGTGCCACAGCGGCTTGCCCGCCCCGATCCCGAAGGAGGTCGCGCGCAGGCCGCCCGCTCGGGCGAGCAGCAGGTGGCCCACCTCGTGCCACAGCACCAGGACGGGCCCGTAGGCCAGCAGCGCGAGGATCTCGACTCCGGGGCCGATCAACGGTTCCTCCCTGGTCCAGCCTAGCCGCACCCATGGGCCACCCGCGCGGTGGCGCGTCAGACCCGCCGTGGCTAGACGCACTTCCCTACTGAGGTTCACAGACTGCGAGGGTTCCATGGGTCTGCTGGAAGGAAAGGTCGTCCTGATCACCGGTGCGGGGGGCGGCATCGGTCGTGCTCACGCCCTGGCCTGCGCGCGGCAGGGCGCGCGGGTCGTCGTCAACGACCTCGGCGGCTCGCGCGACGGCACCGGCGCTGGGCACCGGATGGCCGACGAGGTGGTCACCGAGATCGAGGCCCTCGGCCAGGAGGCGGTGGCCAACCACGACTCGGTCACCGACCCCGAGGGGTGTGCGCGGATGGTGCAGGCGGCCCTCGACAGGTGGGGCCACCTCGACGTCGTGGTGAACAACGCGGGCATCCTGCGGGACAAGACCTTCGCCAAGATGACCGACGAGGAGTGGCGGCTGGTGCTCGACGTGCACCTGAACGGCACGCGCAACGTCACGAAGGCCGCGCTCGAGGCGCTCTCGAAGCAGGGTGGCGCCATCGTGAACACCACCTCCTACTCGGGGATGATCGGCAACTTCGGGCAGTCCAACTACGCCGCCGCCAAGGCGGGGATCTACGGGTTCACCCGGGTCCTCGCCCTGGAGCTCCGCAAGCGCGGGATCACCGCCAACTGCGTGGCCCCGGTCGCCAAGACGCGGATGACCGACGACATCGAGATGATCGACGCGGACTGGACCGCGGAGCAGATCTCCCCGGTGGTGGTCTTTCTCGCCTCCGATCTCGCCAAGGGCGTCACCGGCAAGGTCTTCGGGGTGCAGGGGCAGCGGATCCACCTGTACGAGGTCAAGACGAACGACGGCGTCGAGAAGCCGGGCGCCGAGCTGTGGGCCCCCGAGGAGATCGCCGAGAAGCTGCCCGAGATCAGCGCCTGGCAGGAGGCGCCCGTCGCGGCCGCCCCCGCCGCCCAGGACGACGCGGTCTCCCGGGTGTTCCGCCTGTTCGAGAAGGGCTACAAGCCTGACGCAGCGCCGGACTGGACGGCCAACCTGCAGTGGCGCATCAAGGGCGGCACCGACCAGACCATCGAGGTCGGCGGTGGCAAGGCCACGGTCCACACCGGGCTGCACGGCACGCCCACGTGCACGGTCAAGGTCGCCAGCGACACCCTGGTCGCGATGTTCACCGGACAGATCGACGCGCAGAAGGCGTTCATGACCGGCAAGGCGTCGGCGGACAACCTGAACGACCTGATGAAGTTCGCGATGGCCTTCGACTTCGCGAAGATCGCCGCCGCCGCGGCCGAGTCCGAGGGCGCCGCCCCCGCGGAGGCTCCCGCCGAGGTGGCGCCGGCCGACGATCCGCTGCCGATCGGCAAGCGCTACGAGGGCGGCTTCTGGTTCGTCGACCGCGCCGAGTTCGAGGCCTACGCCGACGCCATCGACGACCCGAACCCGGCCTGCCGCGGGCCCGACGCCGTCGCGCCGCCGATGTACCACGTGCGCCCGTTCATCGGCCTGATGATGAAGCTCGCGACCGATCCGGAGCTGGATCTCGACCTGCTGCGGCTGGTGCACGCCGAGCACGACATGAGCTTCCACCGCGTGCTCCGCCACGGCGACCTGCTGGAGCTGCGCGGCACCCTGCAGGACTTCGAGGAGAAGTCCTCCGGCCAGCTCGTCAGCTACGGCCTGATCGGCTTCGTCAACGGCGAGAAGGCGCTCAAGGGCACCACCTCCTACTTCATCCGCGGCAAGAAGCACGCCGACGGCAAGAAGAAGAAGCCCGAGCCCGAGGCCCTCCCCGAGCCCGAGCTGATCGTCCCCGAGCCGGTCACCGCCGACCAGGCCACCCGCTACGCCGAGGCCTCGGGCGATGACAACCCGATCCACGTCGACCCGGACACTGCCAGGGCGGCAGGGCTGCCCGGGGTCATCCTGCACGGGCTGTGCACGATGGCCTTCGCCCAGCGCGACCTCGTCGACCGCCTCGCGGGCGGCGATCCGCGGCGGCTGAAGCGCCTCGCCGTGCGCTTCGCCAAGCCGGTCTTCCCGGGCCAGACCCTCACCCTGAAGGTGTGGGGCGACGGCGGCGAGGTCTCCTTCCTCACCGAGAACCCCGAGGGCCAGGTGGTCATCGCCAACGGCCGGGCGGTCATCGCGCCCGAGGAGACCCCGTGAGCAAGCACCTCGGCACTCTCGGCGTGCTGTTCATCGTGTGGGGCGTGTTCCAGCTCGTGGTCGCGGTGATCTTCGCCCTCGTCTACATGGGCCTGGGCGCGGGGCTCGGGATCGCGAACTCCCACGACCAGGACGCGATGCTCATGGGTGGCCTCCTCGCGACCTTCGGCGGGCTGTTCGGCTGCATCATCGGGGCGATGGCGATCCCGAACCTCCTCGCGGGCATCGGCATCGGCCGGCGGCGCAAGTGGGGGCGGATCCTGGGCATCGTCATGGGGGCGCTCGCGCTCACGAGCTTCCCCATCGGCACGGCGCTGGGGATCTTCGCGATGGTGGTCCTGCTCGACAAGGAGGCTGCGGCGGCCTTCGAGCCCGGCGCGGAGGCCGCGTGACCTGGAAGCGAGGGACCTTCAAGGACTCGGAGGTGTGGGTAGCCGTGGACGACGCGGGGAAGCCCGTCGTGCAGTCCGGTCGCACGCAGATCCGCTACAGCCGCGACGCCGGGGCCAAGGTCTACCGGGCGGGCGCGAGCCGCGTGTCCGTCGACCCCTCCGCCCCCGCCGAGGACCTCGACGCGGGCGAGGCGGCGCCGGCCAAGGGTGGCAAGACGTCACGCCGGTCGGGCTTCGGCAGCGCCGGCACCCGCACCGCCCGCCAGGCGGCCCTCGCCAAGGAGGCGGCCCACAAGCTCCTCGACGAGCTCGACCCCGACGTGGTGCGCGCCTACACCGACGGCGCCTGCCGCGGCAACCCCGGCCCCGCGGGCGCCGGAGCCGTGGTGGAGCTGCCCGACGGGCGGCGGGGCGAGGCGAGCCGGGCGCTGGGTCGCGGCACGAACAACGTGGGCGAGCTGACCGCCGTCGCGCTCGCGCTGGACCTGCTCGAGGACGCCGGGGTGTCGCACGACACGCCCGTCGCGCTGCTGAGCGACTCCAGCTACGTGAACGGCGTGCTCACGCGCGGCTGGAAGGCCAAGGCGAACCGGGACCTGATCCTACCGCTCCGGTCGCGGCTGGACGAGTGGCCGAACCTCGAGATCCTGTGGGTTGCCGGACACGCGGGCACCGCGGGCAACGAGCGAGCGGACGTGCTCGCGAACCGCGGTGTGGACGGGCTCACCGCGACCGCCTGGAGCTGACGCGATCGCCCTTCGCGGGTGCGCCCGACCCGCCCGTGCTGCGACATCATGTCGCATACACGCCCGTCAGACCTGCCGTTATCGGCACCCCTTCGGCGGCCGGAACGTCCTGGACCGGCCGCCCCCGGTCAAGGGGGTCTCGTGTCGCATCGCATCGTCCTCGGGTTGGCTCTTGGGATTCTGACGGCCGCGCCCGCCTGGGCGCAGGAGGCGGGCACCACGTCCTCCGGGGCGTCGTCCACCCGGACCTTTGCGAGCATGATGAACCCCGGCATCTCGGTGAGCGGGCTGTTCCTCGCGGGCGTGGAGTCCCAGGACGGCAAGCTCGTGGCGCCCGGCCAGAACGCCACCGACACGCCGCTGCCCGGCAAGGGCGAGACCTTCGGCACCGGCCCCTCGGTGCAGGAGATCGAGGTCCAGTTCTCCGCGGCGGTCGACCCGTACTTCAAGGCGAACGTGGTCATGTCGATCCCCGGCACCGAGGGCGTCGAGATCGAGGAGGGCTACGCCACCCTCACCGCGGTGCCGCGCCTGCTCGTGAACGTCGGGAAGGTCAAGGAGCCCTTCGGCCGCGAGAACATGACCCACACCCACGCGCTGCTCACCCTCGACAAGTCCCTGGTCGGGCAGCGGGTGCTCGGCGCCGAGGGCCTGAACGACGTCGCGATCGATGCGGCGCTCCTGATGCCGGCCCCCTGGTATTCCGAGGTCACCCTCGGCGTGGACGCCGGGCAGAACGACCTGCTCTACGGCTCGGGCAAGCCACTCGGGCTCGGCAACTTCGCCCACCTGAAGAACCTCTTCGACCTGAGCGAGAACTACACCCTGGAGGTCGGGCTGTCCGGGGCCACCGGCGAGACCGCCTTCGACAGCCGGAGCTGGACGGGGGGCGCCGACGTCACGATCCGGGGCCACGGCAGCGGGCGGCACATGTGGAACCGCCTGATCTGGCAGAACGAGTTCATGTACTCGAGCCGCCCGGGCTCGGACACCGACCCGAGGGTCGGCGGCGCATACTCCACGCTCCGCTACTCGGTCACCCGCCGGTTATGGCTCGGCGGTCGCTACGACTGGGTGGGGCTCGGCGTGGACCCGGTGCAGGCCGGGTCGCTCATCGCGATCGTGCAGCCCACCGAGTTCTCGGCGATCCGACTCCAGGCCCAGCGCCAGTTCCTACCCGGCGGTCACACCGACGACTCCATCGTCGCCCAGCTGAGATTCGTGCTCGGCTCCCACCCCGCACACTCGTACTGAGGAAGCCCATGAAGCGTCTGTCCATCCTCGCGGCCCTCCTCCTCGCGTGGTTCGCGACCGCGTCCACGCCGGCCTGGGCCAAGCTCAAGGTCGTCGGTTCCACCCAGGACTTGGCTGCGCTCGCCCAGGCAGTCGGTGGGGACGACATCAACGTCTCGTACATCGCCCGCGGCGACCTCGACCCGCACTTCATCAACGCCAAGCCATCCTTCATGGTGAAGCTCGCGAGCGCCAACCTGCTGGTGTTCATGGGGATGGACCTCGAGATCGGCTGGCTCCCGCCGCTGATCACCGGTGCGCGGAACCCGAAGATCCAGCTCGGAGCGCCCGGCTACCTCGACGCCTCGGCGGCGATCCAGCCCATCGAGGTGCCGACGGGCACGGTGGACCGCTCCCGCGGCGACCTGCACCCGCAGGGCAACCCGCACTACCTGCTCGACCCCGACAACGGACGGCGGGTCGCTCGCGCCATCGAGGCGAAGCTGGAGCTGCTCGATCCGAAGAACGCCGCCGACTACCAGGCGAACCTCGCGGCCTTCGAGAAGAAGCTGACGGACAAGGAGGCCGAGTGGAAGACCGAGATGGCACCGCTGAAGGGCGTCAAGGTCATTGGCTACCACTCGACCTTCGACTACCTGTGCAAGGTCTACGGCATGGACCTCGTCGGCTTCGTCGAGCCGCGCCCAGGCATCCCGCCGACGCCGTCGCACACCCTGCAGATGGCCCAGAAGGCGAAGGCCCAGGGCGTGAAGTTCGTGCTCGTCGAGCCCTACCACGACCCGCGCGACGCTTCGCCGATCGCGCGGATGTCGAGCGCCAGGGTGCTCGAGGTGCCCACGGAAGTCGGCGGCATGGACGGGGTCGTCACCTACTTCGATCTGTTCGACCACATCGTGCAGATCCTCACCCACCCGAGCGCGTGAGCGGAGGTCTCCGATGAGCTTCGACATGCTGATGCTGCTGTTGCCCGCGTTCACCGCGTGCCTCGTGCTCACGGGCATCCACGTCTACCTGGGCCTGCACGTCATCGCCCGGGGCGTGATCTTCGTCGACCTCGCCCTCGCCCAGGTGGCGGCGCTGGGCGCCACGGTCGCCATGCTCTACGGCGCCGAGCCTGGCTCGGTGACCGCCTACTTCGTGAGCCTCGGGTTCACCGTGGTCGGCGCGCTCCTGTTCACCGGGGCGCGGTCCCAGTCCAAGCGCGTGCCCATCGAGGCGTTCATCGGCATCGTGTATGCGGTGTGCAGCGCGCTCGCGGTCATCGTCGCCGACCGGCTGCCCCACGGCGCCGACGAGATCCACGAGATCCTCGTCGGCAACCTGCTCTCGGTGAGCTGGGAGCACATCGCCGCCACCGTGGGCATCTACCTGTTCGTGGGCGCGGTGCACCTGACCTTCCGCAAGCAGTTCCTGACCCTGTCGCTGCACCCGGAGACGGCCCAGCAGGAGCTGAACGTGCCCCTGTGGGACCTGCTGTTCTACCTGTCCTTCGGGATGGTGATCACGAGCTCCGTCGCCATGGGCGGTGTGCTCATCGTGTTCTGCTACCTGGTCATCCCGACGGTGATCGCGGCGCTCTTCCTGAGCCGCACCCTGCCCCGCCTGCTGGCCGGCTGGGCGATCGGCTTCGTCGGAAGCGTCCTCGGCATCACGGCCTCGGTCTCCTTCGACCTGCCGACGGGCGCCGCCGTCGTCGCCATGTTCGGCGTCCTGCTCGCCGTCGCCCTCCTCGCCCGGGTCCTCAAGCCCGGAGAGGTGGCGCCGGTGCTCGCGGATGCCGACCCGACGGACGAGGTGCCGCTCGCGGCCTCTTGAGGCGGTCGCTGTCGCACCGAGGGGCGTGGTAGAACAGAGGCCCCACGCCCTTTTCGCGCCAGTCCGGAGATCCCGTGGAGGTCCGCACCCCTCGCAGCGTCCTGTACGACGGCGGGCTCTACGGCCGCCTGGTGGAGCCGATGCTCTCGGGGGTGCACGGCTTCGTCGCCGATCGGCTCCCCGAAGGGGCCCGGGTGCTCGACGCCTGCTGCGGCACGGGAGGCCTCGCGATGCGACTGGCCGGTGCGGGCCGCGAGGTCACCGGCGTCGACCTCTCCCCGCGCAACATCGCCTTCGCGCAGGGGCGCGCCGAGGCCACCGACCTGCCGGTGCGGTTCGAGGTCGCCGACGTCGCCGCCTTCGAGCCCCCGGAGGGTCGTTTCGACGTGGCGAGCGTCGTGCTCGCCATCCACGAGATGCCCGCGCGCTTCCGCCGGCCGCTGCTCGCGAACCTGGTCCGGATCGCGACGCGCGTGATGCTGGTCGACTTCGCCGCCCCCATGCGGTGGAACGTCGCGGGCGCCTTCAACCGGATGGTCGAGATGGCCGCCGGGCGGGAGCACTTCGGCAACTTCCGCGACTTCTCGCGCCGTGGGGGGCTCGCCCCCCTGGTCGAGGAGCTCGGGCTGGAGGTGGAGATGTCCCGCACCATCAACGCCGGCACCATGCAGATCTACGTCGTTTCGGCACCCACCGACGGCTCCTCCTGACGCGTCACGGCTCACGGGGTTCCGGATCCCGAGACCCCAGGTCCCCGGCGCAGTGTCGACGGTGATCTCGAACGCGGATGGTACTGCGGGCCATGCCGTCGGGCACGGCCCGTGCGGGTCAGCGCGAATACATCCCGTCCGGCCCCGGGAACGCCGTGCCGTCGGCGTGCCGGCCGGGGCTATAGGCGCCGACGGCCCCGCTCACCGTCGAGTGGTCGGCGTAGTCGGCGCCGGTGACCTCGGGCTGGAGCACCAGCGAGGCGTCGGGGACCGCGGCGGGGGCGCCCGCCGCCGCGTCGCCCCAGGACTGCTGCACGATCTTGTGGCTGTCGGCGGTCCACAGGATGATCGTGTCGCCGAGGTCGCGCAGGGAGAGCCCGTACTGGATGCCCGGGTCGTCGTTCTCGGCGACGTAGAACTGCGCGTTCGGCGCCGAGAGCGTGCCGACGCTGCCCCCGCCGAACAGCACCACCGCCGAGCCGGCCGCCAGCTCGACGCCGTCGGGGAAGGTGTGGCGGGGCAGGTCGGGGAAGTCGTTCTCGGTGAGGGTCACGCCGGCCAGGCTCACGGTGACGTCGGCCAGGTTGACGATCTCGACGAACTCCTCCTCGGTGCCGTCACCCGTGGAGCCGTCGCCGTTGGGGTCGCCGTCGACGGTGCCGTCGGCGAGGATTTCGTTGAACGCCAGCTCCCCGGGCGCGACGGGCGACGCCGAGACGTCGATGTCGACCGTGTCGATCTCGCCTCCGTCTTCGGCGGTGACCGTCACCGTGCCCGAGTGCAGGGGCTGGCCGACCGGCGGCTGGTAGAGCTTCAGGATCGAGTCGTCGTCGACCGACAGCGCCGCCTCCGAGGTGACATCGGCGACGGTGCTGTCGGCGTAGGTGGCCTGCACCGTGAAGGTCACCGTCTGCCGGGTGGTGATGCTCGGCGCATCGGCGGTGATGGCGACGGAGGTCACCGGGTTGGTCGCGGTGTCCGTCGTGCCCGTGTCCGTCGTGCCCGTGTCGCTGCCGGTGTCCGTGCCCGTGTCGGTCGTACCCGTGTCGACGACCGAGGTGTCGGAGGTGTCGTGGGTGGACGGGCAGCCGCCGAGCACCAGGACCAGAGCCAGGGAAAACCAGGAGCGCATGCGTCGTGTCCTCGGGTCAGAGGCAGTTGCCGGTGCCGGGCGAGCTGCCCGAGGCGCAGGTGCTCGCGGCCCAGTTGGTCTGCACGTCACCGATCCCGATGACCTGCTTCTCGACACTCACGCCGTTGCCGGGGTCGAAGGGGAAGGTGTAGCTGTCGACGAGGTGCTGGGCGTCGTCCTCGAACAGCCAGACCGGATCGGAGGTGGCCAGGCCGGAGGCCAGGGTGTGGTCGTCCGTGGTGAGCAGCAGCGTCCCCGAGGGGATGCTGTACTGGCCGGCGTAGTCCGAATCGAGGATCAGGGCGTACTTGCCCGGGTCGAGCACCGTGTCGTACAGGTCGTTCAGGCCGAAGAGCGTGTCGACCGCGTCGCCGTCGTAGAGCACGAAGTGCAGCAGGTCGACCGACTGGCTGCCGCCGTTGTACAGCTCGATGAACTCGCCGGTCTGCTCGTCGAGCGGATTGGCCATGACCTCGGTGATCCGGATCGGCAGGTCGGACGGGTCGACCCCGGAGCTGGACTGGGTGACGCAGTTGTCGGCGCCCGGGGAGGCGCCGGCCGCGCAGGTCGATGGCAGCCAGTTGTCCTGGCTGTCGACGGTGGTGAGCAGGTCGACCCGCTCGACGCTGGTGCCGTTGCCCGGGTTGATGGGGAACCGGTAGGCGTCGATGACGTGCTCGCCGTCGCGCACGAGCAGGGTCACGTCGTCGCTGACCGACAGGCTGTTGCCCAGGGTCGTGTCGTCCGTCGTCACCAGGACCGTGCCTGCGGCGATGGGGTACTGGCCCCCGTACTCGGCGTCGACCACCAGCGCGTAGCCGCCCGGATCGACCATGGTGGAGCCGCCCTGGTAGGACGTGATCGTGTCGACCGTGTCGCCGTCGGTGAACCGCAGCCCGGCCAGGTAGACGCTCTCGGGACCGGGGTTGTACAGCTCCACGAACTCGCCGGTGTCCTCGTTCAGCGGGTTGGCCATGACCTCGCTGATGACCAGCATCCCGCAGGTCCCGCCCGCGGCGCCGTTCAAGCGGCCCGGGCTCTTGCCTCCCGAGCAGGCCACGCTGGCGGACTGCCAGTTGCTCGGGATGTCGGGGATGCTGTAGTCGATGCGCTCGACCGAGCGGCCATCGCCCGGGTCGAAGGGGCTGGACCAGGTGTCGATGACCGTAGCGCCGTCGGCGGTGGACAGAGTGATCGGGTCGGAGGTGGACAGCCCGTTGCCGAGGGTCTGGTCGCCGGTGGTGAGCAGCGGCACGTCGGTGGGCAGGTAGTAGTCGAGTGCGTAGCCGGCATCGATGATCAGCGCGTGGCGGTGGGGCGGCACGAGGGTGGAGCCGCCCTGGTAGCCCTGGAGCACGTCGGTGGTGTCGCCGTCGGTCAGCTGCAGCCCTCCGGCGTCGATCTCGAGGTCGGTCGGGTTGTAGATCTCGACGTACTCGCCGCTGGACTCGACCTTCGGGTTGGCCATGATCTCGGTGAGGATCAGGCCGGTCGGGTCGCCGCTGGGCGGGAAGCAGGCCGCGGCACCGGGCGAGCTGCCTCCGGAGCACTGGGACGGCCGCCAGTTGCCCGCCGCGTCGCCCGTGGACAGGTCGACCATCTCCATGGAGACGCCATCCCCCGGGTCCCTCGGGAAGCCGAAGGTGGAGATGATCGTGGTGCCGTCGCTCTCGAACAGGGTGACCCGGTCGGAGGTGGTGAGCCCGTTGCCGATGGTGCTGTCCGTGGTCGTGAGCTTGGGGACGCTCGGGTCGATGGTGTAGTCGTCGTTGTAGTCGGGATCGACGATGACCGCGTAGGCGCCAGCGTCCAGGGTGGTGCTGCTGCCGTCGAAGGCCACGAGCGCGTCATCGTCGTCGCCGTCCGAGACGATCAGGCCGGCCAGGTCGACGGCGGCGGTGCCGGCGTTGCGGATCTCGACGAACTCGCCGGTGGACTCGACCGCCGCGTTGGCCATGACCTCGGTGATCTGCAGGTCGTAGGAGGAGGAGGCGAACTCGTCCATGCCGATGTCGTAGGTAGCCCCCTGGGGACGGGCCTCGCCCTCGAAGTCGACGGGCAGCCCCACGGCCTTGCCCGCGTCGATGGCGGCCGAGCCCGGGGACAGGTGGTAGTCGCCCTCGCTGGCGTTCACGAAGTGCGGGTCGACGCCGACGTCGGTGGGCTTCTGGGCCGCGTCGTTGATGTAGTCGGTCGTGTTGCCCCACACGAGGTTGTAGCCGAAGGGCGTGCTGCAGCTGGAGCAGCCCAGGCCGTAGTAGTTGCTGACGACCAGATTGTCCTGGGCCACCGAGGGGGTGGCCGAGGCGCCGAAGGAGAGCGCCCCCACCAGGTAGGACTCGGTGGCCGCGAAGGCGTTGCCCACCAGGGTGTTGCCGGCCACGACGCCGGAGCCGTCGTTCCATACGACCACGCCGCCGGCGCCGTTGCTGGCGACGAGGTTGGCACCGAAGGTGAGCACCGATCCCTGCACGTCGGCGCCGTACCAGTTGCGGGCCAGGGTGGAGCGGGAGACCTCGAGGTGCGCGTCGTTCACCGCGCGCACGCCGTCATCGAAGTGCCACAGCCCGACATCCTCCAGCACGGCTCGACTGTCGTCGACCACCACGCCGTCGTGGGTGTACTCGGTGCCCGACGCGTACCAGTCGGGGTCGACCGCGGACAGGTGCGACAGGTGGGTCGGCGAGATCGTCCCCGAGAAGCGCACCGTGCCGACGAGCCAGGTCTCCCCCTGGCCGGCGCCCTGCACCCAGACGTCGTCGCGCATCGTCAGGTTCTCGACGTAGGTGCCCGACGGCACCTCGACCACCGACGGCGTCGACGCGGCGTCGATGGCGCCTTGGATGGTGTCGAAGGCCCAGGTCTGGGCGGCCTGACCCGGGTCGTCCCACTCGCCGTCGGGAGCGGGCCTGACCAGGACTGTCGTGCGCGCTCGGGGGGTGGGTGCCGGGGACACACAGGCCGTCAACACCATGGCCGTGAGGACTGGAATCCATCGCATCGCTCTCCCCCGCGCTTCGATGCCGGAAGACGAGTATAAGGCCTCGCCGCCGAGCCGGTCGCGGAGGTGACGACCGACGAGCAGGGCAAGGCCACGCTGTCGCTGCCCGTCGGGACGTGGTGCCTGGTCAGCGCCGCCAAGCGCTCGCTGGACGCACCGCGCGACAACGAACTCGCCGAGCGCTTCGGGAGGAAGATCGATCCCGCGTGCGTGGTGGAGCAGCAGCAGACCTGCGACCGGGTCGTGCAGGTGGAGGCGGGCAACAAGCCGGTGGAGGTCACCTACGCGATGGACGATCGGTGCTCCTGCGATCCGGGGCCGTGCTACGTCGGGCCTCGGATCCCGCCTCCGCCATAGCGGCCGGCGGCTTCTCCGGAGGACAGGCCCTTGCGCACGATGTCACTCGAGATGGCGGCCCTCGCGGTCGTGCTGTGTGGATGTCCGAAGAAGGGCGCCGTGCCGCCGCCGGCCAGCGAGGGCCCCCCGGTCGCGTTCGAGGGCCCCTGGACCGCGCCCCTCGGGCACCACCACCCGTTGATCGGCAAGGCGTGGTCTCCCGAGAAGGGCTTCGTCACGCGAGAGGTCCTCGAGGCGGATCTCGCGGCACACCCCTACGTCATGCTCGGCGAGAAGCACGACAACCCCGACCACCACCGCCTCCAGGGCGAGCTCACCGGGGCCCTGATCGACGGTGGCCACCAGGCGGTGGTGTTCGAGATGCTCGACGTCGACGAGGCCGACGCGGTCGCCGGTGCCACCGACCCCGACGCGCTGGCGGCGGCGGTCGACTGGGAGCACTCGGGATGGCCCGCGTTCTCGATGTATCGCCCGATCTTCGAGGCGATCCAAGCCCACGGTGGCACGGTGGTCGCCGGGCACCCGACCCGAGATCAGGTGAAGGCGGCGATGACCGACGGGGTCCCCGGTGTGAAGGCGCTGACCGAGCCGCTCCACGACTCCCTGGCCCGGGAGATCCGCGACGATCACTGCGGCTACGCCAACGACGCGATGATCCCGCTCCTGGTCAACGCGCAGCGGCTGAAGGACTCGACCCTCGCCGCCCACGTCGCGTCGTTCCCCGAGGCGGTGCTGATCTGCGGCGGCGGCCACGCCCGCAGGGATCGGGGCGTTCCCTACTACCTCCCGGAGGGTTCCTCGGTGAGCCTCGGGTTCGAGGAGGTCCAGGACGGGGTGACCGATCCCGCCGCGTACGTGGAGCCCGGCGAGTACGACTGGGTCGTGTTCACCGCACGCCTCGACGACACCGATCCGTGCGAGGTGTTCAAGAAGCAACTCGAGAAGATGAAGGCCTCACCCGGCGGGGACGGCGACTCGAATCCGGGCCAGGCCCGGTGAGGGTCCGGAGAGACGGCAGGGGAACGCGCCTTTTCCGTCCGCTCTGGCAGGTGGATTGACAGGGGATCAACGCGCTGATGACGGTCGCGTACCGGGGTCACGGCACCGCGAGCCAGTGCTGGACGCCCAGCGTGGACCCGGGGCCGTGCACCGTCGACACCACGCTGTTCTGGGACAACTCCTGCGTGTTCTCCAGCACCGCCCGCTCCGCGGCGTGCGACACCGCCTGGTACGACCCGGCGTTCACCCAGCGGGCCTGCGGAACCACCGCGTGCTCCTGGCACTACGGCCTGAACTCGACCACCTGCGGCGGCATCTGCAACGAGTTCGTGTCCAACCACGACGGCGGCAACGTGGTGGTGGGCGTGCAGGGCAGCTCGATCCACGCCTTGTCGGGCCGGGCCGGCGAGGACCCGAGCATCGACGTGTGGGTCAAGTAGGCGCCAGGTCTCGGTGGCCCGATGCGAGGCGGAAAGGGGGCGTTGCGAGGCCGGACCGGCGTCAGAACATCGACTGCTGCGCGACCTTGGCGATCGTCCCCCACAGGGTCCGCACGAAGGGCGGCCAGTCCCGCCCGGTCGCGCTCCACTCGGCGAGCCAGCCGCGGGTCAGCGGGTCGCTGGGGTAGCCGGAGCCGAAGGGCCCGTACTCGGCGTCGAGCGCTGCCAGGGCGGCGTCGCGCGTCGTCTTCGCGAAGATCGAGGCGGCCGCCACCGGCGCGTACTTCGCGTCCGCCTTGGGCTCCATCAGCCACTCCGCGTCGACCTCCGGCCCGACCAGCCCGCGCAGGCGCTCGACCGTCGTGGGCAGGGTGCTCGGATGCCCCAGCGCATCGACGATCACGCGGTCCGGGCGTGCAGCGTGGACCAGCTCCGCGATGGCCTCTTCCTCGAGCCGGTTCAGGTTGCCCTGGTCGATCGCCGTCGCGGAGATGTGGCGAACCGTGGCCGCGCCCATCGCCGCGATCCGCAGCCGTACCTCGTCGCGCCGCTTGGCGGAGAGCGCCTTGGAGTCGTTGACGCCGGCCTCCCACAGGGCGGCCTCGACCGAGGCCTCGACCATGAAGGACGCGACGACCAGAGGGCCGAGCACGCAGCCGCGGCCCGCTTCGTCGATGCCGAGGACCCGCACGCGGCTCATGCCTCCCCGGCGCTCTTCAAGCGCTCCAGCACGCGACCGTGGGCCGCGCGGACCGCGCCGTCCTCGTCTTCGGCGACCTGGTCGAGCCACTGGGGCAGGATCTCGAGCAGGCCCCACCGGGTGCACGCGTCGCCCAGGGTGTCGACGGCGGCTGCGCGGACCCGCGAATCGTCGTCCTGGAGCAGGCCCGAGACCTGGGTGAGCATGGAGGGGCCGCCCAGGGCGCCCACGGCACGGACCGCGGCCTCGC
>Ga0114931_10002890_pt1 | contig 21811 bp, 25 predicted proteins | sample 2SBtaG_FD_89579 | JGI IMG/M metagenome (GOLD analysis project Ga0114931, IMG submission 89579) | Deep subsurface microbial communities from Kolumbo volcano to uncover new lineages of life (NeLLi) - 2SBTROV14_V59a metaG | ecosystem: Environmental > Aquatic > Marine > Volcanic | place: Kolumbo... | reverse complement strand
GAAGGTAATGATTATAAGGTTGATTTAGTAGTTTATATTGATACGCCATTTTTAGAAACAGGTTTATACGCTGATGTAATATTACCAGAAGCTAGTTATTTAGAACGTATGAGTTTAGCTGATATTTATCCAAGTCATCAACTTATTTATTTGCGTGATGTAGTTATAGACAAATTACATGAGTCTAAAACTCAATACGAAATAATGATGGCATTGGCAAAAAAACTTTATGAAAAGGGCGATGCTGACATTAAACCAAAAGATTTTTGGGAGCGTTTCCCTACTGAAGAAGCTTTTTGGAATGAAGCGTTGAAGAAGGCTCCGGGTCGTGCACATGCAGGAGAACCATTACCATACCCTAACTTACCTGTAAACTATAAATTATATAGAACCCCTGATTCTCTGGAAAATGGAAATGTTTCAATAGACCATAAAAATAAAAAGGTTGTTGGTGAATACTTAACCATTCAATGGTTACGTAATCATCATGGTGTTGCAACTTGGCCAATGAGTTGGAATCGTTTGCAGAATGGCGGAGTTCTTAAAACAGACACAAAAAAAATTGAGTTTACCTGGGATTTTAAAATTAATAAGAATGGTAAATTGCAGCGTAAAGGACGTTACAGTAAGGCGAATAAACTTATTGAGGAGTCTAATATAATACCACCTAGTATTCAAAAATTGGGTTGGAATAAATACCCCAGTACTTTTTATTGGTTTGAAACACGTTGGAATTTTTTCACCAATCCAAATTATGAAAAATATAAAGGCGAATACCCATTTCAACTTGTATCCGGCCGGATTCATCAGACTATGTCCGGTACACAAATGATTAGCTGGTTGGGGCGTTTAAGTGAAGAAGATTTATGGGCTCCTATTAATGATAAATTGATTGTTAATGAAATGATTATTGGAGAAAATGGGCCAATACCTACTAACCGTAAAATTCGTATCGATAAACATACATGGTCTATTGCTGTCATACAAATGAACTATTCCGATGGTAAAAAGCTAGGGTTAAAAACAGGTGATTTGATAGAAATGACAAATCCATTGGGAGGTACTACCAAAGGAAAAGTTAATCTGGTTCAGACCATCCGGCCAGGTGTCCTTCGTATACCTTTTGGTAGTGGTGGCCGTTTTAGTCCGGGAATGGGTTTGACATATGCTTTTAGAGATATAACACCAAACGCTAATGATTTAGTTGACCCAGATAACCATAGCCCTATTATGGGACAACCGGCATATATTGACATACTTGTAAAAATAAAGAAGGTATGAAAAACAATAAATTTTTAGATAAAAAAATATTGTCTGATAGAGTTGGTATATACAGTTTATTACGTACACTATACTCTTATCCTCTGTCTAAAACTTCTTTAGATTACGTATCTAATCTTAAAGCCGATAAAAATTCATCGTTTTATAATGGGTTGAAAAAAATGCAGAATAGTTTACAACATCAACAACCGTTAAATAACGATATCTTAGACAGGTTAAATATAGAAATGACTCAGCTATTGGAAGGACCGGGATTGCCAAAAGCTCCTCCATATGCATCTTTTTACCTAAATAATAAACAGTTGATGGGCCCTTCTGCAGTTAGTGCAAGGAACTTTTACTTAAAATGGCTGGTGATTCCCTCATCAAACGGGATAAATATCCCAAATGATCATATTGCATTAGAATTAGGTTTTATGGCTCATTTGGCACAAAGGATAACGGAAGGAGATGAAAAGGCGCTTTTAGCTAGCCAAGATTTTATTAACCAGAACTTAGTACCTTGGGTAAATCGGTTTTGTAACACCTTGAGTTTAGCAACTTCTAATGATTTTTTTAAAGGTTTAGCAGATGTAACTAAAACAGTAATACAAAATGACATTTTATGGTTAGATGAACTTTTAAAAGCGATAGAAGTAAAAACTAATTAAAATACTTATTAACAAATAATACCAATCAAAATACAATATCATGAAAATTAAAAAAATACTTTGGTCAATAGCCATTTTGGGGTTTATAATAGGTTTAATTGGGGTTTATCAACGTATTATTGGAGGTGAAACCCTGACAAACTACGGCACTTATGTTCCTTGGGGCTTATGGGTGGCAGCATATATATATTTCATCGGTTTAAGTGCCGGGGCATTTTTGCTTTCCACCATGGTCTATGTATTTAAAATAGAAATTTTAAAACCAATTGGTAAACTTGCCCTTTTCACAGCGCTTATCACTCTGATAGCTGCAATGCTTTTAATATGGTCAGATCTGGGTCATCCTTTACGTGCCTGGCGCCTGATGTTTAAAACGAATTTTGGATCGATGATGGGATGGATGGCATGGCTATATTCATCTTACTTCTTACTTTTGATTACAGAGTTTTGGTTTGCTATTCGGGCTGATTTGGCTTCCAATGCTAACAAACCTGGTCTAAAGGGAAAAATAAGTAAATTTCTAACCTTTGGACGAAATGAAAACAGTATAACGGCAAAAGAGAAAGACATGAAAATACTGAAAATTTTAGGTATTATTGGTGTGCCATTAGCTATTGCTTTCCACGGTGGTGTTGGTTCATTATTTGGTGTTATTGGTGCACGTCCTGTTTGGAACAGTGGCCTGACTCCAATTATTTTTATCATTGGAGCTTTAGCTTCAGGAGGAGCATTACTTCTTTTTATAATAGCTGTTTTAGGAGCAAAACAAGATAAAGAAAAACACCTGAAATTAGTTTCTTTTTTAGGGTTCATTGTTTTAGGATTACTTCTATTTGACTTAGTGTTAGAATGGGCTGAATATTCAATAGCTCTATATGCTTCTATTCCTGCCCACACTGAGAGTATGAAATTAGTATTATTTGGTGAGTATTGGTGGGTTTTTTGGTTTGTTCACTTATTTGCCGGGGCATTAGTGCCAATTTTGCTGATTACTTTAGGTCGTAAGAGTGTTGCGGCGCTTGGAACAGCAGGAGCCTTAATTGCTATTACCTTTATTAGTGTACGTTTAAATATAGTAATTCCTGCTTTGGCAGTTGAGGAGCTAGCTGGGTTAAGAAATGCGTTTTCCGGACCTGGGTTAACATTTGACTATTTCCCTAGTACAATGGAATGGCTATTTTTTATATGGATTGTTTCCTTAGCAGGATGTCTTTTTCTATTAGGTCTTAAATTATTACCAATAACCAATCAAAAAAAGTTAACTTAGTAATTAGTAAAAAGTTTTGAATTTAAAACTAATCTACGAGTATTAAACTCGCCTTTTATTTTTTAAGTGATAATAGATTTGAAAAGGCGGTATGAATAGTTAATGGGAATGGTAAGCCAAATATAATTGTCGAAAAATTGCATTTATATGAAAAACAAATTGATATAATTGAATTTTATTTCAGTGATTTTTGTTACTAAATTTAAGAATTCCCCGACGCTTTGCGTCGGGGTGTTCATTAAAAATAAAATATTATGTATTTACAAAGTATATTTTTAGGAATGGTAGGAGCCCCTCAACTAATTATAATTGCAATTGCAATTTTATTATTGTTTGGTGGTAAAAAAATTCCTGAATTAATGAAAGGCCTTGGTCAAGGAATGAAAGAGTTTAAAAAAGCTACTAAAGACCTAGAAAAAAATCAAGAAAAAATATCAGAATAAAAAACTCCATGAAAGGTGATAGTAATTATAAAAATGTGATAAGTATTTGTGGAGCAAGAAGAAATGTAGGAAAAACATTTTTAGGAGAATCTATTATTTCTCATTTTTCAATAAATTATGACGTTATTTCTGTTAAAATATCAAAATTTAAACATAAAACACAAGATAAGGCAAATTTAAAAGAATTGTATAAAACACCCTTTTATACAATTTGGCAAGAACTATTTTTTACTAATAAAGATAGTGGAAGGTATTTAAAAGCTGGCGCAAAAGCATCTTATTATATAGAATGTGATGATGCTCATCTTTTAAATGCTTTTTTATTTATTTATAATCGTTATAGTGCTACAAATTTAATAGTTTGTGAATCTGCAAGTATTACTAAATATATAAAGCCAGCTATTTCCATTTTTGTTGAATCTGCTAAATACCAAACAGAAAAAAATAAATTGAGAAGTTTACAGGAAAGCACAATGGTATTTAAAGAAAGAAGTATTGAAATTTCAGTACCACAGTTATTTTTATCCGTTAAAAACAACAAATGGGTTTCTAAATATTCTAAAAAAATATATAGTTATGAATGAATTATATGATTTTGAATTAGAAAAATATCGTTTTGATAGAAATAAATTGTTTAAACGGCTACTTCAAATTGCAAACACCAAAAATACAATTAATTTAATTGAACAAAAAACAATTGACAAAGGCACATTTCTTGTTAAAGAAAATCAGCATGTTACAGGTTTCTATTTTATTTTAGAAGGAAAAATTAAGGTTTTTAACACAGGTGCTCAAAATAAAACACAGATATTAAAATTAGCTTCAAAAGGTGATATTGTTGGCTTATCAGGATTCAATTCTTCATATTATTGGGCAAGTGCTATAGCTGAACAAAATGTTGAAGCATATTTTATAACTCCTAAAAATTTAGAAATTTTATTGGGTTTATATAATGATTTTGCTTTATTACTGATAAAAGCCTTGGCTTTTAAGGCAAGAAATTATGAAATTCGTCAAAAACATTTAAGTTTGTTTCCTGCCACTGAAAGAATTATTGATTCTTTGCTGCTAATTGCGTCTAAATTTGGAATAAAAACTTCAAATGGTATTTTTATAGAACATTGTACTTCTAGAAAAGACATTTCATCATTTGCTAGTGTGTCTGAAGCAAATGCAATTAGAACATTGCGAAAACTTCAGGAAAAAGAATACATTACTATTGCCCCTAAACTAATTATTATTATAAATAAAGAAGCATTAATAAATCAGCTTAGAAAATATTGTTGCCCAAATAAGATAACTTCTACATTGAATAACTGTTATGTTAATTCATTTTATTAATATGTTTTCTAAAAATAATTATCTTTAAGAAATTAATGTTTGAGGTTGGTGAATAAATTTAATAAAAGATAAATGCAAAAACTTAAAGACAAATTTGGGCGGGATATAACGTATTTACGATTAGCGATAACAGATCGGTGTAATTTACGTTGTCAGTATTGCATGCCCTCAAAAGGAATCAATATTGTAGACAGGAAAGAGTTGTTGTCGTATAAAGAAATGTATCGGATAATTCGAGTACTTTCAGAAATAGGGGTAAATAAAGTTCGTTTAACAGGAGGTGAACCATTTGTTAGAAAAGATTTTGTAAACTTTTTAGAATCGTTATCATTTAATGATAAGTTGAATGAAATAAACATAACCACAAACGGAGCTTTAATTTCAAAACATATTGAAAAGTTAGAGACCCTAAATATAAACGCTATTAATTTAAGTATAGATAGTTTACAAAAAGATAAATTCGCAAAAATTACGAGAAGAGATGTGTTTGAAAATGTATATCAAACATTTTTAGATTTAGAAAAAAGTAAGTTAAAATTAAAATTGAATGTGGTTGTTCAATCAGGTTTTAATACCGATGAGATTATCGATTTTATCGAACTTTCAAAAGACAAAGATATTGCCGTTCGATTTATAGAGGAAATGCCATTTAATGGTAAAGGACAAAGAGATATGAATGAAGTATGGAATTTCAATAAAATTAAAGATCATATAAAAAACCATTATCCACATATCGAAACTGTTATATCTAAAAAGTATTCAACTTCAAGAAATTATAAAATACCAAATTATAAAGGAACTTTCGGAATTATTCCGGCTTTTACCAGAACAATTTGTGGAGATTGCAACAGAATTAGAATTACTGCAACAGGACTGTTTAAAAACTGTTTGTTTGATGGAGGTGTTTTTAATGTACGAGATTTTATAAGAAACGGAGCAACAGATAATGAATTGAAAGAGTTGTTTATCAATACGGTGCATCACAAACCAGAAAACGGATTTGTAGCAGAAGCAGCCCGTGGAGATGATGTTTCAGAAAGTATGTCGACTATTGGTGGATAAATCATAGTTTTCTAAACTAGATTAAATAATTTTCTAAAAAAATAAAATGAATTTAAGTACTGTAAATGAAGCATTAAAAATTATTTTAAATACTTCAGAAAATTTTGGAACTGAAGAGGTAGATTTTTTAAATTCAGTAGGTAGAGTTTTAAAAGAAGATATTATTGCTGATAGAGATTTTCCGCCATTCAATAGAGTAAGTATGGATGGGATAGCAATAGCATCTGAAGCATTTAATAAAGGGCAACGAGTATTTAAAATTGAAGGAATTCAAGCTGCTGGGAGCAAGCAATTGACAATGCAAAACCAAATAAATTGTGTTGAAGCGATGACGGGAGCCATACTCCCAAAGAATACAGATGTTGTTATTCAGTATGAATTGTTAACTATTGAAAATGAAGTAGCTACGGTAAATATAGATGAAGCTAAAAAACATAAAAATGTTCATCTAAAAGGACTGGATAGAAAAAAAGGTGACATTTTAATACCAAAAAACACTACAATATCTTCAGCTGAAATAGGGGTATTTGCAACTGTTGGAAAAACTTCTGTAACAGTTGCCAAGCAACCGAAAGTAATGATAATTTCAACAGGAAATGAATTAGTTGATGTTTCTGAAAACCCAGCAGAACACCAAATTAGACGAAGTAATGTTTTTACATTGGTTTCACTTTTAGAAAAATTAAAAATTAAAACTGAAACAGCACATATTCCAGACGATAAAAATTTACTATTGAGTAAAATCGAGAGGTTTTTGAATGAATATGATGTGTTGTTGTTTAGCGGTGCAGTTTCTAAAGGTAAATTTGATTTTATTCCTGATGTTTTAGATAAATTAGGTGTTCAAAAGTTATTTCATAGAGTACAACAACGTCCGGGCAAACCATTTTGGTTTGGTAAAAAAGGAATCAAAACTGTTTTTGCATTTCCTGGTAATCCAGTTGCTACTTTTGCGAGTTGCTTAAAATATTTTTACCCATGGTATTATAAATCTGTGGGGTTGAATTTTAAGAATCAAAATCAAGCAATTTTAGCTGAAGATTTTTATTTTAAACCAAATTTAACCTATTTTTTACAAGTAAAAATTAATCAAACTAATGGTAGTTTGTATGCAACACCTGTTAAAGGAAAAGGTTCAGCAGATTTAGTGAATTTAGTAGATTCTGACGCTTTTTTAGAACTACCAGACAATAGAAGTAATTTTAAAAAAGGAGAAGTTTTTCCTTTAATAAGCTATAGATAAAATCCGTCATTGCGAACAAAGTGAAGCAATCTCTTGAATCAAATACAAATTAACTAATAACTCAACACTAAAAACTTTGAACGATTTTTCACATATAAACGAAGAAAACCATCCAAAAATGGTAAATGTTGGGGATAAAAAAATCACCAAACGAAAAGCAAAGGCAAAAGCTATTATGTTTTTGGGTAAAGAAATTATTGCTCATTTTAAAAGGGATGATATTATTACCAAAAAAGGGTCGGTTTTTCAAACTGCTATTATTGCTGGAATTCAGGCAGTTAAAAAAACTTCAGAGCTTATACCAATGTGCCATCCTTTACTAATTAATGGAACGGATATTGACATAAAAACAGTTGATGAAGAAAATATTGAAATAATTTGTACAGTTGCCATTGAAGGAAAAACAGGCGTTGAAATGGAGGCGCTAACAGGAGCAAATATTGCGGCTTTAACAGTGTACGATATGTGCAAAGCTATTTCTCAGAAAATGGTAATTAAAGAAGTTAAATTGGTAAAAAAGTCGGGAGGTAAAAGCGATATTAATAATGGGTAAGCATCAAAAACATATAAAATTAGCATTACGAAATAATGACAATTTTGCACCAAATGAAATTGCTATTGTCGGTACAAAATGTAACGAAGTATCTAAATTAGTACAACAGGTTTCTGAAAAATTATCAAACTACAAATTAGCCTATTTTGATGCGTCTCATTCAAAGGATGAACAAAAACAAAACGTTGAAAAATTTGTTTTTAATTCGAATGAAAATGTAGCTATAAATAGTATTGGAAATCTTAATAAATTCAATCAAAGAATTCAATTTTCACAATACGATTTTGTATTTATCAATGGTAATCATTATCAAGCAGCTAAACAAATTTTAGTTTTAGATAATGAAAAAGAAACTTCTGTTTTAAAACGAATTGATCAGCTAACAAATATTCAATTTGTAATTAAATTGACTGAGGATGCCAAGTATTATGATTTCTTATTAGATAAAAATCCACAAATAAAAAATTTAAAGTGTTACCATATTGATGAGGTTGAAAAAATTTCAATGCACATTGAAAATTTGATCCAAAAAAAAACAGCTCCTATTCAAGGTTTGGTGTTAGCTGGTGGAAAAAGCGTGAGAATGGGGCAAGATAAAGGAACTCTTAATTTTCACGGAAAGAACCAACGTGATTTTGCAATAGAAATGTTGGAGAAAAACAAACTGAAAACATATTTGTCAGTACGTGAAGAACAAGAGATTAATATTCAATACAAAATAACAGATAAGTTTTTAGGATTAGGTCCTTTTGGAGCAATTTGTTCGGCATTTCAATCTAATCCTAATGTAGCTTGGTTGGTTTTAGCAACCGATTTACCTTTTGTAAATGATGCTTTAATTCAAAAATTATTAAAACATCGAAATCCAACAAAGGCAGCAACTACAATTAAAGGAAAAGGGAAAGAATTCCCAGAACCATTAATTACTATTTGGGAGCCAAAAAGTTTCCCTTTATTATTAAATTATTTAGCTCAAGGATATTCTTGTCCTAGAAAAGTATTAATTAATTCGGAGATTGAAATAATTGAAGTTGATGATGATTTAATTAGAAACATAAACACTCCAGAAGAATATAAAGCTGCCTATAAAGAAATAAATGAATAAAATCGTTTATGATTTGTAAAATTGAATTAATAGTAGATAGCTAATGAGCATTACTAAAAAAGAATATTTCAAACGTCAAACTACCTTATCAGAAATAAGCGATAAAGGACAACAATTATTACAACAAGCAAAAGTATTGGTAATTGGTTGTGGAGGTTTAGGAAGTCCAATTGCCATTTATTTATCTGTAAGTGGTGTTGGTGAATTACATTTGGTAGATTTTGATACTGTTTCTGTTTCCAATTTACATCGACAAGTTTTTTATAAAATAGAAGATACTGGGAAGCTAAAAGCTGAAATATTAGCCAATGAAATTATAAAAAGAACGCCTTTTACAAAAGTTTCATTTACAAATAAAGCTGTAGTTAAAAACTCCATATTAGAACTGGTTTCAAAATTTGATGTGGTAGTAGATGGCACCGATAATTTACAAATTAAGTATTTAATAAATGATGCTTGCGTACTTGCAAAAAAGCCATTGGTTTATGGTTCTTTATATAAGTTTGATGGCTATGTATCTACTTTCAATGTTTTAAATGATGATGGTACGTATACATGTAATTTACGCGATGCTTTTCCTAAAATTGCCACCTATATTCCAAATTGTGAAGAAGCGGGAACACTCAATCCAATAGTTGGTACTATTGCCCTTTTACAAGTAAATGAGGTTGTAAAGCTCATTACTAAAACAGGTAATTTATTGGTAAATCAATTGCTGATTTGTAATGTTCTCGAGAATACGCAGTTTAAAATGAAATTAAAAAAAAATAATTCTTTTATTTTTGAAGAAATTTTTAATAATTCTGAGTATTTAGATATTCATTGTACTACTCAAAATGAAGATTTTTTAATTTCATCAAGTCAATTAAAGGAAAGAATACTAGACAAAGAATTAGAAATTATTAGTGTAATAAATAATTTAGATACTGTTATACCATTTAGAGTGCATAAAAAAATACCACACAATAGATTTAATTCAGATGATTTTATTCCTGATTTTAAAAAGTATTATGTGATAGTTTGTAGCAAAGGAATTTTAAGTTATGATGTAACTTTAAAATTAAGAAAAAAATATCCTTCATTAAAAGTTTTTAGTTTAGTAGAAGGAATTGAAAAATATAATTAATACAATTTTAAAATTAACTCAATTTTGTAATACTGCTTTATTAGTTAAAGATAAAGCAAATAGCTTTTCAATCTTTAAACTCTCAATATTACGGATGCGAATTTACCCAAACTTCACCGTCATTAAAATGTTCTTTTTTCCATATAGGAACCGTTTCTTTTAAAGTATCTATGGCAAATTGACAAGCCTCAAATGCAGCATTTCTATGAGCTGACGAAACCGAAATAATAACAGGAACATCTCCAATTTTAAGAGATCCTAGAGCATGATGGATGGCAATTTTATATATAGGGTATTTCTCTAAAGCAGTGTTGGCAATTTTTTGCATTTCTTTAATAGCCATAGATTCATAGCCACTAAAATCTAATAGCGTAACTGTTTTGTTTTTTGTAGAGTTCCTAACTGTGCCTACAAACAAGGCTATTCCACCACAAGAATCATCTTGTACAAAAGAATAGCAATCTTGTAGATTTAATTTTTCCCTGGTTATTTTTATTGAAGTATTCATAAAATCAAACTATATATATTTTGGTTTCTAAAATGATGATTCTAAAAACAAATTTTACCCACCGCTCACAGGTGGTATTATTGCTACAACATCATTTAGTTGTAATACTGTTTCATCTTCAGCATATTCCTCATTAACCGCAATAGCAAAATCGTTAATATTTTTTAAATCAGGATAACTCGAAATTAAAATTGTTTTTAAATCTTTAATAGTAATATTTTCATCGCAATTTAGTGTACGTGTATTACATCCTGTAATATCAGTTGTAATTCCAAAAAACAAAATTTTAAGCTCCATATTTTTTCTCATAAAATCTAGACAAATTTAGCCAATTTAGTGCAATATATGAAATAGTATTTTGTATTTAATATCTCTAATATTTATCATAGTTTTAACCAAAATCATACATTAAATTTGCTCATATAAAACAGTTAAAAAACAACTTGATGAAATTAAAAACTGTAATAAGTAATACTCAACAAAAATTAAATTTATGGTATCATTTCAGGAGCTAATTAATACTTTTCTTATAAATTGGGAAATAATATCACTTTTCTTTTTAATTGCTATTTTGTACGCATCTGTTGGTTTTGGGGGTGGTTCAAGTTACTTGGCTTTACTCTCATTAACTTCCCTTGCTTATATTCAAATAAGAGCAATTGCGTTGTTGTGTAATATTGTTGTTGTATCAGGTGGTACCTACATATACATTAAAAACAAACTATTTAACTGGAAAAAAATTATTCCGTTAGTATTGATGAGTGTACCAATGGCTTTTATAGGTGGTTATTTAAAAATAAGTCACACTTTTTTCTTTATTTTATTGGGCTTTACATTGCTTATTGCAGCGATATTTATGTGGTTCTCAAAATACATTACTAAAAAAGGTGAAAGTTCAAAAATTAATAAATCATTAGTCAAAGATATTTCTTATGGAGGTGGAATTGGATTTATTTCAGGTATGGTGGGTATAGGCGGAGGTGTTTTTTTAGCTCCTTTGTTACATTTAACAAAATGGGATATACCTAAAAGAATTGCTGCAACTTCTAGTTTTTTTATTTTAGTAAATTCTATTGCAGGTTTGGGAGGGCAATTTTTAAATCCAGATTTTTCTATTGAGCCCAAAATTACCTTAATTTTAATGTTTACCGTTTTAATTGGCGGTCAAATTGGCTCAAGGCTTAGTGCTAAATTTATTTCACCTATAAAACTAAAAAAAGGGACAGCTATTTTAATTGCTTTCGTGGCTATTAGAATTTTATGGAAACATTTGATATAAATACTGTAAAAGAGTAAATCCAGTTTTTAAATTTGATGTGTTGGGATATTTTTTAATTATTAACCTTGTAAATTTTATTTGAGTATTTTTTGTTTTTATTTAAAACACTATGTTTATACTAATTCATAAATATACATTTTTAGCTTGATAGAAAATCCCACATCTACAGCAGTATTCCGTTCCACTACATACAGCTTCCAATTACACACAGTAAAAGCTTGTTAAAAAAAGCAAGCACTTACTCTTTGCCTTTGCGCTTTTTGAATTCCGTTTCCATAAGATTAACCTGAACAAAATAGCGTATTTAGCAGGTAATAAGGTGTTCGCAATACGCTCCATTTTGTTTCATAAAATATATCTGCAAGGCAATTCACAAATTCAAATGTCATTTCGAGCGCAGTCGAGAAATCTGAACACAAAAAGTACAATCATATTTCAAAGCCTTGCATATACCATAAATAGCACTAATTTGTCCACAGTCCTCATTTAGCACTATTCACTTATTTTATTGCACACATTCCACGCATTCCTCACCCACAGCTATCTTTTGCCCTTAAAATCTTTTAGGGTTATGCTTCGCAAATCATATTGTTAAGGGCAACCGCTGTTTCATAATTTTGGCTCGCCTGCTGCTCACTTCGGGCTAAAAAAAGGGTGTCACAGTTTTTGAAGGCACCCATTTTGCATATAAAATAAACCGTTGCAAGTAGTAAGTTTAATTCAGTAAAATTGATATTAAAATAGTTCAATAAAAATCCGATTTAAAACATCTCAACGGATTTATTACATATTGCAAACGCGCACAAGAGCAAAATATTCCGTTTACATTATAAGGGAAAATACATTTTTAACCATTAAAATCCACTCACCAAAACGACCTATTAAAAAAGCTGTAGAAATACAAGTTATCGAAACGTCAGAGTAATCCAAAGAGCGGAGCGGTCTGGATGCGAAAGTGAGGTAGCGTAGTATTCTAGGCTATTTTAATAAGTCTTGATTTTTTGGTTCGTTTTGCATCAAGGCAAAATGAAAAGAAGGAATAAATAAACCACTTCATATCTTGCACTTGCCTTTCCCTCAGCTTCAAAAACACCGCCACCCTTTGCGTGTGCCACGTAGTTGTTGCACGCACTTATGCCGAAAAGGCAACGTGCTATCACTCCAACACCCTCCGTTCAACTCGCCGGCGGCTCGCTTAAATGCTACCGCATTTCAAAGCTACGCGATTACCTGCTTAAAATATGTAATCATTTATAAGAATATCAGTAAATTTGAGTAGTTAAATTTAAATTGTATTAAAAATGAAAAATACTGCTGCAAACTGGAAAATAGATGTGAAATCTTATAACAATATTCAACAATTAAAAGCCTTTGTCGAATTTGTTTCAAATCTTCCGTATGCCACAAATTCTGATAAACAAAATGCAGTAAAAATTAACTACTTAATTGAAAATATTGACAATCCGGTCTCCTTTAAATCGTGGAATGTTTGTCTGGATATTTTTGATAGAAATTTGCAAAACCAGAATATAAAAAAGGAAGGTTTTTACTGGCGTAAATGGTCGGCCTATTTTGAAAAAGACACCTTAGAAATTACTGCTGAATCACTTCATACGGAGCATCCCATTGGGCATTACGGTCCCGATTATAATTATACAGGTTGTGTATTTTTTAATAAAGAAATTAAAGGTAAACATGTGTACTTAAAACAAGACATTAATAATTTTGTTAAAGATGCAATTAATTATAAAAATTATATAACAGCAACATTAAATGAAATTGAAGTTGAGATAGGAGTATAGTTGTATAAAAAAATAAAAAAGACAGCAAAACTAGGTTGTTCCCTCCACCAGCCACATAACACCTTTCAAGGTCAAGCCCTACGGGTTTTGAAAAAAATCTCCACCTCACAAAAAGTTTGGTTTCAATTTTTAATAAATACACAGGTCGTATTTTTCTCAAAAACCTTGACAGGCATTTCCTCACAACGTAAAAATAGGGCTTTCTTTTTTCTTTTTCTTTTAAAAATGATATGCGAAGCGCAGCGAAGCAATTTTTAATGCGTACCTATGTCAAATTTTGAAATTAAAACTCACAGTGTAGGAAGAACCTACACCACACCACACTTTTTTATTTTAAACAAAGGATTGAACAGTGGAAAACCAATGGACCAACCTTGCCCAAACTGTTTTGTAATTACAACAAATTCAGAAAAAACACGAGAATCATTATTTTACTTGTGCTTATCACTAAAAATTGGAAGGTATTTCGGTTACTATTTAAAAGGGAGTGTAATTCCTTTTATCTGTATTTCAGATACTAAAAAAGTAATAAATGAAGCACTCCAAAATAACCAGGAACAACAATGGCAAATGAAAGTTGAAAAACTCAAAAAAATAAATGCTTTTGAAGAAAATCTCCAGCAACAACTCAAAACAATTTCACAACTAAAAATTGCGTTGTTGAGGTCTTAAAATTGAATATTAAATGGAACGTCATCCCGGACTTGATCCGGGATCTCATCTTAACAAAACAAAAACACACTATGAAAATAATAATAGCCGGAAGTAGAACCTTTACCGATTACAAAAAACTATGTGAAGTCTGCGACCAGTTTCTCCAGGATCAAACCAATATCGAAATTGTAAGCGGAGCTTATTACAAAGGAGCCGACTTACTTGGAGAAAAATATGCAACTGAAAAAGGATTTCGACTAACAAAATTCCCAGCAGATTGGAAAAGATTTGGAAGAGCTGCAGGGCCAAAACGAAACGAACAAATGGCAAATTATGCTGACGCATTAATTGCCTTTTGGGATGGAAAAAGTAAAGGAACAAAACATATGTTTGAAATAGCAAAAAGCAGAGGTTTAACCATTACAATACATCAAATAAACCCAAATTGACATAAATCATATAAATTGACTTCTTTTTTATTAAATTAGTACATTAAAAAAATTGCAAATTTCAAGAAATGATAAAATTAACTAACCTTATTTTTAGCTTTTGTTTTTTAGGGGATAAAAGAAAAAAAGGAATCTATATAATGAGTTGTAAGCAATTTAAATTCAGCATTTTGGTCTTAAAATAGGGTGACTTATAATTGGTTAGATATTATTTTAACAAAATATTTTGTTTAACAGTTAAATAATAGCTAAACAATATATAAAGACTATTTAGTGCTAAAATTAAAAGCTATATTCGATTAACCAATTTTAAAAAATGTTATGAAAATCAAACTCTTTTTTACACTTCTTGTATTGCCTTTTTTATTTTTTAGTTGTACAAACAAAAAGCCTCAAAACTCTTTTACATTAAAAGGTACCATTAAAGGTGAAATCCCTGAATATCTTTTTCTCCATTATGGAACTGTCAAAGATTCCGTATTAGTGGATGATGGACAATTTTATTTCAAGGGAAAAGTAAATGCCCCATCAAATGCTTATTTTACAATTAAAGGAATTTCAGTAATGACAAATGATTGCTTTTTTATTGAAAATAGCAATATGCTAATGAATGTTAATGTTGTAAAAAAATCAATGAAAGGATATGACATAAATTTCATTTCAATAGATTCAATCAGTGGTTCAAAAACGGAATTAATAAGAAAAGATTTTGAAGTTTTTGAAAGAGATCACAATATGGATGCTGATTGGAATTCAAAGCTATTTAAAAAGTTGGTTACTATTATAACCGATAATCCAAGTAATAATTACAGCACTTATGTTTTTCTAATACAGTTAAGAAAAGAGATTTTAAATAAAAATCAAGTAGAAAAGTTATATCATAAAATTGATACAAATGCGCTTTCAATTGTTCAGTTAGAGGAATTGAACAGAATTATTAATCCATCTCATACCTTAGAAGTTGGTAAACAATTAATGGATTTTAGTTTACCAAATACTAAAAAGGAATTGATAAGTACCAAAGATTTTAGAGGAAAAGTATTTTTAATAGATTTTTGGGCTTCTTGGTGCTCACCTTGTAGAAAAAAAATTTCAGACTTATTAAAAATTTATGAGGAATTCAAAAATGATGATTTTGAAATTCTTGGAGTATCAATTGATAAAGATTTGGATAAGTGGATTTCAGCAGTTATAAAAGATGAATTAATTTGGGAAAATGTGATTGATACAAGAGGGCAAGAAAGTAAGATATTAGTAAAATATGGGGCAACTAATTCAGTTCCACAGAATTTTTTAATTGATAATAACGGAGTAATAATAGCTAAAAACATTTCTATAATTGACTTAAAAAAATATTTACAAAACAATAATTAAAACATAAAAGAAACCATTAAAAATATAATATGAAAAATCTAATCATCCTATTTTTTTTAGTAACTGCTAATATTCTTTTTTCTCAAAATGGGAAAATCTACCCAAAGAACGATACTATAATAGCTGGAGAAACTAACACTTTTATTTATGAACCACCAAGTGATGTAATTATTCCAGTTAAATCTTATGTAACAGTTGTTCATCACTACCTAAAAAACACAGTTCCACTAGTTAAGAAGAATAATAAATATCAATTTTCTTTAGAAATAACCAACGCTATGAATGTTATTGTGATGGCTGTGTTTGATAGAGATAAGAAGCTGATAGATAACAATCAAAAAAGAGGGTATGTTATTAATATTGTATATGAAACGGATAATGAAAAGGCAATAGCGATAATAGATTATTTAGATAATTTAAATGCCTTGATGTACTTTTTACAATTAGAACCTCAGTACGAAGAAAGAATCAAGAAATACGAGGAAGCCTATAACTTAAATCCAGATTTAAAAACAGGAACAAGTTATATTGGGTATTTATATGCTAAAAATAAATTGAACAGTTATAAGGCTGAACCTGAAATAGTAGAGCATATAAATTATTTACGGACACAAGATGATGAAGAAAGTTTGATACGTGCAATGCAATTAAATAATATCATAGGAAGGGTTGATGAAGGTAACAAGATTAGACAATTGATTGTTTTAAAATACCCAAAAGGAATAACGGCTAAAAATAGGTTTATTTCAACTTTTAGAGCTTCTAAGGGTAAAACAGAAGACTCAATATTAGCATCACTTCAAAAATATAAAACAAAGTTTAATGATTCAATTTCTTTGGAAGCAGATGCTTTTTATTTAGCACTACTTAAATTAAAATTAGAGGAAAGAGATACATTAGTTTTAGGTAAATATGAAGACAAAGTCAAAGAGAAGATATATATTCCTATATATTATAATGATTATGCTTGGAAATTGTCTAGTGGCGATTTAATTAGTGCGGGTGAAGATTTAAATTTTGCAAAATATTTATCTAAGAAAGCTTTAGATATTACAAAAGAGGCTATGGAACATCCAGAAGAACATGGTGGTTATGATGTAAAAGATAATTATAATAATTATGCAGATACCTACGCCTTAATTCTTTACAAATTGAAAGAGTATAATTTAGCGTTTAGTTACCAAGATGAAGTTAGGAAACAGAATGGACTAGACAAAGGAGGTAAAGAGCGTTATGCAGCAATTTCAGAAAAAGCAAAAGGGTTAAAATTTACTAAGGATTATATAGAAGAGCAACTATCTGATGGTGTAGATTCAAAAATTATGATGAATCAATTGGAAGAGATTTATCAAGAGTTAAATCTTTCCGATAAAAAATTCAACAATCTAAAAGAAACTTCTGTAAAATTGGCAACAGAAAAATCTCAAAAGGAAATAGTTGATATGTATGGGCAACTAAATGCTACCGACTTTGATTTAGTGAACTTAGAAGGTGAAACTGTTAAATTGTCAGATTACAAAGGGAAAATAGTAGTATTAGATTTTTGGGCAACTTGGTGTGGACCGTGTAGAGCAGCCTTCCCTAATATGCAAAAACTAGTTAAAAAATACGCAAACGACCCTGTTGATTTTTTCTTTATTAATGCTTTTGAACGTGGTGAAAAAGAAGATATAAAAAAGAAAGTTGCAAAATTAATCGTAGATGACAACTACACCTTTAATGTCTTATTCGATTTCGATAATAAAGTAGCAGAAAATTACAAGGTAAAATTAATTCCAATGAAAATAGTAATTAATAAAAAAGGAGAGATAATATCTGTGAATAGTTCAGAAGATAATTTAGATGCGTTAATTCAAGAAAAAATTAGATAAAAACTGCTTACAACTCTGCATATAGCAAATTGCTTAATTCAAATAAATAGGAAAATTTTAGTACATTTAAACTAATAAATAAACAGTGGAAAATTACGTTTTCAAACTTGCAACTTGCCATATTCAAACCGTAATGCGACTACATAATTAATAAAAAATAAGAATGACAAAAAAAATACTTAGAGTAGTGATTATATTATTACTAACCGTAATCTCTACAAATTGTTCAAAGGAATGTACCGAATTAGCTAATGTTCCAAAATGGGATCCAATTAAAGGAACTTTTGTTGATAATTATATTGAAGTTCCTTGTGGTACAGGAGACCCAGTTGTTAAACCTGTAAATTAAATTTTATGAATAGATTGTCTAATTCAAATTAATTAAAAAACGTTATTAAATAAGATTCTATGAAAACAATAATTCCAAAATTTATCCTTATTCTGATTTTCATATCAGCTAGTTGCACTAAAAAAGAGAAAGAACTAAAACCCAAAGAGGAAATTGAACCTTATGTTGAATTTCTTAAAAACGAGAATACAAGCGCAAAAGATTATATAATTAATTTATTCGAAAAAAAAGATGTAGTTATTATCGGTGAAAGATTTCACCCTGAATTAACACAATACGAATTAGTACTTGATATAAGTAAAGACCCTAGATTTATTGAAAAAGTGGGAAATATATTTATTGAAGTTTGTGGAAGAAATCAAGAAAAAAATATAGACATCTTATTAAAGTCAAATAATTTAAGTAACAAAAAAATTGAGGAATTAGTTTTAGAAATAAACAGAAATAGTAGTATTCATCCTTTATGGAATAATTTAAATTTTTCATACTTTTTAAAAGGTTTATACAAGATAAATGACAGATTAAATGATAACCAAAAGATAAATCTATATCCTTCTGATGTCGGGTTAGATTGGAAAAAAATGGATAGTGCCAAATACAATAAGTTTTGGAAATCGCTAGTTTATAGAGATAAAAAGATGGCTGATTATATTATCAATAAATTTGATAGTATTAATTTAAATACATCTAGTAGAAAAAAAGCGTTGGTAATTATGAACTACAGACACGCTTTTGGCAATAAATTTATGTATCCTGATAATGAAAAACCTAATAATGTTGGGCGATTTTTATTTGAAAAATATCCAAAAAGAGTTGCTAATGTTTTGTTAAACACATTAACTTTTGGTTCAGACAACGAAAAAGATATTATAGCAATAAGCGATGGAAAATGGGATGCTTCTTTTAAAGTTTTAAAAAAAGACAATATTGGATTTGATTTTAAGAATTCACCTTTCGGTAATGATTATTTTGATCTTTGGCCTTTTACAGTTCATAAATTTAACTATTCTGATGTGTTTAATGGATTTGTGTTTTATAAACCTATTGAAAAATTTAAAATGATAGAGGGAGTAAAAAATATTGTTGATTCGAGCTTTTTACCTGAATTAAAAAGAAGATATAAAATTGCCAATAAGGTTAGAGGTAGAAACTATTCTTTGACTGATTCAATAATTTTTAAAATTAATAAAGAAAAAGTAAATTATAAATTTTTGAATGATTCAATAAGATTTCATATTAATAAATGGATTAAATAACACTACAGGCAATAATGTATAAGCAGTTAAAACAAAGCCTGGCTAAAAAAATAGCTAGGCTTTATTTTTTTGAAAACAACCTCCGCAACAAACAAGAAACAAAAAAACTTACAACTGCTCCAATAAAAGCCATAACAACAGTAAAAACAACATCGTGTAGGCTGATATTAAAAATAGTGGAAAGAAAAGTTCCACCAACAATTCCAGAGCGTAATTGTAAATCATTTTGTTGCATCTGTTGTGTTTTTTAGTCTAGGTTAGTGTCTAAGTCGGTGTTCTTATCCTCATCAGAAACTACCGCTTGGCTTACAGCAGTTGCCACGGTTCCGGCAACAGTTAAATAAGTAGCCACTGATACTACAATAGCAGGTAATGAAATAGGAGCTGCAATTATGGCTCCACCAGCGGCGGCCAAAGCAATGCCAATGTTTCTTAATTTTCTAAAAAATGAGGGAGTCTTCTTTTTATAACGTTCAGTAATTTTCATAATCTAAGATTTAATAGTTAAGGTTACTTTTTCTTTTCGTTCAAATGCCTGATAGCATTTCGAAACAATTTTTTGAAACAGCAATCGAGAAGTAATTCCCTTTCCTATTCCAGTTAATTGAGTTACGGGTGCAATACATCCTTCAAGCTCCTTTAGAGCATCATTTGCCGGATGTATCAAAATCAAATTTCTACCAGATACATTTTCAAGTTGTAAATGATGATTAAACTTTTTAGAAAATCTAGGTTTTAATCTGTACGTTCCTTCAGGAACACATGAAACAATTCTTTTATTTTCTAACCAGGGCAACTCAATTGCAAAGCCTAAAAAACGTCCATTGCAAAAGAGGGCACTATTTGTACCCTCTTTAAAATAGGTTCTATGCAATTGAAAGTCCACTAAACAGTATCAACTTTTACCACAGACAATGCATTGTATGCTCCATTTTTCAAAGGATACATTGTTCCATTCACTTCTTGATAAAACTCAATCCCCAAAACTTGAATTACAGGAAGTGTTGAATTTGCTGTAACCGTTGCTGTCAAGTCAATAGCTGCAGTAGTTGCACTATCATAAGGTAAAACAGCTGTTTCATCACTTTCAAAAACAGAAGTTTCTCCAGCGAAATCTAATTCAGCAGCTCCAGTTACTACTTTAAAATGAGTAGTTCCAGCAGGAGCAGCAATTCTTACCGTTGGTACAAAACCCGCAATATTAATTGTAGCATCACCAGTTACACGGTCAAAAGTATTTATAGCAGGAGTAAACAATGTGGAACCTAACTTACCGTTGCTGTTAAATTCAAAGCCTTGTAAAAGACTCATATTACCATCTTCAATAGTTCTTAATCCACGATCATTGGTAGCATCTGTTTTTACTACTTTTAAAAGATCAGTGGTCAATCTGCTTACCACTCGTTTATCTTTTGCATTTTGCAAAAGAATACGAATAGCATTTCTTACTATCTTTCCACCTTTTCCTGCTCTCCCAAATTCAGAGCCATTTTCACGCGTTCTTTGAAACGCTGGGTCATTTGCAATTCTTGAAGCATCCACACCGCCTTTTTCACGGGCAAGATCTCCATCAGAAGTTTTGTAAAAGGTAATACCACCAATAGTTCCTTTTAACTTAATAATACCATTTTGTCTAGCCATAATGTTATAAATTTTTAATTCTCAACAAATGAAAGTATCTTTATATAAGAATTCAAAAACTAAGAGCCACCTAGTCCGAAATCAATGTTTTATACCGAATAAAGACATATAGTAGAGGTTAAGTTGAAGCTAGGATAAAGTATAGATAGAGTATCAAATGAAAATAATAAGAGCTTGCATATACCCAAAAGACATTCAGTGCATCACTGGAAGAAGTGAACGCTATGGACGTAAATTATTAAATGAGATTAAAGCACATTTTGGGAAGGAGCCGCATCAATTTGTAACCATTAATGAATTTTCAGAATATTCTGGTATTGAGGTAGAAATTGTCACAGAATATCTTCAAAAAGTATCATAGAATTTAATATGATTTGATGTTATTTATAGGGATGAAAATCGTATATTTATGTTTTAAAAGAAAGCTAAATTCTATTAAACAAAATTAACCTTTATGGTAGCTAAATAACTACCTCAAATTCTTTGAAATCTCCAATCCCTTATGAAAACTAACATATAGGGCATAGGTTTGAATCCTGCCGGGGTCACAAATTAAT
>Ga0114931_10002889_pt1 | contig 21827 bp, 20 predicted proteins | sample 2SBtaG_FD_89579 | JGI IMG/M metagenome (GOLD analysis project Ga0114931, IMG submission 89579) | Deep subsurface microbial communities from Kolumbo volcano to uncover new lineages of life (NeLLi) - 2SBTROV14_V59a metaG | ecosystem: Environmental > Aquatic > Marine > Volcanic | place: Kolumbo... | reverse complement strand
CGACCGCGGTCGGCGGGCGCGATACGGAATTCGACCGACGAAAGGCGTTTCACGAGCAACGGCGCGACGTGTCGGTTGCGGCTGATTTCCTCGGCCAGCGCCGAGTCCGAGGCCGTCAGCACCAACCCGGACGCTTCGCGGGTCAAGCGCAGCCGGCCGTATCGAGCGGCGAAATCGCGTACCTCGACCAGGACGTGCGCCGGCACTTCGTACTTGGAATAGCGGTGCAACGTCGCCGCGATTTCATCGACCGTGACGCCCGCGGCGCAGGCGTTCCAGATCGACAACGCCGTGATGCGATAGGTGTGCACGTGCTCGGGCGACTTGACCAATTCGGCAAAGCGCACTAAGGCGTCGCGCGCCGCGGCGTAGCGCGGGCCGTCCACTTCCATCAACACGGTGTGATCGCCTTGGACGATCAACGGGTTTTCAGGATTGTATTCGGTCATGCCGCGGGTGCCGGAAGTATGCAAAAGAATATCGCGCCAGGAATAATGTAGCGGCAGCCGCCCTGCTCGATTAGCAGCGTCCGCGCCGTGTTTTTCCGCCCCGCGTTCTCTTGACGGGCGGATCGAACTCGGTCACCAGGCTCCGGCTTTCGTCTAGCGTCGCAACCTGGTACGTGGCTTCGCTCTGGAATCCGAGGCGTTCCAGCAAGCGTTTGGTTTCGGCGAACTTGTCGTCCCGGACGATGAACCAGCACGGCGGAATGTGGCCCGCGAGGAGCGGCTCGAAAACGTCGCTGCCGAGGACCGCGTCGCGTGCATCGGTACGGGTGATCTGCAGCAGACGCACCTTGCCGACAAAGGCCTTGGTCCGCCCGCACCAGTTGCGGATCGCCATTTGTAACAGCGCCGGGATCGGGTGCTCCAGATGTGCCGCCAGCCAACCGAGCATCTGATCGGTCACGAATCCACGGCTCCGCGCCCGCGCGATCGATTTGCCCGATATCCGCCAGCCCGATGCGCTGTGCTCCGCCAGATATTTCAGGCGCATCGACGATACGGTGTCGCTGCCGCGGCTGTGCAAATTTCCCAACTCGTCGACGCGCCACACCTGAGGCAGCGCCGCCTGATGGTCGCACACGGACCAGCCCGGAAATTTCTGCGCCGCCGTCTTGGCGCCGAAATTTTTTAGTCGGGCGGCGGTTTCGTCAAACGCTTGAGCCGGAGTGCCGAGCCGCTCCAACGCGCCAGCCTCCGCAGCCAGCGCCAGCGTGGCGCCATGTCGCAGCACCAGAGACTCGCGCCTGCCGGACCATTCGGTGAGCGCGCGTACGACATTGGCCGGCAACTCGGTTTTGCCGTGTTGCGCGAGAAAGTCTTGTATCTCCGCGGCACTCATGCCGCCTTCCAACGCCGCGTAGACCGACTCGCGGCTGAGCGTGAAGACCTGCACGCGGCCTCCGTTGGTCTTTGCGTGTCGCGCGAATCGTGCCAGAGTGCGGACCTCGCTCGCATCGGCCGCATCCAAGTAAGCAAGGATATCGTGGTTGGGTTGAACGGTGAGGAAAGGCGCGGCCTCCCGGTGCGCAGCGATTTCGGTTTCGGGCGCGCCAAATACCTGGCGACCGATCTCGGTGAGCCGAAAACAGGGGCGTTTCTTCGTATCGACCGATTCGCCGCGCTGAACGAGCCCCAAGGTAACCAACGTAACCATGATCGCATTGGCCGTCCAAGTGCCCTCACGGTCGAGCCAATAAGCCAGACTGCGCTCGGGACCCGCCGGTAACTGCTCCTTCGACCGTACCAGAGCAAAGCCGGGAACCCAGGTAAATTCATGCCAGTAGATGCCACGGCCGTGGTGATGCGCGACCTCCCGAAAGTCCTTGAGAAAACCCTCCAGATCCAACCAGTCCACGGGCGACCGGGCGACCCGGCAGAGCGCCCAGACCAGTAGCTCTTTGATATTCCGCAGGCAGTCCGGCTCGATGCGCACCGGTTCGTATGGATTGTCTCTGTCCGGCACGACGCCGATGCCGTCCTGCCATAAGCGCATGTCCATCCACGCGCGCAACCACTGCCAGGCCTGGGTGGCGGACGGTGCGTCGAAGTGCACCGCGAGCAAATCGCTCCGCACCGCCCTCGATTCCCACTCCACCTCCAGAAAACCCATTTCATGCAGGAGCTCGTAACACAACGACTCGGGATCGGGTGGGTGAAGACGATCGTCTTCGGCCGACGGCAGCGCGACCAGTTTCCGCAGCTTGTTACGGACGCTCTTGGCCGGAGCGTCGCCCTTGACGGTCTTCCAGTTACCCATTTCGCGCAGGGCTTCGGCGACGCGCCACAAATCCATCGCCGGTTCCGCCGGCGAGCGCGCCTGCGCCGGCACTACGTTCGCCGCCGGCCGGGACGGCTTCCAGGGGAGCGGGCGGGCCGGCGTGACCGCCGCGGCAATCGCCGGGTGGAGCGTCAAGTCCGAGTGGCGCCGACCGTAGGCGCCGTAGTAGTAAGAGTCGTAACTACCGCCGATCAGTACCAGCTTGCTGCGCAGGTCGAGCACCAAGTCGTCGCGAGTCGACGCGTAATAGGGGGCACGCGCAGCGTCCGGATTTTTCACCAATCCCCGCGCCTCGAGCTCGGCCGCCAGCAGCGATCCGGATACGGTCGGCCCATAGCGGGCGAAGATCCGCAGGACGCTTCGCTGCTTCTCCGAGAGTTTCGCAACCACTTGTCCGAGCGCCGTTTTCCGAGCGAAAACCCGGGTCAACGCGGCTAGACTCACCGCCCTGCGGTAGCTCGTCGCTTCTTTCCCGATCCAAAAGCGGGCCGCTTGCTTGAGTTCATCGGCGCGGTAGCGTTCCAGGTCGATGCTAACTTCCCGCGAACGGCTCAGCACGTGCTTCAACCGGCGACTCCTTGGCTTCCGGCGCGCGCCATTCGTGCGCGATCCGCGCGCATCCGGCGTGGCGTTTCCGCCTTCGTTCTCCGCCGTCACGCTCGACTCTCGATGCGGCTTTGTTTCAGGCAATTTTAGGGGTATGACCGGCGCCCAACAGGGCGTCCTCCAACGCCTTCCCGGCACCCGGGTCGACCAGCGCCGCCGTGTCGGAGAGCCGACCCAGCAGGAATCGCCGGAGCTTGCGATCCGCGGCCAACTCGGCAAGCTGCGCGGCTTCCTCGACTTCCAGGATCGTCGCGTGCAAATGCAGCTCGTTTTGCTCCGCTTCAATTAGCGGCAACAACGAATTCAACGTGGCGGGTTTAGGTGACATTCACAACTCCTTTTTACATTCCGAACCCTTGCGCTAGCGTATAGGCCAAACTCCGGGCAACGACCCACGCAGGGAAGACACCGTTGCAGGCCGGGAACGCACTTCGCGCTTATCCCGTCGGCCTACGCCGTCGGTGTGGAAGCGAAGCATTCGTATAGTCACCGTTTGTCTATCGCTTCTTCGACCAGGAATCGCGCAGCGCGACGGCGCGGTTGAAAACCAGGCGCCCGCTCGCGACCGACGGGGCGTCGCGGCAGAAATAGCCCTGGCGTTCGAACTGGTAGCGCTGCTCGGGGGTTGCGCCGGCGAGGCTCGGCTCCACCAGGGCGTTATCGAGGCGTTGCAGCGAGTCGGGGTTGAGCGCCTGTTCCAGGTCGTCGCCTCCGGTCGGATTCTCGGCCGCGAACAGGCGATCGTAGAGGCGCACCTCGGCATTCACGTCGTGTGCCGCCGACACCCAGTGCAGGGTGCCGCGCACCTTGCGCCCGTCGGGCGCCGAACCACCACGCGAGGCGGGGTCGTATCGGCAATGGATCTCGACCACTTCGCCGCTCGCGGGATCCTTCACGACCTCGGTGCAGGTCACCAGATAGGCGTAGCGCAGGCGCACCTCTCGCCCCGGCCCGAGGCGAAAGAACTTGCGTGGCGGGTCTTCCATGAAGTCGTCGCGTTCAATGTAGATCTCGCACGAAAACGGGATCCGGCGGCTGCCGAAGGAAGGATCCCGCGGATGATTGACCGCGTCGAGTTCCTCGCCTTCGCCTTGCGGATAATTGTCGATGATCACCCGCAGCGGCCGCAGCACCGCCATGCGTCGCGGCGCGCGCCGATCGAGGTCTTCGCGCAAGCAATTTTCGAGTACCCCCAGATCAACCACGTTGTCCTTCTTGGTGATGCCGATGCGGGTGCAGAAGTCGCGGATTGCCTCGGGGGTGTAGCCGCGCCGGCGCAGTGCGCTGAGGGTGGGCATGCGCGGATCGTCCCAACCCTCGACCCGGCCGCTCTCGACCAGTTTGTTCAGATGCCGTTTGCTGACGATGGTGTAGTTCAGGTTGAGCCGCGAGAATTCGATTTGGCGAGGCCGATGGGCGAATTCGAGCGCCTCGACGAACCAGTCATAGAGCGGCCGGTGGTCCTCGAACTCGAGGGTGCATAGCGAATGGGTGACCCCTTCCAGGGCGTCGCACTGGCCGTGCGCGAAGTCGTACATCGGGTAGATGCACCAGGCGTCGCCGGTCATCGGGTGCGCTTGATGCAGGATCCGGTACATGACCGGATCGCGCAGGTTGAAGTTCGGCGATGCCATATCGATGCGTGCCCGCAGTACATGGGCGCCGTCCTCGAACTCGCCGCCACGCATCCGCATGAACAGTTCGAGGTTTTCGGCCACGCTGCGTTCTCGATAGGGGCTGGCGCGGCCCGGTTCGGTAAGCGTTCCGCGATACTCACGGATCTGGTCGCCGCTGAGACTGTCCACGTAGGCCTTGCGGTCACGAATCAACTTCACCGCAAGCTCATAGAGTTGTTCGAAATAGTCCGAGGCGTGGGTCAGGTGCCCACCCCAGTCGAAACCCAGCCAGCGCACGTCATCCTTGATCGCGCGCAGGTACTCGGGGCTCTCCTTGCCGGGGTTGGTGTCGTCGAAGCGCAGGAAACAGGTTCCGCCGAACTCGGCGGCGATACCGAAGTTGAGGCAGATCGATTTGGCGTGCCCGATGTGCAGGTAACCGTTGGGTTCGGGTGGAAAGCGTGTCACCACCTGCCCTTCGTTGGCCCCGGCCGCGACATCCTCGGCCACGATCTGACGCACGAAATCACGCGCCTGAACCTCGTTACCCGCGGTCCCCGGTGATTCGTCGGTCAATGCGTTCTCCCCTTGATTCATGCTTCGGTCGATGCGCGCCACGAACGTACCCGTTGCACCAGCGCCGTGGTGGAGGCGTCGTGGTTCCCCGCCGGGACCGCGCCTTCGATTTCCGCCAGCAACACACCGGCAAGTTCCTTCCCTAGTTCCACGCCCCACTGGTCGAAGGGGTTGATCCCCCAGCACACGCTTTGGACGAAGACCTTGTGCTCGTAGAGCGCGAGCAGCGCGCCGAGCACCGCCGGCGTCAACCGCTCAAAGAGCAGCGTGTTGCTCGGCTGGTTGCCGGGCAGCACCCGATGCGGCGCGAGCGCTTCGGCCTGCGCTTCATCGAGACCACGCGCGATGAGTTCGGCACGCGCTTCGGCGAGCGTGCGACCGCGCATCAACGCCTCGGACTGGGCCAGGGCATTGGCAACCACCGCATCGTCGTGACCCGGCAACGGGCGCTGGCCGTGGGCCGCGACCAAAAAGTCACTCGACACCAGCCTGCCCCCCTGATGCAGCAATTGAAAGAACGCGTGCTGGCCGTTGTTGCCCGGCCCGCCCCAGACCACCGGGCAGGTCGGGTAATCCACCGACCGTCCGTCGCGCCTGACGCGCTTGCCGTTGCTCTCCATCTCGAGTTGCTGGAGATAGGCCGGCAGTACCCGCAGAGCAAAATCGTAGGGCAGGATGGCGTGGCTTTCGGCGCCCAGCACCGACCCATGCCAGAGCCCGACCAGCGCCAACAGTACCGGCATGTTCGCCGCCGGTGGCGCGTGGCGAAAATGTTCGTCTATCGCATGGGCGCCGGCCAGCAGCTCGGCGTAATACTCGCTTCCGAGCGCCAACAGAATCGGCAAACCGACCGCCGACCACAGTGAGTAACGCCCGCCGACCCAGTCCCACATCTCGAAGATATTGCCGGGGTCGGCGCCGAACTCGATCGCCCGCCCTGGACTCCCGGTGACCGCGACCATGTGGCGGGCGACCACCGCCGGCCGATCACCACAACCGGCGATCAACCAGTCTTTTGCGCTTCGCGCGTTGCACAGGGTCTCCTGAGTGGTAAAGGTCTTCGAGGTCACCACGAACAGGGTCACGGCCGGATCCAGGCCGGCGAGCACCAGGCTCAATTCGGTGGCATCGACATTGGCGACGAAGTGGACCCGGCCGGCCCAACCCCCCCATGCCTCCAGCGCGGTACAGACCATGCGTGGACCAAGATCCGAGCCACCGATACCGATATTGACCACCTGCTCGATCGGGCGCCCGGTGCAACCGGTCCAACGGCCCGCGCGCACCGTTTCGGCAAAGGCGGTAAGGCGCTCGCGCACCGCGCGCACCGCCGGCATCACGTCGTTCGCCGGGCCCGGAAACGCTTCGCTGTCGAACCGCCGCAGCGCCGGATGGAGCGCCGCACGCCGCTCGGTGGAGTTGACTTCGGCGCCGCTGAACAGTGCCTCGATCCAGGTCTCGAGCCGCGCCGCAGCGGCCAGGTCGAGCAACAATTCAAGCGCGCGGTTGTCGATTCGAGCCTTTGAGTAATCGAGCAACAGGCCGCAGGCATCGAGATGCAAGCGCTCGAAGCGCAGCGGATCGGCGGCGAAAAGCTCGTGCAGACGAACCCCGGCAAGGGTCCGTCCGTGCGCTCGTAGTTGCGCCCAGGCGGCGTCCGCATCCGCGGAGAAAGTCGGCAACGGCACGATCTCGGCTATCCTTGAGGCGCTCGCGCAGCCGCGGCCGGGCCGACAAGCGTATCCCGTGACGGCGCCGCGCGAACAGCGCTATCGTCGTAATTCGTTTTCATTTTCAATGACCTACAGCCGTCGAAAATGCCGGCATATCGCTCCACCGGAGCGAGTGCCCGTCTTTGCGGACGGACACTAACCAAGCGACTCCCGACCCCAGTCAACGGCGCTGGAGGGTCCGAACGGCTCTTCTCCGGCGCCGACTTCCACCGGTTCCCCACCCCAGGAATACTCCGCGATGCCCTCGATGGTCGTCTCGCGCAGGCGGCGTGAAAGCACCTCCGCGAGCGAGCGGTAAAACCGCGCCGCAAAACTGCTATCGGCCTTGATCATCGCCTCGACCGAGTGCCCGTCGAAACATATCACCTCGCACGGTTCCGCGGCGATTACGCTGGCGCTCGCGGCATAGCCTTCCAGAAAGCTCATTTCGCCGAAGATTTCGCCGGTCTTGAGGCGCGCGATTTCAACAAAGAATTCCATGTGTCGGCGTTCCACGCGCGCGCTGCCGGCAGCGATGAAAAAGATCGCGTGCCGGGTCTCGCCTTCCTTCAGGATAACCTCACCCGCTTTGAAATCGAGCCGCTGCACTTCCTTGAGCATGCGCAGCCAGTCGTCGTCGGTCAGATAGGTGAGAAATTTCTGCATTGCCGCACCCATTCGCGATTCATTGCCGGGACAGGCGTTAAGGTAGCAGTTCGACCGGATTTCGGCCAGCATCAGGCCACCCGCCTCCGCGCCCCCGTATAATCCTAGATTCCTCAGTTGACCGCTTCAATCCCAGAGTTAGAGATAGCAACCGATTGATATGAAAGCGATTGGTTTCAATTGCCGTGTTCACCTTCCGGGTGGACCACGCTACGGGGTGAATGGCACGCTTGCGATGGCGCAGGGCGGCGTTACAACGCTTTAGAATAGAACGACTATTGCGCATCGTTGTGCCTAGCCCCGCACCCGCGCAAGCGCACCCTTCACCCCGTCCAACCGAGGATTCCAGGATCATGCGTCTCACCGCCTCTTCGTTGCTACTGATTGGTCTGCTCACGGCGCCGGGGATCTCGTTGGCCGCGGCCGACCAGAGTCCCCAGCGCCTGCTGTTCACGGTCACGCCACCCGCGCCGTTCCCGCATGCCGAGCAAAGTTTCGCCGAGGTACGCAATCTCATTCGCGATCGCTATTACACCAATGCACTGAGCGATGAGGCGCTGTACTGGGCGGTGGTCAAGGGCATGCTGCGGCTGGTCTCGCCACCGGGTGATCCGGAGCGCGCCAAGCTGTGGGCGCCTCGGGACTACGCCAACGTTGAACAGACACTGCGCGGCGTGCGCCTGTCGGTAGGCGTGCGCAGCCGCTACGATCCGATCGAGGGCAGCCTTACGGTGACCGAGATAACCCCCGGCTCGCCGGCCGCGGGGGTGCTGCGCCGCTATGACCGGATCATGCGCATCAACGGTGAACGGCTGGCGCAACGCAGCGCCCCGGACATCGAAAAGATGATGCGGGGTCGCGCCGGTGAAAAGTTGAAACTCACCGTGGTTCGCGATATTCGAGTGGAGGAACTGGAGATCGAGTTTGCCCCGTTTCGCGCCCTTGACGTCGAGCGGATGCTGTTGCCGGCAAAGATCGGATACGTCAGCGTCCGCCATTTCGCGCTGGGGGTCGTGAAGGCGTTGAGGACGGCGGTCACGGCGTTGCGCGACGGCGGGGCCGACGCACTGGTAATCGATCTTCGAGGCAATTCCGGCGGTGTGTTCGCGCAGGGATTACAGGCCGCGGAACTATTCATTGCGAAAGGACAACCGATCCTTCATGTGCAATCGCGCGGCGGAAAGATCCAGCGCTTCATCTCCGCCAATACCGATCCCTTGCGACTGCCGCTCGCGGTGCTGATGGACCGTAAGACCGCGTCGGCGGCGGAAATCATGGCGCGCGCCCTGCAGGTCGATTCCGGTGCAACGCTGGTGGGCACGCGTAGCTTCGGCAAGGCGGCCGTCGAACAGACCTTCCCGATCGACAACGGCTATCGGGTGAAATTCATCGTCGGCGCGCTGTTCGGGCCGCGCGGGCGGTCCTGGTATCCGGGCGGCCTGCAACCCGACGTGCCGGTGGCCACGACCAAGGCCGGCTTGCCGAGTCACGTGGCGACGCTCGGCGCCCGCCAGCGCCTGGCCCGCGACCCGACAATCCACGCCGCATGGAAGCTGCTGACCGCGCGCCGCGAGCTCGGCGCCCCGCCCGCGGCCGCCACGACCGTGCAATAGCCGACTCAGGCCACCCGATACACGGTGACCGCTTCGCGCCGACCGCGGATCTCCACGGAACCGATCTCCGTGCAGGCGCCGGGATCGGCGAGCAATCGAGCGGTGGCCTCCGAAATCAGTACGCGACTCCCGTACTGCTTGTTCAGGGCCTCCAGGCGAGCCGCCAGATTCACCGCGTCGCCGTGCACCGTGTAATGGACGCGGCTCGGGGAACCGACCGATCCGGCCACCACCTCGCCGGTATTGATGCCGATCCGGTTGTGCAGTTCGATCCCCCCCGCGAAGCGGCGCCGCGCCATGATCTCCGCGATCTCCCAGGCGGCAGCCACCGCATGCCGGGCATGCCCGGGGTCGTCGATGGGGACATTGAAGACGGCCAGGATCGCATCGCCCTGAAACTGAGTGATCACGCCTTGGTAACGCTCGATCGGTTCCGCCACCGCGGTGAAATATTCATTCAGCATGTCGACCGTACGTTGCGGGCTCATGGATTCGGCGAGCGCCGTGAATCCCGCCAGATCCACGAACAGGATGGTCGCCACCCGCGCCTCCGCGAGCGACTCCTTACCCTGCGCGATCAGGGTCCGCACCAGCGCCGCCGGGACGTAGCGTTGGAAGGCCGCGAGCGCGTGCGTCATGCGGTTGAACGCGTTGGCCAGATCGCCGATCTCGTCTTGACGTTCGACCACCACCGGCACCCCGTACTCACCCTTTTCCACCCGCCGCGCCCCCTCGGAGAGACTCCGCACCGGGCGGGCAACGGAGCGCGCGATGAATACACCGCCGGCGCCGGTAAGCAGCAGGCTCGCGGCCATCACCGCGATCAAGATACGATGCAGGCGCCGGAAGGGCGCCAGCGCGCGGTCGACCGAGCGCTGCAACAGCACCTGTACGCGCGGCCCCAGCGGCACGCCGACTGCCACGTCGGGTGGGTCAAGGGTACCCACGATCACCGTCCCGCGCGGTGCAGTTGCTGCGCGTGTGGCGAGCGCCGCCGCCGTGGGCCGCTCCGCCTTGCTCAGCGACGAGGCCACAACCTACCAGGTTCCGCCCGCGCCCGCCGTGACGAAACTCACGTCACTTAGGCTAAGGGCACGAAACTCCTTGGCGTAGGCATCGTCGATTCGCGAGCCCACCGCGAACCACGCGACTGGTTCCGGCGCCAGCAGCGGCGCCACCACCACCCAGTACAGAACGCCGTCGACGTTCACCGGCGCGGACTGCGAGGCACCTCTTTCCTCCGCCTGATCGAGCAAAGCGTCGAGTTGTTCGCCGGCGATCCTGCGCGAAACCGGCGAGGTGGAAACCAGCAGCTTGCGGGTGTCGGCATCGAGCAGCGCCATCCAGTCGGCACCGGTGCGACCCTGGAGATTCGCCAGCGCCGAGGCCAGGGTGCCGCGATCATCGCTCGCCCAGGCCTGCTTGAAGGCGAAATCGCCGGACAGCAGCCGCACGTTGAGCATCAGTTCCGCCGCCCGATCACCCGCCAGGCGCTCGAAAACCCGTCCCGAAACCACCAATTCGTCGCGCAACTGGCGCTCGACCGAACGCCGATGCGCACCGTTGATGAAGAGGAAAGTCGTGACTTGCACGACCGCAAACAGGATCAGGAAAAACAACAGGATCCGCGCCCGCAAACTGCGGGGCGCGAAACGGGCGAAGGCGCTCACTCCGGGCGTCGGTGCCGCCACTGGGCCTTCAGCGAAAGCTCGAACGTCAGTTTGATCGGTGCGCCGGAGGCGCTCACCCGCACCACCCGCGCCTTGCTCGACCCACGCCGTCGCTTGCGCGGGTGCTTGACCCCCACCCGATAGGAACCCGCCGGCAGGCCGTCGATTACCGCCCTCCCGGCGCCGTCGGTGAGCGTGAAATAGCGGGTGTCGAGGACGTATAGGTAGGCGACCATCCAATCATGGATGTTGCAACCGAGCACCACGGTACCCGGCTTGTCGAACAACACGCTCGGCGAGCTACCTTTATAAAGCGGGAGTTGAAAGCGCTTGGTCGGCGAGAACGAATAGACATTGTGCAGCACATCATCCTCGTTCGGAAATACGACCCGTGCACCCACCTGCACGGCCGTCACGTAAGGCACGAATTCCTTGTTCCGCTGAGCGATCACCGCCCCCGGAATCGCGCTATCGCCCGCCTGGGCGACCGCCAGCGGCTTGCCGTCGCGACCGAGCGGCAGCGCATAGACCACCGCGTCGGCGAGCGCGACACCCTGCACCGACCGGACCATCACCTCGATCCGCGCGCCACGCGCGCCGCTTGCAGCCGCCGCCCACAGCAGCACCGCAAGCCCTAGCAAGCGCAACACCGCGCGTACACCCGATTCGCCGCGTTCGCCGGTGCTCGCCGCGGCGGAAGTACCCACCCTTCCCATGTCGAAATTGACCGCGCACGCCGCACTATTCTTCCGCTTTGCAACGCCCATCCGGGGCCGTGCCCCCACCCCACGCCACCAAGCACTCGGTGGTCGGCAGCGGCGACGCCGCCGCTCCACAGGAAGCTCTTGCAAAATTGCAAGAGCCGAGCGGTTCAGGGATGAACCGCCATTTTCGACGGCCGTAAGCCGTTGAAAATGAAGAAACCGGGAAATCGAATTTTCCGATTTCTTCTTGCAAAACTGCAACGGAAGGCAGTTTTGCAAGTACCGCACAGGTTTACGCGATCCGCGGACTCGGCTACGGTATAGCCAACCGAAGCGTCAATGGAGCCGTCACAATGCGACTACACCGCGTAATCCGTAAAACCATCCCCACGGTTTTCGCCCTGTGCCTGCTCGGCCCCGGCGTCGCGGCCGCGGCGGCCGTTCAGCCCGCGGCGCCGCAACCGAGCGCTGCTGAACTCAAGCCCGGTCTCTCGGTGGTTTACTACTACAAGTTCTATCGCTGGGTCGACGAGCTCGCCAAGACGGTCGCCGATGGACCCGGCGAGGCGGGACCGCCGTTGCCGCTGCTGAACTACCGGGTCGGCCTCGGCACGGTGCTCACCAGCCACGACAAGAATGGCGTCGGCGCCCATATCCAGGGCTTCATTCATCTTCAACAGGCCGGTAGCTACCAGTTCGCGGTCCAGTCGAACGACGGCGTGCGGATCACCCTGGGCGGCTCGAAAATCCTCGAAGATCCGGACGTGCACCCCGATTCGTGGTCGGACGTCGCGACGGTCGACGTCACCACGCCGGGCTGGTATCCGCTCGACATCCTCTACTTCGAACGTAAAAACACCTCGACCCTGCGCTTGTACTGGAAAAAACCCGGTGCAACGGGCCGCCTCAAGCTAATCCCGGCGTCAGCTTACGCACACCGCTAGAGGCACGGAATACCGCGCACGCTGGGCGGGCACGGGCGTGTGCTGGTAGTCGCGTTCACGGAACCTAACGACGGCCGAGTCATCCGAATCATTTCGCTTAGAAAAGCCTTGTCTCATGAGCGCGAAACCTTCGAAAAAATCATCAAGAACTGATTGGCATCGAGTCGATGCCACGGCCGACACTGACGTGGATAGCTCTGAGATCCCATCCTTGGACGAGCGCTTCTTTAAAAGTGTTTTGCTACGGCTTCCGACTAAAAAACGCAGCGTCACAGTTCGCCTGGATAGCGACGTTATCGAGTGATTCAAATCCGGAGGCAAGGGCTATCAGACTCGGATGAACGCAGTCCTTCGCCTCTACATGGAGTCCCGAAAGGACGCGATATAGCATTTGTCGGTGCTGCGCGCCGCCGACAATCCCGAGGTGTGCCTCTCAGTGATAGCCGGTTTTCTTCGGCGCCCGTACTGCATTCCGGGCAGCGAGCGCGCGCCGGTGCTCAGCCGTCGCGGGCGGCGGGGATGCGCAGCAGCGTACCGGCGCGCAGCGTGGCGCCATTGATTGAGTTGACTTTGCGCAACCGGCCGACCGAGACCTTGTAGCGACCCGCGATACCGGCGAGCGTTTCGCCGCGGGCGATGACATGGTTGCGGGCGGCGAACAGCGTGCCGGGCGGGGCGTTGCGCCTGAAGTACCCGCGCACACCCTCGAGGATGGCGCGCGCAATGGCACGCTGGTGGCGCGGATCGCTGAGACGCCGCTCTTCGCCGCGATTGGTGATGAATCCGGTTTCGACCAGCATCGACGGAATATCCGGTGATTTGAGGACCACGAACGCCGCCCGCTCGACGTGGCGCTTGTGCGCCGAACCGGTACGGCGCAACGCTCGAAGCACCCGCGCGGCGGCCTCTGCGCTGGCGCTGAGGGTCGCCGTCTGTGACAAATCCAGGAGCACCGAGGCCAGCAACTCGTCCTTATCGTCGAGACTTACGCCGCCCACCAGGTCAGCCGCATTTTCCTGCTTGGCGAGCCAACGCGCTGCCTCGCTGCTGGCGCCGTTTCGCGACAGCACATAGACCGACGTCCCCGTCACCCGCGGGTCACGAAAAGCATCGGCGTGGATTGAGACGAACAGATCAGCGCGGTTGCGGCGCGCGATCTCCATGCGTTTGCGCAAGCCAACGTAGTAATCCCCGCTACGCACCATCACCGGACGCATTCCGCGTTCGTTACGGAGCAGCCCCTTCAAGGCTCGGGCAATGGCCAGGGTGACAACCTTCTCGCGAACGCCGCGATGCCCGGTCGCACCGGGGTCCTCCCCGCCGTGTCCCGCGTCGATTGCAATAACGATGTCCCGCTCACCCCGAGCGGTGGCCGGAACCGCACGGGTGATGGTGGGCGCCGGCGCCGCATCTCGTCGCTCGCGAGCCTGGAGATCGACCACCAGGCGATGACCGTAGGCCTTGTTCGGCTTGAGCACGAAACTCTTGGGACGTACCCCGCTCTTGAGGTCGAGGACCACGCGCAGGGTCCCGCCGCGGCGCTGCGCGGCACGCATGCGGCGAAGCAGGCGATCGCTTTTCGCCGGCCGCCCGAGTTTGGTCCGGAGGCGTGTGTGACGCAGGTCGATCACCACCCTTTCGGGGTTCTTGAGTACGAACAGCGTGTGCTCGACCGGTCCGTCGATATCGAACACGACGCGCGTGTGATCCGGCGCCGGCCAGGTTCGCACATTGGTGACCGCGACCTGCGAAGCGGCCCAAACAGCCTGCCCCGACAACAACATTAGCCAGACGCCGATTCGAGCTGAACGTTGAAGTGCGTGACCCATGGCTATTTATCTATAACATTCCGTAGCTTATTGCAAGTACTTTACTTAGATCATTAACTACTATTCACGGTTGCGGAGCGAAGTCGAGAAATCCTGCGCGCCGAACCCGGCGGGCTATCGGCCCCGTTCGTCACCTCGCGCGATTGCAACGACCGCCGCCAGCCTTGCACCGGCCTCGCTACTCGCCTGTAGTGAAATCCGGCGGCCGCCCGAATCGAAGTGGATCATGATTTCCAGATCGGGCGGCGGCAGCCAGCCCGCGCCGCGCTCCGGCCATTCGACCAGCCACAGGGCGTCGTGGCTTAGGTAGTCCCGGCCACCGATCAATTCCAATTCTTGCGGGTCGGAAAGCCGGTAGAGATCGAAATGCAGAAGCCGCAGATTATTGATTTCGTATGGTTCGACGAGTGTGAAGGTGGGACTCCTGACCGTACGCTCCACACCGAGCGCGCGCAGCATCGCCCGCGCAAGCGTCGTCTTGCCGGCCCCCAGATCACCCTTCAAGTGTACCGCGAGCGCCGCTCCCGGCGTGCGCCGTTGCGCGTTCATCGCCTCCCCGATCGCCGCCGCGAGGCGCGCACCGAACAACGCCATCGCCCGTTCATCGGCTAGCCGCATCGCACTGTCGGCCCCGTTCATCGCGACCGCCCCGGCGCTTTTCCGTCCGGGCATTGCCGGCCGCTCAGACCGTATTCACCAGGGCTCTGAGGTGACCCATCAGATCGCTTGCCAGCAGGCCCCGTTCACCGTCGGCCGCGGCAAGATCCGCGGCCCGCGAATGCAGACACACACCCAGCCGCGCGGCGACGGCCGGCGCCAGACCCTGTGCGAGCAGAGCGGCGATTGCGCCGGTCAGCGCATCGCCCATGCCTCCGGTCGCCATTCCGGGGTTACCGTAGGCACAGACACCCGGCGGCGCCGATCCGTCGCCGACCAGCGTCCCGGCCCCCTTCAGGACCCAGGTTCCGCCGTAACGCGCGGCCAGTTGTTCCAGCGCGGCGTAGCGATCGGCCTGGATCTCGGCGGCCGCACAGTCGAGCAGACGCGCCGCCTCGTCGGGATGCGGGGTGTAAATTCGATACTCCGCTCCGTGCGCACCGGGCCTCACTGCACCCTCGGCGACCAAATTGAGCGCGTCCGCATCGACCACCACCGGGCAATCGGCCGCGAGCACCGCCGCGCACAACTCACGCCCCCAGGTCTCGCGTCCGAGCCCCGGCCCCACGGCGATCACGCTGGCACGCCGCAGCAACGCCTCCATATCGCCGGCCGTCGCGACGCCGCGGCACATCAACTCGGGGCGTGCGGCCACGACCACCGGCACGTGTTCCGAACGAGTGACGATGCTCGTCAAGCCCGCGCCGACCCGCGCCGCGGCCTCGCCCGCCAGACGCGCCGCCCCGGCGTAACCGTAGTCGCCGCCGACGATTAACACGTGACCGTTGGCGCCCTTGTGGGCGAGTCGATCGCGCCGCTCGAGAACCCCGGCGAAGTCCTCGAGCGCGAGTAACTCCGCGTCCGCCGGCACCGCGCGATAGGCGACCTCGGGCACCTCCAGATCGGCACACGATACCGAACCGCAGTAGGCGCGCCCGGACCCGGTGTACAGGCCCCGCTTGGGTCAGATGAAGGTCACCGTGCGGGCCGCGCGTACCGCGCATCCGAGCACCGCGCCGCTGTCGGCCGACAAGCCCGACGGTATGTCCAGGGCCAGCACCGGCCGCCCGCAGGCGTTGATCGCCGCCACCGCATCCGCCCAGCTTCCGGCGACCGCCCGGGTGAGGCCGGTGCCGAGCAATGCGTCGACCACGACGTCGGCGGCATCCAACGGACCGATGTCGAAGGCCTGAAGCGCGAGCCCGGCGGCTTCCATGCGCTGCAGTGCACGCGCCGCGTCGCCACTCGCGCCGTGGTTCGGATCGATCGCCAGGACCTGCACGCCGAGGCCCGATTCGTGCGCCAAGCGGGCGACCACGAAGCCGTCACCCGCGTTGTTCCCGGCCCCACATACCACCACGATGTGCTTGGTCGCCGGCCATTCGGCACGGAGTACGGCGAAAGCGGCGGCGCCGGCACGCTCCATCAGCACCGCGCCGGGGATCCCGAGTTCTTCGATCGCAACCCGGTCGAGTTCTCGCGCCGAGCGGGCACGATAGAGGGCGCGATGCTTGTTCATGGAATACTCAACAGGTGATCCCGATAATAACGGAGCTCTTCGATGGAGTCGTGAATATCCTCCAGCGCACGATGTTCGCCGCGCTTTACCAGCCCGTCGGCAACTTGCGGCGCCCAGCGTTGACAGAGGATCTTCAAGGTGCTGACATCGAGATTCCGGTAGTGGAAAAACCGTTCGAGTTCGCGCATCCAGCGGTACATGAAGCGTCGGTCCTGGCACACGCTGTTGCCGCACATCGGCGAACTCCCGGCGGGCACGTGGACTCGTAGGAACTCCAGCGTGAGGCGCATCGCCTGTTCCTCCGTGATGTCGCTGTGGCGCACCCGGTCGAGCAGCCCGGAGCGGCCGTGCTGGTCGGTGTTCCACTCGTCCATGCCTTCGAGCACCACTTCAGGCTGGCGAATCGCGATCACCGGCCCCTCGGCCACCATGTTGAGCGCGGAGTCGGTCACGACGGTGGCGATCTCGATGATATAATCGCGGTCCGGTTCGAGACCCGTCATTTCGAGGTCTACCCAGATCAGATTGTTGGGGTCGACTGCCATGGCTCCGACTCATTCCGCTCGCACAGCAGGGCATTGTAACAAAGGCTTAACCGCTCAGGCTGCCAGAATGTAGGTCGGGTTAGTGGCGCGCAGCGGTGTGTAACCCGACGATTTTTGAAAGATTCTGTCGGGTTACGCTACGCTAACCCGACCTACTCGAACCCTCGAACCCTGAATCTCTGAACCTCTGAACCTTTAAACACTGAACCTCCAATCCATTGAACCTCTTCACCCTCGTCTTCCTTATCGTCCTGGGCGGAGGTATTGCGCTGCACTGGTGGTTGGATATACGCCAACAACGCCATGTTCGCGCGCACCGTGACGCGGTCCCGGACTCATTCCGTGATCGTGTGGACCTGGATGCCCATCGGAAGGCCGCGGACTACACCGTGACCAAGACCCGGGTCGGCATGCTCGAAGACGTTTTCGCGCTGGCGGTGTTGCTCGCCTGGACCCTGGCCGGTGGGCTCGCCGCCCTCGATGCCGCCTGGCGCCAAGCGGGTCTGCCGACCGTACTCTCGGGTACCGGGCTGCTGCTCAGCATGCTGCTGATCGGCGGACTATTGGAGTTGCCGTTGGATGCGTGGCGCACCTTCGGGATCGAACGGCGCTTCGGCTTCAATCGTTCCACCCCGCGATTGTTTCTCATCGATACGCTCAAGCAGGCGGCGCTGGCGGTGGTGATCGGCGCCCCGTTGCTGTATGCCGTGCTGTGGCTGATGGATCGCGCCGGCGCGGCCTGGTGGATCGATACTTGGCTGGTGTGGTTGGTTTTCAGCGTGACCCTGGTGTGGGCCTATCCGGCTTTCATCGCACCGCTTTTCAACCGTTTCACGGCGCTCGACGACCCCGCCCTCAAGGCACGCATCGGCGCGCTTCTCGAACGCCAGGGGGTCACCGCGCACGAAATCTGGGTGATGGACGGATCGCGACGCTCCGGACACGGTAACGCCTACCTCGCGGGCCTCGGAAAGCGGCGCCGCATCGTGATCTTCGATACCCTGCTCGAGCAGCTCACGCCGGAGGAGATCGAAGCGGTCCTGGCGCATGAACTTGGTCACTACAAGCGCCGCCACGTCCTCAAGCAAACCGTATTCGGGGCGGTGCTCGCGTTCCTCGCGCTAGCCCTGCTCGGGCTGCTGCGCGGGCAGCAATGGTTCTTTGCGGGACTCGGGCTGAGCGACCCGTCGGCCGCCGCCCAGCTTGCCGTGTTTCTGCTGGTCGCGCCGCGCTTCGCCATCATCGTGCAGCCGTTTGCGGCGTGGCTGTCGCGCCGCTTCGAGTATCAGGCCGACGCGTTTGCCGCGCGCGCGGCGAAACCCCGGGCGCTGATCGAGGCTCTGGTCAAGCTGTATCGCGACAACGCCGCCACCCTCACCCCCGATCCGCTGTATTCCGCGTTTCACGATTCACACCCGCCGGCGCCGCTGCGGGTCGCGCATCTGCAGGGCTACGTGGAGCAGGAGACCTAAGCAAGCGCTGCGCAAAGAACCGGCAGACATCGGGCCCTGTACGCGCGGTGTAGACTGCGCCTCGATCATCCCGTGGATGCCGCCATGATCGGACCCGTAGGCCGATAAGCGCGAAGCGCGGTCCCGGCACCCCCGGCCATCACGCCGGCAGCGCTTTGCTTGTGCCGGCCTACGGCTCATGCCTACCGTTGCGCAGCCCTCGCGAGGGCGCTTCGGCTATTTCCCTCGGCTACAGCTCCTGGCGGCCGTTCAAGGCCAACGCCAGGGTGCTGCCGTCGACGAATTCCAGTTCGCCGCCGAGCGGCACGCCGTAGGCGATGCGCGTGGCGCGTACGCCGCGCGCGCGCGCCATTTCGCCGATATAGTGCGCGGTGGCCTGGCCCTCGGGGGTGGTGCCGGTGGCGAGCACGATTTCGCGCACCTCGCCCCCGTCGAGCCGGCTCGCGAGTTCGTCGAGTCCCAGATCCCGGGGACCAATCCCGTCGAGCGGTGAGAGGTGGCCCATGAGCACGAAAAAGCGTCCCTGGAAATGGGTGCCGCTCTCGATCGCAACCACATCCGCCGGGCTTTCAACCACGCACAGCAGACTGCGATCGCGGCGCTCGCTGGCGCAGGTCGGGCACAGCTCGTTCTCGCTGAAGGTGCGGCACAAACGACAACTGCCAACCCGCTCGATTGCCTGCTCAAGCGCCTGCGCGAGTCGCCGCCCCCTTTCCCTGTCGCGCTCGGGTAGATGCAAGGCCATGCGCTGCGCGGATTTGGGGCCCACGCCGGGCAGACAACGGAGCGCGACCATGAGCTGGTCGATGAGCGGACTGAGGCTCATCTCGGGATCTCGGAGGTCACGTCAGAACGGCAGTTTGAAATCGGCGGGCAGATTGAGGCCACCGGTCAAACCGGCCAGATGGTCGCGGGCCTGAGCCTCGACCTTGCGTTCGGCATCATTGATCGCCGCGGTGATCAGATCTTCGAGCATCTCGCGCTCGCCTAGCAGGCTCGCATCGATGCTCACCCGGCGCGCATCGTGACGGCCGTTCATCACCACCTTCACCATGCCGCCACCGGACTCACCGGTGACCTCCATCGTCGCGAGCGCTTCCTGGGCCTTCTGCAACTTGGCTTGCATCTCCCGGGCCTGTTTCATCAAGCCTCCGAGTCCGCCGCTCATAGGTCGATCTCCATCGTCATTCCATTACCCGCACCCGCGATTCGTCCACCGTGGCGTCGAACATCTCGCAGATCGCATGGACGCCGGGGTCCGCCTGCACGGCGCGCACCGCCTCGGCGTGCCGCGCCTCCGCGCTACGTTGGTTTCGCTGCGCGGGCGTCTCCGAACTCAGCGCGCCGACTTCCACCTCGAGCCGTATGTCCTGCCCCAGAAAACGCCCGAGCGCCTGGGCGAGTTTTTCCTTGACCCGGCCGGCGGCGAGCGGTGCACGCTCCGCCGCCAAGCGCAAATGCAACTTGCCGCCATTCACCGCGACGAGTTCGCAGTGGCAGGCCAGTTCGCGGCTCAAGCCGCTCAGCTCCAGCGCATCGATTACTTCATGCCAGTTGGCGGCGCTCAGTGCGCGCACCGGCCGCGCGGCGGGCGCCTGTTCCTCGACCGGCGGCCGTTTCCCGGTGGGCGGCGGTGTCGCGACCGGCGCACCGCGTCGCTCGCCGGGCGCCGTAGCGCTCGGCGGAGCGGTGCTGCGCGTACCAACACCTGCGTCCCCGCCACCCGGCGCCGGCGCGGCGCCTGCCTCGGCGGGGCGAAACGCCAGCATCCGCAACAATGTCATCTCGAATCCGCCGCGCGGTTCCGGAGAGAACGTGAGATCGCGGCGACCGTGCAGCGCGATCTGATACCAGAGTTGCACGTCTTCCGGCTCGACCCGTTCGGCCAGTGCGCCCAACGGCAACTCGTCCTCGTCGTCCCCGGCGTCGATCTCCGGCACCAGTTGCCGCGCGGCAATCCGTTGCAAGGCGGTCAGCAGCTCGGCCAGCGCCTCATCGAAGTCCACCGTCTGCGCCGCCATCTCGGCGCTCCGCGCCAGCAGCGCCGCCGCATCCCCGGTCGCCAGCCCTTCGAGCAGTGCCGCAACGTGCGCCTCGTCCAGGGTCCCGAGCATTTCGCGCACTTCGCCCAGCGCCACTTTGCCGGCGCCGAAGGCGATCGCCTGATCGAGCAAGCTCAATGCGTCACGCATGCTGCCGCGCGCGGCGCGTGCCAACAGCCGCAGCGCACCCGCCTCGACGTCGACGCCTTCCTGCTCGATGATCCATTCCAGATGCGCGACGATCCGCTCGCGCGGCATTTGCCTGAGGTTGAACTGCAGGCAGCGCGACAGTACCGTCACCGGCAGCTTCTGCGGATCGGTGGTGGCAAGCACGAACTTGACGTGCGGCGGTGGCTCCTCGAGGGTCTTGAGCAGCGCGTTGAAGCTCTTCTCCGAGAACATGTGCACCTCGTCGATGAGATACACCTTGAAGCGTCCGCGGGTGGGCGCGAACACCACGTTATCCATCAGTTCGCGGGTTTCATCGACCTTCGCGCGCGAGGCGGCGTCGACTTCGATCAAATCGACGAAGCGGCCCGCGTCGACCTCCCGGCAAGCGGAGCACTAGCCGCACGGCCTGGAGCTGACGCCTTGCTCGCAATTGAGCGCCTTGGCGAGGATCCGTCCAAGCGTGGTCTTGCCGACCCCGCGAGTACCGGTGAAAAGATAGGCGTGATGCAGCCGACCGCTGTCGAGGGCGTTCACCAGCGCCTGCACCACATGCGCCTGTCCGACCATCCGGGTGAAATCGTGCGGCCGCCATTTGCGCGCCAGAACCTCGTAACTCACCGATTTCTCACTCTACCCGGGATCACGTTCTTGATCGGTCGCCATGAATGGAGGCGACCCACATCCGCCTGACCTCGCACCCGCCGCAGCCGCTGCCGTTGCTCCCTTCCGGGCCTGGCGGGGTTCACGACCTGGCGATGCGAGGGGACCGATGGGGCCGCCATTGAAAAAGATGCGGCAGTAAACCGCTGTTCGCAGAAAATCTCAATAGCCTGGTGTTTAAAAGTCGTCGCCGTTCGACAAGAGCGCGGCGACACCATGCCTCATGGTGTCCCCTTCGAAGCTCGGCGGCAGCAGCCCATCGCCGGGATCGCGCCTCGCGTATTCGGGGCTGCTGTCGCCGGTTCTCGCTCCGGCGTACTCCCGACTGTCGCCGGTCTTCGCTCTGGCGTACTCCCGGCGACAGACTGCTGTCGCTGGTCTTCGAGGGGGACACGATATGAATCATGTCCCCACGTTACTTCTACTTTGTCACGGTCCGAAAGCCTTACCATCCCCGTGCCGCCTGGAGCCGATACGCGGTGTCGATCGAGGCCTGCCGTTTGCGGTGGCGTACCTCCATCTGGCGGATCACTTCATCGGGT